>Ga0049072_1000138_pt1 | contig 75067 bp, 49 predicted proteins | sample FECB27metaG_FD_55053 | JGI IMG/M metagenome (GOLD analysis project Ga0049072, IMG submission 55053) | Cyanobacterial communities from the Joint Genome Institute, California, USA - FECB-27 | ecosystem: Environmental > Aquatic > Thermal springs > Hot (42-90C) > Microbial mats | place: USA...
TTCCCCTGGCAACAGGGCTTAGTTTAGGGGGAGCTACCGCCCCAACGAAAGCGGTAGCCATCACCGGCGGGCGCGGCCACCGCGCCTGCCACCCCATCGTTATCAGCAACTGAATTATGGATACACTGAGGTTGGTAAAAACATTGGAAGGAGATCCAAGAGAGTATTTTGAGTTTATCGTCAATGACAGATCACCGCTCCAGTATTTTAGAGAAGTCTATGAATATTGGAAAGATATAGATGCTAATCCGGTGTTGGATAAATCCATGATTGGCGTATTGAACTCGGTTCATTCCTTGGAAGTACAAACTTTACAGATTAAATCATTTTTACGTGAGAGAGTAACGGTAGCGGAATGTCAGCACACTCTACCCCATACTTCCTCTTGGCCACTAGCTGATATTGAAGCTTTTCTCGAGGATGATTTCAACAATGAAGAAGTAATGATTTATTGTTGCAGTATGTGTGGCGATAGACATTGCCCAGGAATAGCCGTGAGAGTAACCATCGAAGACCAGTGTTATGTGTGGTCCTTTGATGAAGATAATCGGCTTCAATTCCGATTTGATCAACAGCAATACCGGCAAGTATTCAACACTCATTTACAGGAACTGAATAAAAGCTGCTGATAACATCGCTCACTTCGGTAACCGGCCTGCTCAGCACAACCCCCAATCAAGGCACGGTTCCGAGTGTTCACAATACATTAGCAACTATAAAGTGAAAAAGAGTAAGAGATGGGATATAGTGTATTGCTTTTAAGAAAGGAAGTTAAAGAACGGAATCAAGGACTTGATTTCTTGGAAAAACCTGAATCGGTGCTGGCTTTTACATCTGAACAATATGAAAGGCTTAAAAACCTATTGATTAAATACGGATATCAAATAGAGGGTGAGCAAGAAGGGGTAATCACTTTTAACTTCCAGGGAGGACTTGATGGGATTATAGTTAGGCTATATCCTTATCAAGTAGCTTTTAGCTCCGGCTTTAGTGTAGAAGGCATTTTTGAAATAGCTCAAACCGCTTCAGAAATGGTAGATGGAGAGATCGTCAAGCTCGATTTGCAAGTAGGCTCTTGGGAGGAATAAGACGTAAAGTAACAGGTGCTAGCATCACGCTTGGCCGACAACCGTCTTCCCTTGGCCAAGGCGCAAGACCTCAACGCGGAAGAGCGGTATGACGGAAGCGCTTAATACGTTAGCATCAACCAAAGCAGAAGAAGGATGGATAAAGAATTAGCTGAACGAGTGCTCACTTCCAATCTGGAGACAATCGTCTATCAATCGGCTGAATTGATCAAGGACCAGCAACCGAGCATTTATTACAGTGACTTTTTTACCCTGTACACCCAGCAGCGTGCTTTTTTAAGAACAACTCCCTGGATGGACACAGAAGTGGAAAAGTTGGTGCAACAACTGCCCGCCCTTGCTCAACCCCTTCTTACCAATAAGCTGGTCCTGGTATTAATCCCTGCCGTACTGTTCTCCATTTCTCCGTTTAACTGGATAGGTTTTCCACTTTACTTAGCTCTGCTAGCCTCCTTGTATTACGTATTAAGGGCAAAAAACAAGAAACGATTGCGGGAGATTAACCAGCTAACCAACCAGTTGCTCCTAACATTGAAAATGAAAAAGGGGTGATGCTAACATCAGCTACTCCTCACACCGGCCTGCTCAACACAAGGCCAAGCCAAGGCCCGGCGAAGAGTAGCCATAATACATTGGCGGGAATACAAAAAATAAACTAATACATTTTTATGATGAAATTTCTATTGAGACTCAAACATTGGCAATTATTCCTCTTGACTTGGGGATTTCCCATATTATTGAATTTCTTCACTTTTTCTAGTCCAGAGCTTATTTTCAAGCTATTTCCTGTTATGCTGCTGATTTTTATGATTGGAATTTTTGGGTGGGTTTGGGCCATTGCTACACAACTACATGAAAAACTTCCTGTGAATGTAAGATTGAATGTGGGTAGTTTTAAAATATTCTTTTTAATACCAATCACTTATTCATTAGCAATAACTGGGTGGATGAGTTACATTTTTTACGCTGGACCCAGTGGAGAAAGCGGAAGCATCGCACCAATAATGGCAGTGGTCGTTTTTTTACACCTGCTCTCGATGGTCTGTATTTTTCTCGGACTTCGTTTCGCAGCCCAAACCTTGAAGTCGGTTGAACTGGGAAGATTGGCACACTTTGGGGATTATGCAGGAGATTTTTTTCTGATTTGGTTTTCGCCAGTGGGCATTTGGACCATTCAGCCAAGACTGAATAAATTAATGGATAATTGAGAGATACTACCGCCAACACCTGCTTCAACCTATCAGCGGCCTGCCATTGCGCAGGGCTTTAGCTCAGTAGGCACGCTGAAGGGAAGCCGTGATCCGTTAGCTCTCAGAAAAATACTAGGTCCAATGTTAAAAAGACAACACCCAGTCAATGATGGCTGGGTGTTTTGCTTTCCTCATTAATCTGTCAAACAAATGTGGAATGCATTATAAAGATATTAAAAGTTACTACAGAATAGAAAGACCAATATGAAAAGCCAGTTACCCCGACAAAATATGCAGAATGCTTTTCCCCCTATTGTTACCCCAAAAAACAAAGAAGCCTTAAATCTGAATGATTTAAGGCTTTTGGGCAGAGAGGAAGGGATTCGAACCCTCGATGCGCTTTAGACGCATACACACTTTCCAGGCGTGCTCCTTCAACCACTCGGACACCTCTCTGGGTAAAGGATTGAGCTGCAAAGAAAGGGAGAAATGTGCGGATGTGCAAATCCGAAACCAGGAAGAATAAAATTATTGATGCCCTTTCTCATTGCCCATTTCAGTCTTAGCTCATTTCTCCGCACAGGTTGCGGCCCAACTGCCAGCGCACGCTTTCCGTATTGCTTTCCTTGGCTAGCAGGTGCATCAGCTTGGTAATGGCCGCTTCGGAAGTGATGTCCGAACCGCTGACCACGCCCAGTTCCTGCAGAATCTTGCTACTCTGGTAGCGTCCCTGTGTCACCCGGCCACCTGTACACTGTGATACGTTGAAAATCACAATGTTCCGTTCTATGGCCTCTTTCAGGCAGTCCAGAAACCATTTTTCCGTGGGTGCGTTTCCCGAGCCGTAGGTTTCCAGAACGACTCCTCGCAGGTTGTCGATCGCCAGCACGCTTTGCACTACTTTCGGGCTGATGCCAGGGAAAAGCTTCAGGATCGTCACGTTTTCGTCCATCTGCGGGTGCAGCAACAGTGGGCGCTCCGGCTGATACGCTTTGATAAAGGGCGTATTGTAATCAATCCGGATGCCGGCGTGGGCCAGTTGCGGATAGTTTTCCGAATGGAAGGCGTTGAAATGGGCACTTTCGATCTTTTTCGCCCGGTTGCCCCGCAGCAGGTGCGAATTGAAGTAAATGCAAAGTTCGGGCACCCGCGGCTCTCCGTACAGCTTGGCCGACGCGATTTCCAGGGCCGTAATCAGGTTTTCCCGGGCATCGGTACGGGCGGCACCGATGGGAAGCTGGGCACCGGTCAGGATCACGGGTTTGCTCAGGTTTTCGAGCATAAAACTCAGCGCCGAAGCACTGTAGGCCATGGTGTCGGTGCCGTGAATGATGACGAAGCTGTCGTAGTTGTGGTAATTCTGGTAAATGAGCCGCGCAATGCTGGTCCAGTTAGACGGCTTCATGTCCGATGAGTCGATGAGCTCATGGTAGGTAACTACCGTGAGCTCAAATTTAAGACGGTTGATTTCGGGCATCCGATCCAGGATGTGTTCAAAGTCGAAGGGAACCAGGTGGCCATCGTTGGGATCATAGACCATACCCAGGGTTCCACCCGTGTAAATCATCAGGATCGACGATTCCGCACTTCGGCTGGAGGAGGTAGTCAGTTTAACGGTTTTATAGGTCATTCGCTCGTTTGGGCAGTAAGGTAAGAGGTAGATTGCCTTTGTTTCAATGCGTCGTAAACAGAAATCTACACTTTTTCCCGGATTAATAATCGGGCATTTCGGGTGGTCGCCTTTTCCACTTCCTGTAGGCTCATTTGCTTGAGGTCAGCCACTCTCCGGGCAATCAGCGGAAGATAGCCGCTCTCATTGCGTTTACCCCGGTGCGGTACGGGTGCCAGGTAGGGACTGTCGGTTTCCAGCACCAGGTGATCCAGGTCGATATGGGGCAGCACTTTGTCTAAACCCCCGTTTTTGAAGGTAGCTACGCCACCTATTCCCAGCAAAAAGTGAAGATCGATCACTTTCCGGGCATCATCCAGATCGCCGGTAAAACAATGAAAGATGCCACGCAGGTCGGGAAGGGCCATTTCTTCCAGGATGGCCACGGTTTCCCGGAAAGAATTGCGGCAGTGAATGACAATGGGAAGGCTGTACTGTTGCGCCCACCGCACCTGGATTCGAAAGGCCTCTTCCTGTTGCGCCCGGTAGGTGGTATCCCAGTAAAAGTCCAGGCCTATTTCTCCGATCGCAAGAAAAGAGCGTTTATTAAGCCATTTTTCAACCAGTTGCAGTTCTTTTTCAAAATCCTGCTTGACGTAGCAGGGGTGCAGACCCATCATCGGCAGGCAGCGTTCCGGGTATTTCTCCTCCAGCTCCAGCATGCCTTCAATGGATGTATGGTCGATATTGGGCATCCAGATCGAAGACAAGCCGTTTGTAAAAGCCCGCTCCAGCATTTCATCCCGATCAGACGAAAACTCCGGTGCGTAAATATGGGCGTGGGTATCAATCATGTTGTATTCTTATTGTCAGTATAGTTGTCAACCTTTTGCCTTTTGTCCCCAGCGCAGTATCCAATTGACGCAAGTAACCATTTGGAAATGCTCGACAAAAAGAGGAGGTTTAGTAATGTAAAACTATTTTAATCAATCAATTAAGAATTAAGTATACTCCCGTTCTTTCCATTTGATTGGAAAGGGTAAAAAATAAAAAACGATCAGCAGCACTGGCAAAAACGCCTGAAAGAGCCAGAAAGCAGGCAGGTACTTCAACAAATCCAGGCGTGCTAGCCGGTTCAATCCACCATAGATGATGCTACCGTCCATCGTCCATTTGAGCGCAAAAGTAGCCAGCGCCAGCTTAGGAAAGAAGAAAGCAAGCACAATAAGCGATGGAACAAAGAAAGCCTGCCCGAAAAGAAGTAGAATGAGTGGCCAGGAAATTTGCATCGCCCCCCGCATCCATCGCTTGCGTTGTTGCAGCCAGTCGGCCAATCTCCCACAGGGACGGGTGTAGGCCAGCACCCCGGTTTGTAACAATTGCCGGAAGCCGTAGCCTTTTCTGATTACTTCCCGAAACAATTGCTGGTCTTCAACGATTGAAAAAGGCAGGTTTTCGTAACCGCCCGTAGCCAGATAGGCCGCCCGGCTTACCATCATATTATTGCCCATCGCAGTAACGGGAATGCGCCATTTTGCGGCAAAGTGGATGAGTATTAGTGAGTAAAGCCATTCGAGGGCTTGTATCCGATCAAACCAGCGGGGCCCATCCGGCAGGGTGGTTCCCGTGATGAGCCCGATAGTGGGAGAGGAGGCAAGCAGCATATCGGAAATCCAGTGAGCTGGCACCCGCACATCCGCATCCGTAAAAAAAAAGTATTCCCCTCGGGCGTGACGCAGCAATTGGAGCAATACGTTCGTTTTTCCTAACTGGCCACCTTCGTGCGGATGAATGTCAAAAAAACGAAAAACCTCTTTCCCTTTAATATAGTCAAGAACCAGCTGGGCGGTTCGGTCGCTGGATTGATCATTTCCAATGAGCACTTCCATTTGTCGGGAGGGATAGGCAAGGCGGGCAATTGCTTCCAGACAATCGATGATGGTTTCTTCTTCGTTTCGGGCGGCGATCAGGATCGATACGTAGGTCAATGGTTGTTGGACTGGAAGTGGAATGAAACGTTCCCCCAAAATTACCGAAACGACCCCTGATCAGCGAACCGTTCAGCAAAGCATTTCAATTTTGTTCAGGCGGAGACGCTTTTAAAACTTACTGATTAACATAATTTAAAATACGGTAACATTTTTGTGCTTATCGACCTATCTTACCCAACTACTAAAACAATAACGGTGCTTATTTCAGGGAGAAAGACGGGAGATGAGCCATTCATTACCTTTTTTTTGGTAGGCAATCCGGTCGTGCAGCCGGCTGGGGCGGCCCTGCCAGAACTCCAGGAAGTGTGGAACAATGCAGTAGCCGCCCCAGTGGTCAGGACGGGGAATGAGCTTGTTTTCGTACTTTTTTTCCAATTGGATTCTTTTATTTTCCAGCACCTCCCGGTCTGCAATTTCCGCACTTTGGTCCGAAACCAGGGCCCCAATCTGACTACCCCGGGGGCGGCTCTGGAAGTATTCATCCGATTCATTGGCACTGATTTTTTCCACTCGACCTTCAATTCTCACCTGGCGTTCTAACTCCGACCAAAAGAAAGTAAGGGCCCCAAACGGATGTGCTTCCATCTCTTTTCCTTTGCGACTCAGGTAGTTGGTAAAAAAGACAAAACCCCGGTCGTCCAGGCCTTTTAGCAATACGATCCGGCCCGATGGACGGCCATCCGCTGAAACAGTAGACAGGTGCATGGCATTGGCTTCGGGTACATGGGCTGCTAGGGCATCGTCCATCCAGACCCGGAACTGACTCAGCGGATGGGTGGAAACATCCGCTATATCCAGACCTCGCTGGGTATATTCATTTCGCAATTCGGCTAGGGTACTTTTCATGGGGTTCATTCATTTTTCGCCAAGGTATGCGATATGCTTGAAAGAGGAAAACCGGGATCAGAATTTTTCGTTCGGGAGGCGTGGATTGTTTTGAGACAGAATGGAATAAGCTTGGAAACTTTGACTTCCTAACATTGGAGGTAAGTAGGTTTTTGCTATTTTTGCGTAGAACGCCCCGACTGAAACCTGAAACTAAAGCACCATGGAAAACGGAAGAGAACTGGTCAATGAGGAAAAAAACCTCCAAGATATCATTGTTAATCAACACGCGATCGACGATTCAAGCGACATAACTCCTAATGAAACAGATCGTCCCGCAGGTGATATCTCATCCGAACCATCGGCAGTGCAAACCCCGGTTTCCTCAGCTACCGACACCCAAACACCCGAAATTGAAAATCAGATAGCGGAAAATCAGCCAGAAAGTACGCATGTTTCTGTGGAATCGGATGCTGCAGCTACCTCAGTCGGTACCGAATCGGATGCCCATACCGATACGCCTGCCACGGGCGAAACGGTAGCAGAAGCGGAAATGCCGTCGGCTACCGCTCCGCAGGCCACCATCCCGGACGAAACCGAAAGTGTGAGTCCGGCCCGAGGATCGCTCCCTTCGGATGAACACCTGGACATCCACCTGGAAGAACACGCCGCGGAAGAAGCTTCCGGAGAGGAGGGGCATCACGATGACCTGAACCAGTATTCTAAAAACGAATTGCTGCAGTTGCTGGCCGGCCTGCAGACTGAAGAAGATCATAAAAAGGTGGATCCGGTTCTACGGCAGGCCAAGAATGTCATCGAACACCTTAAAGAGCACGAAAAGCAGGAAGCCCTGGTCCGCTTTGTGTCCGAAGGCGGCGTGGAGGATGATTTCGAATACCGTCCGGACGTGCTTACCCAACAGATTGAGGCACTCTACCGGCAATTGAAGGACCGCCGTACCCGTCAGATCAAGGACCTGGAAAAGTCGAAGGAGAAAAACCTGATTGCCAAAACGGCATTGCTCGAGCGGCTCCGAACCCTGGTCGATACGGATGAAACCCAGGCGAGCATTGAAGCCGTCAAGGAAATTCAGAAAGAATGGAAGGCGACCGGTTCGGTGGCACCCCAGCACGGCAATAATCTCTGGGCCAGTTACCACGCCCTGATCGAACGTTATTATACCAACCGCAGCATCTACTTTGAGCTGAAAGAGCTGGATCGGCGCAAAAACCTGGAGACCAAACTGGAGATTTGTGAGAAAGCCGAAAAGCTGGCCGCCAAAGATCCGTCCAACGCCGTTATCAAGGAACTCAACGAACTCCACGAAGAATACCGGCACGTGGGTCCGGTGCCCCGGGAAGAGCAGGATGCCGTATGGCACCGGTTCAAAGCCGCTTCCGATGCCGTGTATGCCCGCCGGAGAGAACAGTTGGAGGGTGTGAAAAAGGAAATGGATCAGAACTACGTTCGGAAAGTAGAACTGGTCGCGGCCCTGGAGCCTTTCCAAACCTTCGACTCCCAGAAAATCAGTGACTGGAACGAAAAGACGCAGGCCATTCTGGAAATTCAGAAACAATGGAACGGCATTGGTCCGGTTACCAAAGAGAAAGCCAAAGAAATCAGCCGGGAGTTCTGGCACGCCTTCAAGGCCTTCTTCCACCACAAAAACGATTTTTTCCGGAAACTGGAAGAGTACCGGGCCAAAAACCTGCAGGCCAAAACCCAACTTTGCGAACAGGTAGAAGCCCTGTTGAACAGTGAGGAGCTGGAAAAGTCGGCCGATGAAGTTAAAAGACTGCAGCTGGAGTGGAAGAACATCGGACCCGTTCCTGAAAAGTACAAAAACCAGATTTTTGATCGGTTCAAAACCGCCTGCGATGCCTTTTTCAACCGCCGCCGGGAAAGCCGCTCCGAAACTGACCGGCATTTTGAAGAAAACCTGGTGCGGAAAATGGAGGTTTGTCAGGCCATTGAAGACCTGGCCAAAGAACACGACAGCGACCTGAGCAAACTGGAAGCGCTGAAGGCCGAATGGGCTTCCATTGGTTTCGTGCCCCGCAAAAATATGCACAGCATTCAGAAACGCTACCTGGATGCGATCCACCAGTTTGCCAAAAATGCCGATAACTTGAGCGGTTCCCAGAAAGAGAAGGTTAAATTTAAAGCGGAGTTGGACGTTTCCAGAAACAGCCCCGGCGCTTATAAAAACATCCAGCAGAAAGAGCAGGGCCTGCGCAAACGCATTACTCAATTGGAGAATGACATTGCCCTCTGGAAAAACAACATCGAATTTTTCTCCCATTCCAAAACCGCTGACAAACTGCGGGAAGAATTTGCGGTGAAAATCAGTGCCGCAGAGCGGGAATTACAGGAAATCAAGTCTCAGATCCGAATGATGAACGAACTGTAGATGGATTGAATTGAAAAAAGAAGTGACTTTCAACTGGAAATAAGTAGTGAGTGAAAGAGTCGGGGCAACAACCCGACTCTTTTTTATACAACAAAATCTCTTCTAAATAAGCGCAAAAATATTTGCGGGTATAAACAATCCTCGTATTTTTGCACGCGCTTCAACCACACCCGGTGCTTCCTGAAAGCACTTCCAATGGTGTCTGCGGCGATTGCCTCCTTAGCTCAGCTGGTAGAGCAACTGACTTGTAATCAGTAGGTCGCTGGTTCGATCCCGGCAGGGGGCTCCGAAAAATCAATGGGTTACGACGATGAAACGTTGTAACCCTTTTTTATTGCACACAATCCCTGCGCTTACCGTGGTTGCTTAGCCCAATCCAACTTACTGAACCCGTTGTCAACGATTAACCAGATGACGGAAGTAATTTAAATCCCAAACCACCACAGGTCGGCTCAATAATGGGTGAAACAGATCATTTCCGTGCGTAGTTGATGTAACCACCGTCCGCTAACAGCTCGGTTCCGGTAATAAAACTTGCATCATCGGAAGCCAGAAACAATACCGTCTTGGCAATTTCATCCGGTATTTCCAACAAGATGTTGAGCCAGGAATTAAAGGAACTGGAAATAAATAAACTGGTGAAACGATCGGTTTTGGATACCCAGCCCGTAACGGTTCAGTATGAATTCACCGAACACGGCCTCACGCTGAAGTCCATTATCAACCATCTGACTGAATGGGGAATGGAACACAGAAAGGAAATAATCGGGAAATAGCTGGCTGCCCGGACGGAAACCCTTTTGTTCGGAAGCACCGCTGATCGTATTTTCTGGCAAACGCCCATACGGATCGCATAGTTGTGCGTGGCTGAGATCCGTAAGTATAATCAGAAGGGGTGATTTTACAAGGTAGAGTTAACGGGCAGAGACGTTTAAGTTTAATCGGAGGCTTTTTTGTTTCATAAGGATTACAGGCTTATCTTGCTTCTTTTTTACCGTAATCAGACTACCGAACCGATGAACTTTCGGAAGTATACCATTCTGGCCATTCTATCGCTCATTTTTTTCTCGTCCTGTAAACCGCCCAGGTGTCCCCTTGCTTCATGCCACGTACGAATGAAACACCGGCACGGGGAGGCCGAATTCCGGGGTGTACCCTGGTGGAAAAAGAACAAAGACCCCAAAATCGGACAGGATTACCAGGACCCCAACGCCAAGGATGCCAAGAAAAATCAGCAATCTGCCAAAGCCCGGAAAAAGGAAGTAATTCAGAAAAAAAAGGACAGTCAAAGGCAGTAAAATGGCTTCTTTTTCGTTCTATAAATAGAAGATAATCTTAAATTTAGCTTAAAAATCACCTATCAATTCATGGCAGAAGGAGAAAACATAATTCCTATCAACATTGAAGATGAAATGCGGGGAGCGTACATCGATTATTCGATGTCGGTCATCATATCCCGTGCATTACCCGACGTCCGCGATGGTCTCAAACCCGTACACCGGCGCGTGCTCTACGGGATGTCCGAACTGGGCGTCAACTTTAACAAACCCTATAAAAAGTCTGCCAGAATAGTGGGCGAGGTGCTGGGTAAATTTCACCCGCACGGCGATTCGTCCGTTTATGAAACGATGGTGCGGATGGCCCAGGAATGGTCCCTGCGTTATCCGCTGGTAGATGGACAAGGCAACTTCGGCTCCATCGACGGGGATTCTCCGGCCGCGATGCGTTATACCGAAGCCCGTCTGAAGCGGATCGCCGAGGAACTGCTGACGGATCTGTACAAGGAAACCGTCGATTTTCAGCCCAACTTTGACGACTCCCTCACGGAGCCAACGGTACTACCGGGCAAAATCCCCAATCTGCTGATCAACGGTACCTCCGGTATTGCCGTGGGCATGGCCACCAACATGGCACCGCACAACCTGTCCGAAGTGGTAGATGGCATTGTGGCCTACATTGACGACAATGAAATTTCCATTGCCGGACTGATGGAGTACATCAAAGCCCCGGATTTCCCGACTGGAGGAACCATCTATGGCTTCCAGGGCGTAAAATCGGCCTTTGAAACGGGGCGCGGCCGCGTGGTGGTACGGGCCAAAGCCGTTTTTGAAACCTCCAAAACGGGTAAGGAACAGATCATCGTCACGGAGATTCCCTATATGGTGAACAAGGCCGCCATGATTGAACGCACGGCCGCCCTGATCAACGAGAAGAAACTGGAAGGTATTTCGGACATCCGCGATGAATCCGACCGCGACGGTCTGCGCATCGTGTATGACCTGCGAAAAGATGCGGTGCCCAATGTCGTACTTAATAATCTTTACAAATACACGGCGCTTCAGACCTCATTCGGGGTCAACAACGTGGCGCTGGTAAAAGGCCGGCCGGTTACGCTCAACCTGAAAGAGCTGATCAAGTATTTTGTCGAGCACCGCCACGAAGTCGTGGTTAGAAGAACGAAATACGAACTGCGGGAAGCCGAAAAACGGGCGCATATATTGGAAGGCTTGCTGGTGGCACTGGATAACCTGGATGCCGTCATCAACCTGATCCGGAAATCACGCGACCCCGAAGAAGCCAAGCTGAGTCTGATGAAAGGCGTTGGTTTTAAGGATGATACCGATTCTTCCATCCAGCGTTTGTCGAGCCGGTTGGATACCCAGCAGATTCTGCCGGGCAATCGGCTGTCCGAAGCCCAGGCCAAAGCCATTCTGGAGTTGCGCCTGCAACGCCTGACCGGACTGGAACGCGATAAGATTCAGAATGAATACGATGAAATTATCAAACTCATCACTTTTCTAAACAACATCCTCCAGGATGAAGGGCTGCGGATGCAGATCATCAAAGACGAACTCCTGGAGATCAAAGCCCGGTACGGCGATGCCCGCCGGACGGACATTACCCACGCGGCCGATGAGTTTACGATGGAAGATATGATCGCCGACGAGGAAATGCTGATCACGATCTCTCACGAAGGCTACATCAAGCGAACCCCGCTGAGTGAATACCGGACCCAGGGCCGGGGAGGCGTCGGTTCCAAAGGGGCGGGCTCCAAGGATGACGACTTTACCGAGCATTTGTTTTCCGCAACGATGCACAATTACCTGCTGATTTTCACGCAGATGGGTAAAATATTCTGGCTCAAGGTGTACGCCATTCCGGAAGGCAGCAAAACGGCCAAAGGCCGGGCGATTCAAAACCTGATCCAGATTGACAAGGAAGACAGTGTGCGGGCCGTCATCAACGTGAAAAACCTGGACAACGACGATTACATCAATAACAACTACCTGGTGATGTGTACCGAACTGGGCACCATCAAAAAAACGACACTGGAAGCATTTTCGAGACCCCGGCAGGCCGGTATCAACGCCATCACGATCAATGAAGGCGACAACCTGCTGGACGTAGCCCTTACCAGCGGAAGCGATGACATCATTCTGGCATTACAGTCGGGTATGGCCATCCGATTCAACGAAGAGCGGGTAAGACCGATGGGTCGGAATGCCGCCGGGGTTCGGGGCGTAACCCTGGCCCACGACGACGACCGGGTCGTAGGGATGGTGTGCATCAGCCGGGAGGACGTTCAGTTATTGGTGGTTTCGGAGTGCGGATACGGCAAACGGTCACCCGTGGAAGATTACCGGGTTACCAACCGGGGTGGAAAAGGCGTAAAAACCATTAACATTACGGAAAAGACCGGCAAACTGGTGGCCATCAAGCAAGTAACTGATTCCGACGACCTGATGATCATCAATAAGTCGGGAATAGCCATCCGGCAGGCCGTGGGCAACCTGCCCATTCTGGGACGAAACACCCAGGGCGTTCGCCTGATCCGGCTCAACGAAGGCGACGAAATTTCGTCGGTAGCAAAAATTGAGAAAGTAGAAGGGGAGGAGGAGAACCTGACTCCACCCGTTTCTTCTGACGGATTGCCTGAATGACGCTTTTAATTAGTTTTTTGCGGTATGCCTGCTCATTCCTATATTTGTGAGCGGGCGTACCGTTATTTACCAACTTTCACTGTTTTGTTTAACCTAAAGCTTCAATCCATGAACAAGTACGTTTCGGCCCTGGTGCTGTTTTTGTCTATAACAACTGCATTTGCTCAGACGAATGCCATTTTGCTAGATAAGGAGGGCAAATTAGATAAGGCCAAAGAAGAAATTGATAAGGCAATTGAAAACCCCAAATTGGCTGCTAAAGCCAAAACCTGGTTTGCCCGTGCTCAGATTTATGAGCACATTGCCAATGACCAGACCAAGATTTACAGCAAGCTGGACTCCAACGCCGCTGCCGTAGCCTACGAATCTTACAAGAAAGCTTCCGAACTGGACAAACCCGGCGGCTCATTTGATAAAGATTCCAAAGCCGCGCTGACTTCCCAGTCATTGTACGCCGCTTTGTTCAACCAGGCGATTCAGAAGTACCAGGCACAGAATTACAAGGATGCAGTAACTGCTTTCCGGCTTGCCCAGGAAACCAGCCCGAAAGATACGCTGGCTGCTCTGTATACCGGTATTGCTTCTCAGCAAATGAATGATGTTCCGGCTGCCCGTACCGCCTTTGAAAATTACATTAACCTGGGTGGAAGAGAAGCGGAAGTCTTCAATTCGGTAGCCAGTATGTACATTGCCGACAAGAACAATGACAAAGCCCTGGAGATTTTGCAGAAAGGTCTGGCCATATATCCGAACCACAAAGGCCTGAAAGATCAGGAACTGAACATTTTCCTGACTTCCGGTAAGATGGATGAAGCGATCGATAAATTGAAAGCATCCATTGAAAGAGAGCCGAATAACGCCCAGTACGTACTCAATCTGGGTATCATGTACGATAATGCCAGTCGGAAGGAGGAAGCGCTGGAGCAGTATAAGAAAGTGCTGACTATCGACCCGAACAACTTCGATGCCAATTACAACATTGGTGTTTTCTACTTCAACCAGGGTGCAGAAGCGACCAAGCGCCTGAACAAAATGGATCTGAAGCAATACCAAAAAGACGGTAAAAAAGCTGAAGCTGAAGTGCAAGCCAAGTTTCAGCAAGCATTGCCCTATTTCGAAAAGGCGCATCAGATCAATCCGAAGGACGTGAGTCTGATGGATAACCTGGTAAAAGTGTACAGCCAGCTAAAGAAAACCGCCGAGGCGGAGAAAATGGCTAAGCTGATTGACGCCGCTGAAAAGAAGTAAAAAATCACCGGCATCCTGGTTTTGAAGCCCGGCCAAACGGTCGGGCTTTTTAAATGTTAAATTTACTACTTAACATAATTGACATTTCGGTAACAAATGGATGGCCATAAAAAAACCCTCCAAAAGAAGGGTAGGGGTTAAGAAAAAAGAGGGAAGATCAGCGGGACTTGATATCGACGTAATCACGGGTCGTTTCGCCGGTATAAATCTGACGAGGACGACCGATGGGTTCGCGATCCTCGTTCATTTCTTTCCACTGTGCAATCCAGCCGGGAAGTCTGCCCAGGGCAAACATCACAGTAAACATATTGGTTGGAATTCCCAGGGCCCGATAGATTATACCGGAGTAGAAATCCACATTGGGATACAGCTTTCTTTCAATGAAGTAAGCATCATTCAGCGCGGCTTCTTCCAGGTTTTTAGCAATTTCCAGTACCGGGTCATTGATGCCCAGCTTATTCAGGACCTGATCACAGGCCTGTTTAATGATTTTGGCCCGGGGGTCAAAATTCTTATAAACCCGGTGTCCAAATCCCATCAGTCGAAAGCCGGAATTTTTGTCTTTTGCTTTGTCGATGAATTTCTGGGTACCACCACCGTCGGCCCGGATTTCTTCCAGCATTTCGATTACTTCCTGGTTGGCTCCCCCGTGCAGAGGGCCCCACAAAGCATTGATACCAGCCGAGATGGCGGAGAAAAGATTTACTTTGGATGAGCCTACTAAACGTACAGTAGAAGTCGAGCAGTTTTGTTCGTGATCGGCGTGCAAAATCAGCAGCTTGTTCATCACATCGACTACCACGGGATCGGGTTCGTAGTCTTCGACCGGAAGCGCAAACATCATATACAGGAAGTTGGCGCAGTAGTCGAATTTATTTTTGGGATAATTGACCGGATGGCCCAATGAATTTTTATACGCCCATGCAGCAATGGTTGGCATTTTGGCCATCAGCCGGATGATATTCAGGTCTACTTTTTCCTTCGTACTTTTTACATCGATCGGATCCGGATAGAATGCGGTTAATGAACAAACCAGTGAAGACAGGATGCCCATGGGGTGGGCATTCACGGGAAAACCATCGAATATTTTTCGCATATCCTCATTGACGAGGGTATGTACGGTAATCTGGTGGGAAAACTGATCAAGTTCAGTTTGAGTAGGAAGGGTTCCGTAAATGAGCAGATAGGCTACTTCAAGAAAATTGGATTTGGCAGCCAGTTGTTCAATCGGATATCCGCGATACCGGAGTATACCGTTTTCTCCGTCCAGATACGTGATTGCACTCCGGGTTGCTCCCGTGTTCTTATATCCTTTATCGAGTGTAACATAACCCGTTTTGTCCCTGAGTTCACTGATATCGATGGCTTTCTCATTTTCTGAACCAACCACCAGGGGCAACCGGTATGTTTTACCTTCTAAGGATAACTCTGCAAATTCTGACATAGAATAAATGTATAATTAGGTGTATATGAAAAGTAGAATAATCTGTAGTATCTCTTTGCTAGTTAGTTACATCTAAAAGGACCTGCCCTCAGTGCCGGACGAAATTAATTAAAAAAGTACAAACCACAAGTAAATAACGGGATTTAAAGGAAGCTCCCTGAAAAGGGCAGTACCCAAATTCTCAACGCAAATGCGTAATCTTCTGTTCAAGAGATTCATGGTAATAATTTTATTTCCTGATGCTGTTGCCTTCTTTTTATTGATAGTCAATAGGTTGAGATGCTGACCAGTGAAACCCTTTTCAAAGGCACCCTGCGTAGGGCAATTTGACTAAGTTGGATCGGGTTGAACGAATGGATAGGTTTATTTATTAACATAATTTTGGTTACTGTAACGATTAGTTCGTATTGTAATTCCATAGACAATCCTTAAAACGACGATAGGGTAGGTGACAAACAAAAGGACATGCCAACGGTAGGGAATAAAAAAATCGCAGCGCACAAGCGCTGCGATTTTGAATCAGGGCAATCAGCCTGGCTAATTTAAGCTATTGTTTGATGATCTTCAGGGTCCGGTTCTTCAGCCCTTTGGTGGCGCGGATCAGGTAGAAACCCGACGGCAGAGGCTTCATATCCAGCGTATGGGCAGTGCCCGTTGCTTGCTCCCGCAGGAGCACATGGCCCGCCGCATCGAGCAGAGTGATGGCGGCGGCTTTCAGGCTGGCCGGCAAGCGGATCGTTAGCTGATCCATTACCGGGTTGGGATAGGCCGTCAATGACTCTTCGGCCAGCACTTCGGCCGTGCTCGTGCGCGCTCCGCTGGTGACGAGGGTGACCGTCCACTGCTGATTGTTGCTGGTGCTACTGCTCCATTGACCCAGATCCGTCCCATTGGTGGTGTTACCCATGCCATCGAGATATAATCCCGTGGCGCGGTTCCTGAATTTAACGTAGCTGCCGACCGTTTCCTGTTGCCATTGCAAATTGTTGCTGGTAGAGCTGGACCATTGGCCGGCGTAGGCCCCATTGGTGGTGAGGCCTCGGCCATCGATGTACAAGCCGGTATTGCGGTTTTTGATGTAGACATAATCGCCACTGGATTCCAGGACCCACATCTGGTTCCAACTGCCGCTGCTGGCATACTGGCCGCAGGTGCTGCCGGCGGAGGTTCGGCCCATGCCATCCATCAACAACCCGGTGGCCCGGTTGGCAATGGTGACGAAAGAAGACCCGCCGTTCACGGTGATGGTAAACACCTGGGTGCTTTGACAGCCGGCGGCATTGGTGTAGGTAGCCGTTGCAGTCCCCGAGGAGGTGGGCGTTAAGGTGACTTCTCTGCTGGTTCCGGGAGCTAGTCCACTCCAGCTCCAGGAGCCTCCGCTGGTAGGCTGGGGGCCCAGGATCACCGTTGCTCCGGATGCCACGGTTGCGCTGCTGGTCTGTGACCAGGTGCCATTCACCTGCATATACGGGGTAATGCCAGTAGGTGTGCAGGCAGCCGGCTCCCAGTATATCAAACCTCTTCCGCCGCCGGCACTCATGAATACTCTTCCATCAACATTCATATCTCCGACAAGCAGTGGCGCTCCTGCAAACTGAGTCGAATTATTATTTATTCGGAGCCAAGTTGCACCCTGGTCTGTTGATCTAAAAAGACCCGTAACACCTGACACTGTTCCCCAGATAAAAACGGTAGGGTAATTCGCTCCGGGCATTGCTTTTCCTATCCCGATCGATTTGCAATAGCTTACATTGGAAACCGTGGTATAAGCCGCTCCCGCGTTGGTCGAGTATTTTAATCCATTGCGGCCAATCGGTATCCAGATGTGCCCTTCACGGCCGGGCACTGTCCGGGCCAAGGCTGATTCCCACGGATGATTCGCGGTTGACGCGCCTGGTGTACCTGCCACTGAAAAACTGACGCCCTTATTGGTGCTTCTGAACAGCTGCCCCGTCGATGGATGATAGATGTAGAAATAGTTTGCATTGACCTGGTCGGCCACGGGAGCCGCATCTCCGAGGGATACCCCCGAACTGCTCGACCAGCTTGTTCCATTGTTCGTTGAATAGTAGGTTGTAGAAGAACCTGAAGGACAATGAATAATTGTGCCCCCATCTGCGCTGACGGCAACTCTTCCTGCTTCACCCATGTTGGAGGAAGCTGCGGTCCATGTGGAGCCTTTGTCGTTCGAATAGTACACCACATTTCCTTCATTGGCAATTCTTACCACTTTGTTGGGGTTGGCGGCCGCATATGCAATGCTGTTGTTATTATAACCACCTACCGGTGAAAGTTTGGTGGATGGAACAGAAGTCAGCGGTTCATGCACAAATCCGGATACATCTCCGAAGGAGGAAATAAACGGTCCTCCGGGAATGCTGACCCCATCCAGGAAGGCGGTCTCTTCAATGCCGACCACGTCGTATTTCCAGGAAGTATTCGTGGCGGTGATATCGGGACAGGTATATACGCCACCGCCGCCTATTACGCGCACCCTATTCAGATTTGCCTGATCAAACTCGATGCAGTCCATCCAGTTAATTGCTCCTCCGCTTGACCATCCCATGCCGTTGGCGTCATAAGTGGAGTTGTTACCTATTCTAAGTGTCCAGCTCGCTCCTCCGTCCGTAGTAAGAAAAACAAAGTCGCCCCAACCAGTACCAAACTGGTTGTTCCAGTACATCCCACAGGTAGAAACGATCACCCGGTTGACATTCGTCGGGTCGATACTGACGCCTCCGTAGGGATAATCCTTCGAATGAGCGGGGGTCACGTTGGTCCAGGCACCGGTCGAAGTGTTAAGCTTATAGACCTTTCCGGAACCTTCGCCTAAATTTGGACCTTCGCCATTCGCATAGGTAACATACATCGTGGTTCCCTGCAGAGCGGCCCGGTGCGGCATAAAACTGGTGGTTGGAGAGATGTCGGTAAAGCTGGCACCACCGTTTGTACTCCGGTAGAGGGTCGCGCCACCGGTGCGGGAAACACCTATATAAATGGTTTGACTAGCTCCGTTCACGACGCTACTCGAAGGATCGAAGAGGACAAAGCATATTCCGTTGCCATTAGCAGTGGTAGTTACGCCGTTCCAGGCAAGGTTCCAGGTAACGCCTGCATCCGTGCTCTTCCACAATCCGTTGGACCTGGTTCCGCAGTATAATATGTTACTGTTTTTGGGATCTACAGCCAGACGTTCTCCGTTGCTGCGTCCGCCACCATTCCCGTGGGTCTTGAATTTATCGGTTACATCGGTATAGGTGAACGTATTTCCCTTGTCGGTGGATTTTAAGATGGCCGTTCTTCCGTTGTTGAGATAATCGGTCCCGCAGAGCATGTAGATATTGTTGGCATTCTGCGGATCGAGGGCCAGTGATTCGACTCCGATAAACCCGTTTTCTGATTCGTTCAGCCAGTCCAATAGCTGAATCCATCTGTTGTTTGCGGGGTCCCAGCGGTAAGCACCGCCCACATCGGTGCGGCAATACCGATCGCCGGAGGTTTTGTGGGTAACAATTCCAGTCACAAATCCGCCACCGCCAATGGGGGCATTCTTCCACGTAGAAGCTGCCGTCTGGCCGAGTGACTGAAATGAGACCAGGAGAAAAAGAACGAGAACCTGAAAGTGTAGCCACCTTAAGTTTGATAGTCTACACAGACATTGAATTACCTTACTTTTTTTCATAAATACATAAAGGTTTAAGTTTGAGATAAAGTGTCCCGATTTTAGGTGCCCTGCTAAGGGCAAAATAGCCTGAAATCGTTTTCGAAAAGTAGAGGCTTTATTTTAGACAAAGGGGTGTAAAAAGTATTAAAGAGCTACACGAAACGTTGGAGGTGGTGATAAATAGTCTGAAAGAAGTATATAAAAAGTATTTCATTACGGATTGTCTGCCAAAGGTTTATAATTTTCAAAATTCATAATTACAATAGAATGCCGGAGCTGTATTCAGGATAGATCAATCCCACACGTGGCCATCCTTTGTGTGTTGAAGTGAGTCGTAGGTTGGACAGGAATAAATTACTGAAGCTATCGAGTTGGAAAAATGGAGAATGTCTTAAGCGATAATGCAAAACTGCTCAATTCTCTTTCCGGTTTTTTTCCCTGGCGGGCATATGCCTACGGGTTGAACTACCCATTACAGTGGTGTTGGATGAAGGAATATTTGAATGGGTATAGTATGAAATTGTTAAGGTTTCTTTTCGCCGCCGCTTTACTGGTCTGTAACAGTATCGTAACATTTGGCCAGGATTACCGGTTTACGCACGTGAGTGCATCCGAGGGACTCTCCCACAATCGCATTACGAGTATATATAAAGACCGGACCGGTTTCTTGTGGATCGCGACCATTTCGGGGCTCAACCGGTTCGATGGCAACACAATCAAAGTTTATCGCCATGATCCGGACGATTCAACTTCACTTCCTCACGATGACATAAGAGGTCTTTTTGAAAGTCCGGACGGAAAGATGTGCGTAATCACTGCGACGGGTATTTGTTTTTACAACCCGATGGATGAAACATTTTCATCCGGTTCCTCTCAGCTTAGAACATCATTTGGGCTTCCGACTGAGAACTTGAATAAGATCGTGAGAGACAACGACGGAAAGTACTGGTTCCTGCTTCCTGACGCTGGTGTAGTGCGTTATGATCCTGAACGAAAACAGTCGGTACATCTGAAGCACCAACCAAATGATACCACGACCTTATCATCCAATGTAGTCACGGCTCTTGTGCAGCATCCCGACAAATCCTACTGGTTATTTCATTCAAACGGGGTGCTGGAAAAGCTGGTTCAAACCCAATCCGGTTTCAGGGTTGCTTACAGGAAGTACACTTTTGGAGCAGTAAATAAGAGTGATAATCAGTATCTGCCCGGTAATATTCTGATCGACAGTGATGGCGACCTTTGGATTTATTTAGTTAACCGTCCGCTAGGGACTTTCTTTTTCGATGCAAAGACTCAAAATCTGAAACATATTCATTCGAAGTCAGTCGGAGCAAAGCTGACGAACGATATTGTTTCTGCGATGGTACAAGACAACAAGGGATTGATTTGGATAGCCACGGATCACGGTGGAATAAATGTGATCGACAAAAAGACCTTCAGCGTTCGCAATATCAGAAACCATCCCGACAATGAAAGTAGCCTTTCTCTCAACACCATCACTACCATGGTGAAGGACGATGAAGGCATCATCTGGGTTGGCACGTATAAAAAAGGAGTAAGTTATTATCACGAAAATATCCGGCGCTTTCCGTTATACAACCGATATTCCGAGCCGTATGGTCTGCCTTTCGAAGACATCAATCGCCTTGTGGAAGACGATTCAGGCAATTTATGGATTGGTACGAACGGGGGAGGACTAATTCATTTCAATCGAAAGAACGGAAAATACACAACCTACCGCCATGATCCGTTAAACCCGAATAGTTTGAGCAGTGACGTCATCGTTAGTCTTTGTATCGATCATCAAAAGAAATTGTGGATAGGAACGTATTTCGGGGGCCTCAACTGTTTTGACGGAAAGAATTTTACGCGATATAAAAACGATCCGGCCAATCCGAAAAGTCTTTCGGGAAGTAGCGTATGGGAAATTCTGGAAGATTCGCAAAAGCGCCTATGGATCGGCACCCTTGACGGAGGCTTGAATTTATTCGACCGCGACACAAAGACTTTTCAACGTTTCACGGGAACCGAAGAAAAGACGTTCTATTCGCCGTACATCTCAGTGCTAGCGGAAGATGACGATCAGAATATTTGGATCGGCACTTCAGATGGTGTCTACGTAATAAAAAAGGCAGGCGGAAAACTGGTACATTATTACGGCGAGAAAAAGAACCCCTTTAAACTGAGGGACAACAGCATTCAATGCATTCATCAGGATGAGAAACGCAGAATATGGGTTGGTTCACTGGGCGGATTGAGTCTGTTCGATAAGGCTACCGAAACATTCCGCACTTTTACCCGAAAGGATGGACTCCCGCATAACGCGGTGATTACCATGCTGGAGGATGCCGCCGGAAACCTTTGGCTCACTACACCCAATGGACTCACGCAGATGATTATGGCAGACTCCACTTCATCACCCGTAGGGTTCCGGAATTATTCCGAAGCCGACGGACTTCAGGGCAAGCTGTTCAACGAGAACGCAGTATTAAGAACGCGAGCCGGGGAGTTGATTTTTGGTGGAGCCAATGGATTTAACATTTTCCGACCGGAAGATATCGGGCAGAATGATCGAAATCCGAAGGTAATCTTAACCGATTTCCAATTATTCAACCAGCGTATCCGCCCCTTGGAGAGCATCGATGGGCAGGTAATTGTGGATAAGTCGATCGTCGAACAACCATCCATCGTACTTCCTTCAAATAAGAATGTTTTTTCGATCGAATTTGCAGTCCTGAACTTTATTCAGCCGGAAAATAACGCGTACAGATATAAGCTGGAAGGCTTTAATGAGCAGTGGCTCGTGGCGGACAGTAAGTCGCGCAAAGTCACCTTTACGAATCTGGATGCCGGAGATTATGTATTCCGCGTGACGGCGGCAAATAACGATGTGATATGGAATGAGGAAGGCGCCTCCCTGAGAATAAAAGTGCTTCCACCTTTCTGGAAGAGCAAGACCGCATTTGTACTCTATGTGTTGGTCATCCTTGTGTCGTTATTGGTGATTCACCAGATCATTCAGGAGCGGGAGAAAATGAAGTATGCCGTAGAACAGGAGCGGGAGCAGAAGCTTCGTGCCCGTGAGTTGGATAGCATGAAGACGAAGTTTTTTACCAACGTAAGTCACGAGTTCAGAACGCCCCTGAGCCTGATCCTCTCACCGCTCGAAACGATGATCGCACAAACCCGCGATGATGAACAAAGGCGGTATTTTGAACTGATGCGGAGAAATGTCAAACGCCTTTTGAATCTCGTCAATCAGCTTCTTGATTTTCGGAAGCTGGAGGTGTACGATATTAAATTGCATCCCACCCCGGGCGACATCATTGCGTTCATTCGCGATACCGTTTCGTCTTTTTCTGATCTATCTGAAAAGAAAGACATACATCTCCAGTTCAGTTCTCCCGTTAACTCCCTACAAACCGTTTTTGATCACGATAAGCTTGAGAAAATCCTTTTCAACCTTTTGTCCAATGCGTTTAAGTTTACCTTGGCGCACGGAGAAGTAGCGGTATTCCTGAATTTCTTTGAAACGGACCAAAAGAAGTACCTTGAGATAAAGGTGATCGATACAGGAATCGGCATTTCAGCGGAAAAGAAGGAACGGGTATTTGAGCGCTTTTTTCAGAATGAGCTCCCCCGTACGGTGCTGAATCAGGGCAGCGGAATCGGACTGTCCATCACCAAGGAGTTTGTTCACATACACGGCGGAACCATCCACGTCGAGAGCGAACCGGGTAAGGGATCATGCTTTACAATAAGGCTCCCGTTAGCAGAGGTTGGTCAACTGTCGAAACCTACTCCTTTGGAAGTAACCATTAGGGAGCCCAAGGACGACATGGCAACTACGGAGTGGGCGTTGTCCAAAGGTAAACCCTTGTTGCTGTTGGTGGAGGACAACGATGACTTCCGTTTCTATCTCAAGGATAACCTGAAACACGAGTATTGTATTCTGGAGGCAGCAACTGGTGAGGAGGGATGGAATAAAATACTTTCCAATTCGCCCGACATTGTCGTAAGCGACGTTATGGTGCCTGGCATAAGCGGAGTAGAACTTTGTCTTAAGCTGAAGGCCGACGAGCATTTTCGCCATATTCCAGTCATTTTATTAACGGCGCGTACTGCCGATTCCGATCGCCTGGAAGGAATTGAAAGTGGGGCCGACGATTACATTAACAAGCCTTTTAATTTTCAAATTCTGGAATTGAGGATACGCAATCTTATTTCGCAACGTGCACAATTAAAAAGTACATTGATAAAGAAATTTGGCATCCACGTTTCCGAACTTGATATCACATCGCGTGACGAACAGTTTCTTCAAAAAATAGTAGAGGTGATTGAAAAAAACGTGTCTAACGCAGAGTTGAACGTAGAGGACTTATGCCACGAACTGGGTGTGAGTCGTTCCGGGTTTTTTAAGCGCGTACACGCGCTTACCGGCAAGTCACCGATGGAGTTTACGCGTCAAATCAGAATGCAACACGCTGCGCAGCTCCTGGAAAAAAGCCAGCTCTCCGTTTCGCAAGTTGCCTACCGGGTCGGCTTTAACAATCCGAGGTACTTCGCGAAATATTTCAAAGAAATTTATCAGGTCCTTCCGTCTGAATATGCGAGTAGCAAAAAAAAAAGTTGATTAATTCATCCGCGGACGAAATCAGCAGGTAATGCGGACTTTTTATAGACCTCTCTTTCGCGTATACATCTATTTTTGTTTTATCTCTAAGGGCATTATTCCCCGTCGCTTGCGATGAGAAAAGACGATTAGCCTGATACCCCGTTCGCTTGCGCCGGGGTGATTCATATCATGTGTAGCGATGAAAAGAAAACTTAAAATCCTGCTTGTTATTGAGATCGTTGTTTGTGTTTTGCTGACCCTTTTTCTGGCGTGGTTAGGTGTACAAATTGGATGATTGACTGTATCCGCTAAAAATCATTATTTTGAATCCTTGTTAGCTGCTGGCATCATGGGTAGAAATACGCCGGGTGTGGCGACGCCTGGATACGCCTCCAGTAGGAACACGCCGCAAGGCGTGTTCCTACTACCGTTCTATCGTCATTATCCCTTGACTCCATGCAAAAAGTCTTTTTATTCACCTTCACTTTCTTTATTTCCCTAAGCTGCTTTTCGCAGGAAATCGCCCTTACTTTTGATGACGCCCCTACCGGTGACGGAGCCATTTTTACGGGGACGCAACGGGCATCCAGGATCATCGAAACCTTGAAAAAACACAAGGTGAAACAAGCCGCATTCTTTGTGGTTACCTCCCAGCTGAACAGTGAGGGGCTTCAGCGGTTGAAAATGTACAGCGATGCCGGCCACTTACTTGCTAACCACTCGCACTCGCACAACTGGATCAGCGTAATGGGCACTGCCAACTACATCCACGATATCCAGAAAGCCGATTCTATATTAAAGGCCACCATACTGCCGTATCAACGGTGGTACCGGTTTCCCTTTCTTGACGAAGGCCCAACGAAAACTTCCCGCGATTCCATCCGCGCGGCGCTCACTTCCCTCTCGCTGACGAACGCGTACGTCACCATCGACAATTATGACTGGCACATTAACGGCGCGACGGGCAATGCGATCAAGAACAACACCAAAATCAATTACAACAAACTGAAGAAATTTTACCTCGAACACATCTGGAACAGCATTCAGTTCTACGATCATATTGGTCGGAAGGTCCTGGGCCGTTCGCCCAGACACGTGTTGCTCGTGCATGAAAATGACCTGGCCGCGCTTTTTCTTGGGGATCTCATTCAACTCCTGAAAGATAAAGGCTGGAAGATCGTCTCACCGGAAGAGGCCTATGCCGATCCCATCGCCAAAGAAATTCCCGATGTACTTTTCAATGACCAGGGACGAGTGGGGGCCATTGCCTTTGCAAGAGGCCTAAAGCCTGCAGAACTCATTCAACAATCGGAAGATGTAAAGTATCTCGACCAGTTGATGTCAGAAAGGAAAGTGTTTGAATGATGTCACGATAGGAGGCCAACCGTAGTTCAGGTTTTATGTGAGTAAATAGTTTAAAGTACAAAGTATATGAGTGCAAAATCGGATATTGACCACTTTGCACTAAGCATATGTGTTAAACGATTGTATTCAATATTTATCATATACCTGAAAAACAAGTTGGATCGGGATGATACCCGGTCAATAAAATCGGCAAAGATTAAGTGGTCGCAGCGTGAGAAAATGATACACGCTTCGTAATAAATTTCACTGGCACGTTGAACCAAGGCCAGTGTGAAGACTTCTGCATCATTCATTCGGGACTTTTTATACACATCGGGCAAACCTCCGGAGCCTATATTGCCGACTCATTTTCCGGAGTAACACGGAAGATGTAGTAGACTCACTTTTAAAACCTAGATATGCGAGATTTTTTTACTACCTTCTTTGCTACCTTTTTTATCATCTTGTTTTTTTTGATTCATCCGAGGGAGGGATGGTCTCAGACGGAATCCTATACCTGGCAGAATGTCGCGATGGGCGGAGGAGGGTTTGTTACTGGTATCGTCACGAGCAAAACCGAGAAGAATCTGATGTATGCAAGAACGGATGTTGGCGGAGCCTACCGCTGGGAGGTCGCCAATGAACGTTGGATTCCATTATTAGACTGGACTTCCGAAAGCGAAGTTGGTTATCAGGGAGTTGAGTCCATTGCGATTGATCCCGTGGAGCCAAACAAGGTATACATGCTGGTAGGGACTTCCTATTTTAGTAGTGGACGGACGGCCATACTCCGATCTTCCGATTATGGAAATTCGTTTGACATTACGGAAGTGACGACTCAGTTCAAAGCCCACGGTAACGGAATGGGGCGGCAGACCGGTGAAAAACTGATTGTCGACCCGAATAAGAACAGCGTTTTGTATTGTGGAACGAGAGAAAACGGGTTATTCAAAAGCACCAATTCGGGAGCAACCTGGAGTCGCGTAACAACCCTGAACGTGACGACAACCCCTACTGGTAACGGTATCAGTTTTGTCATCCTCGATCCGTCGAAGGGCACCAAAGGGATTGAAACCCAAACAATCCTTGTCGGCGTTTCGCGCAGTGGCGTGGCTAATCTTTACAGAAGTGATAACGGCGGAACGACGTTTACAGAAATCGCGCAAGCCCCCACCGCACTTATGCCACACCGGGCCGCGCTTACCAACGATGGAAACCTCTATATTACTTATGCGAATAATGATGGCCCTTGGAATATCTCCGGTGCTGGCGCAATATGGAAATACCACCTTGCCTCCGGTGCGTGGACGAATGTAACCCCCTCCGGATTTGACGGGGCGTACGGAGGAATCAGCGTTGATCCATCCAATTCGCAAAGATTGGTGGCTTCCAGTGTTAATACCTATCAGGCGCAGGACAATTCATGGGGTGATCGAATATTTCTAAGCACCAATGGCGGCACGTCATGGACGGATCTGGTGGGAAGGGGATTGGTTCGCGACGCGAATGGGGTCAGTTGGATAGATGGGAAATCCATCCATTGGGCCGGGTGTGTTGAATTCGATCCTTTTAATACCAAGAAAGCATGGGTCATTTCCGGCAACGGAATTTTTCAAACCGACGATATCGATGCAACGACCAACGTCTGGAAGTTCCAGGTGAAGGGATTGGAAGAAACGGTCCCGCTCGATATGGTAAGTATACCCAATGGTCCGGTCATCTCCACCATCGGCGACTACGGCGGATTCCGGCACGAAGATGTCGCAAAGTTTGCCCCCGATCACGAACCACACATGGGTACAACCCACGGCGTCGCCTATGCTTCACTCAACCCCAACGTGATGTTACGGATCGGGCACGAAAAAATGTATTATTCGGAAGACATGGGATTGACGTGGACCGAATGCAATCGAACCGGAAAGGACGGTAGTGTGGCGGTTTCTGCCGACGGAAAAGTATGGTTGTACAGCCACAACAGCGGAAGCGCTACCTACCGGTCGACCGACAAAGGAAACACGTGGACTACTGCAACGGGTATATCCATAACCTGGGCGAAGCCACTGGCGGATCCGCTGAATTCTTTCAAGTTTTACGCGTACAGTCCCTCTTCGGGAGCGTTTCTGATCAGCACCAACGGAGGCTCTTCATTTTCACAGGCCGGATCACCCGGGTCCGGCGGGTCCATAATTATCCGGGCTGCTCCCCAGCGTGAAGGCGACGTGTGGGTAGCCTTATACAACGGTGGGTTAACCCGCTCAACCAATTCGGGTCAGACCTTCGGAAAGATATCCAGCGTGACCTATTGTGGTGCCGTAGGTTTTGGCAAAGAAGCACCGGGCAAAACCTACCCCACTGTATTTATATACGGCACTGTAAATGGCATCTTGGGTGTTCACCGGTCCACGGACGAAGGCAGCACCTGGATGCGCGTCAATGATGATGCCCATGAATACGGAGGACCGGGCAATGGCCAGTTTGTTCAGGGAGATACGAATGTGTTTGGCCGCGTCTATATGAGCACCGTTGGGAGAGGGCTGGTCTATGGTGAGTCCAATCAAACGTGTATACCAACAAATGTGATCCCGTCAATTAAGGTAAATACCGAGGAGAAAAAAAAACTTTTCGTCGCAACGGTCAACGCAGGGGGGAGTGTTATATTAAGCCCCGAACCGGTGAAGGGTGGTACATGGTCATGGACTGGACCGGGAGGATTTAGTTCTATCAGTCGGGAGGTAACGTTATCCGGTATTCAACCGGCCCAAGCCGGCATTTACAAGGTTACCTATACGAACGCTTCCGGATGTCAAAGCAGCGTTCAAGCTATTACAATAAACGTAACCAACGTAAACGCAATAGTAACGGGTATTGACGCTGAAGAGCCCCAGGGGTTCTTACTGTATCCCAATCCAGCTACTTCTACGGTCTTCATTCCAAATGCAAGCGGGTTGCACCGCGTCAACATTCGCGACGTGCGCGGTCGGCTGATAAGTAGTGTGCGCAACGCGGGGGAGCGGGCAAAGGTGTCCCTCGAAAACCTGCCTGCCGGAATGTATCTGATCGAATTGGTTGACCACCGAAATAAAACAACTATCAAAAGAATAGTTAAAGAGTGATTCTGATAGGGGAGCACTTGGCGGCTCTGTTTCCAGCGTACTGCTTAAACATCGGAAGGCCATTCAATTGGAAGAACAGAAAATTGTATAAACTATTGATGCTTTACAACAAACTTAATTTGATAACTCCTTATGATAAAAGTAAATCGTCTGCTTTTAGTATGTAGCATCGTTGCTGCCCTTGGTTCTTGCAAGACCGGATCGGTTACGAAAGCGCCGGTAACGAAAGCGAAATTTGCAGAGACCTGGGAATCGCTGGCTACGGTTGAAAGAGAGCCCGAATGGTTTAAGGATGCTAAGTTCGGAATCTATTTCCACTGGGGCGTTTACAGTGTGCCGGCTTACAGCAATGAGTGGTATCCCAGGTGGATGTACGTGCCGGGTCGGAAAAGTTGGGGCGGCGATATCTATGAACATCACCAGAAAACGTTTGGGCCGGTCTCTCAATTCAACTACCACGATTTTATTTCCATGTTCACCGCTGAACACTTTGATGCGAAAGAATGGGCGGAGTTGTTTAAAAACGCCGGGGCAAAATTTGCCGGCCCGGTCGCGCAGCACCACGATGGATTTGCCATGTGGGATAGCAAACTGAATCCCTGGAATTCGAAAGCGATGGGACCGAAGAAAGATGTTCTCGGCGAATTGTTTGTCGAACTCAGGAAGAACAAGCTGAAAACCATCGCGACCTTTCATCACGAAAGGCTGGGTCAGCGGTACGCGCAGGATACTGCCAAGTGGGCGAAGAACACCCCAGACCCCGGAGACGACAGCCATTTTCCGTATCATCCCGATTACATCACCTCCACAACCGATCCCAAACTGCGGCTTCTGTATGGCAACCTGCCCGAAAGTGAATTCCTTGATTATTGGTTGAACCAGACCAACGAAGTAGTCGAGAAATACGGACCCGACATCATCTGGTTTGACTCCTGGCTGGATCGCATTCCGGAGAAATACCGCCAAAAAATGGTGGCGCATCATTTCAATACCGCTACCGCACGCGGTCAGCAGCCCATTGTTGCCTACAAACAGGAAGATTTACCCGCCAATGTAGGGATACTGGATATTGAACAGGGAGGAAAAACCGATATCTCAGAAGATTACTGGCTCACTGATATTACCTTAAGTAATGATAGCTGGTGTTACATCGAGGGACAAACCTACAAAGATCCCTCCCTGGTTATCCGAAATATGATAGACGTATGGAGCAAGCGAGGGATCGTGTTACTGAACCTATCGCCCATGGCCAACGGGACAATCAACACCGAACAGCGGAATATTCTGGCCACCATCGGAAAATGGATCAGCAAGCACAAAGAAGCCGTGTATGAGACCCGCGGCTATTCAATCTATGGATACGGAGAAGCGGCCTTTGAGCAGGGACACTTCGGCGGACAATCGGCCACAATCAACTACAGCAAAAATGATATACGATTTACCGTTTCGAAGGACAAGAAGTACTTGTACGTGTATTCGCTTGGACTTCCCACGCCCCAGGCACCACTTGAAATCCGGACGGATATAACCCGAAAAGTGAAACGCGTCGCCGTCGTAGGAAGCGAAGTTGAGTTGAAGTGGTCGGTAGCGGGAAACAGGCTTACCTTACAAACGCCCGCCCCCGCGGCTATGGATGAGTTGGCTACGATATTCAGAATTGAATTTGAATAGTACCACTAAATGAGTTGGAACCTCTTCGTTCGGGTAGTTGATACCCTTGAGCAAAACCATTCGGAAATGTTTCCGGATGGTTTTACTTATCAATGGGGTAGCGATGCTTCTACTTTTTTTTACTATTGGTGAATAAACCCCTGATTCAGTAAAAAGAAAAGGCAATAACATCATTTATGTCGTTTATTTCCGCTAGTTTTTGCCCGTCCACATAATCCCTTAGAATCAGAAATAATTTATGAGAGTTCTTTTATCGATCTGTTGGTGCTGTATGATTTGGTTACAAAGTTATTCACAGAATGTGGTAACCGTTTCGGACCCGGAAGGACACCTGCAGCTTGGCGTTTCAGTCAAAAGTGGTATACCATTATATTCGGTGATCTACAAAGGAAAAGTGATGCTGGAAGATTCGCCTTTGGGCCTGGTCACTAACGAAGGCGACTTTGGCTCGAACATGGAACTTACAGAATCAGGCACCGGAAAAATTGATAAGGAATACAACCAGGAAAAAATCAAACGCTCCCGCATCAGGTACCGGGCCAATACTTTGCGGTGTACATTCAAGAATGCAGAAGGAAAACCCATTACGGTCCTGTTCCAGGTAAGTGCCAATGATATTGCGTTTCGCTATGAACTTCCCATTTGGAAGGATCGAATGGCCTGTGTAGTGGAGAAGGAAAACACGGGTTTTAAGTTTCCTTCCGTCACAACCACTTTTCTTTCTCCGATGATGACGTCTATGGGAGGGTTTGCCCGAACCACGCCCAGCTACGAAAGTGGTTATGAAGCTGATGCGCCGATGGAAAAATCAACCTTTTCGGAAGGATATGTGTTCCCGGGACTTTTTCACGTAGGAAACAACGGTTGGGTGTTGCTATCAGAGACAGGGGTGGGAAGCCTTTACTGTGCCTCTCACTTAAGCAAGTACAATAATGGTTTATATAATGTAGAATATCCGAACCCCAAACAGAACAATGGATTCGGTAGCTCCGGAGCACAACTTGGACTTCCTGGCGTTACCCCATGGCGCACCATTACGGTTGGAGAATCGCTCAAGCCCATTGTTGAAACCACGATTCCTTTTGATGTAGTTGAGCCCCTTTATGAAGCATCAGTGCCCTACCAATATGGTCGCGGTACCTGGAGCTGGATTATCTGGCAGGACAACAGTATGAATTTCGAAGATCAGGTGAAATACATCGATCTGGCTGCCGCCATGGGGTATCAATACATCTTGATAGATGCCTGGTGGGATACCAGGTTGGGCTACGACAAGATGGAGGAATTGATTCAATATGCCAGGACGAAAGAGGTTGGCATTTTTTTATGGTACAATTCAAACGGAAGTGTGAATGATGCTTTCATGACACCGCTCAACAAAATGAATACGTCCATTGCCCGCAAGAAAGAGATGAAGTGGCTTCAGAAAATGGGGGTGAAAGGATTGAAAGTGGATTTCTTTGGGGGAGACAAGCAGGAAACGTTGCGTCTATACGAGGATATTCTTTCCGATGCCAATGATTTTGGTTTAATGGTTATTTTTCACGGCACCACTTTGCCGCGGGGCTGGGAGCGGATGTATCCGAATTTTGTAGGAAGCGAAGCCGTGCTGGCATCAGAGATGCTGATCTTTTCTCAGGACGTGCGGGAAAAAGAAGCATTCTATGCCTCACTACATCCATTTATCCGAAATACGGTGGGAAGTATGGAGTTCGGCGGGGTATTGTTGAATAAGTTTCTGAATCAGGGAAATCAAAAAGGGCAGGAGCGGTTAACTACCGATGCTTTCCAACTGGCTACCGGTGTGCTTTTTCAGAATCCGGTGCAGATGTTTGCACTAACCCCCAATAACCTGACGGATGTCCCCGCGTTTGAAATCGACTTCATGCGCCAAATTCCAACCACCTGGGACGAAACCCTTTTCATTGATGGCTACCCTGGCAAATACTGCGTCATAGCTCGCCGGCACGGACAGAAATGGTACGTGGCAGGGGTAAATGCCGGAAAAACCCCCATTCAGATAAAAGCGAAACTAAATATGTTTGCCGGAAAAGAGGTCGTCATGTACAACGATAACAAAACGCGGAAGACTTCGATGGGTACTGTAAAAGTGTCGAACCAAGGGGAGGTTTCGATCACGATCCAGTCCAACGGCGGTTTTGTTCTTACGAGGTAGAAGTTGTCGGCGGCTTGTTCTTCGCCGCCCTTGACTGTATAGCCCTTCGGCGGAGTATCCGTTGGAATTCATCGGTCCGGAAGTGTCCTGTTAGGGCTTTTTGGTCAGTTCCAGCGCCTTCTCCAATACCTCATCCCGACCGGCCTGAATACCGGAAATGGTCGGATACACCTTCACGTCGGGGATCAAGCCAATGCGTTGGGTCTCGCGGCCATCCGGATAATAGACTCCCAGGCCACTGAAAGCCGTTTCGTAGCCCCCCGGCAAAGCGATCCAGCTGATATCCCCGTCGGCCCCCGCTGTTGGGCTTCCCACCAGGATGGCACGGGGAGCTGTCTGTAAAACCATGGCGGTGAACTCGGCCTGGCTTTGGGTTTCCTCGTTGACCAGAATCACTACTTTTCCTGGGTAATAATCCGTCTTAGCGCGATTTCCCGCATAGAAGAGCCGGGTATAGAAAATGCCAGGATGATTGAGGAGGGGAAAGGTCAGTTGGGCGAATACAGTCGGTCGGGGATTCAAATGTCGGGCCAGGGAGTGCATCGTTCCTTGAGGATAAGTCCGAAGGTCCAATATCAGCGCCTTGCTGTTCCTGAAAACCTGCATCACACTGTCCACCTGCCGGATTTGCAGGTGGCCCAGATGGAGATAGCCAATGCTGTCACCCAGCCATCGGCCTACCGGCCCGTCGAGCTTGTAGGTATAGCGGAATGTCCGGAAGGGATACCGGTGGATGCTCCGTACCGTTTCCTTTCCGTTCTCCTCCAGTGTCACCTGGATCTCCGGAGTCGTTCCCCGCCACAAACTGTTCCCGAGGTCCCGCCACAGGGTTGTCTCGTTGGAGGTGGCGATGAAGGGACGTTTTCGCTCCAGCACCGTGTCTAAGGGCTCGCCATTGATTCGGGTAATCACCATTCCCGTCTTCAGCTGATCGAGGGCTGCGAGGGAGTCGTTGTAAAAGCCAACAATGACAGCTTTCCGGTCCAGAAACTTCACCCAAAAAGGAACGTAGTAATCTCCCCAGTGGCTAAGCAGGAACCGGTACGGAGGGGCGCTTTTGATGAACCCGTGGCTGTCCTGGATCTGCGTCCTCATCACCAGCAGGGCATTCCGATAGGCCAGCGTATCAGTAGCCTGTTCAAAGAGGGGGATGAGTTTCTCAAGCGTGAGGTTCCAGTTCTGGCCAATGGCATATTTGTAGGGAAAAAAGTACTGAATGGCGTTCCAGTAGCGGAACAGGCCCAGGAGGCGGTAGGGTTCCTCGGGCAGGGGCATCTCGGCATAGGCTTTTTCCCTGCTGAAATCCGGATTTCCAATCCTGGGATAGGTGCTGACATAGGCGTTACGGCCCTGGTGGCGATTGTTTCGGATATAAGACAGCTTCTCCCGCAAGGCAGGGGTCATTAGCAGGGTGTCTTCCAGAAACGACAGGTCCAGGTTCCGCTTCTGCCAATCTGGAATTTGGGATTCCAGACTGCATTTACGGCACAATTTCACCGGTCCCAACTCGTCGAGCAGGGAGCTGTAGAGCAGAGCCAGTTCCTCCCGGCTGGAAGCTTTCCGGACGGCATGCATCAACCGGATTAGCTGTTGGTCCCAATCCACCCGCCCTTTGGCCACCTTGGGATGGTGGTATTTGAGAAAACCCCACACCTTGCAGAGGGAAGCCAGTTTTTGCGTTTCGCTTAACGGTTGGGCTCGGAGTGGCTCCCGGCCAAAAAATCCTAGGAAAATAAGAAAAGTAAATGCCCTGATCATTCGGAATGGTCCACGGTGTAACGGCGAAGGTAGTCGTGAGCAACCAGAGGGCCATGAGCGCGTTGGTTAAAAAATGTTAAAGTTTCGTTAATTCAATTACTACTTAACATAATTTAAGTTCTGGTAACAAACTGTTTCTGCTTGTTCAAAAAAGTACCATTGCAACTTCAATAGGGGAGTGCAGCTAGTTAACAAACTGGTGATCGCCAGGTTACCTCACTACCTCACTCACCAAAATTACGGGAGCTACACTCGTGTAATTTGCGAAGTCGGCCCTGATTGACTCTCTATTTGGGCCAATCGCCGCCTGATAATCACTGAGACTCTTTACATAAAAGGTTCCGATTGCCACATAAGGCAATGGCTGATTGGGAAGGCCGCTGGCAAGGCCTTTTTCAATGGTGTATTTTACCAAATTAGAACCCAGAAACCCGGCAACCATCGGCATGTGCCTGGTTTCATAATATTCCATATCAAACGTTTTACCCTCTGCAAAAGGGTACATAACGGATATTTTGATGAGTCCTTTTTCCACTACAGATGAATTGCTGCTTTTAGATTTACGCGATTGCTTTTCCTGACCAAATGCAGCAAAGCTTGCGATCAGAAGTAAAAATGGTAGGATGAGACTGGATTTCATGGCGGTTTTTTAGTGGTGGAAGTTGAAACTGTGATAACCAAATGTCTGAAGAAGGTATATATTAGCAAAACGGTATTTTTCGATGAAATCAATCGATAAAACCGATTTAGACCTATGGAATTGAGACAGCTCAAATACTTTATTAAAGCCAAGGAGTTACTGAATTTTACTGAAGCTGCCAAGGCACTAAATATCAGTCAAAGTACTTTATCACAGCAAATCAAGCAGTTGGAAGATGAGTTGGATGTACGATTGTTTAATCGAATTGGTAAACGGATAATCCTTACTGAGGCAGGAGGGATGTTCAGTGAATATGCTTTGCAGAGTATAAACAAAGCGAATCAAGGGCTACTGCTTTTAAAGGATTTGAACAATCTGAACACGGGAAAAATTACGATTGGCGTAATCTATTCCATGCGCATTCCTTTTGCCAAAGCATTGATACAGTTTGCAAAGCAATACCCCAATATCAAAATTCAAGTGGTTTTTGGAACCACGAAAGATCTGCTCGAAAAACTCAATTTGCATCATTTTGACTTTATATTGACATTTTATGAAAAGACTGAACATCCACATTTTAAATGTCAACCCCTTTTAAGTGCCCATATGGTATTGGTAACCGCCAAAAAATCACCGTTGGCCAAACAAAACAGTATCTCACTTCAACAAGTTGCCGAACTTCCATTGGCTTTGCCATTCAGTGGATACAGTACCATTCAATTTTTTGTCGAATCATTCAGTCAACAAAACCTGCATCCGAATATTTGTATGGAAATCAATGATATCCCTACTTTATTCGAAATGGTGAAAACTGGTTATTGGCATACTATTTTGAGTGAAACCAGTGTAAACGACCCGCAGGTATTTGGCATACCCATCGAGGGGAAAAACATGCGGCGAACGATCGTGATCCTATCTCTCAAGGAAGCTTATGAAAAGAAAGCCGTGAAAAAATTTTATGAAGTACTTACTACACAACTATAATTCAGTAGTCTTCTTTATGGTGCTTTTACAGGAAAAACAACCAAGACTGCATCCTCATTTTCCGTCCGATCGCTACTCCTATTACTGATTAACATAATTTTAATTTCGGTAACAAAATGCAATAAATCTAAATTTTAAAGTCAATCAACAATAAGAAAGGAGGGGAGCACTCATTTTTACTTAGAACATCAACCACACTTAGATTAATCGCCTATTGATAACGAATCTCAAGAGGTCTTTCTTCACTAGACCAATTTCTGAACTGTAGGACAAAAGCAGGTAGGCTATTTCCCGATACAGAACTTTGAAAAAATGTTGGCCAGCAGATCATCGTTCGTAATCTCCCCGGTGATTTCTCCCAACTGCTGCAGGGCATCGCGGATATCCAGTGCCAACCAGTCACTGGTCACATTCTTCTCTATTTTTCGGGCCACTCTTTCCAGCGCCTCATAGGTATTCTTCAGGTGTTCATAATGCCGCGCGTTGGTGATGATGGTATTTCCGGCAGTCACTTGTTCTCCCTGTACCTTTTGAATCATCGTCTGGGTCAGGTTTTCCAACCCATCTCCTTTGGCGGCAGATATCCAGGTGATGGACGTTATCCGATCGAATAGTATTTTCTTTTCCGGCTCCAGCCGATCCAGCTTATTTCCAACCAACAGATAGGGAATCTGATTGGCCTCCAGTTCCTGAGACCATTCCCGTATTTCGACCTCCGTTGTATCAGTAGCATCGAACAGGTATATGATGATGGACGCTTCCTTCATTCGCTTCTGCGTTCTGGCTACCCCGATGGCTTCGATGGTATCTGTCGTCTCCCGCAGTCCGGCCGTATCGACCAGACGAAATTTGATTCCTTCGATGATCAACTCATCTTCGATCAGGTCGCGGGTAGTACCGGGGATTTCCGACACAATGGCTTTTTCTTCGTTGAGTAAAGCGTTGAGCAGAGTCGACTTGCCGGCGTTGGGTTTTCCGGCAATCACCGTGGGAATACCGCCTTTCAGGGAATTTCCCAATTGAAAAGATTTGAGCAAGGGAAGGAGGGTAGCCAGTATCTGATTAACCAAAGCTTTCAGATCATCCCGTTTCGCAAACTCTACGTCTTCTTCGCCGAAGTCCAGTTCCAACTCCAGCAATGAAGCGAAGTCGATGAGTTGACGCCGGAGCCGCTGAATGTCTTTTGAGAAACCGCCCCGCATCTGGTTCATGGCCGTCTGGTGCGCCGCTTTGTTATCGGAGGCAATGAGTTCCGCAATGGCTTCGGCCTGGGCCAGATCGAAGCGACCGTTTAGAAAAGCCCTTTGCGAAAATTCACCGGGTCTGGCCAGACGGGCTCCGTGGGCGTGCAATAACTGGTGAATCGTCTGGATGATGTATATAGAGTTGTGGCAAGAAATTTCAACGGTATCTTCTTTCGTAAAGGAGTGCGGTGAACGAAATACGGTTACCACTACTTCATCCAGAATTTCTCCATTGTTTACAATTTCTCCGTAATACAGTTTTTGTTTTGAATATAAAAGTGAATGCTTTCCAGCGAATATACTGTTTACAATTGTTATAGATTTTTCGCCACTGATTCTTACTACTGCCAGAGCACCCGTTCCTACAGGAGTTGACAAACTAAATATTGTATCATTAATGAGTAATTCCACTTTGTTGTTACTAATTTATTAGCAATTAATATCTAAATTATTTAGTTGAATGTATTTTTCAATTGTTCCACAAGAAAGTTAGTGGGTAAAGGGGGATAAATCTAGGCATATCATTTAAATTGTTCATAACCCACATTATGTTAAGTAGTAAGAATCACCTGAAAGGGTTCCCAAACAACAGTGTCCCTTAGCTCTTCGACAGTCCGCAAGGAGCCATTTCGTGGTTTCGATAGGGAGTCTGCACCATAAATTGGGCGTAAGAAAAATGCGGTAGAGCCACCTTAAAAAGCGCAGTAATAATATCACCCAGCTAGGGAAAATATTATTTTGATACACTATGTATAATATTAATTATCAGTACTTTATAAGTATTCACTTACAGCTCAAGATTATGTATATATTTTATATTATCAGCTGTTGCTGTAGAAGCAATGAGTTTGGAATTTGCCCGCTATCCATTTTTTATTGTACAAGGATTTTGAATAGAAATCAACCGGATGGGTTTATTTTGCCGGCAAAACATTCTTATTACCACCACTAATTACGATATGCAAGTCAAAGATTTAATTGAAAAAGCCTGGGACCAACGAGACCTTTTAAATCAAAAGGAGACAGTACAAGCGATTGAGTCCATTATTGATCAACTCGAACAAGGCAAAATAAGGGTTGCCGAACCCACCTCTGATGGTAAGTGGCAGGTAAATGAGTGGATTAAAAAAGCCGTTATCTTGTATTTTCCCTTACAAAAAATGAAAGTCACTGAACTTTCTCCCTTTGAATACCACGATAAGATGGAATTGAAAAAAGGGTATCAATCCCTGGGAGTCAGAGTCGTACCACCCGCTACGGCCCGCTACGGTTCTTTCCTGGCCAAAGGTGTCATCCTGATGCCTTCCTACGTCAACATTGGTGCCTACGTAGACGAAGGAACGATGGTCGATACCTGGGCCACAGTCGGCAGCTGCGCCCAGATCGGTAAGCACGTTCACCTGAGCGGGGGAGTGGGCATTGGTGGTGTATTGGAACCCGTACAGGCATCTCCCGTGATTGTGGAAGACGGAGCCTTTATTGGTTCACGGTGTATTCTGGTAGAAGGTGTCCGGGTAGGAAAAGAGGCCGTGTTGGGATCCAATGTCTGCATCACGGGCAGCTCTAAAGTAATTGACGTCACCGGTGCACAGCCGGTTGAATACCGGGGCTACGTGCCCGAACGCTCCGTAGTGATTCCGGGTAGCTACACCAAAAAATATCCGGCCGGAGAATACCAGGTTCCCTGTGCGCTGATCATTGGTAAAAGAAAGGAGAGCACCGATTTGAAAACGTCCCTGAACCAGGCGCTCCGGGACAATGACGTAGCCGTTTAATTTAATTAATTCCGGATCGGAGTGCCGAAAGAACGTGACACTCCGATCCGGTTGACTTTACCGGGCGAACCGGGGTGCTACCACCAGTTCCTTCCCGGCCGATGGGTTCCAGGAATAAAATCCCGATCCCGATTTTACGCCTTTGTGTCCGGCCCTCACCATATTTACCAGCAAGGGACAAGGAGCGTACTTGGGGTTTCCAAAGCCCTCAAACAATACCTGCAATATGGAAAGGCACACGTCCAGTCCGATGAAGTCGGCCAGTTGCAGGGGCCCCATCGGGTGAGCCATTCCCAGCTTCATAACCGTGTCAATTTCCTCGACACCGGCGACTCCCTCGTACAATGTATAGATGGCTTCGTTGATCATCGGCATCAGAATCCGGTTGGCCACAAAGCCGGGATAGTCATTTACCTCCGTCGGGATTTTCTCCAGTTGTTTCGCAAGCTGCATCACTTCGCCGGCTACTTCGTCGGAAGTAGCAAAGCCCCGGATCACTTCCACCAGTTTCATCACCGGCACCGGATTCATAAAATGCATGCCGATTACCCGCTCGGGGCGCTGAGTAACTGACGCTATGTGCGTAATGGAAATGGAAGAAGTATTGGTAGCCAAAATGGTATGGGCAGGGCAAAGGGCGTCTAATTTTCTGAACACGTCCAGCTTGATCTCCAGGTTTTCGGTTGCCGCTTCCACTACCAGATCCACACTACTGACGCCTAGTTCCAGTTCCGTATGAGTTGAAATCCGTTCCAGTATTGTTGGTCGTTCTTCTGCCGACACCATTCCTTTTTTTACCTGGCGATCCAGATTGCTTCCAATGGTCTGCATGGCTTTCTCCAGGGAGGCCGGAGAGATATCGATCAAAGCAACCCGATAACCATATTGGGCAAAGGTATGTGCAATCCCATTCCCCATAGAACCGGAACCGATAACTGCTACATTTTTTATCATTTTCTTTGCAATTTAATTTTGTAACTAATTGAACAAAGTATAACTTAGTTGCGTAATGTGAATCACAGGAGCGGGTGGATTGGTATCCAGACCTCCGGTTTCTCAATATTAAGCCTTGTTGCTCAGAACATGCTAAGCCTTGCGGAAAAAACACTGTATCATTATTTACGTACCTTTATCGGGCTGTTGCTTGGTATGCAGGTGCGTGATACACTGTTTTTGATTCATAAAAGCTTGGTTATGATACAATTAGGTAAATTCAATCAACTCAAGGTATTAAAGGAAGTCGATTTTGGCCTCTATCTGGATGCCGATCCCGAAGAAATTTTGCTTCCCCAAAAGTACGTACCTGAGCGAACCCAGGTCGGAGATACCCTTTCCGTATTTATCTACCGTGATTCGGAGGACCGAATGATCGCTACTACGTTGCGCCCCAAAGCCTGCGTAGGCGATTTTGCTTTTTTAAGGGTGGTCGACACCAACAAGTACGGCGTATTCCTGGATTGGGGCCTGGAGAAAGATTTATTCGTTCCGTTCTCTGAGCAAAACCGGAAGATGGTCAAGGACCAGTCGTACGTAGTCAAAGTCATTCTGGACGATCGTTCTGACCGGATCATTGCCAGTGCCCGCATCGAACGGTTTCTCAAATACATTCCCGAAAACCTGGAGGAAAACCAGGCGGTCGATCTGTTGCCTTTTGAATACACTGACCTGGGCATCAAAACCGTGATCAACGGGCAATTCCTGGGGATGCTTTATCACAATGAACTGTTCCAGCCGGTTCGCCTCGGAGAAAGTTTGCGGGGATACATTAAGAAGATTCGTCCCGATTATAAAATCGACCTGAGCCTGAGCAAGACGGGTTACGAAGAAGTACTCGACAGTAAGGAAACCCTTTGGCAAAAGCTGAAGGAGAACAAAGGCTTCTTACCCCTTACCGACAAAAGTAATCCCGAAGCCATCTACGATCAGTTGCAGATGAGCAAGAAGAATTTCAAGCGGGCGGTCGGTGGCTTGTTTAAAGAAAGAAAAATTCTGCTGCAGGAAGACGGTATCTATTTACTGTCCGAAGATTAGTAGCCGCTAGAATTCATGGCAGATTCTCTCAGCCGGATGGACCTTCCGGAAGACTATCAGAAAATACTCGGTCGCGCGCTCAAAAACGCCAGGGAAAACAAGAAGTTTTTGCTGGCGTTAAAGAGAAACCCCCACCCCAAACTGGACACTGTTTTTCATCAGCTACACGAAGAAGTCTTCGAGCGAATTGATTGTCTGCAATGCGCCAACTGCTGTAAAACCACCAGCCCCATTTTTTACGATAAGGACATCGACCGGCTGGCTCGTCGGCTGCGAATGAAATCGGTCCAGTTTATCGAAACCTATCTGAAAGTAGACGAAGACGGAGACTACGTACTTCAAAAGAGTCCCTGCGTTTTTTTATCCGAAGACAACTACTGCCAGGTCTACGAAGACCGTCCCACCGCTTGCAGAGAATACCCGCATACCGATCGTAAACGGATGGAGCAGATCCTTGATCTAACTTATCACAATACCCTCGTCTGTCCGGCCGTGGCAGAAATTATTGATTCATTGAAAAGACTTCCTCATTAAAAGCCAGTCGTTCTCGTTCCGACCCAATGCTGACAAAGAGTTTCCTATGTAACGCCGATCTGGTTTTGGTTTTAATTCCATCGTTCAAATCCGTTTATATTTTTTAGCAACGCAATCGTTTGTGAATCCCAGGTCAGACACTAAATTATTTAGCTTTAGCAAATAATCCCTTTGCCTGCAATGCTGGTAGGGTTAACAAATCCATTTTAGTATTTTACAGCTACTAATTTTAGTATTACCGAATATCTTAACGCAGGTAGCGTAAACTAAATTTACTTATGTAATCAGTCAGCAACATCGCCTGATACTCACAATTTACATAAATACATAATCGACATAACCTGAAATTGATTACATTCGCACATATGTAAACTCAGGTTGTATGCTAAACGACAAAATCAGGGATTTGCTCAAGACCAAGGAAATGACTCCCTCGCACTTTGCCGACGAAATCGGTGTTCAGCGTTCCAGTATTTCCCATATTCTATCGGGCCGGAATCGCCCCAGCTTTGACGTGATTCAAAAAATAATCCGTCGGTTTCCTGATTTAAGCCTGGATTGGTTTATGGATGATGCGCCTTCAGCAATCACCTCAGGTAGCAAAAAGGGGAAGTCAAAAAAATGGGCGCTCCCTACAATAGATGCGAAAGCCAAAACGGCCGGATCCGTCCCTTCGCTAATCGTTCCACCCGCTGCGCCGGAAGTCCCTAAGGAAATAGAGCGAATCCTTATTTTTTATAAGGATAAAACTTTCTCCGAATACATTCCATCCTAAGAAGCACTTCGGATCGATATGGCATTTCCCGCTTTTTAATGGTTTTGTGGTCTCTCGTTTGTGAGGGCCATCCGTGAATTCCATAAATTGCAGCCTTAATCATTTTCAATGACACGAACGTCAGCTTGCCTGTTTGTACTCATCGCTTTCATTTCTCTGGGGTGTGGATTTTTCAGTGTCGATTCCCCGCCGCCACAATTCGATCGGGGTGCTTTTATTCTGCAAGCCGATCCGGCCAATAATGCCTACCTCGGATTCCTGCGGCAGGATACTGCCGGCAATCTCCTGAACTATTTCCAGGATGTCTACGCGATGCAGAACCGGACTTCACTGGCTGGTACACCCAATGCCATTGCGGTGCACCAGGGTAGGGGATACGTATTGGATGCGGAAAGAAATCAGATACTGGTCCTCAACAGCGAAACATGGACACCGGAAGGGGTAATTAATTCGGAAGTGGACGCCTGCCAGCAAATGACCATTTACAACGACAACCTGGCCTTAGTAAGTTGCTGGAGTCTCAATACTGCTTCGTCCGTAATCCTGCTCGATCTCAATAGCCTGCGTGCAGTAGATCGGTTTCAAACCGGAAACCAGCCGGCACACGTAGTGGTTGACTCTGTCTACGCAATCGTAGCCCATGCCGGCGATAGTACAGTAAGGATATTCAATCCGCTGCGGTCCAATGATCCCTATAATGAAACCTATCAACTCAAAGGCAAACCCTTTGGCCTGGCAGTGGGCTTAAACCGTCAGGTATGGGTATTGTACAGTGGAATCACTTCCGGATTGTTGAGAATAGATTATAAAAACAAAACTTGGAAAGAGTTTACGTTTGAAAAAAAACCAAAGGCACAGTTCAATCAGTTGGTGATCAATCGTAACCGGAATGCGCTGTATTTTAATTATCAGCGAACGGATTCAATTAACCTTAGTGGGCTTCAGCGCTTTCCTATCTATAACAAGGACACCACCTTTATTTTCCGTCTGAACACGCCCGCCAATCGGCACCAGTTGGCGCAGATGCGGGTGGACTTTAATACCAATATCTTATACGCATCAGTGAAGGAAGGGAGCCCGGGCAGCGGTCACGTGCTTCGTTTTAAGTTGCCTGCGGGAAATACCGGATCGGTAGCGCCCAGCGACTCATTTCGGGTGAAAAGCCAGGTTGCCGGGTTTGCCTTTCGACCGTAAGTACAAATACAAAAATGCGCTTTTGCTAGTTATTTTCACGATTTAGCAAGGGTATAAACCATAAAAAACTAATAAACAGAACATTAACATTACCATTCTTCAGATAAAGGCATGTAATGTTTCACGTGAATTTACCACTAAATACAAATCTACCTACGTGATTAAGTACGATCCCAAACAATGGTTTTCGCTCATATTCCGGTTTTACCGGAGTGATACCTTTCAGGCATTATGGCCGGCCATGCTATCCATTGGCTTGTACGCCTGGCTGGTTGCGTATCTGGAAATAGGAGTACTGAATCTCAAATACAAATCATCGACCATCCTGCATTCGTTGTTGGGATTTGTCATTTCCCTGATGCTGGTATTCCGCACCAACACGGCTTACGAACGCTGGTCGGAAGGTCGAAAGTTATGGGGCGGCCTGGTGAATAGCAGTCGCAACCTGGTCATTCAGTTTTGCTCTATGATTCGGGATAATGAATTGAACCGCCACCTGGCCTTGATGGTTGGGAATTACGCATTCGTATTGAAACAACACCTGCGTGACGACCGCAGTACGAACGAAATCGAACAGGACGGGCGGTTTCAGGTTCAGGAACTGGAAAAACATGTGCACTGGCCGAATTACGTGGCATTCCGGCTGTACGATGAACTACAGAAACTCTATGAGGATCGGAAAATTTCGGATGCCCAGTTGCTGGTACTCAATCAGGAATTGAAACAATTTACCGACATCTGCGGCGCCTGCGAACGCATCAAAAAAACACCGATTCCATTTTCCTACAGTTTGTTTCTGAAGAAGTTTCTGTTCGCGTACATTATGACCATGCCGTTTGGATTTGTGTTTGATTTCGGATACTGGATCATTCTGATTGTGGTATTTGTATTTTACGTGCTGGCCAGCCTGGAATTAATCGCCGAAGAAATTGAACAACCTTTCGGCACTGATCAGAACGATCTGCCGCTGGAGCAACTAGCGGAAACGATTCGGCGGAATACGCGGGAAATCGTCCGGATGCCCAATTCAGCCGTCGAATAAGCAAAACCCCTTTTGTTGCATAATTTATATTATGTTAAGTAGTGTTTTTGAGTATCTCTTTGTGCATAATTCACCCCTCTTATACCGGTCCCCTTTCCAGCGCTTTTGAAACATTACGTTTGCAGGCCGATTGGTTTTTCTCTACTTTGTTGCCATTCCACCTGCTAACCTGTTTTGCCTTTGGAAAAGAGAAAACTTCGTGTCCTGATGCTGGGTTGGGAATTTCACCCTTTGATTACCGGGGGCTTGGGAAAAGCCAGCTACGGCATTGCCAAAGGCCTCAGCCCGTACGTAGACCTGACTGTGGTCATTCCGCGTAGCCATTCGGAAAACTTGGGCGAACACTGGCGCACCATTGGGCTCAATTACAAAATAATAAATGCGTATTCGACTGAGCCGGCTGGAGATGAATCCGTGCAATGGCATTACGTGGATGCAGAGCTGGATCCGTACGCGGTCGAAAAACTGACGCGTACATTGCCCCAAATGGATCTGGAAGCGCTCCTGGAGCAGCTGACCGGAAAACCACCAACCGCTTCTCCGGCCCAGCTGACCCATCAGACGGCCACCTTTCCGGAAGATTCCAATTCCTATGGCCCCCATCTGGTCGATAAAATAGTTACTTACACCGAACAGGCGCTTCAGATGAGCCAGAACCTGGCGTTTGACGTTGTACACGCCCACGACTGGATGACCTACCCGGCGGCCCTGCAAATCAAGCATCTGACGCAGAAACCGGTGGTACTTCACGTGCACTCCCTGGAAACGGACCGGAACGGCAAAGACCTGGTTCCGGCGGAAAATCTGGCTTTTCGGGTTGAACAAAAAGCATTGCAGGAAGCCGATGCCGTTATTACAGTCAGTGAATACACCAAGGAACAAGTGGCTTTGCAATACGGTGTGCTACAGCCCAACGCAGCCGCCGTGCACAACGCCCCGGAACCCGTTGAGTTTTTCCGGTCTCCCAAAGGCATCCGTTCCAAGCTGGTCGTATGGATCGGGCGCGTGACGCAACAGAAAGGCACGAATTATTTGCTGGACACGGTTGAAAAGCTCAGCAAAACGGATCCAAACTTCAAATTGGTAGTTGCCGGCACGGGCGATCAGTTGCCGCACCTGATCCAGGAAACGGCCCGTCGCCGTTTATCCAGACACGTCCTTTTTACGGGATTTCTGGATGAAACGAAGGTGCGGCAGCTCCTCTCCCAGGCGGACGTTTTCTTTATGCCTTCTACTTCGGAGCCCTTCGGCCTGGCGGCCCTGGAAGCGGTTCAGTTCCGGGTTCCCTGTCTGATTTCCCGCCAATCGGGCGTTTCGGAAGTACTGAAATCGGCATTAAAGGCCGACTATTGGGACACGGACCGCTTGTCTAATTACCTGTACGCCTTGTTGCACTACGAAGGGTTGAGAAAGGAAATGATTGACAAATGCAGCCAGGAAATGAGCCAACTGAACTGGAGCCACTCCGCTCGTCAAGTACTGGAAATGTATGAACGGGTAACCGGCTCCTGACCAGGCAAACAATCAAATTTGAAAAACCTACCGATAGCGCCCATTCCTATGACTTTCATTTGTCTGACCTTTCAGGTTCACCTACCCCTGTCCTTCACCCAGTACGACTTCTTTAGGATCGGGCACGATCATTCTTATTTTGATACCGATAGTGACCGCTTTAAACAATTTGTGGAAAATGCCTGTCAGCCGGCTAACCGCTTACTGCAGCGCCTGTTGAAACAGTCGGCTGGTCAATTCAAGTTTGCCCTGAGTCTTTCGGGGACGTTTATAGATCAGATGCAGCAATGGGACCCGGACCTGTTTATTTCATTTAGTCAGTTAGCGGGTAACCGGCAGGTGGAACTGCTGGGTCAAAGCTATTATCATTCCGCATGTTTCCTTTTCTCTAAAGACGAATTCGAGCGACAGGTAGAATTGCACCGCCAGACGATCCGTGAACTCTTTCAGGTGCCGGTAAATACTTATTACAACATCGAGACGGCCTACGGAAACGACATTGCGAAAGCAATCGAAGCCAAAGGTTTCGGTGGCTTTCTGAACAACGCATCAGGTGCGTTGCTGATGGGCAGAAGTCCCAACCAGGTCTATCTGCCGCTGGGCACCCGGCAGATGCGCTCCATGCTTATTTACCAACCCCTGAGCGAAAATCTCAATCGGCATTTTTCGGATACCAATTGGCCAGGCTATCCCCTCTCTCCCGCAAAGTTGCTTAAGGACCTGCTTTTTCTGGCCGAAAGAGGCGATTCCGTCATCAACCTGCTGATTGATTACCGCACGCTCAGTCAGCCCGGCTTTATCAGCCTGCTCGAAAACCTCATCGATGGCCTTCTGCAATCTGACCAGCTCGCCTTTCTGGCTCCTTCGGAGGCATTGCAGCAGTTGGTCGTCAAAGGAACGTACGACGCTCCTTCATCCGCCACCTGGGCCGAAGCATCCAAAGAGCTGCCGGCCGGATTGGAGAATTACCTGCAAAGAGAAGCGATAGAAAGACTGTTCGCATTGGAAAAAGCCATCAAATTGAGCGGGAAGGAAGATTTGCTAAGGACATGGGGCAGTCTGCAGTGCCTGGATTACCGTCAGATGATGGGGAATGGAAGCCCTAATCGCTACGATACCTACATCAACTACATGAACGTACTTACTGATCTGGAGCAAAGGGTAAATGTATACAACCAATAATATATCCCCTCTTTAAATGTTCTGGTTAAAAGCAAAATACCATTTTTGTTTTGATAAATATAAATTATGTTAATCAGTAATATTGTTTTTTCGGGTTACGCCCGCTCCTTTATCCCATCCAAAAAATGGTACTATTGAAAAGTACATCATTTTCTTTCTTCTTTGTATAAGAATAAAGTACCTTTTTCTTTCGTCTACCCTCCGCCTATGTTCATCCGGATTACCGCCTTTCTACTAATCTTTGGCTTTACGGCTGCCTGCCACAATGATTCTGGTCCGCAGCCAGGACCGACTCAAAAAGGCAACCGCCGCTTGGGGTTTCATATCACCGAAACCGAATCTGGCAACTATGACGAAAATGTGGAGATTGCCCAACAGGGCGGTATGGAAGTGTTACCGCTTACTTTAGTCTGGAGCCAGGTGGAGCCCCAAAAAAATATTTATAACCTGGATCTGCTGGAATTCATTAATTCATACTATCCAGCTAAAGGGGTTTCTCTTTGTCTGACCATAACTCCTATTTATGCGGTGCACCCAGCCGTTCCTGAAGATCTTACCGGCGTGGACTGGAATGACCCGGTTTTGTTAGAACGATTTAAAAACTTTCTCAGTCTGCTCCGACAAAAGCTGCCCTCAGTTAGCCTTGCTTTTCTAAGCCTGGGTAATGAAGTAGATTTATATTTGGGCAAAGCAGCCCATTGGGAACAGTATAAGGATTTTTTCGAAGCAAGCCGCCAGCACGCCAAAAGTTTATGGGGTAGCCAATTGTTGGTCGGCGTGGAAAGTACCTGGAAAGGCTTCACTTCCAGTTATCTAACGCAGATACAAGCCCTGACAAAACAAAGCGACTACATCCAGGTGAGTTATTACCCGCTGAACGATGACTTTACTATGAAATCCCCCGAAAGCTATAGTTCAGATATGAATCACCTATTGGTCTTATACCCAAACCGACAGGTAGTAATTGAAGAAACCGGGTATGCCACCAGCACAATTTGCCAAGGCTCCCCTGAAAAACAAAAACAGTTCGTCCGGAATATTTTCAAATGGTGGGACCAGCATGCCGAAACCGTTCCTTTTATCGGTTTTCTCTGGTTGAATGACCTCTCAGAAGATCAAGCCAGGCAATATACTATTGATTATGGAATACCCAGGAATAAAGCTTTTCAAGAATATTTACGTACCACCGCCTTCCGGACTTGGCCGGGAAAAGGAGAAGACAAACCAGGCTTCGCCCAACTTAAATCCGAAGCCAAATCCCGGGGATGGTAATATCAACAAAAGCTACTTACTCAATCAACATCTCCCCTATTCTATTCATGTCCCCACAGAGATTCAGCTTGACGACATTTTTGTTGCCGAAATATAAATTATGTTAATCAGTAACATTGCATTTCTGGGCTCTCAGAAGTCCCTTTTCTAAGCAAGTAAATTCCGGCTAGGCCCCATTTACACTTACTGTTCCTATGGCAGATCAGGCGATACATAATCTGCGGGCTGCAAAATCCTTTTCCAGGCTGGCCCGGTGCTACAGGTCCCTGTCTTCCAGCCATTGAAATAGGGCAGTTTGATTTCAACGATTCGTTGTTCATTACCCACTATTCATTCCGAAGCATTTTCACCGGGTTGGTGTAAGCTGACTTAATGGCATGGTAGCTCACTGTTAACAAAGCAATCACTACTGCACCGATGCTTGCCACAATGAATGTACCTGGCTGAATGTTAATGCGGTAATTAAAATCTTCCAGCCACTTGTGCATGGCATACCAGGCCAAGGGTGAAGCAATCACAATCGCAATTAGTACCAGTTTTACAAAATCCTTGGATAAGAGCAATACAATTTGGGAAACATTTGCCCCCAGTACTTTTCGTACACTGATCTCTTGGGTGCGTTGCTCGGCGGTGAAGGCGGCTAACCCGAACAAACCTAAACAGGCAATACAAATGGCAATGAAGGCAAATACACTGAACACAGACATCTGCTTCTGTTCAGATTTATACAGGCTTTCATACACCCCATCAAGGAAGGAATATTCAAAGGGATACTGAGGCGCAACCGACAGCCAGGCTTTTTCAATTTTCTGTAGTGTCTGCGGAATATCGCCTGGTTGTATCTTGACTGCAAACACCCGTTGGTTGTTAGCAACCACTATTACCACCGGTTCTATTTTATCTTTCAGCGAAGAAAAATGAAAATCCTGCACAATGCCTACGATTTTACGGGGCTTGGTTTCCAGTGGGTTAATCAGTAGCTCTTTCCCCAGAGCTTCTTCATTGGTCCAGCCCAATTGTTTCACAGCCGTTTCGTTGACAATAGCAGCCCGGGTAGTATCGGTGCCGAAATTTTCTGAAAAATCCCTGCCGGCTATTATTTCTATGCCTAGGGTTTTGATGTAATCAAAGTCGGTGAAGACGGTGCGAAACTGCCACTTCTCTTCTTTTTTATCCTGGACCTCTACCGGAAACCGGTCAAGATAACCTCCAGGCTCTCCTGACATCGCAGAAACATGCAGGATGCCGGATTCCCCTTGCAGCAGGGTTTTGAACCGCTCGCGGTTCGTGCGGATCGCATCATTATTGATTCGTACCAGTACCACATGCTCCTTATCAAAGCCCAGTTTCTTTTGCTGCGTGTACTCCATCTGCCTGGTGATTACCAAGGTACCAATGATAAGCATGACCGATATGCTGAACTGAACTACCACCAGGCCTTTCCGTAACCAGGCACTTTGCGGACTGGCTCTAAACCGGCCTTTCAGCACTTTAACCGGCTGGAAGGAAGACAGGTAAAAAGCAGGATAACTGCCGGCAAACAAACCCACCACGATTGCAATAGCCAGTAAGAGCACGACGATGAAGAAGGTACCATAAGGAAAAGTCAATTCCTTTTCAACGAAAGTATCAAAAGCAGGCTTGAGAAGCCATTCCAAGCCTAATGCCAGCAGCAGCGATACGAACGCCAGGATAATTGATTCGCTTAAAAACTGGGCGACCAGTTGCGATTGGTAAGCGCCCAGCACTTTACGCAGCCCTACTTCTTTGGCTCTTCCCATCGAACGGGCAGTAGACAGGTTCATAAAGTTGATGCAGGCAATCAGCAGGATAAACAGGGCAATGGCGGAGAAAATGTATACTAGTTTTTTATCGCCGTGTAATGCCGAATCAAACTGGACTTCATGATCAAAATAAATATTGGACAACGGCTGTAACAACAATTTCACCTCTATGCCGACTATTTTAAATAATTCACCCAAATACTTATTCATAAAGCCGGGCAGTTTTGCTTCCAGCGCTTTGGGATCGGTATGGGGTGCCAGTCGTACATAGGTCGCCATACTGTTGTCCCACCACTGGTTGAACCATTCCTCGTGTTTATACCGACTGATGGGGATCAGTATATCGGGTACAAGGTGTGAATTGCCCGGTACGGGCCCCATCATTCCGGTGATCCGGTACTGGTATTTTCCATCCAGGATCAGCACTTTTCCAATCGGATCGGCAGGTCCGAAGTATTTTTTGGCGGCACTCCTGGAAAGTACCATACTATAAGGGTCATTCAGTACGGTTTGCGGATTACCGATTTCCAGCGGAAAAGAGAAAAATTGAAAGAAATTCGAATCTACCAGCATACACTGTTTTTCCATAAAAGACTGATCATCCAGTGTAACCAGCATTCCATTCTGGAGGTGCATCACCCGTACCGCTGCCTGAATATCGCTTGGAAAATCGTTCAGCAGGCTAGGTGCATAGGGACCGGCAGTAGAGGGAGTGACCCGGTTATCGCTATTGGTAGAGGAACTGCGCAGCAGACGATAGATGCGGCTACCTTCGGCATGAAAACGGTCGTAGTTCAATTCATGCTGGATGAACAGGAAGATAAACAGGCAACAGGCAATCCCAATTGCTAATCCGAAAATGTTAATCAGCGAATAGATCTTGTATTTGAGCAGGTTGCGAATGGCAACCGTAAAGTAATTTTTCAACATATCGGGGAAAGTTGGCAATGTGGGAAACTTCGGATATGCTGAGTGGTTACAAAAATTACCAAGTTTTAATTACTCAGAGCGCATTTTCTCACAAAACGGAGCCGAACTCTTGGAGGGTTTGGAACCCTCCAAGAGTTTTTGCTTAACCCGGTCGGGAAGATACCAATTCAGTTGATTGGAAGATTGAAATGACGCGGCTGGTATTTGGGGTGTTAACGGTCCAGCATCTGGGTGACCGCTATTGGCTTTTTGGTATCGTAATTTTAAAAACCGTCCCTCTGTTCAACTCACTACGCACTTCGATGGATCCGTTCATGGCTTCTACTTGGGTCTTTACCAAAAACAGCCCGAATCCCTTTCCTTTCGCGCTGGGATGGAACCGCTGATAGAGATTAAAAATTTTTTTCTCCGCATAGCGCATGTCTATCCCGATTCCATTGTCTTCAATTTCGATATAGGTGGCGAACGAATCCTGCTTAGCGCGACAAACAATGACCAGGGGTCGGGTTGGCTCAGCATACTTTACCGCATTGTGCAACAGATTATAAAATATGCTGATAAAATAAGGTCGGATTCCTACTAAGGTAATATCCTCAAATTCGTTAAGTTCAACGGTTGCCCCTTTTTTTGCCAGTTCATCATTAATCGTTCGGATTGCCTGTACAAGGAGTGCCTTCAATTCAACGGGTTCAAATGCCTTATTGGTGCCGTGTCGCACATCCAGTATCGTGCTGAGGTCCGAAATGACCTCATCCAGGTCATTTACACAGGATTCCAGGTGTACCAGCTCTTCCATTTTTCGTTTCGGAAAGAGCTGAATCAAGCCTTTTATTCTGGCAACCGGACCGCGGATATTATGGGCCGTTATAAAGGCGAACTGCTCAAGCTGGGAATTCTGTTTAATCAATTCGCCATTCAGTTTTTGTAATTCGCTGGTACGCTCGTCAACCATTTTTTCAAGCGAAGTTTTGATCAGCATGAGTTCATGGTTGTGAATAGACAACGACTCTGACTGGGAGGCCAGTTCCTCATTCTGCGCTGCAATCTCCTCGTTCATAAGTTGTATTTTTCGGGTGCGCTCGTTGACCAGTGACTCCAGGTATTGAGCCCTCGCTCTTAGAAAGGCTGTTCGTTGCCGGTTGTACAAGTAAATAGCAAGACCAACCAGCGCCAACACCATAAAACGGAACCAGGCGGTGCTATAGAACGGGCCTTTGACCACCAGGTGAATGCTCAATCCATCTTTTTCCCACTCACCAAAGGAATTCGCCGACTTGACCCGGAACGTATATTTACCCGGCGGAATATTGGTAAATGAAATAAGATGCTGATTACCAATGGGTATCCAGCTTGAATTGAAATTCTCAAGCATGTACTGATACTGGATCCTGCCTGGTGAGGAAAAACCTAACCCCGCTATCTCGAAGGAAAAATTGCGCTCATTGTATTGGAGCACAATGTCGTTGTTTGTCTCGGATTTATACACTGTCCCATTCTCGAATCGGTCAATCCGGTTATTGTTGATAAAGAAGCCGGTAAGGACGGTCTTTGGGATTTCCACCCGTATTTTCATCGCTTCTTCTGGATCGAAGAAGGTTAATCCGTTTGTTCCCCCGAAATAAAGTTTACCACCGGGAGATTTATGAAATGCTTTGGTATTGAATTCGTTGCCCTGCAGCCCGTCTTCTTTATAAAAATTCCGAAGGCTCTTTTTTTGCCCGATGTTAAAAACACTTAGCCCTTTGTTGGTGCTTAGCCATAAATTATTGTGCTTGTCTTCCAGTATACCGTATACAACGACGTTTGGAAGCCCATCCTTTTCGTCAAAGTACTCAAATGATCCATCGCTTCGAAATAAACTTAGTCCGCCTCCCCAACTTCCAATCCATCGGCTGCCGTGGCTGTCTTGGTAAAAACATTTGATTGGAAGAGAGCGGAAGGATTGACTATTATCTCCTTTCTTACTGATGGTTTGAATCACTTTCCCGTCCGAAGGACTGATACGCATAATGTAAGAGACCGATTCGGTCCACAATGTGCTGTCCATAACGCCGATTGGAATGCTACCCAGAGATACCAGCCTGACGCTCGAAAGTGTGGAAGGATTGAAGCTGTAGATGCCTTTGTCGGTTGTAATAAAGTAATTGTCAGGAGAGGTCATCGCCACATCGTTGGTATTGACGGTGTCTAACATAGCAATGCCGCTCAACCGCACTGTTTTTTGATCAAATCGCATCAGGCCTTTGTCGGTGCATAGCCAAATGAGGCCGTTGCCATCCTTGAATATTTTTTGGGGACGGGCACGAAGACCATCTTTCCCCTTCAGTTGATAGTGTTCGCTTCGGTTTTGTTGAAGATTCAATACGTCTAAGCCGGAAAGGGTGCCTACGTAGATCAGGTTGTCGTCATCAGTATAAATGGAATAAACAAAATTGTTTGACAACGTCAGTGGCGTTGCTTCAAAACTCCCTACGTACTTGAAAATGGAGAGTACCGGATCATACTTATTCAGCCCGAAACCATTGGTGCCTATCCACACTACCTGGTCGTTACTTTCAAAAATGCAGGTCAGATAATCACCCGAAAGACTGGTCGGGTTTTGCGGTATATTATTTAGTTTAGCAATTTGATGATCGTTCGTATCGTATATATAAATCGCCTTCCGGTACAACCATAGCTCTCCGTTTGATAATTTTCGCATTCCGAAGTTGTTCGGATCAAAGTCTTCGTTATCCGGAAATTCATCAATGAGTTCGAATTGGCCGTTTACCGCATTGTATTTCCGTAAAGCCGCTTTGGTTTGTAAATATATTTTGCCTGTAGGTTGATCTTGGTAGACCCGTAAACCAATAGGATCGGTAAAGATGGTCGACCACGTGTCGGAGTTCTTACGCTTCAAATAGACCTTGTAGTAGCTCACCAACCACAAATTTCCTTCGCTATCCGTAAAAATGTTGGTGATATTCTGATTATTGAACGCGTGGAATTCTTCCTCAACGCTTGAGGATCCATTGTTTATATTAAAGTGCATAATGCCACGGTTCGTCGCCAGAAGGACAACCGAATCAGAAACGTCATCCAAATCATGAACTACGGGTTTGTCAAAGTCACCAGTTGCTGGCAACAGAAAGTTATCGAAATTATCCTGATTCGGATTGTATCGCGCAATTACTCCCTGATGAACTACCCAAAGTGTCTTCCTGCTGTCCAAGTACAGGTTAATGACGTGGTCTTTATACAACGACTTGGGATCATCGTTGGAGTGCCGGTAAATTTTGAACTCACGTCCATCGTAGCGATTCAGTCCGTCCAGGGTCGCCACCCAAAGATAGCCGTACTTATCCTGGGTGATTGCGCTGATGGAAGACTGCGAAAGCCCCTGGTCAACGGTAATCCGTTCAATGCGAACTTCTTTTTGCCCAACACAAACGGATATGCCTGTAAAGAAAAAAATTGCCTGCCACCGGAAAAACGCGCATAGGCGTGCAGAAAAGGTAGAGATGTTTTGGGTAAACATCCTTCCGATATCATTCGGCATTATCATACTGTTATGGCTAGACTCCCTTCAATGTATCAAGAAATCAGGATATAAACAGGTATTTGATAAGAAATATCCGAACTACCATTTGTATTTCTGCGATAGTAACCAGCCATTTATGCCGACTGACCGTATTCTTGTAAGCATTTGTCAATGAGGTAAATGTTGAAATACGGAGATAAGAGAACCAGAAGCAAGATGTAACCCCTACCCTATTTTATAACTGCATTTTCAATATAATCAATTTGAAGCACTTCTGTTACCGAAATTTACATTATGTTAATCAGTAAACTAATTTTCCCTGGGCTCCTACTACAGGTTTTTAATAATGCCCCGGTAATACCGACCAATGGGAATCGCTACTCCATTCACCTCCACTTCTTAGGCGGTATAATATTCGCTCTTACCCTGGGAAACGATAAAAGAGCAGTGAATGCGCTTGAAAAGCCTGGCTGGCAAAAGTGCCTCTATCTCATGCGTGCTCATTTTTGATCTATTTGCTATGGAAAGGCACTGATTCATTGCTTATGCCACCTTTCGGCTATATCCGGCCCAGCAATTGAAGGAATTCTTCTTTTCTTCGGCGGGAAACGTCGACGTGAAAGTTGTCGGTTAAGATCACGTATCCCCCTTCGCCACGGATGTACTTCTGGACGTGCTTCAAGTTGATGAGCGAAGAATGGTGTACCCGAAAAAAGCCCGATTCGGCCAGCAGGTGCTCAAACTCTATCAGCTTTTTACAAATCAACTGTTTGGGTTTTCCACGCAAAAACAAGGTAGTATAGCTGCCATCGGCCTGGCAATAAATGATGTCGTCGGTAGGGTAAAAATCGATTCCGTCGTGGGTGGGAACCGCTACTTTTTCAATTTTCCCCAATCGATGCTGACTGTTGCTGAAGACAGATTGGTACACGTGCCGCTGAACGGGGAATGACTGCTGACTGGCCTTGTGCACGGCGTTGAGTAACTCGTCGATGTCGATGGGTTTGAGCAGGTAGTCCAGGGCACTGAACTTGATGGCTTTAATGGCATAACGGTCGAAGGCGGTCACGAAAATAACGCCGAAAGAAATCCGGGTCAGCTGTTGTAAGAGGTCGAACCCGGAAATCCGGGGCATTTGTACATCCAGAAAGACCAGGTCCGGCTGCAATTTTTCAATGGCTTTTTTGCCTGTTTCGGCATTTTCACAGATTCCCACGATCGCCACTTCGGGACAATACTTTTCCAGTGCCAGGCGCAGGCTCTCCCGGCCATCGGCTTCGTCATCAATGAGAATCGTTCGGAGCATAGTTCAGATCAAGGGAATGTGGATATCGACCCGGGTACCCAGCGCCTGGTTCAGAGAATCTTTTAAGTCGGTAATGTGGATCAACCGCTCCAATCGGCCCTTGTTCAATAACCGGAGTCGTTCTTCGGTAAGCTGCAGCCCCATTGACTTGCTGCCAACGATTGTTTTTTCTTTGAACGTAAAGGCTTTTTCTCTCCCCACTCCGTTGTCTTCAATGACGCAGGTCAACTGATCTTCCTGCTCTTCAATGCCAATCCGGATAAAGCCGGGTTCTTCGCCCGGTTTGTGCATCAGGCCGTGCCAGATCGCATTTTCGACAAATGGCTGCAGTACCATCGAAGGCAGAAATGTATTTTCCTGATCAATCGCTTCGTCCACCCGGATCTCATACCTGATCCGTCCTTTCAACCGCAGGTTCTCCAGCTGAATGTAGGATTCAAGCATCATCAATTCATTCTGCAACGAGACGGAGGTATTTTCTGAATTTTCCAGAATCAGCCGAATGAACCGGGCGAACTTGGTGATGTACCGCGAAGCGCTTTCGGTATCCCGGTCCAGCACCATCCGGTTGATGGAGTTGAGGCAATTGAAAAGAAAGTGAGGATTGATCTGCGCCCGCAGCGCTTTCATTTCCAGCTCACTTAACTGTTGCTTAAACTTCGCCTCCTGGATTTCCTCATTCTTGGCGGTCAGTTGTTGTTGATGCCTGAGTCGCTGCCGGAAGATATAGATCAGCAGGAAAGTCAGGATCGTCATCAGGGCTAACCCAAACAGCAACGCTTTCTTTACCGTAGCCTGCCGCTGCACCTCCTGTCGCTGAATTTCCGTTTCTTTGGCGAGCAGTGTAATCCGTTTATCCTTTTCACTGGTTTCGTATTTGATCTGCAGTTCGCTCAATTGCCGGCTGCTTTCTTCATTGAGAATGCTATCCTTTAGCGTTGTAAACCACTGAGAATAGACGTAAGCACGGGAAAAGTCCTTTTTCTGCGCGTAAAGCGCAGCGAGTTTTTCGTAGGCATCGCGTACGAGGGGTTTCGCCTTTACCTCCTGCGCCAGCGAAAGCGCCTGCTTCAGGTATTGACGTGCCCGGTCGTACTGTTTCAAAAGCAGGTGCGTATAACCAACGTGGTAAAGACTAATCGCCAGTTCGTTTTTCTGCGGAATCCGCTGCCGCATTAGCAGCGCCCGCCGGTGATAAACCATGGCACTGTCGGGCTGTTGCAATTGATTGAACATAATGCCTATACTGCATAAATCGGTAGCAACGCCCCATTCATTTCCTAATTCCTGATCGAGGCGCAGGGCTTGCTCGTAATAGAGCCGGGCGGTGTCGTACCGTTGGGTGGCCACGTATGCATTGGCCAGATTCACCCGGACATCCACCTGATGGGTCTTGTTGTCGAGGCTATCAAAAATAATTTGCGCCTTCCGGTACGCTTCAATTGCCTCCCCGAATTTCCTCCGGTTTTCGAACTGGATGCCGATTCCCATCGTGGCAACGGCCACGCCTCGTCGGTTGCCTAGTTTCTGGTAAATCGGAAGAATCCGGTAATAGGCGGCCAGGCTTTTTTCGTAATCTCCCAATATACTATGGGTAACGGCCAACTGATACAATCCCCTTCCCAGTCGGGCCGAATCACCCCTAAGCCGGTTGTAGTCAACGTACCGCTGAAAATGGGGTATAGCCTGCGCGTGATTGCCGGCATACCTGGCCGCGGTGCCATAGTAAAAATCGGCCTCGGCTACGCCTTTTTCGTTGTTCAACTCAGTAGCCAGGCTGCGAATGCTATCGGCGTATTGTCGCGCAAGGCCAGGGTGAGTCCGCGAGATGGCATAGGCCCAGCTGATGTCAGCGTAGAGGTTGATTCGGTTAGTGTCGCGGGGAGTGGTCTTGAGCAGGGCAAGCAGACTGTCGATTTCCGTCTGGGCCTGAGCAGATGAAAAGAAAACCAGGTAAGACAACAACGCTAAACTCGTTAACCTCATCGCTTTACGACGTTATCGTTAAGATCCGAATATACACATTCTGCGGAATAGTTTGCTACGTCAGAACGCCCTGATAGAGGGACCACCAATGAATGCAGGCACCCGCTTTTCTATAGTATCTATGCTGCGCATAAAGTAAACACGCAGCAAACGAATGGGCATCAGATCCGCTCAAATCGACGGACTTACCATCTCCACGCGACGTTTGCTCCAGGGTTAGAGTACTGAACCATGCCATGTCCTGGGCAGCCGGTAACGGAGTAGTCTAGGCATCCACTTATGAAACCAGTCCAGCCAGTTATGCATTAAGGGTACGCTGAGGGCCTGGCACTGACTAGTTTCAACGTCTAAAAACGCCCTTCCTATGAAACTACCGTTCCAATGGTCAGGCATTTGCCTGCTGGTGATGCTGACCCTGCTTTTGCATACCCGTTGTTCCAAAGAACCCGAACTCAATGTAAAGAACCCGAATAAACCCAAAGAGACGCCTGATAACGTATCCGAAACATTGGTTTTGCTCAACAGTACCTTGGTAACAGGAGGCGCTCCGTCGGCAGGTAATTCCAACCTGGTCAGGTCCAATACCAAGGATACGATCTACGCCATACCCGGGGTAAAAATTCCGCTCCGATTCTCTCATCCCGCATCGAGGAAAATCAAAGGAATATACGTTTGGGTGAAACAGGCCAGCGTTCATTACGACGTTCCCATTAGCCGGGAAGAGGAGAGTGATACCGTATCGGTTGTGATACTGGACATCAATCCGGGCAACATCGTTCTACCCTATGATATTCCGGTGGACATAATTCCCTATGACGATGGTCATACTCCCATGGACGTGCTGGAACGAATCATTTCCGTGGAAAAAACGGCAGAGCCTGGCTGTGATATTTTAGTGCCCCGGCCCTCTACCCTGGGCGATACCAGCGGTACCTGGTCCCCGGAGTGGTTTTGGTTCGCAACCCTGGTGTTCAATCCCAATGATGAGCTCACTTTTCTCAATGCGCCCGGCAATTCCTTCATCACCCAAACGAATTACGAAGGGTGCTGTGATCCCAATCGCCCGCAAGGAAAGTGTCATCCGCTGAGCACTACCCTGAACGCCAATGTTCGTGCGCAGATTGCTTATACCATTGAAAGTGAAACGTTTACTTTTTTCACAAATGGAACATTTGCCCGGCAGACCTACGAACGGAAACAGAATTTCAACCCCGAAACCACCGACTGGTGCGCGGGAATTGCCGGGTATACCCTCTCCAATTCCCTGGTGACCTACCTGGGCTCCCATGATTACGTACCGGGTCGAAGTACTATATCATACGGTACCAATTACGCAAGTTGTGATTTGTGTGGATACGGGTCGCGGGGTGGCAACTTAACTTCTTCTTGCCATTTACTGGTGATCACCCGAGGAGTTGACTTTGCGAAGGAGGTGAGAATGTATGTGCGTAATTCTTTCAGTTCCTGGTATGATTGACTCAAACTGGCAATACTATTTTTTACCCCACGTCAACCTAACGATATTCAATTGACGCGGGCAACTTTCAGCGTATGGAGAGAAAGCGCTGCGGTTCGTTGCTCTGCCATCAAAACATCTTCGGATGCCGGTAATCACCGTAGGGCGGCCGGGTGATTCGCTTCAGCGGAATTTGCATGCCTCCGGTCTGCTCCAGCCAGTCGTAGAGTTCGCCGGCCAGCTTTTTGGCGGTGTCAGCGTATTCGGGTCGGCTGATCAGGTTGGTGGTTTCATGGGGATCTTTTTCCAGGTCGTACAGCTCATTGGTGTCCCAGATCCCGAAGTAGCGGATGTATTTATACTTATTGCTGCGCACCCCGAATACCGTCGGCGTCATCGGGAAGTCGAACTCCCAGAAGTATTCGTAGAATATCTTGTCCCGCCACTGGGCAGTATTCCCTTTCAGGAGGGGAATGAATGATTTGCCGGGCATGCCAGCCGGGGCCTGCAGGCCAGCCGCCGCCAGAATGGTAGGCGCTACGTCCACGTTCTGCACCATCCGATCCACCACCTGACCGCCGTTAAAAAGTTCGGGGCAATGCGCCAGAAAAGGAACCTTGGCCGACTCTTCGTAAAAATGGCGCTTGTCGATCAGGCCGTGCTCCCCGAAGCTAAAACCATTGTCGCCCATATAAATGACCAGGGTGCTCTTGTCCAATCCCTCCTGCTTCAGATACTCCATTACCGCACCGATGCTTTCATCGACGCCCATCAGGGTTTCGCAATACAACTGAACCAGGTCCTCAATTCCCTGGTGACTGTGGTAGGGGTAATCTACTCCGTGCCAGCTATAACGCTGCTGTTTCACCCATTCGGGCCAACCCAGCGCTTTGTAGTCATCGGCCACGGTTTGGTAGTAGGTAGGCGGCAAGGGATACAGTTGGTTTTTATACCGGCCCCGGTGCCTTTTGGCGGGTGCCAGCGGAGAATGCACGGCTTTATGGGAGAGGTACAGAAAGAATGGTTTCGACTTGTCTCTGCCCTTCAGCCAGTTGAGGGAATGCTCCGTCAGCAAGTCGGTGATGTAGGCCGAATCACCGAAGGCTACCTGCTTTCCGTTGATGTTGAGGGTAGGATTGTAATAAACGCCCTGCCCTTTGAAGCTCTCCCAATGATGGAAACCTGGACGGGGATTGTCTGCCGCGGCTTCTTCACCCATGTGCCACTTGCCGAAGAAGCCGGTCTGGTAGCCCGCCTTTTGCAAATACTGCGGAAAATACAGGTTGCCGGGCGGTTCGGGAGAGGCATTGTCTACGATGGTGTGCACGTGCGAATAGGCCCCCGTCAGGATAGAGGCGCGACTGGGAGAACACAGGGACGTGGTGACAAAGGCATTTTTAAACCAGGCACCCTCCTGATACAGCCGATCCATCTGAGGGGTTTTCAGCCAGGGCAGCTTGCCGGTGAACCCCATAAAATCGTACCGGTGATCGTCGGTCAGGATGAATACGACGTTTCTGGGTTTTGCTCCCGGAATCTTATTTAGACTCAGGTTCTTGTTTCTGCCCACCGGCTGATTTTGGGCCTGGCCCCCGATCCACCACAGTTGGAAGAAAAGGAGCAAAAGGAAGGTGGTAGGTTTCTGCATCGGAATTGAAAATTATGACAACTGCAAGATGAGAAGATCAATGGCCGGTTATCGGCATACAACTATGACTCTGAACGGATGAATACAATGTTAGTTAATTAAGCCGGTTTAAAATGATAGAAGGGGTAGTTTACTTCAGCTTCAGGCTGACCAACAGCCACAGAACCTGATCCCATTGCTGGGCAATGATTTCGGTATTGGTATTGCCACATGTATTGATCGCAAAATATATTTTCCGGTCCAGGGTTAACCCGGCTACTCCGTACAGTTTCTGCTTGTGGATAACTTCTTTGATCCAGGCTGAAAGTCAATTCCAAACCAGTTTGTGATGGCGAAGACCTTCTTGTTTAGTTAGTTTAGGGCAAGCCACCTAGTGGTCGAAGCAACATTTCTTATGGGCTAAAGGGAGCCGGTTGCTCGCCCTGCGTTAATTTGGGGTTCAGGCTCCACTCTTCTTTCCCTTTCGATTGAAACGGCCCGGGCTTCAATAAAAATGCGTTTGATGTCGGGATGCTGTTGACGGATTGTTTTCTCCAAGCGATCTACCGCCTTCTCCACCTCCTGTGCGGAAAGGTCGGGACGGAAATGTACGTCCAGCGCCAGAAACACTTCGTTGGGACCAAAATGCATCGTCAGGGGCAAATTAGCGCTTTGAATGGCAGCATCGGCTTTGACCAGCCGGGCGATGCTATCCAGCACCCGGGTATCGGCCCCCTCTCCAATCAGTAGTCCCTTGCTTTCATAGGCCAGGAAAATGGCAATGACGGAAAGGATCACGCCGATTACGATGGATGCAGCCCCGTCCAGGTAGGGATTATCGAGTTGATGGCCTAAAAAGACGCCCAGGCCCGCTACAAGTAAGCCCAGCAAAGCCGCACTGTCTTCAAAGATCACCGCGAAATTTGCCGGATCCTTGCTGGCCTTCAGGTCCTGCCAGAATCCCCTGCCCTGGCGGGTCGCATTGAAGTTCTTGAGGGCCAGGTAGAGAGCAATGCTTTCAAACAGCATGGCCAGCCCAAGGACTACGTAGTTCCAGGTGGGGTCAGTTAAGGGATTGGGATTTCGAATGTGGGCAATGCCTTCGTAAAAAGACATCCCTCCTCCAATGGAAAAGATCAGAATTGCTACAATCAAAGACCAGAAATACAATTCTTTGCCGTGTCCGAAGGGATGGGTTGCGTCCGCTTCTTTTTTACTGCGGCGGATGCCCAGCAACAGCAGGAGACCGTTTCCCGTGTCCACCAGAGAGTGAATACCTTCGGAAATCATGGCGGAACTGCCCGTAAAACCAGCGGCAACGAATTTGGATACGGCAATCAACAGATTAGCCCCAATGGCGGCGTAAATGGCTATTTTAGAAGAATTAGCGGTGGCCATAACAGTTGAAGCAGCTTTTATCTATTTATAACTTTCTAAGCTTACTTCCTTGTCGGATAAAATGTTACCTCAAACGGGATCTAATTTCTCTCTTTCGTGAAGAATAATGGTGAGGGTATGTGTAATACCTGAAAATGACTCATGATAGGTATAAAGAGCCAATTTATATTCGCTCATACCAATTATTCGGGATCATCCTACTGAAAACCGGTGTAATCGTGCGATTTTCGCCTGGTATTTAAATACGTATGCAGAAATAAAATCTTCTTTTTTCATACCTCCATCCTTATGATGAAATCTTAGTCTTATCTTTACATCCAGAAAGATGAAAACCCTCCGTAACTACTGGCTACAACGTACGCTACTCTGGCTACTCATCATTGTCGTGGTCAACCGCAGCGTAGATGCACCGGATGCGCTGATCCAGTCGGAAACCCACACCCTGTCCTTAGAGGAAGATCTATCGATCAACGAAATGGAAAGTATCCTGGAGTGGGTAATGGAAAAATGCCTGGATGTAGCCGATGCCTTTCCCGAAGAACAGGAGGACGATTCCCAGCACGATTGGAAGAAAATGGATTGTTTTTCTCTTCAGCAATCCTACGCGTATCTCAAGCCACAGGTATTCCAAACGGTCACTGCGCTCCATTTTTCTTTTCACCGCCTTTTTTTACCCAGCCCGAGCCAGGACATTACGTCCCCTCCCCCCAAAGCTTAGTTACTCTTCTTTTCCGGTTTTTTCTGCCCTTACGTAATGGCACAGGGCCGCACACGTGCATGGGCTGATCATTTGTGTCCTGTGCGCCTTTCACTTCATCCTTTTCTACTGCATTGGTGACAGCTTAGTCAAGCTGCATTGTCAAAAACGGACGCCTTTTACCAGGGTCTGCTTTCCATGTTAATTCATCTATACCCCTATGATCGGTAATCATTTTGCCATGAATTCATTCCTGAGGCTGACGTGCTGGGTAGGCATCAGCCTGACGGGCGGCCTCCTCTCTATCGCCTGCGCTACCCGACAAGCCCCGCTAGTCAGCCAGGAAAAATACCCCGTTATCCATCCCTGGCGGACCGATACACTCATTACCAAGGAATACGTAGCCGACATCCAAGCCGTGCAACACGTGGAGATCCGGGCCCGCGTGGAAGGGTATCTGGATCAGATTCACATTGGGGAGGGCCAGTGGGTTAAAAAGGGACAGCTCTTGTTTTCCATCAGCCCTTTAGAATACCGCCAGGAACTCCTGAAGGCGAAAGCCAACCTCAAAAACGCGCGGGCCGAAGCCCGGGCCACGGTCATCGAAAAGCAGAATGTGCAAAAACTGGTAGAAAAGGGAGTGGTTTCCGACAGTGAACTGGAACGCATCCAATCGAAACTGGAAGCCCTGCAAGCCCGCATCGAGGAAGCAGAAACCGCCGAAGCCAGTGCGCAAATGCGGCTTTCGCTGACGCAGGTAAGGGCACCCTTCGAGGGGATTGTGGATCGCATTCCCAACAAGACGGGCAGCCTCATTGAGGAAGCCACGCTGCTGACCACTCTCTCGGACAACCGGCAGGTGTTGGCCTATTTCAACGTGCCAGAAAGGGAATACTTGGATTTCATTACCTCCCGGCAGGCTGACCATACGGAGGCTGTCACTTTTGTGATGGCCAATAACCAAATGCATCCGCAGGCGGGGAAAATCGAAAAGATCGACGGGCAGATCGATAAAAGTACGGGCAACATCGCTTTCACGGCGCGTTTCTCCAACCGCCAAAACGTATTGAAACACGGTTCCAGCGGCAAGATACGCCTCATTCAGGAGATAAAAGACGCGCTGCTCATTCCCCAGAAGGCCACTTTCGAAGTGCAAGATAAGCTGTTAGTGTTCGTACTGGACTCCCAAAACGTGGTGCACCGGAGGAGCATTGTGCCTCAGCGCCGCCTGCCGCACCTTTATGTGCTGGAATCGGGTCTTTCCCCATCCGAACGCATTCTCTACGAAGGCATTCAAACCGTCAAGGAGGGGGACCAGATTGATCCCCAACTGTTGAATTTGCCCCAATTCCTTTCGCCCCTGGCCAGTCACTAAATGATTTGGTTCAACCCCTTCTCAATCCAACGTTATGTTTGCAAATTTTATCAAGCGGCCCGTACTATCCATTGTGATATCGGTCATTATTACCTTGCTGGGCATCTTGTCGCTCACCCAGCTGCCCATGACCCAATTCCCCAACATTGCTCCCCCGGAAGTAAACGTGACTACCGAATTTACCGGAGCCAATGCCGAAACTTCGATCAAGGCGGTGGTAACGCCCCTGGAACGAGCCATCAACGGGGTGCCGGGAATGAAGTACATGTCTTCGGATGCGGGCAACGACGGGGTAAGCGTGATTCAGGTGATTTTCGAGATTGGCACCGATCCGGACGTGGCGGCGGTGAACGTACAGAACCGCGTGGCCGCCGTTATGTCCGAATTGCCTTCGGAAGTAATCAAAAACGGAGTCAAGATTGCCAAGGAGGAAAACGCCATGCTCATGTACCTGAACCTATTCAGCGGGGACAACGACCTGGATGAAAAATTTCTCTACAACTTCGCTGACATCCACGTGCTGGCGGAACTGAAGCGGATCCCGGGGGTGGGTTTTGCCGACATTATGGGAGCCCGTGAATACGCCATGCGCATCTGGCTGAAGCCTGACCGCATGCTGGCCTACCGCATTTCGGCCGATGAGGTCATTCAGTCCCTCCAGGACCAGAACATTGAGGCAGCCCCGGGAAAGCTGGGAGAGAGTTCGGAGAAAAAGGCCCAGGCCCTGCAATACGTACTTAAATACACTGGCCGATTCAATAAAGCAGAGGATTACGAAAATGTGGTGATTAAGGCCACTGAGGACGGAGAAATCTTAAGGATCAAGGACATTGCGGACGTTGAGTTCAGTACTACCTACTACGACGTGATTTCCAAACAGAACGGCCGGCCCTCGGCGGCCATTGTGCTCAAGCAGCTACCCGGTTCCAATGCCAGCCAGGTCATCCGCGATATCAAAGCCCGGATGGCCGAGTTGAAAGTTTCCGCTTTTGCCCCTGGCATGGACTACGAAATCAGCTACGACGTCTCCCGGTTTCTGGATGCCTCCGTGCATGAAGTGATCAAAACCCTCATTGAGGCCTTTGTATTGGTAGCCCTGGTCGTTTTTCTTTTTCTACAGGATCTTCGTTCGACGCTCATCCCGGCAATCGCCGTTCCCGTTTCTCTGATCGGCACTTTCTTTTTTATGCATCTGTTCGGATTTTCCATCAACCTGGTTACGCTTTTCGCGCTGGTACTGGCCATCGGCATTGTTGTGGACGATTCCATCGTCGTGGTCGAAGCCGTGCACGCGCAGATGGAAAAAAACCAACTCAATCCCCGAAGGGCCACCCGAATGGCCATGCGGGAAATCAGCGGCGCCATCATGGCCATTACCCTGGTGATGACAGCCGTGTTCGTGCCGGTCACCTTTATGGGCGGACCCGTGGGCATTTTCTTCCGGCAGTTTGCCGTTACCATGTCCATAGCGATTCTGATTTCGGCAGTCAACGCCCTGACCCTGAGCCCGGCGCTGTGTGCCATCCTTCTGAAAAGGCACGAAGGGCACAATACAGCCACCAACTGCCTGAGTCGCTTCTTCGATTGGTTCAATGCCCGCCACCAACGGCTGTCACACCGCTACCGGCAAGTGCTCGGGGTAATTGCCCACCGGCAGGTGGTTACTTTCGGGGTCTTGATTGCTTTCTGCCTGGGCACTTGGGGTATCAGTGCCTTCTTACCCTCCGGCTTTATTCCTAACGAGGATCAGGGCACCTTTTATGCGAGTATAACGACCCCTGCCGGATCCACGCTGGAACGGACCGAAGCGGTAGTAGACGAGATCCAACGGGTGGCCAGCCAACTCAATGCTGTGGAATCAGTCTCCTCGCTGGCCGGCATCAACGTTCTCTCGGATGGTACGGGTGCTACCTATGGTACCTGTCTGATCAACTTAAAGGATATGGACGAGCGAACACAATCGGTAGACGCCCTGATTGAAACAATGATTGAAAAAACCAGGCACCTCAAGGATGCCCGGATCGATTTCTTTCCCCCGCCTGCTGTGCCTGGCTACGGCAATGCCAGTGGCTTTGAATTGCGCCTACTGGATAAAACCGGCAACGGCGATTACCAGCAGTTGGAAAAGGTCACCCAACAGTTTATGAAGGATCTGACCGACCGGCCTGAAATTGAAAACGCCTTTACCATTTTTGACGCCAGTTTCCCTCAGTACCTGCTGAAAGTAGACCAGGACAAGGCCGCTCAGAAGGGTGTATCCATCGGCAATGCCATGCGTACGCTACAAACCTTGATTGGCAGCGAGTACGCCACCAACTTCATTCGTTTCGGACAGATGTACAAGGTCATGGTGCAGGCCTTACCGGAATACCGGGCACAGTTGGAAGATCTGCTTCGGTTGTACGTGAAAAACGAAGCGGGCGAGATGGTGCCGTTCTCGGCCTTTATGGAAGTGGAACGGGTGTACGGGCTCGAACAGGTGACCCGCTACAATATGTATCCTTCCGCCGAGTTGAACGGAATGGCGGCGGCGGGCTACAGCAGCGGCAGTGCCATAGCTGCCATTGAGGAAGTGGCCCGGGAAAAGCTGCCCCGCGGTTACGGGATCGACTGGGCCGGCATTTCGCGGGATAAAGTGCAAAGCGGCCACCAGGCCGTCTATATTTTTCTGATTTGCCTGGTGTTTATCTATCTAATCCTATCGGCTCAGTACGAGAGCTTCCTGTTGCCGCTGCCAGTCATCCTTTCCCTGCCGACGGGCATCTTCGGGGCCTTTTTCTTTTTGTGGGCATTGGGGCTGGAAAACAACATTTACGCGCAGATTGCCATGGTCATGCTGGTGGGCCTGTTGGGTAAGAATGCCATCCTGATCGTCGAGTTTGCCATTCAGCGGCAGAAACAAGGCTTGTCGGTACTGGAGGCGACCCTTGAGGGAGCCGTGGCTCGCCTGCGCCCCATTCTGATGACCTCCTTTGCCTTCATCGCCGGGCTGATCCCGCTTTGCCTGGCCTCGGGAGCAGGAGCCTTGGGCAACCGCACCATTGGCACGGCGGCGGCTGGCGGGATGCTAACCGGCACGCTCTTCGGCCTGCTGCTGATTCCGGGTCTCTACCTGGTGTTTGCCCGGTTACAGAAGCGCCGCTCCCGTCGCGTATTTGCGCGTCGGCTTTCCTTGGTTTCCCATTCCCACTCAACCCCCGTCCATGGTACCCTCCAATAAATTGCCAGCCCCGCTGCTCCTCTTACTGTTAGGAGTACTTTTCATGCCTAGCTGCCGGGGGGTAAAAACCATTTCATTGCCCACGTCGGAGCCTTTGCCCGCCTCTTTTGCCGGCCGGGAAGATTCCCTCTCGGTAGGGACGCTCTCTCCACGGGCGTTTTTTTCGGACGCGGTCCTGGTGAGTCTGCTGGATTCGGCACTGAAAAACAATCCGGACGTGGGCATTGCCACGCAACGGATCGAAATGGTGCGGGCTTCGCTGCTGGGGAGTAAAGGTGCCTTTCTGCCCTCGGTAGAGGCCGTGGCTTCCGCAGGAGCCGACCGCTTCGGAGACTATACGATGAACGGCGTTGGTAACTTCGACACCAACTTTTCACCGAACATCGACGGCAACCAACGCATTCCTACCCGCCCCACGCCCGATTACTTCCTGGGCCTGCGCAGCGCCTGGGAAGTGGATTTGTGGGGAAAACTTCGACACCGGCGAAAAGCCGCGTACACGCGATGGCTGGCTTCCCAGCAGGGTCGGCACCTGGTCGTTACGTCCCTGGTGGCCGAAGTGGCCCGGCTGTACTACGAACTGCTGGCGTTGGACAGTGAGCTGGCCATCATTCGGCAAAATATCCAGCTACAGGAAAGAGCCCTGGAACTGACCCGCGTTCAAAAGGAAGCCGGCCGGGTAACCCAACTGGCTGTGCAGCAGTTTTCTGCCCAACTACTGAACACCCAAAGTCTGGAAGGCGATGCGTTGCAACGGCGAGTAGTGGTAGAAAACGGATTGAACGCGCTGTTAGGCCGCTTTCCGCAAGCCATTAATGGAAACCAACCCCTCGATGGGCAAACCCTTCCTGCGCTCATCGGAGTAGGCATTCCGTCCCGCTCGCTGGCCAGGCGTCCCGATGTGCAGATGGCCGAACTGGAACTACGAGCTGCCCACCTGGACGTGGTGGCGGCCCGGGCGGCCTTTCTACCTTCGCTGAGCCTTTCCGCTTACGCGGGTGTCAATGCCTTCCGGTCCTCGGTTCTTTTCGACCCGGCTTCTCTGGCTTACGGACTTTTAGGTGGTTTATCCGCTCCTTTGCTCAGTCAGAACAGGCTGAAGGCGGAATATAACCAGTCAGCAGCGCAAAACCGGGAAGCCCACTATCAGTATCAGAAAGCGGTTTTAACGGGATTCTCGGAAGTAGTAACCGGACTGCGGGGTATTGAAAATTACAACCGGATGGCACAACTGAAGGGAGCGGAAGTAACCGTTTTGAGGCAGGCGGTGACAACCTCCAATGACTTGTTCAGTGCCGGCTACGCCTCTTACCTGGAAGTTGTGACTGCCCAGCGAAGTGTATTGGAGGCAGAGCGTTCGCTGATTGCCATTCAAAAAGCCCAGTTCCTGTACGTGATTGATCTATATCGTTCCCTGGGAGGAGGCTGGCAGTAAAGGAAAAAACGTAAAAAATGAGGCGGGTAGCGCAGCAATTGATCAACTTGTTCTGACTTTCAACGTACTATCAATCTCTAATGAGCAAATACCTTCTTTACGGAAAACGAACTCGTAATTTATACTCCATTGTCAACGGGGAACTGGCCGATGCCCTGGCGTCGGGTTACCGCTTGCAGCGCATTCATCCCCTGGAAGATTTTTACGTGCTGACTGCCGATGAGAATACTTCGGCAGCGGGCTTATCCAACCAGGAATTAGAGCAGCGCTTACCTACCGCCCTGCGCCTGGTGGATTATCTCCCTGAGCAGGGTAGCTGAACTTAATCGTTTCAATTTCCGGATAAAAAGATCATCTTACCAACCGACTCCGTTGCCAATGGGTTACGCCCCGGCAAATTCGTAGTGTGTCCATCCACCCACCTTTTTCTATAAATGGAAATAATCATTTTGATCCTTTTGATTCTGCTGAATGGCATCTTCTCCATGTCGGAGATAGCCCTGGTCTCCGCCCGTAAATCCCGTCTGGAAGCCCAGGCCAAAGCCGGAGACACCCGGGCCAGGGTGGCCCTTGGGCTGGCCGAGTCCCCCAATCGATTTCTCTCCACGGTCCAGGTGGGCATTACCGTGATCGGTATTCTCACGGGTATCTATAGTGGAGCGAGCCTGACCGAACCCTTGCAAAGGTGGTTGGAAGGTATCCGGGTATTGCAGCCCTACGCCCATCCCCTTGCCGTGGGCATTGTAGTGGTTCTCATCACTTACGTGTCGGTAGTATTGGGAGAGTTGCTGCCCAAGCAGATCGGTCTTACCCATCCGGAGGGGATTGCCAAAGCGATGGCCGGCCCGATGAATGGACTGTCGCGACTGGTTGCTCCCTTCATATGGTTGCTGACGGCATCGAGTGACTTTTTCATTCGGCTTTTCCGTATCCAGGCAGCAGAAGGCAGCCAGGTTACCGAGGAAGAAATCAAATCCCTGCTAGAAGAAGGAGCCAGTGAGGGGGCGATTGAGGAAATTGAACACGACATTGTCAAGAACGTCTTTGGCCTGGGGGATCGCCGTATTGCAGCGCTGATGTCCAACCGGCTGGAGATCATCTGGCTGGATGTGGAAGCGGGCGTGGAAAGCAACCTGCAAAAAGTACTCACCCATAAACATTCGGCCTATCCACTCTGCCGGGGAAGCATTGATCAGGTCGTAGGAATCCTTTACACCAAAGACCTGCTGGCCGAGAACCTAAGGGCACAACTTGGTCAATTGAATGCCTTGAAAAGGGAGCCCTTGTTTCTGGCTGAAAACAGCAAGGTATATTCCGTATTGGAAAAGTTCCGGCAGACGGGGACTTACCACGGAATTGTGGTGGATGAATACGGTGGCGTGAGTGGGTTGATTACCATCAACGACATTTTCAACGCCCTGGTGGGAGACAGTTCTACCTCCGAGGAATTAGAAGAACTGATTATTAGCCGACCCGATGGAAGCTATCTGGTGGATGCGGGCATGGATTTCGAGGAATTTGCCGATTTCTTCTCCCTGACGGATTCCAGTCTGAAAGTATTGGGCGAAGCAACTAAGCGTGATTTCCAGACGGTGGGTGGGCTGGTGCTACATATTCTTCACAACATCCCGCAAACGGGAGAATCATTTACCTGGCAGGGCCTGCGCTTTGAAGTAGTGGATATGGACAAAAGCCGCATTGATAAGCTTTTGGTGCAAAGGGTTCCCCCAAATATCTCATCGGGACAAAAGGCATTTTTCTTTGCTCCCTAAACGAACGGATTACTCACGCTGGATACCATTCAGAAAGCTAAAATGGAAAGACCCTTTACCAGCTAGCGCTTTTTCTCGTAGAATTTCGGACAAGGGAAAGACCTTCTCCCCTTCGACCGGCCTTTGTCACGCGGGTATTCAAACGTGATATTGATTTCGTGGGAACCGCCGGTATTGGCAATGGCCAGCCGGGAAATCGTAAAATCATAACTGTACCCGAAACTCAAATTGGCCAATTTGAAGCCCGCCAACGCAACGACCGATTCGTTATTCTGCAAGTTGGGTAAGTACTTTTTGGTGGGAATACCCCGGTACCAGAATCCCATCATCATTTGTTCGTAAATGGCATACACGCCTACGTCCAACTGGTCCGATTTGCCCTGAAATTTGTAATGCACCACCGGCGTAATGTTCATTACTTCCTCATCCTTGGTACGCTGCCCGCTCGTTTTTTTGATGGGAATTTTATAACCCAGTCCAAACGAATATTTGGAGGGCAACCGGCTGACTTCGTTGGTAAATGACTGCTCAGGTCGGTTCATGTGGTGCACCGCGAAGGAAAACCACAACGCTTTTGAGTAAAGCAGTGCCCCGGAACCCACATCCGCGTACTCTACCTTATCGCTGCCGTAGTCGGTATACTGCCCCGGCCCCAGGTAGCCCTTATCGGAATACTGGCTGGGAAAAGTAAGTTCGCCGTAATTGATGTAACGGGATACGTAACCCAACTGAAGCCCGGTCCGAAGCGCATATTCCTGGTTGAGTTGCAGTTCGTAGGCGTACATCAGAGTGGCATCCAGCGAACCGATGATGTCGGAACCCTGGTAGTCTTTGGTCACCATCAGCCCCAGCCCACTGTTGTACTTATGGAAATTCCGGTCGAAAGAGACCAGGGAAGTGACGTAGCGGGCATCCAAAGCCGGCCACTGAATCCGCTGGTGCAGTACGATCCGGTTCAGGTAGGTAGTACCGGCAAAGGCCGGATTCAGGTACAAGGGAGACGCGTAGAACTGGGAAAACTGGACATCCTGCGCCCAGAGTGGAGGGAGCGAAATCAGGAATAACAATACTAAAAACACAATTTTTCTAAGGCGGCCTTGTATAAAGCTATATACAATAAATCCAAACCTAAAAGACTTCTGGTGATTATCCATAGCTACCTATTCAAAGCATTGATTGACGAAAGCTTGAACCGAAATGCTCCATCGCCTCCATCGAAAAGCGATCATTTATACCTTCGTGTCATCTAATTACGGGGCTAATTAGTTGATTTCGTATTCCTCATGGTTTCAGAAGCGTAATTTCGCCCTGCAATTGCTCACCTACCTACTTACTCCAACTCCATAAACCGATTCAATCCTACATGATCAGGAACCCCTGATTGGCCGTAGTTTACATTAGAAAATGCCCATTCTCCTTCCTATCCCACATTTGCCTCTGCATATCTGTCCAATTTTTAGCGACTGTGCTACAAGGGAACAAATACACAGTTAATCCAAAAAGCATCGCCTTAGCTTTGTATCAAGTCTCAATCCCATATCGGTGAAACGCCCTTTTGTACAAAGCCATGAAAAGACTCACTCATCTACTCACTATGCTGATTGTGTTTGGTCTGCTGACCGCATGCACCGGATCAAAGCCTCAGTACAAGACCACGCAGGGTAAAAAAAGGCTTAAATATTATAACAGCATTCAGTATCGGTAAATCCGGGGTAGATCCGGATCGGTGTTACTGATAACAGCTCTGCTCAATGAATACTTGAAAGAAGAGGATGGAATTTCCACTCCTGGCATCTTCTACCAGCTATGAAATAAATGAAACACGTATACAAGCGACACATTCCGGCTTTCATTCTTTTATTCCTGCTTGGCACCGCTGCATGGGCACCCGCTTGGGGACAGGCCTGTGATGCTTCCACTCCTTCCTTTACCTTCGATTTAACTGGCAAGCCAGACAGTATCTGGAAAAGCCCGAACGTATCCCGCTCGGGGTTGTGCTGCGGCCTGGACCCCAACGAAAAGCCACCCGCCCGTTGCATTGAGTTTTTCTTCACGCTCGACAAAAATGCGGTAGGTATCAACTTTAAAATTGCTTCCGGTGCCATTCCTTCGGGTTCGCTGGACTACCAGATCAATTGCGGACCCCGTCATCCCGTAGGCGCTCCCATCTGTCTGGACGGCCCCGGCCCCCACCGGCTTACTTTTTGCAAACCGGGAAATAACCCGAATACCTATACCATCGAATCCATTGCGGCACCCGGAATTTCCGATCCCGTCTACGTAAGTGATGGTTGCAGAGGCGAATTGTCTACGACTGGCTACGATCCGGCTACGATTAAGTGGACTTCCGTTCCCTTCAATGCCACGTACAACAGCTACCTGAATTGCACTTCCGGCTGCCCCAGTGTGATCGTAACGGCCAAGCCCGGGTATCCGGATTACGTTGACTACCAGGTTACCGGCAAGCCATTGGGTGGCTGTGCCAGTGAAGTAAAACAGTTTGTAAGGGCTTACTTTATATCGGACAAGAAGGCGAATATCCTGCCCAAAGATCCGGTCATCTGCTTTGGCGGAACGGCGGCTACCCTGACTGCTTTCGGAACCGGCGGCGCTCCGCCTTATACCTATAAATGGAGTACCGGAGCTACCACGCAGACCATTCAGGCCGGAATTGGCAAATACTGGGTAGAAATCCGGGATGCCTCCAGTTGTCCTATGGCCATGGATTCCGTTACGGTAGTGGCCCAGCCCTCTCCCATCCGTGCGAACGCCGGACCGGACCTGACCAGTTGCGTTAATAACCCAAGGGTAACGCTGGCTGGACAAGTGGAAGTGGCTACCGGTGGCGAATGGACGGGCGGCAATGGCACTTTCTCTCCTAACCGAACTACGCTGAATGCTACGTATACGCCAACGGCGGCGGAAATTACGGCCGGTTCCGTTACCCTGACGCTTACCAGCACCGGCAACGGTCCTTGTCCACCGGTTTCGGACCAGGTATTGATCCGCATTCTCCCCGCTCCCATCGTCAATGCTGGTCCGGATAAAACCGTTTGTGCCAACAATGCGGTCGTTACCCTAACGGGAACCGTCAACGGGGCATCGGGAGGAACCTGGTCGGGCGGAAGCGGTACTTTCTCCAGTAATACCAGTCTGACGACTACCTATACCCCATCGGCAGCGGAAAGAACGGCCGGAACGGTGACCTTAACACTGACCAGCACGGGTAACGGTACCTGTCTGCCGGTATCCGATCAAGTACGCATCACCATCACCCCGGCTCCGACGGTCAATGCCGGACCGGATCAGACCGTTTGTGGCAACAACAGCGTGGTGACTTTGAGCGGTGCCGTTACGGTAGCCAGCGGAGGTGCCTGGACGGGAGGAACCGGCACGTTCGCCCCCAACCGCAATACGCTCAACGCTACTTACACACCCTCTGCTGCAGAAAGAACCGCCGGGACCGTAACATTGACGCTGACCTCTACCGGTAATGGCACTTGTATGGCCGTCAGCGATCAAGTGCAGATCACCATCACCGCCGCTCCCACCATCAATGCCGGACCAGATCAGACTGTCTGCGGCAATAACAGTGTAGTGACTTTAAGCGGAGCCGTCACGGTGGCCAGCGGAGGAAGCTGGACCGGTGGAACCGGCACCTTTGCCCCTAACCGCAATACACTGAATGCCACTTACACGCCCTCAGCGGCGGAAAGAACGGCTGGGACCGTGACCCTCACCCTGACCTCCACCGGAAATGGCACCTGTCTCCCGGTAAGCGATCAAGTGCTCATTACCATCACCCCCGCGCCGACGATCAATGCCGGACCCGACCAAACCGTTTGCGGCAATAACAGTGTGGTGACTTTGAGCGGAGTCGTCACAATAGCCAGCGGAGGAAGCTGGACCGGAGGAACCGGTACCTTTGCCCCTAACCGCAATACGCTCAACGCCACTTACACGCCCTCAGCGGCGGAAAGAACGGCTGGGACCGTGACCCTTACCCTGACCTCCACCGGAAACGGCACTTGTACGCCGGTAAGCGATCAAATACAGATCACCATCACGCCCGCTCCTTCAGTCAGTGCCGGCCCGGATCAGACTGTCTGCGGAAACAACAGTGTGGTGACTTTGAGTGGAGCCGTCACGGTGGCCAGCGGAGGAAGCTGGACCGGTGGAACCGGCACCTTTGCCCCCAACCGCAATACGCTCAACGCTACCTACACCCCATCGACGGCGGAAGTTTTGGCTGGAACGGTGACTTTAACCCTGACCTCCACCGGAAA
>Ga0049072_1000250_pt1 | contig 52078 bp, 53 predicted proteins | sample FECB27metaG_FD_55053 | JGI IMG/M metagenome (GOLD analysis project Ga0049072, IMG submission 55053) | Cyanobacterial communities from the Joint Genome Institute, California, USA - FECB-27 | ecosystem: Environmental > Aquatic > Thermal springs > Hot (42-90C) > Microbial mats | place: USA...
CCGCCGCTGCAAATTGAAACGAGACGGAACCGTTGCTTCTTAACTCAAAGGCAGGCCCTCATCCGGCCCTCCGGGCCACCTTCTCCCATCCGGGAGAAGGGAAGAGGCGTTGCGTCTCGCCGACGAAGTACAATGTGCCTGGGTTGCCCTCGCAGGCGCGCCATGGCATCCGTCGCGCCAACAGATGAGGACCAGTACCGTGGACAAGACAGAACTCGCCAAGCTCGAAGGCTATCTGCGCCGCACCTTCGCCAACCATGGCATCAGCGTGCGCGCCCGGATGAAGAAGAACGATTCGGCCGAGGTCTATCTCGCCGACGAGTTCATCGGCATCATCCATGTCGACGACGAGGACGGCGACCGCTCGTTCAATTTCACCATGGCGATCCTCGACGTCGATCTCGAGGACTGAGGGCGTTTCGCGAGGACGGCCGTCTGACGCGACCGCCTGCGCTTCCGGTGCTCACGGACAAAATGTCCGCTCCGCTCCGGTTCTCGACGGTCACGCCAGCCGGCTCACCCTGGCGAAACGCCGCGTGGAGCCATCGGCCGGCGTCAGCGCAGCATGCCGTCAATGGTGCGGCGGACGCCGCCGAGCATCAGCTCCCAGTCGGCGATGATCGTGCGCGGGAAGCGGATGTTCACATCGACGCCGCGATGGCGGAAGGTGACGCGGCAGAGTTCGTCGAGCGCAGCGCCGGCTCCCGTATCGAGTGGGCAGCGCGCCGCGAAGCCCCGGCCGTCCGGCACCGAGACATAGAGTTCGTCGCCCTCATACGGCGAGCCCTTGCGGAAGCCGCGCACGACGAGGCCGCCGGGGTTCGACCAGACGGTCGGCGTCAGGAAGCGGGCATAGACCGAGAGCTGCGTCGCCGGCTCGTTGACCTTGTCGGGCGGGCTGAGCGTGACGAGCAGCCGGTTGCGCCCGTGCAGCGGCGCGGGGCCGAAGCCCGGCCAGTCGAGCCGCAGGCGCACCATGCCGACGAGGCGGCCGGCGTCGTCGGTCTCGGGGCCGATCAGGTTCTGCGGCACGCTGAGCGCGACATCGCCGATGCGGGCCGGCTGGATCTGGACCGTCGCATCGGCATCGGGGCGGCTGGCGTAAAGGGCTGCTCCAAAGGCCGCCGCAGCCGTCAGCACGATAGCGAGCGCAGCCTTGGCAAGCGCGCCGTCGGCCCGCGGCAGGGCTGGCGGCGGCCGCTTCAGCTTCGAGCGAATCAGCGTGGCGAGATCGGAGCTCGGATGGGCGTGGCGGTCAGGCGAGAGGGACGCGGTCACGATGTTGACGCCTTTGGAACGGGATGCTCGCAGTGAAGCATTCCCGGCCTTAACGCCCCGTAAACCATACGCGCCGCGGGCGCGTCGTCAGGCGGAAGCCGGCCTGCTCGTTGCAGCCAGCGTCTCGAAGATCAGGCGCAGCTTTTCGATCGGCTCGCCGAGGAAGGATTGCACGCCGACCGCGACCTGGCCCTGGCCGAGCTGATCCTGCAGGCTGTGCAAGCCGTGCGTCGCGATATCGGCCTGCGACCAGAAGCTGCGGGCGAGACCCCAGTCGACCATGGCGTGGCCCGATTGCTCCGGCGTCAGTACCGCGTCGATGAAGCGGCCATAGATCATGTATTCCGAGAAGCGGCGATGCCGAGAGACTGCGCTGACCCAGTCGCGTCCGCTTACGGCTTCGATATGGGCGGTCAGCGCCAGCGCGTTGGCCGAGCGCCAGCTCGCCAGATGGGTGACGTAGTCGGGCGCGGGCAACTCCGGCATCGGCCGGTCGATCATCGCCGAGGTGGTGCGGTGCCAGTGGACATGCTCGCTCATGCCGGCGTCGATCGCGCCCGGGGCGCGGAACAGCCGCGTTCCCTCCGGGCCGCAGAGCAGGCCCATCGCGAAGGGCTTGAGGAAGATCACGTCGGAGTCGGCGAAGAGCAGCACGTCTTCGGGCACATGCCGGGGCAGGGCCATCTTGCGCAATTGCTGGGCATGCCAGCCGCGCAGGGGCGGGACGCCGCGCGCCAGCGCGCCTGGGCTCGTCCAGATGCGGCGTCTGCCGAGGCTGAGGGGGTCGCTCCAGCTCGAAAGCCAGCGTGGCAGAAGCTCGGATTCGACGATGATGCGGCGGCGCGGACCTTCCAGATGCCGGAACAGGTCGGCGTCGCGGTCCTCGATCAGCAGATAATGCATCGTGTGGCCGGTGACGAACCGGTCAATGCTGGCGCAGAGTAGCACGCAGCGCTGCAGATCGCCTGCATAGCTTGGCGTCGCGATTGCGAATGTGTCCGGCTTGGTCATCCTGCAGCCTAGGCATGCAGTCGCTGGAAGGGTCCATCTTTACCGAAGAGTAAGGTTAATCGGCCGGTGAGATTCGTGCCTGAGAAACAGGCTTGCACTTGGTCGGAAACGGCCGGGTTAACCATCGCTTAAGGCTTGTCTTCACCATTCGTAAACCATGCGGCACTGTGGCGAGGGCCCAGTTCCGGAGTGTTGTCGTGGTGTCGCTCGAACCTTCCGCCGTTGCGGCGCTCCAGTCGCTGTTCATCGGCTTTGCCTTCGCGGGCCTGCTCGCAAGCGCCTTCGAATTGTTCACCGCCCGTCGCGCCGATTTCGAACTGCTGCAATCGGGCGGCATCGCGGCCGTGGCGAGCGTTCCGGTCGTGGTCTTCAGCGCGCCTTTCCTGATCCTGCGCAATACGGTGCGCGGCCGGCGCATCGAGGGCAGGCCGTTCGTCTTCGTGATGCTGGCCAGCATGATCGCGGGGCTGTGGAGCATGGCGTGCGGACGCGTCGTGCTCGATCTGCTCGCGTTCGTCGCCGGCGCCTGACGCCGGGACGCTTGACGCGACGCCGTTCGTCTCTGCAATCCTGCTGCGACCGATCAGCGAAGGGTTGCCTGCCATGCCGCTTTATTCCCTCGACGGGGCCAGCCCGGAAACACCGGGCGACGGAACCTGGTGGCTTGCGCCCGACGCCCATCTGATCGGCAAGGTCAGGATCGCGCCCGATGTCGGGGTCTGGTTCGGCGCGGTCATGCGCGGCGACAATGAGTGGATCGAGATCGGGTCGGGCAGCAACATCCAGGAAGGCTGCGTGCTTCACACCGATATGGGCTTTCCGCTCAGGGTCGGAGCGGGCTGCACCATCGGCCATCGCGCCATCCTGCATGGCTGCGTCATCGGCGACAATTCCCTGATCGGCATGGGCGCAACCGTGCTCAACGGGGCCAGGATCGGCAGGAACAGCTTGGTCGGCGCCAACGCGCTCGTCACCGAGGGTAAGGAATTCCCGGACAATTCGCTGATCGTCGGCGCGCCGGCAAAAGCCATCCGCACGCTCGACGAAGCGGCTGCCGCCGGCATCACCGGTTCGGCGATGAGCTACGTCGCACGCTGGAAGCAGTTCGCCGCCGGCATGAAGCGGCTCGACCGAGCCTGAAAAAAGACGGGCCGGCCTCCCCGGGGAAGGGAAGCCGGCCCTATGGCGAAACCCGGCCTGGGGGACGGGTGGGGTGGGGACGTGACCGAGCCTCGCCTTTGGGTTGGAACTCCGCCAGGCGTTTGGGCCTGGCGTCGTGTCCAAGGGGTCGCCGCAGCCGGTCACGTCCGGCGGCTGTGGCGGTGTTTGGTCGATCTCAGCGCAGCGATGCGACGGTCGGGGTCTGCAGACCGCCGAGCGAGGTCCAGCCGGTGCGCATCTGCGATTCGCGCTTGACGTAGACGTAGCCGGTCTGGCCCCAGGGCAGGATCGCGTTGCGCTTGTTGTCGAGGATGTAGTCGCCGCGATCGGTGCGGACCATCAGCACGGCATGGCCGGCGTTCTCCTCGTCGATCACGACGGTCATCAGCAAGGCGCGGCGCGGGATGCCGGCTTCGGCCAGGCGCTTGCGCTTGAGCAGCGCATAGTCCTCGCAATCGCCCTTGCCGTCGGTCGGCAGATCCCAGCGGTCGACCACGCCCCAGTGGTCCTGGTCGGTGACGGCCTCGATCTCGCGGTTGGTCTTGCTGTTGATCGCGACGATCGTCTTCCAGAGCTTCGACGTCATCTCGACGCGCTCGTCCTCGCTGGCGTCGACGCGGCACTCGGCCGGACTGCGCCTGCACAGGTCGCTCCAGGCATAAGGAGCCCGCGCATCCCCTGACGCCGCGATCGGCAGGCTGGCGACCGGCAGGCCGGCGCTGGACTGGGCCTGAACGGCCGAGCCGGCGGCGGCAGTGATGAGCACGGCGAGCGCCGGGCCGAAGAAACCACGGTGAATGAACTGCATGACGTCCCCCTTCTTGTCCCTGGGGCCGACATTGCGTGGGGGGCGTGGATTTGATTTGAAATGAATGCGAGCAATTTTATGTATTCGCCCTATTCGGTCTCGCAGTATAGAACAGTATAAATCATCGCCGAATGCGAAGGTAACAAATTTCAGCGCTGCATTCCGATTGCGTTAACCAGCGTCGGCGCTGCGATGGTGATGATCTTTTAACGCTGTCGGCTGGCTCGGGCTGGATCAGCGGGGCGTCGCGCGCGGACTGGGAGCATCCGCGAGCCAGGCGACGGTGCGGTGCGCTGCAAGCCGGGCGTCGTCGCGGGTGGGAAAGCTGAGCCCGGAATAGAACTGCACCGGCGTCCAGGCGCCGGCATCCTCGACATCGCGCCGGAACTCCTCGAAGCCGCAGGAGCGGTCAGGCCGTTCGAACAGATCGATGCAGCGGTCGTGCTGCGTATTCTCGATGCTGTCGAAGACGAGCCAGGAACGATCGATACGTCGGGACATGGCCAGTTCACGCGTTGCGCGCAACAGCAGGCGTTCGGCGGGGCAGTGTTGTCAATCGGGAGAGGCGCGGCGCGCAGGAACGCCGGATGCTTCCGTGCGCTTTTAGAGTTCCAGGTTCTCGTCGAGCAGGTCGGCCGAGAGCGGGAAGCGGAATTCGACGGCATAGCCGCCGTCGAAGCGCCGGACGAGCTTGCCCGGCGTGGAGCCGATCCTGACCGGCGTGCTAAGCGGCAGGTCGAGATCGCTGGAGAAGGCGGTGCCCGAGAGCGAGATGTCGATGATGCGAACGACATGCTCGGCGCCGTCATCCATGGTCAGGACGCAGCGCGGGTTGCGCGGCACGATCCGCTCGTGGCGACGGTCTTCCGGAAGGCCGAGTTCGTCGCGGTTGGCGAGCCAGGTCAATTGCGCGGTGAATTTCTCGCGCTTGCGGCTGGTCGCGGTGATCGTCATCGCGAAGCCTTCCATCGTTGTGCGCACGGCGACGCCCTCGATGCGGCCGAGATGTTCGAGATAGACGATGACGCGGTCGCCCGGCGTGGCCTTGGCGGGGGCCGCCAGATGCAGGCCGCCGGGCGAGATGTCGATGCTCTGGCAGGGATATTCCATTCGGTTGGGCAGCATGTAGCGGCCCAACAGGACGACCTTCATACGGTAGTGCCGCCTGCGCTCGGCAGGACGGGGGGCCGTACGGGGCGTTTGCAGCGCGCTCAGCATCGAATGATCAGCCTGTGTTCGGAGGCGATCCTAGCGACGCGCTGGTTAACGGTCGGTTAGAAACTCAGACGCGTCCGCCCGGAAGCACCATGAATTTCGGCGGTGCCGCCCGCTGCCTCGATTCGGGCGCGTGTTGAGCCGGCATGTTGGGCCAGAGCATGCGCAGCGAGATCATCCGCATCGAATCGAGCGTATCGAGACCGAGCCAATCCGGCGCAAGAGCAGGCGACAGCGCGCCGAGCACGCGGGCATGGGTGCGGCCGCGATAGCGCAGGGGCAGCAGCAGCAGTTCCAGATAGATCGGCGCGCCGGTCCGGGTTTCGCCGGAGAGACCCGCAACCGCGCCGGCGGTCTCGTCCATCACCGTCTGCACGAGGCGGCGCATATCCCCTTGCGCTTCGACATCGGGCCAGAGGGCGGTGAAGGCGCGCCCCCTGAGTTCGCTGCCGATCAGCGCGCAAAGCCGCGTGCCGGCAAGGCGGAAGACCGGGCCGATCGGCTCGTTCTCGAGCATGAAGGTGTCGGCCAGCGCATGGCGCAGCGCGCCGGGCTCGATCTCGCCGCGTTCGGGAGCGGCGCGCTCGCCGCGCAGCGCGTTCCAGTACTCGAAAACCATGCGGGTGCTGGGGTTCTTCATTCCGCGTCCAATGCTGGGTTGGTCCTTCTCCGGCACGCCTTGCGTCCTGAAACGGGGCAGATGCGTTCGGATGAGACACGGTCGGGTCCACTTGGACAGGTTCGACGCACTCGCCATGCCGTCTTGCCACGAGGCCGGGACAGGCGGGCGTCGAAGGGGCGGTTAGGGTTAACGAAACCTTGCGATTGTGGATAACCCCTTAAAATGTCATTCAAATCCAAGCGAATTCGCGGATCGTCCGGTGGACGTTCCGTGTCCGGAGGGGTGGAGGGGATGTGACCGCGATGCCCGCTTGCCGGGTGTCGGCCACAGCCGGAAAAAGGGGAGCGCCGCAAGGTCGCTCCCCTTTTTTCATCGCCGCTCGTCCCACGAGCCCGCTGCGGCGCGGCGTCGGCTTGCCTCCGGCATCCGCATCGGCGAGGTTGCGGCCATGTCCGACCAGCGCTCCGGTCCGTTCGCCCCGCCGGGGCGCGAGCCGATACTCAACCTGCCTTCCGTCATCGTCTGGCTCAGCCTCGGCCTTGCCCTGATCCAAAGCGGGCGGATGCTGCTGTCTGCGCTGGACGACTACATGCTGATGTCCTGGCTCGCCTTCGTGCCGGCGAGGCTCAGTCTCTGGGTCGCGCCGGACCGGATCGACGACCTTCTGAACGGGCTGGCGCAGACCTTGCCCGGCCAGTCGCTGACCGACCGGCTGCAACTGGTGCGCCTGCTGCTGGTCGATGCCGGGCCGAGGCTCTGGACACTGCTGACTTACGGCCTGCTGCACGGCTCCTGGCTGCATCTTGCGTCCAACCTGCTTTGGCTCGCCGCGTTCGGCAGCCCGGTGGCGCGCAGGCTCGGCGGCGCGCGTTTTGTCAATCTGCTGGCTCTGTCGACGATCGGAGGCGCGCTGCTGCACTGGCTGGCGCGCGATCTCGACGTGCTGCCGCTGGTCGGCGCATCGGCCGCCGTCTCGGGCGCGATGGCGGCCGCCGCGCGGTTCGTCTTCTCGCCGGGCCTGCGCTTCGGCAGCCTGGGCGACGACCGTGTGGTGAGGTCGATTCCCGCCGAGCGCCTCAGCCAGCTCTGGCGCAATTCACGGGCGCTGATCTTCATCGCGATCTGGTTCGTGACCAACTTTCTGTTCGGATCAGGGCTCGTCCCGATCCTGGGCGAGGAGACCAGCATCGCCTGGGAAGCGCATGTCGGCGGCTTCTTCGTCGGGCTTCTGCTGTTTCCTCTGCTCGACCGGGGCGTCGTGCGGGCCTGAGCTTTCGATAGGCGTAGGGACGATCTCCGGCCCGAGGCACGTCAGGACTGAGGCAAAGTCTTGCCTGCGGCATCCTCTTCGCCCACACTCCCGCCAGCTCTGGATGCGAGCCTGGCCGCTGGCGCAGTGCATGCCGACCGCCTGATTTCGCTCCGCCCCAATCCGCTCGCCGGTCAACGGCGCAGCCATCCCAGGAGGACCACGTCCATGAATGTCTCGCAGCTTCTCGGCGACAAGGGGCATGAAGTCATCACGGTGCAGCCGCACCGGACGCTGGCCGAAGCAGTCAAGGTGCTCGCGGAGCGTCGCATCGGCGCGGTCGCCGTCACCGGAGCCGACGGCGGGCTGGTCGGCATCCTGTCGGAGCGCGATATCATCCGGGCGCTGGGCCAGAACGGCGCGACCGCTCTGGAGAGCCCGGTTTCCAAGGCGATGACCTCCAAGGTCGTGACCTGCCGGCCGCAGACCAGCGTCGACGAACTGATGGAGATCATGACGTCGGGCCGTTTCCGGCATGTTCCCGTCCTCGACGAGGGCCGGATCGCCGGCATCGTGTCGATCGGCGACGTGGTGAAGTATCGCGTGGCGGAGATCGAGGCCGAGGGACGAGCCATGCGCGATTACATCGCCATGGCCTGAGAGCCGTCCCTAAACTCGACTCCGGAGGCCGTCCGGCGCGGCTTTCTGTGCTTCCGGTGCCCACGGACAAGAAGTCCGCTCCGCTCCGGTTCTCGAAAACCACGCCAGCCGACTCACCGAAGCGAGTTTCGAGATGGCCTCAGAGCGTTTGCCGCGTCAATCGACGCCGACGCTGCTGCTGGCGACCATGGCCGCGATGTCGTCGAGCGAGCGTCTGGCCGCTTGCCGGCCGAGTTCGATGATGTCCTCGGCCCGGTGGAAATCGAACAGGCCGATGCGGCCGAGTTTTGGGCCGATCATCACATCGGGCGGATCGCCGGCCAGCCGCGAGCGCGAGATGCGGTCCTGCGTGATGTTGAAGGCGTCGACCATGACGCCGGCGAGCCCTGGCCTGTCCTGCGCCGGACGACCGACCATGCCGCGCACGCGCCGCGCCGCGCCCGTGATGCCGCCGAGCCAGCGCGAGGTCGGGCGGACGTCGATCTCCGGCAGGATCTCGGGGTCTGGATCGGCCGGGTGGCTCTGGATCGTGGTGCCGCGCCCGGCCAGGTCGCTGTTCAGGTTGACGCAGATCACGACGTCCGCGCCCATCGCGCGCGCGGCCGTGACGGGCACGGGGTTGACCAGCGCGCCGTCTATCAGCCAGCGGCCGCCGAGCTTGACCGGGTCGAACACGCCGGGCAGCGCATAGGAGGCGCGCAGCGCCTCGACCACGGGGCCGCGCGTCAGCCAGATCTCGTGGCCGGTGCCGAGTTCAGTCGCGATCGCCACGAAGCGCTTCGGCAGGTCCTCGATGCGGGTCTGGGCCAGATCGCGTTCGAGCAGGCGCTTCAGACGTCCGCCGGCGATCAGCCCTGCGCCGCCGATATGGAAATCCATCAGGCCGACGACGCGGCGCTTGGTCAGCGTGGTGGCGAATTCGGCGAGCTGGGGGAGTTTTCCGGCGCAGAAGCAGCCGCCGACGACCGCGCCGATCGACGTCCCGGCGATGACGTCGGGGCCGTAGCCCGCCTCGGTGAGAACCTCGATCACGCCGATATGGGCCCAGCCGCGCGCCGCGCCGCCGCCAAGCGCCAGCCCGATCTTCGGCCTGCCGGGCCTGCCGGGCCTGACGTCGGCCTGAGCCGTCATCTCGTCCATCGTGGCTCCACCTCCGCCCAGTCCGAAGGCGCGCCTCGCGATATCATCCCACAACATCGTCCCGACCCTCCGCGGGAGAGCCAGAATGCCGGGGCAGCGATGAGCGAATCGTGAACCATTACGGCGATGCCACGGCGATATCGGCGGCATTTGACGGATCGATGAAATCTTGGTGCATGAAATCTTGGTGGAGGCATCGCCAACGCCGGGTTCCGATGGGCTCCGTCAGCGCCTTGCAAGCGGCAGGCCGGCATCAGTCCCAACGGGCTTGACCCTGTAGAAGCACGACCGGCGCTGCGTGTGGCAGCAGCCGCCATCGCCGGCGACGGCGACCTTGATCCAGATCGCGTCCTGATCGCAATCGACGCGCATCTCGACGATGGTCTGGATCTGGCCCGAGGTCGCGCCCTTGTGCCAGAGTTCCCGGCGCGAGCGCGACCAGTACCAGGCCTCGCCTGTCTCGATGCTGCGCGCCAAGGATTCAGCGTTCATATGCGCAACCATCAGGACTTCGCCGGTCGCGGCGTCGGTGGCGACGCAGGTGACCAACCCGTTGGCGTCGAAGCGGGGGGCGAAGATATCGCCTTCTTCTAGCGCCTTCTTGTCGTTGATGACTGGGAAGGAGGTCATGGCTGGCTCCAGACAATGAAGGGCGCGTCTCGGCGACGCGCCCTCCTAGGTGATTTCCGATCGACTCGCCAATCGCGGCGAGTTCATCAAAGTCCCGGCGACTTCACCATGGTGAAGAAGCGGACCTGCTCGGTCGGCTCCTTGAAGACGCCGGTATATTGCGTCGTCATGGTCGAGGAGCCCTGCTTCTGCACGCCGCGCATTGACATGCACATATGCTCGGCCTCGATCAGAACCGCAACGCCGCGCGGTTTCAGAGCCCGCTCGATCACCTGCGCGATCTGGGCCGTCATCGTCTCCTGCGTCTGCAGGCGGCGCGCATAGACATCGACGATGCGGGCGAGCTTGGACAGGCCGACCACGCCCTTGGAAGGATAATAGCCGATATGGGCCTTGCCGACGAACGGCACCATGTGGTGCTCGCAATGCGAATAGAACGGGATGTCGCGGACCAGCACCATGTCGCGATAGCCCTCGACCTCTTCGAAGACGCGGTCGAGAATGTCTTCGGCGTCCTCGTCATAGCCCTTGTAGAACTCGCGATAGGCCTTGGCGACACGGCGCGGCGTGTCGAGCAACCCCTCGCGCGAGGGATCGTCGCCGGCCCAGAGCAGCAGCGTGCGCACGGCCGCCTCGGCCTCCTCCTGCGACGGCTGCTTGATTAGAAACTTGTCTGCAGAGGGGCTGAGCGCCCGCTCGACGGACAAGGACTTAACCACAGGGTTCATGTGGCGCCTCCCGTTACGGTTTGACCTCCTACGCAGCCGGTTCGGCCTTGGACCAGCCGGCGCGAGGCGATCGGACAAGTTTCTCACATTCATCTTGGTCGGCCAGAGGCCTCCCATATTTCCGCGACGCTTCCTATATTGGACCTCTTATATTGGCCCTGACGCCGCGCATTCCAGTCCGGCGGGAACGATGACATGCTGAGCGACGTCTACAACAAGCGCATCCTCGAGCTCGCCGCCGACATCCCTCTGCTGGAGCGGTTGCCCGCGCCCGACGCAACTGCCAAGGCGCATTCGCGACTCTGCGGCTCGACCGTGACGGTCGATGTCAGCATGGACGGCGATGTCGTGACCCGCTTCGGCCATGACGTGAAGGCCTGCGCGCTCGGCCAGGCCTCGTCCTCGATCATGGCGCGCCATGTCGTCGGCTCGACGGCGCAGGAACTGCGCCAGGTCCGCGAGCAGGCCCGCGCCATTCTCAAGGACAGCGCCGAGCCTCCGGAAGGCAAATGGGCCGATCTCGCGGTGCTCGTGCCGGTGCGCGACTACAAGGCCCGCCACGCCTCGACCATGCTGACCTTCGATGCGGTGGTCGATGCTATCGGCCAGATCGAGGCCCGACGTCGGCAGGCGGCCGAGTAAACTATTTTGGCCCAAACGCCTGCCGGATCTCCGGCTTCGTCTCGTCGAAGCGGGCGCGGAAGGCGCGCTCAGTCAGCAGCGCCTTCGCCACGGCCCGGCCGGCCTTGTCGCCGGCGACGAGATCGGTCGGATAATGGAAGCCGCAGACCAGCCGGCTCTGGCCGTAATCCTTGACGCGGGCCTCGAATTTCTCGGCGAGTTCCGGAACGACTTCGGTCAGCAATTCGGCATAGAGGGCGGCCGTCGCCGCATGGCTGGACGGGAAAGACGAGCCGTCGGGCCTGCCGCCCGGGCACGGCTTGACCCGGACCTTGTTCCAGACCGTGAACGGCCTTTGCCGGTTTGTCAGGCGACGAACGCCGAGCAGCACGATGCCGAGTTCGACCTGCGCCTCCCGGAACAAGAGCCGCATCTCGCGCTGCGTGTTCTCGACGAAGGAATGATCGATCCCGTCGAGAAAGCGCGCCAATGTCTGATATTGGTCGGCGATAGCCTGCTTCTCTCGCTCGGGCGTCCGGGTCGAGCTGATTTGCAGGACCTGCTCGAATTCCGTCCGCTGGTCGGGCGAGTTCTGCGCCGGCGGCAATCCGATGACACGGGCGATGTCGATCCTGCCGGCATCGAGCCAAAGCAGGCTGGCGCGTTGCTGGCCGAGCGCCGGGAGCGCGGGAAGCGCGAGGCCTGCCGCGAGCGCCAGCACGGCCGCCATCTGGCGGCGCGGCGCGGTTCGTGGAAGAGGGTGGAACATGGCGAATCCCGGCTGCGACGATGAGCGCGATGAAATGGCATCGAATCGCGCCTTGTCACGTCTTTTTGCCAAGTCTTCTGGTTTAAATGTCGCCTCCGGATTGAGGGCTGCACCAAGACGCGGCGCGCATTGGCTGATCCGGGGCTACCAGCTCAGCCTGTCGATGCTGATCGGCCGGCAATGCCGGCACTGGCCGAGCTGTTCGGAGTATACGGACGAGGCGATCCAGCGCTTCGGCCTGTGGCGCGGCGGCTGGGTCGGCTTTGCGCGGATTTGCCGCTGCACGCCGCTCGGCACCTCCGGCATCGATCTGGTCTGCGAGGAATTGCCGCCGCATGCGCGCTGGTATAGGCCGTGGCGTTATGGGCGCTGGCGCGGGGTGAACGCGCCGCCTGCTCTCGATTCCGACGCGGAAACTGCTGCGGGCGACGGAACTCGACCTCCATTTCAGTAGCAGGCCTTGGCTTACGGGGCTCGTATCCCCGAGTGAGCAGGAGCTTTGAACCATGACGATCTCCCTGACATTTCCCGACGGCGCGCAGCGCGAATTCCCCTCCGGCATCACCGGAGCGGCGATCGCAGGCGGCATTTCCCCTTCGTTGCTGAAGCGCACGGTGGCGATGGCGCTCGACGGCGTCGTCGTCGATCTCGCCGACCCGATCGGCCGCGATGCGAAGATCGAGTTCCTGACCCGCGACGATCCGCGCGCGCTCGAACTGATCCGGCACGATTGCGCCCATGTGCTGGCCGAGGCCGTGCAGGCGCTCTGGCCGGGCACGCAGGTGACGATCGGCCCGGTGATCGAGGGCGGCTTCTACTACGATTTCGCCCGCAACGAGCCCTTTACGCCCGAGGATTTCCCGGCGATCGAGGCGAAGATGCGCGAGATCATCGCCAGGGACGCGCCCTTCACCAGGGAGGAATGGAGCCGCGACCGGGCCAAGGCCTTCTTCGCGGAGAAGGGCGAGGCCTACAAGGTCGAGCTGGTCGATGCGATTCCGGCCGACCAGACGCTGAAGATGTATGCGCAAGGCGACTGGATCGACCTCTGCCGCGGCCCGCACATGACCTCGGTCGGCAAGGTCGGCACCGCCTTCAAGCTGATGAAGGTCGCGGGCGCCTATTGGCGCGGCGACAGCAACAACGCGATGCTGACGCGGCTCTACGGCACGGCCTTCGCAAAGCAGGAACAGCTCGACGCTCATCTCAAGCAGATCGAGGAGGCGGAGAAGCGCGACCACCGCAAGCTCGGCCGCGAGATGAACCTGTTCCACTTCCAGGAGGAGGGGCCGGGCGTCGTGTTCTGGCATTCCAAGGGCTGGCGGCTGTTCCAGGAGATCCTGACCTATATGCGCCGGCGGCTCGCCGCCGACTACGAGGAGGTCAACGCGCCGCAGATCCTCGACAAGTCGCTCTGGGAAACCTCGGGCCACTGGGGCTGGTACCAGGACAACATGTTCGCGGTGAAGTCGGCCTCGGCCTTCGAGAACCCCAACGACCCGACGCGCGACCAAAAGGTCTTTGCTCTGAAGCCCATGAACTGCCCCGGCCATGTCCAGATCTTCAAGCATGGGCTGAAGAGCTACCGCGACCTGCCGATCCGGCTTGCCGAATTCGGCAATGTCCACCGCTACGAGCCCTCGGGCGCGCTGCACGGGCTGATGCGCGTACGCGGCTTCACGCAGGATGACGCGCATATCTTCTGCGCGGAGGAGCATCTCGCGGCCGAGTGCCTGAAGATCAACGAGCTGATCCTCTCGGTCTATGCCGATTTCGGCTTTACCGACGATCTCGTCATCAAGCTCTCGACACGGCCCGACAAGCGCGTCGGCACCGACGCCATGTGGGACCATGCCGAGGACGTGATGAACCGCGTTCTGGTCGAGATCGCCGAACAGTCGGGCGGCCGCATCAAGACCGAGATCAACCCCGGCGAGGGCGCCTTCTACGGGCCGAAGTTCGAATACGTCCTGCGCGACGCCATCGGGCGCGACTGGCAATGCGGCACGACGCAGGTCGATTTCAACCTGCCGGAACGCTTCGGCGCGTTCTATATCGGCTCGGACGGCGAGAAGAAGACGCCGAGCATGGTCCACCGCGCCATCTGCGGCTCGCTGGAGCGCTTCACCGGCATCCTGATCGAGAACTTCGCCGGCCATTTTCCGCTCTGGCTCGCGCCCGAGCAGATCCTGGTCTGCCCGATCACCTCGGAGGCCGATGCTTACGCTGAGGACGTCACGATCGCCTGCATGAACGCCGGCCTGAGGGCGCGCGCCGATCTTCGCAACGAGAAAATCAGCTACAAGGTGCGCGAGCATTCGCTGGCCAAGGTCCCGGTGATCCTGGCGGTCGGCAAGCGCGAGGCCGAGGAGCGCACGGTGACCGTGCGCCGGCTCGGCAGCCAGGCGCAGACGGTGATGTCGCTGACGGAGATGATCGCGGCGATGACGGACGAGGCGACGCCGCCGGATCTGAAGCGGGTGAAGGCGGCGCGGGCTACTGGCTGACTGAACCGCTTTAGCTTTAAATTAGCCCCGTCATCCCGGACGTAGCGAAGCGGAGCTCCGGGACCCATCGTAGAGCACTGTCGCGCTTTAGGATGGATCCCGGAGCTGCGCGGCTTTCAGCCTCTTGTCCGGGATGACGCGGTGTTTCCGAGCAGACCCGCCTCTCGCCAAATCCCCATTCCGCATGCCAGATTGCCGCACATGCTGACCGGTTCCTATCACAAGCGACTCGAAGCCGACCTGACCCGCTGGGTCGGGGAGGGGCTGGTCTCAGCCACGAGCGCGACCACGATCCGGCAATCGCTGGCGCGCGATGGCGGTTTCAGACTGCCCGGCCTGCTCGGCCTGTTCGGCGGTCTGTTGATCGCCTCCAGCGTCGCGGCCTTCGTCGCGGCGAACTGGGAGGAGATGCCGCGACTGGTGAAGCTCGGGATGATCCTCGTCGGGATCGTCGGTGCGCTCGTCATCGCGGCAAGGCTCGAGGCGAAGGGCTCGACGATGGGCTCCAACGCGGCCTCGACCTGCGCCGTTCTGATTTTTGCTGCCGGCGTCGCGCTGGTCGGGCAGATGTATCATCTGCCGACCGACTGGCCCGCCGGGGCCTTCCTGATCGCGCTCGGCGCGCTAGCGGTCGCGGTCCTGCTGCGCTCGGACGGCGCGCTGATCGTCGCCTTCATCGCGCTCGCGAGCTGGAGCGGCGGGCGCTGGATCGAGCAGCAGGGCGCGCCGCACTGGCCGTTCTTCGTCCTGTTCCTGCCCGCTTTCTGGCTGGCGCTCGGCCGGCCGAGCCGCCTCGTCCATCACATCGCCGTGCTGGCGCTGGCGGGCTGGCTCGCGCTAGTTCCCGGCGACTGGATCAACGGCAATTTCGATTACGGTCTGATCGCCTATGGGCTCGCCGTCTCCGTCGTCTTCGTCGCTGTCGGCGCGCTGGCGCTCGACCGGGGACTGCCGCCGCTCCTCACCGCCTTGCTGCCGTGGGGGCTGGTTGGCCTCTCGGTCGCGCTCTGCATCGAACTCGTCCGCATTCTCGACACCAGCCTGTCGGGCGCGGGCAAGGGCGGCGTGGCGATCTACCTCGCCTACCTCGTGGCCGTTCCGGCGAGCGCGGGCCTTGCGCTGCTGGCGCGCGAAAGGCGCTTCGCCTGGGCGCTGGCCGGGGCGCTGCTGCTCGCGCTGCTGATCCCGCTCGTGTTCTGGAGCGGCGGCGTCGTGACCTTGCCCGGCAAGGTGGTCGTCGCGAGCCTGATCCTGCTGATCGCCATCGCCAAGGTCGCCGCCGGCGCGGCCGGCGGCATGCGCCGTCTGACGGGAGCGGGGTCGGCCCTGTTCTTCATCGCCGTCATCATCCTGCTGTGGCAGACCATCGGCACGCTGCTCGACCAGTCGCTGTTCTTCCTCGTGGGCGGCGCGGCCCTTCTGGGGATGGCGTCGCTGACGCGGCGGCTCGTCGCGCGCTTCGGAAAACCACCGGGAGAGCCGGCATGATCGCGGTTCCCTCGCTCGACGGCGTGACCGCCCGCGTGCCTGTTCTGTGGCGCGCGATCGCCGCCATGTTCGTGCTCTGCGGGCTGATCCTGCTCGTGGTCGAGAGCCGGGCGCGCATCCTGCGCTCGGGCGTCGAGATCCGCTTGAAGACCGCGCCGGTCGATCCGCGCGACCTGTTTCGCGGCGACTATGTCGTGCTCGGCTACGAGATCGGCACTATCGACCTCGCGACGGTTGCCGGCGACCGCGATTTCAAGCGCGGAGATGCGATCCATGTCCAGCTCGCGCAGGACGGCGAAGGCTTTTCGCGCGTCGCGGGCGTGTTCAAGGGCAAGCCGGCCGGCACTGGCCCCATCATTGCTGGCCAGGTCCGGACGGCGAGTGCGATGCGGCTGACCGTCAGCTACGGGCTCGAAAGCTATTTCGTGCCCCAGGGCAGCGGGCGCGTGATCGAGCGCACCGAGCGCAAGCGCATCGAGATCGTCGCCGCCGTGTCGTCCTCGGGGGAGGCCGCGATCAAGCGGCTCCTGATCGACGGCAAGCTGGTCCATGCCGAGCCGCCCTACTGACGACCACGGTTTCGGCGGGCCCGCCTCCCTGACCCAGAGGAACACGCGCTTGTGATCGCGCGTTGAATCTCTCGTGATCAAGTGTTTATGGCCTCGTCAACATTCCGCCTTATATGAACGCCAGATGAACGGTACTGTCGGTTTTCGTTCATGTTGGTCATTGGCGGTTTCCGCCCGACACAAGGCTCGGTTCGTGACGCAGGCGGTCTCATTCGGCCAGTTTCTCGCGTTCGGCGGCTCGCAGGCCGCTGCCGCGACACGTCCTGCCCGCGACGCCCGGATCGACGTGATCCGTGGTCTCGCCCTGCTGTTCATCTTTATCAACCACATGCCGGGCCATGTCGTCGCCCGCTTCATGCCGCATAATTTCGGCTTCTCCGACGCCGCCGACACCTTCGTGCTGCTGGCCGGCGTGTCGGCGACGCTAGCCTATGGCGGGGTGATCGACCGCGACGGCGTGCTGGCGGGCGCGCGCAAGATCGGCGCTCGGGTGTGGACGCTCTATGTCGCACATGCCGCCGTCTTCCTGCTGGTCTGCGCCATCGTCGCGACCGCTGTCGTGCAGACCAAGAACCCCCTCTATCTCGAAGCGATCAACATCCATTCGTTGTTCAGCCAGCCGTTGCAGGCGATTTTTGATGCGCTGACGCTGCGCTACCAGCCCTATTATCTCGACATCCTCCCGCTCTACATCGTTCTGCTCGGATTGTTTCCGGCGATCTATGTGGGCATGCGCTTCAGCCCGCTGCTGACGCTCGCCGGCTCCTTTGCGCTCTGGTTCTGCGCCGGAACCTTCGGCCTGAATCTGCCCAATGCCGGCGCGGGCGGCTGGTTCTTCAATCCCTTCGCCTGGCAGCTAGTATTCGTCCTCGGCATGCTGATCGGCCGCGCCGCGCAGCTTGGTCTGAGCGCGCCGCGCCTGCGCCTCGTCGATGCGGCCGCGCTCGCCTTCCTGCTGTTTGCGCTGGCGATCAAGACATCGTCGGGCAATCCGTTCGGCATCGCCGTGCTGAACGACTGGATCGATCAGGTGCAGCTCGGCACCGACAAGACCAATCTCGCCTTCGCACGGGTTGCGCATGTACTGGCGCTGGCATGGCTGGCGATCCGTTATCTGCCGGCTGGCGGCGCGCTGCTCGCCAGCGGAGCGGGCCGATTGCTCGCCCATGCAGGCCGCCACTCGCTTGAGGTCTTCTGCGTCGGCATCGTGCTCTCGATCGCCGGACAGATCGTGATGGCCGAGACCGGTTTCGCCCTTGGCGTGCAGTTGCTGATTTCACTGGTCGGCGCTATGATGCTGCTGGGTCTCGGGGCATTTCTGTCTTGGTTCAAGGCGTCAAGCAAAACACGCAAGGTCGATGCTGGCCTGCAGGCATCCGACCTGTCGCCGCAGCGCTCCTGATCGCAGGGCTGTTGGCCGGCGAGTCTTTGGCCGGGCCAATGACGCTTGCCGACAAGAGCGATCTGCGCTGCCGCTTCGGCGCGGCCCAGCAACCCTTCCAGCCGATGTTGCCGGCCGCTTCCCGGACGCTGCGGGATACCGGCGCTCTGACCATCGTCGCGCTCGGCTCCTCGACAACCGAAGGCTCCGGCGCAAGCTCCACCGACAAGAGCTATCCGGCCGTGCTGGAAGCCGAACTCAAGCGCCGCCTGCCTGACCGCGAGATCAAGGTCGTCAACAAGGGTATCGGCGGCCAGTCGGCCTATGACATGCTGTTGCGCATGGAAGCCGACGTGATCGAGACCAAGCCTTCGATCGTGATCTGGCAGACCGTCGTCAACGACGCAATCCGCCATGTCGGCGAGGACAAACTCGCCAAAATCCTGACCAAGGGCATCAAGAAAGTTCAGGACGCCGGCATCGACATGGTCATGATGGACCTGCAATGGCTGCCGCGCGAGGACCGTTATCCAAAATACGATGATTACCGCAAAGTTCTGACCAGGACCGCCGACGAGCATGGCGTCTCGATCTTCCCGCGCTATGCGATGATGAAGAACTGGGCGCGCTCGAAGCAGTTCACCGATGCCGAACTGGTCGGCATGGACGGGCTGCACATGGTCGATGCGAGCTATCGCTGCCTTGCCGTACGCGTCGCCGACGGCATCGTCAGCGCGCTGACCGGCGCCAAGCCCGAATTCGCAGAAGCGCCCAAACCGTCGAACTGAGACGAGCCGGCGAACCGGGACGGATTCACCGCGCCAGCACCTCGATATCGCGATCCGAGCCCGTCTCGACCTTGAAGTCGCGGGAAAAGACGCGGCCTTCCTGCCGCGCGATCAGGACATAGTCACCCTCTGCCAGGATGACCTGCGGAAACGCGCCGATCGCCTCGCGGATGACGTCGCCGCCCGGCGTCAGCACGCTGAAGGCCGTGCCGGCGAAGGCCTCGCCGCCGGCGGCCGCGACGAGCTTCAGGGTCACGCGCGCGGCGCGGTGATGCAGTGTCGCATCGGTGACCTTGCCGGCTTCGATCTTGACGTCGGCGCGCTGGATCGCGTTCGAATCACCATAGGTCGAAACGACGTGATAGGTGCCCTCGGGCAGGCGAATGATCTCGCCGGCCCTGGCGTTGCCGACGACGAGCCGGCCCTCGGAATTGCCCTGCAGCGGCACGAACACCGAAAAATTCAGCAGCGCCGCCGAGATCGGATTGTCGCCGATCGAACCGGCCAGAGAGAGAGCGCCGGCGCTGATCGCGATCTGGTCGCGCCCGCCTTGCGGCCCCAGCGTGACGCGTTTGGTGCCGCTGGCGAAGCCATAGGCGGCGTGAAGCAGATAGGAGCCCGGCTCCAGCGCAAAAACAGGCTCGGCGTCGTTGGAGCGGGCGACGATGCGCGGCGGCGAGCCATCGGCGGTCTCAGCAAGAACGCGCCAGACCAGCCCGGAGCGGATCGGCTTGCGGTCGTTGGCGAACTGCGCGCTGAGCGTCAGCGGGACGGTGGCGGTCACCGAGCCTTGAGGGGCTCCCGGCACGATCGCGGCCGGAGGGGGCTGCAGCACCGGGGCCTGCGCCGAGGCGGGTTGCGGCGAGGCCAGCAGCGCGACTGTGAACACCGCTGCCAAGCCAGACCCGCCAGCGATCCTTGCCATCATTGCGAATGCGTCCAGTTCAAACATGAGCGTGCCTCGCGACGCCCCTGCGCCAGGGTCTGAGCAGGTTCGCTTGTCCTCATCATGGCGAAGCACTAGGTCTCGACATGTTCTCTAACCTGGACGCTTCATGACCGATACGCTCGCCCTGCTCAAGCTGCGCCGTTCTGTGCCGCCGCAATTCCTCTCCACGCCGGCCCCCGACGCCGCCCAACTCGACCAACTCCTGACCATCGCCGCGCGCGTGCCCGACCATGGCAAACTCGCGCCCTGGCGCTTCATCGTCTTCGAGGGCGAGGCGCGCGACAAGGCCGGCGACATCGTGGCGGCGGCCTTCAAGGCGCGCAATCCCGACGCCGACTCCGAGAAGATCGCTTTCGAGCGCAACCGCCTGAGGCAAGCGCCGCTGATCGTCGCGGTGGTCTCGAAGGCGGCGACCCATCCCAAGATCCCGGTCTGGGAGCAGCAATTGTCGGCCGGCGCGGTCTGCATGACCATGCTGGTCGCGGCGCAGGCGATGGGTTTTGGCGCGTGCTGGCTGACCAACTGGTTCGCGTTCGACACGGCCGTGCTCGCGGCCTTCGGACTCGGCGCGGAGGAGCGTATCGCGGGCTTCATTCATATCGGCACGGCCGAGACCGTGCCGGCCGACCGCGAGCGACCCGAGCTCTCCAACATCGTCAGCCGGTTCGGAGCCTGAGCCTCATGATCTACTCCACTGCCTTGCAGGATCACGGCCTGCCGCATGATCCGTTCAAAGCGATCGTGACGCCGCGTCCGATCGGCTGGATCACGGCGCTTTCGGCCAAGGGCGAGGTCAATCTCTCGCCATACAGCTTCTTCAACGCCGTCTCGTCGCGCCCGCACATCGTGATGTTCTCGTCCGAGGACAAGAAGGACGCCGTCGCCTTCGTCGAGGAGACCGGTGAATTCACCTGCTCGATCGTCAGCAAGGCGCTGGCGCAGCAGATGAACATGACATCGGCGCCGCTGCCGCGGGGGACAAGCGAATACGCTCATGCCGGGCTGGAGATGGCTCCGTCCAGATACGTCAAGCCGCCGCGCGTGGCGGCCAGCCCGGCCGCGCTCGAATGCAAGTTGCTCTCGGTCCAGCAGCTCAGCGACCTCGACGGCAAGGCGCTGCCGCGCTGGATGGTGCTGGGCCAGGTGGTCGGCATCTACATGGACGATGCCTGCATCCGCGACGGCCGTTTCGACACCGCCGCCGCCAACCCGATCGCGCGCTGCGGCTATGCCGACTATGCCGAGGTCGATAAGCTCTTCTCGATCATCCGCCCGCCCGGAGGGTGAGGAGAGGCGATTTGCGGCAGCCCTACGAGCCTGACGACGACTGGAAGATGACCGTCAACCTGCTGGCGGTGATCGCAGCCCTGCTCGTGCTCGGCGCGGGGGTGTGGCTGGTCTTCGAACTCGACCGGGCGCGGAAAGCGCAGGACTGCCTGTCGTCGACCATGCGCGCCTGCCGGCAAATAAGGACCTAAAGCGGCCCGCTCGCTTTGTAGTCGCCGTGGCGGATCAAGCGTCACCACCGCGCCCGGCGCGAGCGCCGCCACGGCCTTCTGGGCGCGGGAGGCGCAGCCGCCGCAATGCATGCCTTCGATCGCGAAAACCTGAGTCATCGGAATCACCTCCGGAGATCTATTCAGCCAGTTTCTCGGCGCGGGTCTTGAGGCGCTGCGCCCTGATCAGATGGGGACGATCGAGCATTTCGCCATCGAGCCCGATCACGCCCATTCCGGGATTGGCGGCGAACAATGCGATGATCGCCTCGGCCTTGGCGAGTTCGGCAGGCGACGGCGCGAAGACCGCGTTGGCTATCGGGACCTGCGCCGGGTGGATCGCCATCTTGCCGGTGAAGCCGTCGCGTCGTGCGGCGACGCATTCCGCCCTGAAACCCTCGTCGTCGCGGAAATTGGTGAAGACGGTGTCGATCGCGTCGACCTGAGCCGAGGCGGCCGCAAACAGCGTCAGCGAGCGGGCGAGGCGATAAGGGTCGGTATAGCTGCCGTCGGTCAGGCGGTTGGTCTCGGCGCCGAGATCGGCGGAGAGGTCCTCCGCGCCCCAGGTCAGGGCAGCGAGTCGATGCGTCGCGCCGGCATAGCTGGCGAGGCCAAAAATGCCGCGACCGGTCTCGGTCGCGATCGGGATGATGCGCGTGCCGCCATCGGGCAGGTTCCCTTCCGCCTCGCGCACGGCGATCTTGGCGGCGAGATGGCCGGCATCGACGCCGCCCTCGGCCTTGGGCAGCATGATGGCGTCGGGCGCGCCCGGCATGACCGCGTCGAGATCGGCCTCGGTCAGTCCGGTCGAGAGCGCGTTGATGCGCACGATCAGCAACGGTCGTTTGGCCTGTGCGCGCACGCTCATCAGGAACTCGAGCGTGGTCGCGCGGGCGTGGGGCTTGGCGTCGAGCGCGACCGAATCCTCAAGGTCGAGGATCAGCGCGTCAGCGCCGCACTCCAGACCCTTCTGTTGCTTCCTGGGGCTGTCGCCCGGCACGAATAGGAGCGAACGCATGCCGTTCAGACCGCGATCGTGGCGGGGGCGGGGTGCTTGCGCATGAAGGCCTGCCGGCGGCACTGCGCGACCAGCGTGCCATCCTGCTTGTAGGCCTTGTGCTGGAACTCGACGATGCCGGCATCGGGACGCGAGCGCGACTCGCGCTTGGCGACGATCTCGGTGGTGCAGTTGATCGTGTCGCCCTCGAAGAGCGGGGCCGGGAAGGTCACGTCGGTCATGCCGAGATTGCCGATCGTGGTGCCGATCGTGGTGTCGTTCACCGAGATGCCGATCATCAGGCCGAGCGTGAACAGCGAGTTCATCAGCGGCTTGCCCCATTCGGTCTCGGTCGCGCAGAAATGCGCGTCGATATGGAGCGGCTGCGGGTTCAGCGTCATGTTGGAGAACAGCATGTTGTCCATCTGGGTGACGGTCCGGGTCAGCCCGTGCTCGATCACGGAGCCTATGACGAAATCCTCGAAATAGATGCCGCCGCGCCTGTGCCGCTGTCCGTCCGCCATGGCCCTGCATCTCCTCGCCTTGCGGGCATTTCGGCACAGCCGCCGATTCCCGCGCTTAACGGTTCGCTTACCATAATCGGGCCACTCTCCACAGGCGCGCCTACGTCTCACGACGGCGAACTGGCGGCCGCTACCCGCCCGAGAGTTCCGATGTTCCTGTTCAGCACGCCGCAGACCAAAGAGACAGCCCCCGCCAACCCCGTCGTCAGCGCCATCCGCGACGGTGCGCAGAAGACCGGAGCGGGTTTCGACTATCTGCTGAAGACGGCGCAGCGGGAATCGGCGCTGGAGCCGGACGCCAAGGCCAAGACATCGAGCGCGACAGGGCTGTTCCAGTTCATCGAGCAGACCTGGCTCTCCATGGTCAAGCAGGAGGGGCCGAAACAGGGCCTGAGCGACTACGCCAATGCGATCAGCGAAGGCGAGAACGGCCGCCTGACGGTGGCCGACCCCGCCGCCCGCGAAAAGATCCTGCAGCTGCGCACCGATCCGCAGGTCTCGGCCGTGATGGCCGGCGCGCTGACGCAGAAGAACCGCGACCAGCTTGTCGCCAGCCTCGGCCGCCAGCCGCATGCGGGCGAACTCTACATGGCCCATGTGCTGGGCGCGCGCGGCGCCTCCGACATGATCCGCACCGCCATGGCCGACCCGACGCGCAGCGCCGCGAAGGATTTTCCTGAAGCCGCGGCCGCCAATAAAAACATCTTCTTCGACAAGACCGGCCGCGCCCGTAGCGCGCAGGAGGTCTATGGCGTGCTGGCGGCGAGCCACGCCAACACGCAACTCGCCACCGCCACGGCCGCGTCCCAGCCCGCCGCCGCTACGGGGCAGGGCGCGGATCAACCGGCCCAGATCGCGGCCGCGCTCGCGCCCGGCCGGGCGAGGGGGCTGATCGGGCTGTTCTCGACCGAGGGGTCGCGGGAGCCGGTTTCGAAGGCTGTCGCCAATCTCTGGACCACGCCGCGCATCGGCGGCACGCGCCTGGCCTCGCTCGGCGAGGGCTCGCGCTACTTCCCGCGCCAGACGCAGAACGACGCGTCTCCGGTCGGGTTGGTCGCCAGCACGGCCGCGGCCCAGCCCGCCGCTACTTCGCCCGCGGTGCTCACGCGCGCACCGCTGCCGCCGTCGCGGCCCGTCGAACTGACGCAACCGGCCGCTGCCGCCGCGCAGCCGCAACGCGCCACTGCCAAGCCACGCCGCGCGCCGCTCGACCTGTCCTCCTTCATGATCCAGCGGAGCGGCACATGATCGTCCGCCGCTTCCTGCTCTGGGCCCGCACGGCCAGTGCGCAGGCGCGCGCCGACGGCGCGGCCGCGCTCGCCGGGGCCTATCTGCGGTCGGGCATGGGCGACGAGGACCGGCGCGAGGCCGAAACCGCGCTGATCTCGCTCATCGACGATCCATCGCCGCTGGTGCGGCGCGCCATCGCCGAGGAGATGGCGACCTCGCCATACGCCCCGCGCAATCTCGTGCTCGGCCTGATCGCCGACCAGAGCGATGTCGCGGCGCTGATGCTGGCGCATTCGCCCGTGCTCAGCGAGGCCGATCTGGTCGATGCGGCCGCGATCGGCGACGGGCTCGCCCAGCGCGCCATCGCCCAGCGCGCGCATCTACCGGCAAGCGTCGCCGCTGCGCTCGCGGAGGTCGGCGTCGAGGAGGCGCTGGTCGCGCTGGTGCGCAATCCCAGCGCCGACATCCCCGATTTCTCGCTGGAGCGCATGGTCGAGCGCACGTCCGGATCAGGCGCGCTGCGCGAGGCGCTGCTTTCGCGCGAGGATCTGCCCGCCAGCCTGCGCCAGACCATCGCCGCCCATGTCTCCGACGCGCTGACGAGCTTCGTCACCCATTGCGGCTGGCTCTCGCCCGAGCGTGGCGCGCGGCTTGCCCGCGAGGCGACCGAGCGCGTGGCCGTCTCGCTGGCTGCCGGCGGGGAAGACAGCGACGCACCTGCCATCGTCGAAGTGCTGCGCGCGCAAGCCCGGTTGACGCCCGGCCTGATGCTGCGCTCGCTGCTCAGCGGCGAGCCCGCTCTGGCGGAGGCCGCCTTCGTCTCGCTCTCGGAACTGCCGGCGACCCGCGTCGCCGCGCTGCTGCGCGACCGGCGCGGCTCGGGCCTTAAGGCGCTGTACCGCAAGGCCGGATTGCCGGACGCCGTGCAGCCGGCATTCACAGCGGCGATCATGGCGCTGAATGCGCGTGGCTTCGACCGGGCGGGCGGGGGGGGCGGACTCGACCGCAGCCTGCTGCGCGAGGTGCTGATCGCGGTCGAGGCGCTGGACGATCCCGGCGCGAACGCGCTGATGGCGTTGCTGCGACGGATGGATTCCGAGGCCGCCCGCGAAGAGGCCCGCGCCATGGCGGATTCACTCGCCGACGACGCGGCGCTTGCCTATCTGGTCGAGGCCGATCCGGCGCTGCTGGTCGAGCTGGAGATCGGGGATGTCAGGCAGGCGGCGTGAGCGGCGCTCAATACCCGAACTGCTCGCGCAATATCCGTTCGTCCAGACTGTGTCCCGGATCGTGCAGCATGACGAGGTCGACGCTGCGGTCGATCTCGATCGAGACCGAGACGACGTTCTCGATCTGGGTGTGGTCGGCCACCGCGCTGACCGGACGTTTGGCGGCTTCCAGCACCTCGATCGTGACCCGCGCATGGTCGGGCAGCAGCGCGCCGCGCCAGCGTCTCGGGCGGAAGGCCGAAATCGGCGTCAGCGCCAGCAGGGGCGCATCGAGCGGCAGGATCGGGCCGTTGGCCGACAGGTTATAGGCGGTGGAGCCGGCCGGCGTCGCCAGCAGGATGCCGTCGGCGACGAGTTCCGCCAGCCGGACCTGTCCGTCGACCGAGATCTTGAGCTTGGCAGCCTGATATGAGCGGCGCAGCAGCGAGACCTCGTTGATCGCCATGGCATGGACCTCGCTCCCGCTCTGGTCGATGGCGCGCATCGACAGCGGATGGACCACGCTGCGCTGGGCGGCTTCCAGCTTTCTCGTCAGGCCTCGCTCGCGGAACTCGTTCATCAGGAAGCCGACAGAGCCGCGATTCATGCCGTAGATCGGCTTGCCGGTGCCGAGGAAGCGGTGCAGCACCTGCAGCATCAGCCCATCGCCGCCCAGCGCCACGACGACGTCCGCCTCGGCCGCGTCGGCATTGCCGTAGCGATCGACCAGTTTTGCAAGCGCGGCCTGCGCCTCGGGCGTCTCGCTGGCGATGAAGGCAATGGCGCGGGAACGCTCGGTCATCAGGGATCCTGCTGGGCGGCATGCCGGTGAAGGCTGCCATGCCTAGCACGGCCAGGCTCAGGCTCGCGAGGCCGCCGCGTGAAAAAGGCCGGGGTCGCCCCGGCCCTGGTCTCTTGCGACGAGGACGGCGAGATCAGACCGCCGGGCTCCACTGCACGGGCACAAGCTCGTAGCCGGCTCCGGCTTTGGCAATATGCCCGGTCGCCGGGAAGGGCGCATGGTAGAAGGCGACCTGGGTCTTCTCGACAGCAGCCATGTCGAGGACGCGCCGGCGCGTGGCGTGGGCGGCGTCCGGATCCTGATCGAGAACGGCCGACCAGTCCGGATTCCGGACGAAGAGCGCGGGATGGCTGGTGATGTCGACGACGAAGAGCAACTTGCCGACGCCCGAGGCGATGCCGAAAATCGTGTGACCGGGCGAATGGCCGTGGGCTGCGATCGACGTCACGCCGGGCGCGACCTCCGCGCCGGGCGTGTAGCGGTTGACCTGTTGCGCGATCGGAGAGAACACGCGCCGCGCATTGGCAAATCCGGCCCTGGCCGCTTCGGGAGCCGCGTTCATGCGGTCGTCGGACATCCAGAAATCCCATTCCGGAGCGGGCACCGAAATCTCGGCCTTCGTGAATGGCATCGAGCCGTCCTTCAGGCGAATCCCGCCGATATGGTCGCCGTGGAAATGGCTGATGACGATCTGGTCGACCTGCGCCGGATCAAAGCCGGCGGCGCGGAAATTGCGCATCCAGGTGCCGGTCGTCGGGGGACCGTTGTCGCCGAGGCCCGTGTCGAGCATGACGAGCTTTCCGCCAGTCTGCAGGACCAGTGTCGTATAGCTGTTCTGGAACCCGGTCGTCGGCAGGAAGGCGGCTTCGAGCGCCTTCCTGACATCTGCGATGTCGGCATTGCGGACGAAACCTTCGATCGGGCGCATGGCGAAGCCGTCATTGACCGCTGTAACGGTGATGTCGCCGACCTTGTAACGGTAGAAGCCGGGGGCCTGGGTCACGGGCGTTCCCTGAGCATGGGCGGTATCGAGATGGGCCGAACCGTTGAAGGCGGCGGCGGTGGCGAGCGCGCCTGCTCCGGCGATGACGGTGCGGCGCGACGGTGCGATGATCGGCATGGTTTCTCCCCCTTTTGGTTTGTTCAGACCAGTGGCGGCCTGCGTTCGAGCGTTCCGGTCGGCCGATATGAAATAGGCCGGGGTCGCCCCCGGCCTCGATTTCGCTCTCGCCGTCTCAGATGGCCGGGCTCCACTGCACCGGCACCATCTCGAAGCCGGTTCCGGACTTGGCGATGTAGCCGGTGGCCGGGAAGGGGGCGTGGTAGAAGGCGACCTGCATCTTGTCGGCCGACACCATGTCGAGCAGCTTGCGACGGGTGGCGCGGGCCATGTCGGGATCCTGATCGAAGATGGCCGACCAGTCGGGGTTCTTCACAAACAGGGCGGGGTGGTTGGACGTGTCCGACATCACCATCAGAGACTTGCCGCCCGAGGCGAGCGTGAAGGTCGTGTGGCCCGGCGTATGACCGTAAGCCGCGACCGAGGTCATGCCGGGCAGGATCTCCTTGCCGGCCTCGAACTGCTTCACGTCCTTGGCGACCGGCGCGAAGGCGCGGCGCACATTGGCGAAGGCGCCCTTCATGGCTTCGGGCGCGGCGTTCATCTTCGCATCGTCCATCCAGAAGGCCCATTCGGCCGCCGGCACCATGACCTCGGCGTTCGGGAACACGGCGGTGCCGTCCTTCAGCCGGAAGCCGTTGATGTGGTCGCCATGGAAATGGCTGAACACGACGGTCGAGACGTCCTTGGGGTCGAAGCCGGCCGCCTTGAAATTTGCCATCCAGCGGCCCGAGGTCGGCGCGCCGGAATCGCCGTTGCCGGTATCGATCAGGGTCAGCTTGCCGCCGTTCTGGATAGCGAGCGTGGCGAAGGAGATGTTCAGCGCGTCGGCAGGCAGGAAGGCCTGTTCCATCGCCTTCTTGACGTCGGCGAGTTCGGCGTTGCGGATGAAGCCTTCGAGCGGGCGGCGGGCGAAGCCGTCATTGATGGCGGTGACGGTGATGTCGCCGACCTTGTAGCGATAGAAACCGGGGGCCTGGGTCACGGGCGCTCCTTGAGCATGAGCCGGGCTGACGCCGGCGGGAAGATCGAAGGCGGTGGCGGCGGCGAGCGCGCCCGCGCCGACCATCACGGTGCGGCGCGACGGATCGTTGATTTTCATGGTGTTCTTCTCCCTCGGCTCGGTCCAAGCCTGCGGGTGAACCTAGCGGCAGCAAGCCTTCGTTCAACCGCCGTGGCGTTGCAGCCAGTCAAGTTTCCGTGAGCGGCGGGCTTTGATGCCTGCTTGTTCAGCCTGCACTCACTTCTGCCGGTGAAAAGCGCGTCCCGGCAGGCCCCTGCGCGCGAAGGCGCGCAGCATCGCCGCGCAAAGCGCCAGCGAGCCCATTGCGGCGTTGCCCGAGCAATCGGCGACGACCGCCTGGAAGGCCGCGCTCTCCTCGGCGGCGAGGCATTGCAGGCTCCAGTTCCACTCCGGCGCCTTCTGGCGCAGCACGTCGACCGCGACGTCGATATCGGCGCTGACAGTGCCGAGCGTCTTCCACAAGGCACCCTGCTGGTAGATGCCGCCCGGAGGCGCGCGCCGGCTGACCAGATTGGTCGGCTTGCGCCTGACAGTGTAGCCGAGCGCCTCGTAGATGTCGGCATCAAGCGCGCGATCGGGTTTTTGCGACCCTTCGCAGCGTTGCGCCAGCACGAGGAGAAGTTCGGGGTTTTCCATCGCCATTCTTGATCCAACGGCAGCCGTCATCGCCGGTTCCGACAGGTCGCCTCGCCTGCAAACCGCGGGCCGCTTTGGCGCGATGCTGGAAACTGGTGCCGGCGGAGAGGATCGAACTCCCGACCTTCGGTTTACAAAACCGCTGCACTACCGCTGTGCTACGCCGGCCCAGACTGACGTGCCAGCGGTTACCAGCCCGACGGGACGAGGGCAAGCTCGTGGGGGCAGGGCCGCCATGTCGTCTCCGGCGAGATAAACCCGCGCCAACGAAAAAGCCCCGCCTCGAAAGGCGGGGCTCCGTGTTCTGAAGCGATCAGATCATTTGTTCTCGTAGGTCATGATGTCGCGATCCTTGGTCTCCGGCACGAAGAGCAGGCCGATGACGAAGGTCGCGAGCGCGAACACGATCGGGTACCAGAGGCCGTAATAGATGTCGCCCGTGCCGGCCACCATCGCAAACGAGGTCGCGGGCAGCAGGCCGCCGAACCAGCCATTGCCGATGTGATAGGGCAGCGACATGCCGGTGTAGCGGATACGGGTCGGGAACAGCTCGACCAGCGCGGCGGCGACCGGGCCGTAGACCATCGTGACGTAGATCACGAGGATCGTCAGGATGCCGATGATGGTCAACGACTGGGCGCTGAACAGCGCGTTGACGAAACCGACCTTGACGATGCGGGCGTCGTTTGCCGCCGGATAGCCGGCTGCGGTGGCCTCTGCCGCGATGGTCCGGGCGAAGGTCGCGTCGATGGCGATGTCCTTGCCGTTGACGGTAACCTTGGCAGGCGTGCCCGCCGGGGCCGGGGCCTGGGTGTAGACGATCGCCTGCTGGGCGAGCGTGCGGCGGGCGACGTCGCAGGGCGCGGTGAAGGTGCGCACGCCGACGGGATCGAAGACCGAGCCGCAGGTGGCCGGGTCGGCGACGACCTGGACCTTGACGTTCTCATGCGCCGCGGCGAGGCCCGGATTGGCGGCCTTGGTCAGCGCGCCGAAGAGCGGGAAATAGGTCAGCGCCGCGATCAGGCAGCCGGCGAGGATGATCGGCTTGCGGCCGATCTTGTCCGACAGCGAGCCGAAGAAGATGAAGCCGCCGGTGCCGATGATCAGTGACCAGGCGATCAGGACGTTCGCCGAGTAGAGATCGACCTTGAGGATGCTCTGGATGAAGAACAGCGCGTAGAACTGGCCGGTGTACCAGACGACCGCCTGGCCCATGGTCAGGCCGAACAGCGCCAGCAGCGCGATCTTGGCGTTCTTCCACTGGCCGAACGCCTCGGTCAGCGGGGCCTTGGAGCCGGTACCCTCGTCCTTCATCTTCTGGAAGGCGGGCGATTCCTGCATCTGGAGACGAATCCAGACCGAGATGGCGAGCAGGAAGATCGACAGCAGGAACGGGATGCGCCAGCCCCAGGCTGCGAAATCCGCCTCGCCCATCTGGACGCGGATGGTCAGGATGACGATCAGCGAGAGCAGCAGGCCGAGCGTCGCGGTGGTCTGGATCCAGGAGGTGTAGAAGCCGCGGCGGCCCGGGGGGGCGTGCTCGGCGACATAGACCGCAGCCCCGCCATACTCGCCGCCGAGCGCCAGGCCCTGCAGCATGCGCAGCGCGATCAGGATGACCGGAGCAGCCCAGCCGATGGTGGCGTAGGAGGGCAGCAGGCCGACGAGGAAGGTCGAGGCGCCCATGATCACGATCGTGACGAGGAAGGTGTATTTGCGGCCGATCAGGTCACCCAGGCGGCCAAAGAACAGCGCGCCGAAGGGACGCACGAGGAAGCCGGCGGCGAAGGCCAGCAGCGCGAAGATGGCGCGCGTGTTGGGATCGAAGGCCGAGAAGAAATGCGCGCCGATCATCACGGCGAGTGAGCCGTAGAGATAGAAATCGTACCACTCGAAGACGGTTCCCAGCGACGAGGCCAGGATGACCTTCTTCTCTTCCTTGGTCATCGGGCGCGGCGCGGCCACGGTCCCCGATGTCTGTGCTGCCATGCTCATGGCGTGCTCCCCTGCGTTGTGCCCGACAGCGCGGTGATCCCGGCTGCCTTTTTCTGTGCGGCTCGATGTTGTTTTGATGCGATGCCGAACCTGCCGGGGGCTCAGCCGTCAGGCCACGCCGATCCGTCGGCGCGCACTCAAGCGCGCGCCGGTTCCTCAAATCAATCAGGCACTTGGTCTTGCATCCTTCGACGTAAGACGAAAGACGCGTGACGTTGCGTCGTCGTCTTCGCCTGCAGGCCGGCTGGGCTGAAGCGCTACCGGCGGCGGCTGGCGGCGTAGAGCGCGATCGCGGTGGCGTTGGAGACGTTGAGGCTGGTAATGGCGCCGGGCGCCTCCAGCCTTGCGACCTGGTCGCAGAGCTCGCGCGTGCGCTGGCGCAGGCCCTTGCCCTCGGCGCCCATCACCATGACCAGGGGCTTGGTCAGCGTCACGTCGTCGAACGCGACCTCGCCGTCGGAATCGAAGCCGAGGCGCTGGAAGCCGCGCTTGCCGAGCTTGTCGAGCGCATCGCCGAGATTGCGAACCGCCACCAGCGGGACATGCTCGAGCGCGCCCGAGGCCGACTTCGCCAGCACGCCGGTGGCGGCCGGCGAATGGCGGATGGTGACGATGACGGCAGCCACGCCGAAGGCCGCCGCCGAGCGCAGGATCGCGCCGACATTGTGCGGATCGGTGATCTGGTCGAGCGCGAGCACGATCGAATCGTCGGGCAGGCTGTCGAGATCGGGCGAGGGCAGGGGATCGCAGACGAGGTAGAGGCCCTGATGCACCGAATCGGGCGTCAGCAATCGGTCGATCTCGGAGGGGCGGACGATCTCGGCGCGAACAGGGAGTTCGCCGAGTTCGTCGGTGAGCCGCTTCAGCCCGTTTTCGGTCGCGAGCAGCTTGCGATGGTGGCGCCTGGGGTTCTTCAGCGCCTCGATCACCGGATGGACGCCGTAGAGGATCGCCTCGTCGATATCGCCGGGACGATGCGGCGGCGGGCCGTCGTCGCGGCCGCGCGGGCGCTTGTCCCAGGGCTGTTTGGCGGGATTGGGCCTGTCGGGCCGGGGTCGGAAGGGGGCTGGCATCGGGCGTTTCCAGTATGGCGGATCATGCCCTGACACGATGCGTCGCACTTGGCCAGAGCGGGCCAGGCCCGGGGACGCCTCGCGGAGCCATCGCAATGTCGCCGCCCTGCCGATTGGCGGCAATGGGCTTTTTGGCGTTGACAGGCACAACCCGGCTCACCATAAGTCCGGCCTCGCTCGCAGCCATCGCCCGATGGATGCGGGTTTGCGGATGGCGACCGACGGTTTCCAGGCGCGACACGGCGGGGGAATGTCCCGAGCGGCAAAGGGGGCGGACTGTAAATCCGCTGGCTATGCCTTCGCAGGTTCGAGTCCTGCTTCCCCCACCACCGTGTCCCCGCTATGCTGTCGGAGACCGTGCAGCGCCGGCCCGGCGCGGGTGTAGCTCAATGGTAGAGCAGCAGCCTTCCAAGCTGAATACCCGGGTTCGATTCCCGGTACCCGCTCCACGCCCCATCCTCTCAATCTCGCATCGTCGTTATTCCGCCCGCATGCGTGGGATGTAGAACGGCGTGCTCTCCAGCTCCGGCTCGTCGAAGGCGTCGAGAGCGGCGCTGATGTCGGCGATGTCCTCGCGGAAGAAAGCGCTCGCCATGGCGACCGCGAGGCGCTCGGCTGCGATCGCCGTGCCGGGGATGTCGCTGGCGATCTGACCATGGCTCGTCGCCGCGCCATGGTTCAGGAGATGGATGCGCGAGAGCTCGGGCGGCGCCGCCGCCGAGCGCGGCGTGAGCTCGAAGGCGGGGCCCAGGAACGGATAGCCGGCGAGTTCCGGCCTGCGCAGATCGGGCGGCGGCATGTAAACGTCGCCCCAGCGCGCGATATCGGGCGCGAAGACGGCCAATTCCGGCACGCGGTCGATGTCGATGGCGAAGCCGGTGCCGACGATCAGGAAGTCATGCGTTCTGGTGAGTGCGACCCCGGCGGTTCGGAGGTCGAGTTCGACGCCGCCTGTCGTCCGGCGCACGGCTGAGAGCCCATGGCCGAGATGGACGTGCAGGCCCTTCTGCCTGAGTCCGCGCAGCACGGTCTCGTGCGGCGGCGGGGCCGGCTGGTCGTTGAGATAGACCGCCAGCTTCCAGCGTTCCGCGAGATCGAGCGCGCTCCAGCCATGGAAGAAGCCCTGATTGGCCGAACCGCGCCCCTTGTTGATCTGCGGCAGGGTCTCGCGCCGGATATACATATCGACGCGACCCGCGCCTTGCTCCAGCGCGGTCGCGGCATTGTCCCAGGCCGAGGCGCTGCCGCCGATGACGGCGAAGCTCTTCCCGGCGAGCGCCACAAAATCGATCGGCTCGTTGCCATGGGCGGCGCGGTCGGGCCAGAGCGTGCGGTCGATGAACGCCGGGATGTGGTTGCCGCCGGCTCCGCCGCGCCCGGTCGCGAGCACGACGCGGCGGGCATGGACGACGCGCTCGCCCTGCGGGGTCGCGAGGTGCAAGGCCAGATGGCCGTCCTGCGGCACGATCCGCGTGACTTTCACGCCATGGCTCACAGGCAGCTTCAGAACCTGCTGCAGCCAGCTCAGATAGTCGGCCCAGACAGCGTTGGGGATCTTGTAGAGCGCTTCCCAGCCGGCCTGCCCATGCTGCGCCTCGTACCACGCGCGGAAAGTCAGCGACGGGATGCCCGCGATCGGCCCGGGCAGGAATTTCGGCGAGCGCAGCGTGTCCATCCGCGCATAGGTGACCCAGGGGCCTTCCCGGCCGGGCGCGGCCGCATCCAGCACGGCGATGTTCGTGATGCCCTTGAAGATCAGCGCGGCGGCCGCACTGACGCCGTTCATGCCCGCGCCGACGATGACGACGTCGCGCAGCGGCTCGCCCGATGCCATCTTATGTTCGCGCAGCCAGGGTTTGCCCGGCAGGCAGAGCAGTTCCAGCTCGCGGGCGATGACGCGCTCATGGGCTTTGAGCCGCGAAAGGTCTGTCGGATCGGGCCTGGTCAGCATCGCTGCAATTCAGCAGGAGCCGTCGGGTCGCGCCAGCCCCAAAAAGGCGGCAGCGGTCCGGCGCATGTCGAATGAACAGGCACAGTGCTGGTCGTGAATGCGCCAATCGCTCCCGCGCCCCGCTTGCGGCGCTCAGTCATGGCGTGCGAGCGTTCAAGACAAGACGATCGCCGCCCAGCAGAGATTTCTTATGCCGCCTCGCCGAATCCGGATCGCCGTCGATATCGGCGGCACCTTCACCGATCTGGAGTGTCTCGACGAGGCGACGGGCGAGGCGCAGAGTTTCAAGACCGCGACGACGCCCGACGACCCCTCGCTCGGACTGATGAACGCGATCACCGGCGCAACCGAACGCTTCGGCTTTGCGCTCGGAGACATCACCTTCCTGATGCACGGCACGACGATCGCGACCAATGCGGTGCTGACGCGCGACCTGCCGGCCGGCGCGCTGATCACCACGGCCGGGTTCGAGGACGTGCTGGAGATCGGCCGGCATGCCCGGACCCAGATCTATCGGCTGAAGCCCGAGCCGCGCAGCGTGCTGGTGCCGCGCCGACGACGCTTTGGCGTCGTCGAGCGCATCGGGCCGGCCGGCGAGGTGCTGACGCCGCTCGATGCGGCCAGCGTGGCCGATGCAGTGGAGCGCGTCGCAGCCTCGAACGCCGCGACCTGCGCCATCGCGCTGATCAACGGCTTTTCCAATCCAGCCCATGAGATCGCGATCCGCGACGCTCTGAGGGCGCGCCTGCCCGATATCGCCATCTCCTGCTCGCACGAGGTCTCGCCCGAGATCCGAGAGTTCGAGCGGACCTCGACGACGGCGCTGAACGCGCTGCTGATCCCGGTCGTGCGCGCCTACATCGACGCGCTGAAGCGGCGCATCGCGGATGAAGGGCTCGAAGCGCCGCTCTATCTCGTCCAGTCCAATGGCGGCGCGACCCGGCCCGAAGCCGCCGCGCAGGCGCCGGTCAAACTGCTGCTGTCGGGGCCGTCGGGCGGTGTGCTCGCCGCCGAGACGGTAGCGAACCGGCTGGGATATCCGGATGTCGTCGGTGTCGACATGGGCGGCACGAGCTATGACGTCGCGGTGATCCGCGAGGGCCGTCGCGCCGTGATCGCACAGGGCGAGATCGACGGTCTGCCGGTGCGCGTGCCGATGGTCGACATGCGCACGATCGGGGCCGGCGGCGGCTCGATCGCCTCGCTCGACGCGTCGGGGCGGCTGCTGGTCGGCCCGCGCAGCGCCGGGGCCAAGCCCGGCCCGGTCTGCTACGGGCGCGGCGGCACGGAGCCGACGGTCACCGACGTCAACCTGATCCTCGGCCGGCTCGATGCCGCGACCTTTCTCGGCGGCTCATTCGCGCTCGATCTCGATGGTGCGCGCCTTGCCCTGCAAGACAAGATCGCCGCGCCGCTCGGGCTCGATCCCGACCGCGCGGCGTCGGGCATCCTCGCCGTCGTCGTCGCCAGGCTCGCGGGTGCGATCAAACTCTCGCTGTTCGAGCGCGGGCTCGATCCGCGCGATTTCGCGCTGATGTCGTTTGGCGGGGCCGGCGGGCTGCATGCGGTCGAGGTCGCCGAGGAACTTGGCATGACCACGGTGATCTTCCCCAAGGATCCCTCGACCTTCTCGGCCCATGGCATCCTGCAATCGGACATCGTCCATGATCTCGCCCGCACCCGGATCGTGCCGCTGAAGCCCGGTTGCGCGCCCGCCGTTCTGGCGCTGGCGCAAGAACTGCTGACGGAAGGGCAGGCGCTGCTGACGGCCGACGGCCTGCCAGAGGCGCAGCGCGAACTGCAACTGGCGGCCGATCTGCGCTATCGCGGCCAGGCCTTCGAACTGCTGGTTCCGCTCGACGCGGCCGCGCTGAACGATGCCGGAATTGCTGGGCTCTGCGAGCGTTTCCACGCCCTGCATCGCCAACGCTTCTCCTTCGACGACCCGCAAGAGACGGTTGAACTGGTCACGCTGCGGCTTTCGGCGATCGGCAACCTCGGCGGCATGGCGCAGACGCGCGCGCCGGAGCCGACTGGCGCGAGCGAGCCGCGCCTGCGGCCGGTGCATATGAACGGGCGCTGGGCCGATACGCCGGTCCACCAGCAGGAGGGGCTCGGCGCTGGCGCGACGATCACCGGCCCGGCCGTGGTGGAGCAGGCCTATACGACGCTGCTGATCCCGGCCGGCTGGGGGCTCACCGTCGCGCCCTCGGGCGATCTTGTCGCGAAGCGGGAACTGGCGTGATGGCAAAGGTCGATCCGGTTCTTCTCGAAATTGTCTCGCATGCGCTGGTCTCGGCGGCCGAGGAAATGTCGATCACGGTCTGGCGCACCAGCCGCTCGACCACGGTGCGCGAACTGCTCGATTATTCGACCGCCGTCTTCGACGGAGAGGGTCGCAACGTCGCGCAGGCCGCGCGCATGCCGGTGCATCTCAACTCGATGGAGCTCTGCCTGCAGGAGATCATCGCCAGCCACCTGCCGCTGGAGCGGTGGGAAGAGGGCGATGTCGTCGTCACAAACGATCCCTATAGCGGCGGCCAGCACTTGCCGGATTTCCTCGCCTTCAGGCCGGTCTTCGTCGAGGCCCGGCGCATCGCCATCACCTGCGTGCTGATCCACCATGTCGATGTCGGCGGCGGGGCGGCCGGCGGCTACAACGCCCACGCCGTCGAGATCTTTCAGGAGGGATTTCGGCTGCCGCCCGTGAAGATGGTGCGGGCCGGGCAGATGCAGGACGATCTCTTCGCGACCATGCTCAGCAATGTCCGCGAGCCGGAGACGTTTCGCGGCGATTTCCTGAGTCAGATCGCAGCCCTGGAGGTCGGGGCTCGCGCGATACGCGAACTCGCCGGGCGCTACGGCGTCGAGACTCTTAGCCAGGTCGGCGCGGCCCTGCTCGACCATTCCGAGCAGGCGATGCGCGCGGCGTTGAGTGCGCTGCCGGACGGCGTCTACGAGGCCGAGGATTTCGTCGATGGCGACGGCATGGATGAGGGGCAAAAGCGGATCGCCGCTCGGCTGACGATTGCGGGCGACAGCATCGCGGTCGATTTCGCAGGCACGGCCGCGCAGGCGCGCGGGCCGATCAACGCCACCATGGCGACGACGAAATCGGCGGTCTACTACGCGGTGATTGCGGCCTCCGGCATCGAGACCACGGCCAATGCCGGCTGCTACCGGCCGATCACGGTCAGCGCGCCCGAGGGGTCGCTCGTCAATGCGCGGTTTCCGGCCCCGGTCTCGATGCGGATGCTGACCGGCCACCGCATCGCGACTGCCGTGCTCAAGGCCTTCGCCGGCGTGGTGCCGGGGCGCATCCCGGCCTCCTATTACGGCGTCACCTTCAATCACGCGGTCAATATCCGCCATGGCGACGGCCGCCGGCAGGTCTATTTCGATTCCGAGATCGGCGGCTGGGGCGCGCATCCCGAGGTCGATGGCCCATCGGGCCTGTCGGCCGGCTTCCATAACGGCCAGAACACCCCGGTCGAGATGATCGAGGCGATCTTTCCCCTGCGCTTTTTGCGCTACGGTTTTGCAGTCGGCTCAGGGGGAGCGGGGCGGATGCGCGGCGGGCTTGGGCTGGTGCGCGAATGGCGCTTCATCGCCGAGCACGGCCTGCTCAACGCCTCCTTCGACGCCTTCGCCTCGCGGCCCTATGGGCTTGCCGGCGGTGAGCCTGGGCGGGGCGGCAGCCTCAGCGTGATCCGCGACGGCGTGGAGACACAGCTTGCCGCCAAGACGATCGGCTTTGCGCTGGTGGCCGGCGACATCGTCCGCATGGTGACGCCGGGCGGGGGCGGCCATGGCGATCCTTCGTTGCGTGATCCTGCCGCGCATGCGGCTGATTTGGCGGATGGCTATGTGGTCGAGGCCTGAAGGCGCTCAGGCCTTGAAGATCGTCGGGCCGGCGAGCCCGTTCCGCGCGCAGACGTTGCGGGTGTCGACGATCAGCCTCGCATGGGCCGCGACCAGCGCGTAATCGACATCGTCGTGGTCGGTTGCGATCAGCACGGCGTCGTAAGCAGCGACCGTCTCGGCCGTCAGCGCCACACTGGTGCGCGCCGTCAGGCCGCCATGTTTGCGCGAGGGTCGGATCGCCGGGATGTGCGGGTCGTGGAAGTCGGCCTTGGCGCCGCGCGCCTCGATCAGCTCGATCAGCTTCAGCGCCGGGCTCTCGCGCATGTCCTCGACATTCTTCTTGTAGGCGAGGCCGAGCACGAGGATGCGCGCACCGCTGAAGGCGCGGCTGCGTTCGCGGTCGACGAGCTCGGCGAGCCGATCGACGACGCGATAGGGCATCTCGGTGTTGATCTCCCCGGCCAACTCGATGAAGCGTGTCGCGATGTCGTATTCGCGCGCCTTCCACGTCAGGTAAAACGGGTCGATCGGGATGCAGTGCCCGCCCAGTCCCGGCCCCGGATAGAACGGCATGTAGCCGAAGGGCTTGGTCTTGGCGGCCTCGATCACCTCCCAGACATCGATGCCCATCGCGGCGTAGACCTGCTTCAGCTCGTTGACGAGCGCGATGTTGACGGCGCGAAAAATGTTCTCGGTCAGCTTGACCGCCTCGGCGGTCGCGGTCGAGGAGACCGGCACGGTCCTGACCACCAGCGCCGCATAGAGAGCATCGGCGATGGCCAGCGCGTCCGCGCCGTCGCCGCCGACGACCTTGGGGATGTCGGCGGTGCCGAACTCGCCATTGCCGGGGTCCTCGCGCTCGGGCGAATAGGCCAGGAAAAAGTCCCGGCCGCTCTTCAGGCCCGTGGCTTCGAGGATCGGCCGCATCAGCTCGTCGGTGGTGCCGGGATAGGTGGTCGATTCCAGCACGATGAGCTGGCCCGGCCGCAAGCGGGCGGCGATCGCCTCCGTCGTCTTGCGGACATAGGACAAATCGGGCTCGCGATGACGCGAGAGCGGCGTCGGCACGCAGATCAGCAGTGCGTCGGGTTCGCCCATCCGGCCGAAATCGGCGGTGGCGAGGAAGCGGCCGTCGCGGGCGGCCTGCGAGATCGGCTCCATCGGGATATGCCGGAAGGTCTCGCGCCCGGCATTGATCTGCGCGATGCGGGCCTCGTCGATGTCGAAGCCGACGACGCGAAAGCCACGCCGCAGCGCCGCCAAAGCGAGCGGGATGCCGACATAGCCGAGGCCAGCGATGCCGATCACGGCGGAGCGGTCGCGAATGCGGTCGATGAGGTTCTTGACGGGTTCTGACGGCATGCCCCGCTCGTCGCCCGAGACGGCCGGGCTGTCAACGCGCCGGCGCGTGGCCGGTGCTTCATCCTCGGAATGGGGGGACGCAGAGTCCCGAACAGGCTATGAGCCCCGGGGGCATCGCGACGCTCAGCCTGGAGCAGGCCGCGGCGAGCGTAGCATCGGCGTCAGGACCGGCGACGATCCGAATTGGATGGTTCCCAGGATTTCGAACCCATATCGCCTGTAGAGCGGGATGTTCCGTGGGTTCGACGATTCCAGATAGGCCGCGACGCCGTCGCGGTCACAGCGCGCGAGCGCGTGGTGCATGAGCGCGCCGCCTATCCCCTGGCCCTGCCGCGCCGGGTCGGCGCCGATCAGCGGCAGATACCAGTGCGGCGCCTCGGGATGATAGTCCGCCATCGCCTCGAACACCGCCTGACATCGGAGAGGATCGCCGGTTCGGCATGCGTCCGCACGAGGCGATCGAGCGTCTCGATGTCGGGCTCCTCGCCGGGCGGCAGCCACATCGCCGCTCCGCCGAAGCCGTCGCTCACATAGGCGCTGTCGCTGTCATAGGCGGCGGCGCCAAATGCGCGGATCAGATCGGGCATCACGGCGAGATAAGTCTGCGGGTCTCTCAGCGACCAGCGCGCCATCGGATCGGCGGCGAAGGCGAGCGTGATAAGCGCTGAGACGGTGCTCTCCTCGTCGCGGCGGGCGGAACGGACGGCAGGGGACGTCATGGCATGGTCCGGACGGTTGCGGTCGGCACCATCGCATATGGGGCCGTCGACAGGCGTATGCCATCACCGTGCGCCCGCAAGAGTCAGGATGCGGACAAGCGCCGGCAGTCTGGCAGCCGCGCGGCAGGCCGGGGCCGACCCGCTCAATAGATCGTCAGCGCCGGGACGTAGCTGACCAGCAGCAGCACGATCATCGCCACGCCGAAGAAGGGCCAGAGCTCCTTCGTCGTTTCGCCCAGCGTCGTGCGCGCGATCGAGGTCGAGATGAAGAGCGTCGTGCCGATCGGCGGGGTGTAGAGGCCGATGCCGAGATTGAGCACCATGATGATGCCGAGCTGCACCGGATCGAGCCCGATCGTCGCCGCCAGCGGCACGAAGATCGGCCCCAGCAGCAGGATCGCCGGCGGCAGGTCGATCGGCATGCCGACGAGCAGCAGGAGCACGTTCATGGCGAGGATAACGAGCAGCGGATTCGAGATCGTCGCGCCGACCCATTCGGCGAAGCGCTGCGGCACCTGGTCGAAGGTCAGGATCCAGCCGACGATGGCCGAGCCCATGATCACCAGCATGACGACGCCGGTGGCGATGCCGGCCTCGATCATACTCCGGCGGAAGCGGGCGAAGCTCATGTCGCGGTAGAGCACGAGGCTGAGCACCATGGCGTAGAGCACCGCCAGAACCGCGATCTCGGTCGGCGTGGCGATGCCGAAGCGCAGGCCGAGCAGGATGATCACCGGCATCAGCAGCGCCGGCATGCTGCGCCAGGCCAGCCGCATCAGCTCGCGCTTGCCGACGGGGTCCTCGGCCGAGACATAGCCGCGCCTGCGGGCGATGAAGTTGCACAGGAGTATGAATCCGCCCGCCATCAGCAGGCCCGGCAGGATGCCGGCGGTGAACAGGTCGGCGATCGAGACATTCGAGACCAGCGAGTAGAGGATCAGCGGGATCGAGGGCGGGATCAGGATGTCGATGATCGCCGAGGTCGCGTTGTTGGCGGCGCAGAGCGGGGCGGGATAGCCCTGCTTCTTCTGCCAGGGGATCAGCACCGAGCCGAGCGCGCTGGCATTGGCGACCGCGCTGCCGGAGACGCCGCCGAACACGACCGAGGCGACGACCGTGGTCGAGAGCGGCCCGCCCTTCCAGCGCTGCATCGCCTTGGAGGCGAAGGCGAGCAGCTCCGTGCCGAGCTGGCCGCCCAGCATCAGCGAGCCCGCCAGCATGAAGAAGGGCAAAGCCAGCATCGGGAAGGACTGGGTCTGCTGGTACATCTGCTGGGCGATGATGGTCAGCGGCAATTGCCCCTGCCAGGCCAGCGTGACGCCGGCCGCCACGATCAGCGCATGGCCGACCGGGATGGCGAGCAGCATCAGGACGGTGAAGGCGGCGACGAGGATCAGGCTCACGAGATCAGCTCCTCGGGACCGGGGACCGGCATGGCTTCGGGGCCGATCAGGGCGACGCGAATGGCCAGCGTCAGCGTGGTGACAATGATCAGGATCGTGCCGACACCGAGCGTGTAGTAGCCATAGCTCGAGGGCAGGCCGAGCACCGGCGAGCGGTCGATCGCCATGATCTCGGCCAGCCCAAAGATCTCCCAGCCGAGGATGACATAGGAGACGATGACGATGGCGTGGCCGACCAGCAGCAGGATGCGCGCGCCCTGCCGGTTCAGCATGGCCAGCACGGTCTCGACCGCCATGTGCCCGCCCTTCTGCACGGCGAGCGCGACGCCCGCCATGATGAAGACCGGGAAGAGTCGTTCCGGCAGCTCCTGCGCGAAGCGGAAGCCGCCGGAATCGAGCGCATAGCGGGCCAGCACATTGGCCGTCAGCAGGCCAAGCAGCGCGCTGCCGACGAGCAGCACGACCGCCTCGCAGAAGCGCGCGACCAGCCAGTCGACGCGCTCGCTGAAGCTCAGCAGCGCTGCGCGTGCGCGCCCGCTCACGGCGTCAGACCCGCGCCGTCTTGGCCAACCGATCGACGAAATCGCCGAAAGGCTTGGCCTTCCAGGCATCGACCACGCTGGCCGAGGCTTCGCGGAAGGCGGCCTGGTCGGCCTGGTTGATCTCGACCTTGGGATTGGCCTTGAAGTCGGCCGCGAGCTTGACCTCCGTGTCGAGGAAGAGCTTGCGCTGCAGATCTCCGGCTTCCTTGGCGGAGGCCTTGATGACGTCGCGGTCGGCGGGCGACAGCCGCGCCCAGGTGATCTGCGACATCAGGAAGGGCGAGCACTCCCATTTATGGGCCGAGAGCGAGATGTACTTGTTCACCTCGAAGATCTTCGAGGAGGAGATGTTGACGAGCGGGTTCTCCTGCCCGTCGACGACGCCCTGCTGGAGCGCGATGTAGAGCTCGCCGAAGGAGATCTGCTCGGTCGATGCGCCCAGCGCCTTGAAGATGTCGATCGTCATCGGATCGGGCGGGGTGCGGATCTTCAGGCCCTTGAGGTCGGCGGGCTTCACGATCGGGCGCTTTGAGTTGGTGATGTGGCGGATGCCGTTGTCCCACCAGCCGAGCGGCACCATGCCGATCTTGGCGAAGCGCTGGTCGAGCTCCGCGCCGATCGGCCCGTCGAGCACCTTGAAGGCGGCGGCCGAGTCGGAAAACAGGAAGGGCAGGCCGAGCGCCGCGAGTTCCGGCAGCAGCGCCGAGGTCGAGCCCTGGCTGTTGACGGTCATGTCGACCGCGCCGGTGCGCAGGCTGGTCAGGAGCGACTGCTCGTTGCCGAGCTGCTCGGCGCCGGCGACGCGTACATTGATGCGGCCCTTGGTGCGCTCCTTGACCAGCTCGCCGAACCTGTCGGCGGCGATCCAGCGCGGATTGCCGGCGGCCGCGTTGTGGCCGAGCGTCATGTTGATCGCGGCCTGGGCCCTGGCTCCGCGCGGCAGGCTCAGGATGGCGGGCGCGGCGACGGCGCCGAGCAGGATATGGCGGCGGTTGATGGTCATGGTCGTTCTCCCTGGGTTGATGCCGCCCGTTGGCCGGGCTGGCTGTGGTTTGTTGCTTGGCCTATCCCTCAGCCCTCATCCTTCGAGACGGCCGCTACGCGGCCTCCTCAGGATGAGGGCTGAGGGGGGATGCGTTCACATCCACCCCCTGATGCTGGTCGTCATCGCATCGGTCGAAATCCCATAGCGGTCGTGCAGCGTCGGCAGCGCGCCCGCGTCGAGGAAGGCGTCGGGCAGGGCGATCTGGCGGAAGGAGGGGGGATGGATGCCCGACCGCATCAGTTCTGCCGCCACCGCCTCGCCGAGGCCGCCGACGATGCTGTGGTTTTCCGCCACGATGACCATGCGGCCGGTCTTCGCGCATTCGCGCTGGATCGTCTCGACGTCGAGCGGCTTGATCGTCGGCACATGCAGCACCGCGACATCGACCCTGTCGGCTTCGAGTCGTTTCGCCGTCTCCAGCGCGCGCATCGTCATGAGGCCCGACGAGACGATCAGGACATCGTTGCCGCCGCGGATGACCTTCGCCTTGCCGAGCTCGAACCGATAGCCGTACTCGTCCAGCACGAGGGGCACGTTGCCGCGCAGCAGGCGCATATAGACCGGGCCCTTATGGGCCGCGATCGCCGGCACGGCCTGCTCGATCTCATGAGCGTCGCACGGGTCGACGATGGTGAGGTTGGGCATGCCGCGGAAGATCGCGATGTCCTCGGTCGCCTGATGGCTCGGGCCATAACCGGTTGTCAGGCCGGGCAGGGCGCAGACGATCTTGACGTCGAGGTTCTCCTCCGCAATCGCCATGAAGATGAAGTCGTAGGCGCGGCGCGAGGCGAAGACGGCGTAGGTCGTCGCGAAAGGCGTGAAGCCCTCGCGCGCCAGCCCGGCTGCGGTCGAGATCATGACCTGTTCGGCCATCCCCATCTGGTAGAAGCGATCGGGGTAAGCCTTTGCGAAAATGTGAAGATCTGTGTACTTGCTGAGATCCGCCGTGACCCCGACGATGTCGGGCCGCGTCTTCGCCAGTTCGACCAGTGCATGGCCGAAGGGCGCGGGCTTCGTGCGCTGGTCCGGTCCTGCGATCGAGGCGATCATCGCCGAGGTTTTCAGGCGGACGCCGCCGGGAGCGGAGTTTTCCAGATGCGCCGGGCGTAGATATTTCGACCGCCTCATGCCGGCCTCCCTTCGTCCAGGACAGCCAGCGCCTTGGCCCATTCCTCGGGCTCGACGCGCAGGAAGTGGTTGCGCTCGCGCTCTTCGAGGAAGGGCACGCCCTTGGCCATCCTCGTGTCGCAGATGACGATGCGGGGCTTGGGCTCGGTGGCATGGCGGGCGGCGTCGAACGCCGTCACCAGCGCTGCGATGTCGTTGCCGTCCACGCGCTGGACGTGCCAGCCGAAGGCCTCGAATTTCGGGACCAGCGGCTCGAAATTCATCACCTGCGTCGATGGCCCGTCGGCCTGCATGTTGTTGACGTCGACGATGCCGATCAGGTTGTCGATTTTGTGGGAGCCGGCCGCCATCGCCGCCTCCCAGGTCGAGCCCTCGTCGAGTTCGCCGTCGGAAAACAGGTTGTAGACGAAGCTCTTCGACTGCTTGCGCTTAAGCCCGAGCGCCATGCCGACCGCGATGCCGAGCCCGTGGCCGAGCGAGCCGCCGGTGATCTCCATGCCCGGCGTGTAGGCCGCCATGCCCGACATCGGAAGGCGCGAATCGTCGCCGCCATAGGTTTCGAGTTCGTCGTCGGGGATCACGCCGGCCTCGATCAGCGCCGAATAGAGCGCGATGGCATAGTGGCCGATCGAGAGCAGGAAGCGGTCGCGGCCCTCCCATTCCGGCTCGTGCGGGCGGTAGGTGAGGGCATGGAAATAGGCGACGGCGAGCACGTCGGCGATGCCGAGCGCCTGGGCGATATAGCCCTGGCCCTGAACCTCGCCCATGCGCACCGCGTTGCGGCGGATGCGCCAGGCCCGCTCGGCCAGCGAGACGTTCGGGATGCTGTGAACAGCGTCAGCCATGGATCAGCATGCCCCCGTTCACGTCGATCACCGCGCCGGTAACGTATTGCGACAGGTCCGACGCCAGGAAGAGATAGATGCCGGCCACGTCGTCTGCCGTGCCGAGCCGGCCGAGCGGGATGCCCTTGGCGATCTCGACCCTCATCTCGTCGGTCAGCATGCCGCCGGTGATGTCGGTCTGGATCAGGCCGGGCGTGACGCAGTTGACGCGGATCCCGTCGGGCCCGAGTTCGCGCGCCATCGCCTTGGCGAGGCCCAGCACGCCTGCCTTGGCGGCCGAGTAATGCGGTCCGCCGAAAATGCCGCCGCCGCGCTGGGCCGAGACCGAGGACATGCAGGCGATGGCGCCAGCCTTGCGCGAACGGAAATGCGGGATGAAGGCCTGGCTGAGGTTGAGCACGCCGCGCAGATTGACGTCGAGAATGCGGTCCCAGCTCGCGGCGTCGATCTCCATGATCTTCACTGGCTGGGTGATGCCGGCATTGTTGATCAGGATATCGGCATGGCCGTATTCCGTGAGCACGGTCTGAGAGGCCTGTTCGCAGGATAGGCGTTCGACGACGTTGCAGGGGACCGCGATGTGGCGCTGCCAGGCATGCTCCGTCGGCAGCGATTTTGCCGCGTCGTCCGCAGCCGCGCCGTCGAGATCGAGGATCGCGACGCTTGCGCCATGCTCGGCGAACAGCCGCGCGGTGGCCAGCCCGATCCCGCGCCGGCTCGCCGCACCCGAAATGGCCGCGACCTTGCCCTTGAGCAGCATGCTTCTCTCCCGGAAACGTCTTTTTGGTTCTTGGGTTGGAGTGTTCCGCCGACGGGCGGCGGGGACAAGCGGGTTGTTCTCACCAATAAGTGAATTAGATTCATCGATTATGTGGATGGAGGACTGGCCCCTTGCGAAGCACCGCCGTCATCCCGGACGCAGCGAAGCGGAGCTCCGGGGTCCATCGCAAAGTACGACAGCGCCCTATGATGGATCCCGGAGCTGCGCGGCGTTGCCGCTTGTCCGGGATGACGCCGTGGAGATGGCCTAGGCGCGCGACGGCGCTCCATAGCACTTTACACCCCCGCATGAATTCGCTTCACTCAGGCAATGCTCAGCCATGTCTCCCTGCCGGCGGTGCGCGCCTTCGAGGCGGCGGCGCGGCGCGGATCGTTCCGTGCGGCCGCCGCCGAACTCAACCTCTCGCCGAGCGCCGTCAGCCATGCCGTGATGAAGCTGGAGAAGGCGCTCGGCGTTGCGCTGTTCGAGCGCAGCGGGCGCACGGTCAGCCTGACGATCAATGGCGAGACGCTGATGCATTATGTCCGCAACGCCTTCGAGGAGTTGCGGCGCGGTCTGGACTCGATTTCGACGCAGGGACCGCAGCTCCTGCGCGTGCATTCCGCCCCGAGTTTCGCCGCCGCCTGGCTGACGCCGCGCCTGCCGGGCTTCCTCGTGCGGCATCCCGGCATCGAGCTGCGGCTCGCGGCCGGCACCGACTACACCCGCTTCACGGCTGACGATTTCGACGTCGACATCGTCTACGGCCCGGTGCGCGGCGAGGGTCTGGTTTCGCTGGCGCTGCCGGAAGAAACGGTGACGCCGCTCTGCGCACCGGATATCGCAGCATCGATCCGGACGCCCGCCGACCTGCTGCGCGCCAGCCTGATCCACAGCGACAACAAGCAGGTGCGATGGAGCCACTGGTTCGACGTGAATGGGGTGAGCGCGCCGACGCCGCACGGCATCCGCTTCGACCGCAGCTTCCTCGCAATCGCGGCCGCGTGCGACGGCATCGGCATCGCGCTGGAATCGACGATGCTGGCGCAGCGCGAGATTAGGGCCGGCCGGCTCGTCGCGCCGCTGGCAGGCCTGAGCCAGGATGTGCGTTACGTCGGCCACCATCTGGTGTATCCGAGCGCGCATCGGCAAAGGCGCATCGTGCGCCTGTTCGTCGATTGGCTGATGGCGCAATCGGGCTCGTGAATGACGTGAATTTGGCCGGTCTCGATCCGGATGCGCCGCATCGCGCCGGCCTGCAGAGCGGGCGCTCCAGACGCGGACTGGCTGGGCTTTCGACCACGCTCGAATGGCTCGGCGCTGCGATCCTGGCCGCGCTTTTCCTCGTTGTGATGGCCGCCGTGCTGCGGCGCTATGTGCTGGGCGGCGGGCTGGTCTGGTCGGACGAACTGGCGATCTGGCTCAACGTCGCGCTGGTCGCGGTCGGCATGCCGCTGGCGGCCACGAGCGCGCTCGCGATGCGGCTCGATGTGATCGTGCGGCTGCTGCCGGGGCGCGGGCAGGGCGTCGCGGCGGTGTTTGCGGATGCGGTCGCCGTGCATGGCGCGCTCGTGCTGGCGATCGGCGGGGCAGGGGTTGCGCAGCTGGTCGGCGGCGTCTCGACCGTGCTTGGACTGCCGGAAAGCCTGCGCTTCGCAGCCTTCGCGGTCGGCGGCGGGCTCACCGTGCTGGTGGTGCTCTGGCGCGCCGCGCTCGATCGTTCGGCGGTTTCCGCGCTGGCCTCGCTCATCCTCGGGGCGGGCCTCTATATTGCGGCCCAGAGCACGACCGGCCTGTTCGTCTCGACGCCGAGCCTGATCGCGGCGCTGGTGGCGGGCGCAGGCCTGATCCTCGGCGCGCCCTTGCCGTTCGCGCTGCTAGCGGGCGTCTCATTGACGGGGGCGTTCGGTGGGCTGCTGCCTGAGCCCGCGATCGTGCAGAACACGGTCTCGGGCGTTAGCAAGTTCCTGCTGCTGGCGATCCCGTTTTTCCTGCTGGCTGGCGAGTTGTTGACCGCGGGCGGGCTGGCCGAACGGCTGGTGCGCTTCGCCGCAGCGCTGGTCGGCCATTTGCGCGCCGGGCTGGCGCAGACCGCGCTGGTCTCCAGCGTGCTGTTCTCTGGCGCGTCGGGCTCCTCGGTCGCCAACGCCGCCTTCGGGGCCAAGGTCATGGCCCCTACGCTGGTTTCGCGCGGCTATCAGCCTGCGCAAGCGGCGGCGATCGTGGCAGGCGTCTCGATGCTCGACAACATCATCCCGCCCTCGATCGCCTTCCTGATCCTGGCGAGCGCGACGAACCTGTCGGTCGGCTCGCTTCTGGTCGGCGGCTTCATCGCGGGCGGTGTCCTGGCGCTGGCTCTGGCGGTCGGGATTCATCTCACGGCTCGCGAGGTCGCCCCGCAGCCCAAGGCCACCACGCAGGAGCGGGCGCGCAGCTTTATGGGCGCAGTGCCGGCGATCGGGCTCGGCGTGGTCGTCGTCGTCGGCATCCGCTTCGGCGTCGTCACCACGACGGAGGCCTCCGCGCTGGCCGTCGCTTACGCGCTCGTCGTCTGCCTCGCGCTTCGCAGCCTGAACCCCGGAACGGTCTTCGCGGCGCTGCGCAAATCCGCGACGGAAGCCGCCGCCGTCGGTCTGCTGATCGGGGCGTCGGCCCCGTTCGCCTTCCTGCTCGCGCTCGACCGCGTCTCCGACCAGATGGCGGGGCTGGTCACCGCGCTCGGCGGCGGGCCCTATGCGGTGATGCTGCTGGCCAATCTCGTGCTGCTGGTCGCCGGGCTGTTCCTCGATATCGGCGCGGCGATCCTCTTGCTTGCGCCGCTGCTGCTGCCGGTCGCGATCGCGGCCGGGCTGGATCCGATCCAGTTCGGCGTCATCCTCGTTGTAAACCTGATGATCCACGGGCTGACGCCGCCGCTCGGAATCCTTGTCTATGTCGTCAGCGGCATCACCCGCGTGCCGGCCGGCCAGGTCTTCCGCGCGGTTCTGCCCCTGCTGGCGAGCCTGCTCTGCGCGCTCGCTTTGCTTTGCCTCGGGGCCGCCGCCTGGCCTAGTCTGCCGCCCGCGTTCAAGGAGCTGTTTTGATGTCGCCGACCCGTCGCCAGATCGCAGCCGGCCTGCTCGCCACGCCAGCCATTCTCTCGGCCCGCCCGGGCCATGCCGCCGGTCGGCCGGTGACGGTCGCATCGCTGTTTGGCGAGGACAAGCCCGAAACGAAGGTGTGGCGGCGCATCGCCGAGACGCTCAACCGCACCGCGCCCGGCCGTTTCGATCTGCGCATCGTCGGCAATGCGGCGCTTGGCGGCGAGAAGGAGGTGCTGGAAGGCGCGCGGCTCGGCTCGGTGCAGGCCTCGCTCTCGACGATCTCGGCGCTGTCGGGCTGGGTCCCCGACAGCCAGATCCTCGACCTGCCGTTTCTCTTCAAGGATCGCGGGCACCTGAAGCGCGTGCTCGCCGGGCCGCTCGGCGCAGAACTCAAAGGCAAGTTCGAGGTGCAGGGTTTCGTCGTGCTCGGCTTCATCAATTACGGCGCACGCCATTTGCTGGCGAAGCAGCCGATCACGACGCCTGCCGGCATCAGGGCTAAGCGCATCCGGGTGATCCAGAGCCCGCTTCACACCGAACTCTGGTCTGGGCTCGGGGCGTATCCCACGCCGATCCCCATCCCGGAGACCTACAACGCGCTGAAGACCGGCGTGGTCGATTGCATGGACCTGACCAAATCGGCCTATGTCGGCTTCAAGCTGCACGAGGTCGTGCCCTATCTGATCGAGACGGGGCATATCTGGGCCTCGGGGGTGATCTTTGTGGCTGCGCCGTTCTGGAAATCGCTGTCGGCGGAGGACAGGGCTGCGCTCGGCACCGCCGCAGCCGAGGGCGTCGCCTATTTCGACGATCTCATCGTAGCAGACGAGGACGCCTCGATGGCCCGCGCCAAGGCCGAAGGCGGCAAGCTGGTCCAGCCCGAGGATCGTCCCGCCTGGGAAGCTGGCGCGCGAAAGGTCTGGGCGTCGTTTGCGCCGAAGCTCGGCGGCATCGACAGGATCGAGGCCGTCGCCGCCAGCACCTGAGCCATGCGTGGCCGCCGCGCCTGCCCGGAGCACAGCGACTGTCCAATCCTCGCGATCTCGCCTAGTCAAGAGCGCGCCCTTCACCCAACCGACAAGACGCCGCCGCCATGACCGTCACCGATATCGCGACGCGGACCTATAACCATGGCTGGCGGCTGGACCCGATCATCCGCAGCCTGCTCGACACCGATTTCTACAAGCTGCTGATGCTGCAGATGATCCGCGCCTTCCACCCGGAGGTGCAGGTCACCTTCTCGCTGATCAACCGCTCCAGGCATATCCGGCTCGCCGACATCGTCGACGAGGCGGAACTGCGCGCGCAGCTCGACCACGCCCGCGAGGTCCGCTTCTCGAAGAAGGAGCTGATCTGGCTGGCGGGCAACTCTTTCTACGGCAAGACGCAGATGTTCTCGCCGGACTTCATCGCCTGGCTCGCCGATTTCCGCCTGCCGGAATACGAGCTGCGCAAGGTCGACGGGCAGTACGAGCTGACCTTCGAGGGCCCCTGGACCCACACCACGATGTGGGAGGTGCCGGCGCTGGCCATCATCAACGAGTTGCGCGCGCGCCGCGTCATGGTCGGCCAGAAGCGCTTCTCGCTCGACGTGCTCTATGCGCGCGGCAAAGCCAAGATGTGGGACAAGGTCGATCGGCTGCAGAAGCTGCCTGGCCTGCGGCTGTCCGACTTCGGCACGCGGCGGCGGCACGGTTTCCTCTGGCAGCGCTGGTGCGTCGAAGCGCTCAAGGAGGGGCTGGGCTCGGCCTTCACGGGCTCGTCCAACGTGCTGCTCGCCATGGACGCCGATCTGGAGGCGATCGGCACCAATGCGCATGAACTGCCGATGGTGCTGGCGGCGCTTGCCGAGAGCGACGACGAGTTGCTGCATGCGCCCTACCGCGTGCTCGATGAATGGCGGCAGGTCTATGGCGGCAACCTCCTGATCGCGCTTCCCGACGCCTTCGGCACGACCAGCTTCCTGCGCCATGCGCCCGACTGGGTCGCCGACTGGACGGGTTTCCGCCCCGACAGCGCCCCGCCGATCCAGGCCGGCGAGGAGATCATCGCGTGGTGGCGCGAGAAGGGCCGCGACCCGCGCGAAAAGCTGCTGGTCTTCTCGGACGGTCTCGACGTCTCGGCGATCGAGAGGGTGCATCGCCATTTCGACGGCAAGGTGCGCATGGCCTTCGGCTGGGGCACCGACCTGACCAACGATCTCGTCGGCTGCTCGCCCGACGGCTCGCGCGATCTCGATCCGATGTCGCTGGTCTGCAAGGTGACGAAGGCGAACGGCCGGCCGGCGGTCAAGCTGTCGGACAATCCCGAGAAAGTCTCGGGGGCTTCGGAAACGGTGGCGCGGTATCGGCGGGTTTTTGGGGCGGGATAGTCTGCCCGGGCGAGGTGCTGACGTTTGGTCACGCAAGCGTGATCGCCAGCACTGTTCCTTTGATTTGCTGTAGATCGAAACTGGCCGCCTCCTCGGTGCGCGCGACACCGCTGGGGATCACAACCATGAACAAGCAGAAACGCTATCTCGCACTCGCCGCCGCGTTTGCCGCCACCTGCGCCATGGCCGGCAGCGCAGCGGCCCAGACGCCCGAGATCGTCGAGACCATGCGCACGCTGTCGGGCAAGCAGAAGGCGCGGCCGAGCGGGGCCAAGGGCCAGTGCTTCACAGGCAGCTTCGCGCCCACGGCTGAGGCCAGGGGGCTGAGCAAGTCGGCGGTCTTCGCCAAGACCTCGACGGTGGTAGCGCGGTTCTCCGTCGGCGGCGGCAATCCCAAGGTGATGGACGCCAACAAGGCGGTGAATCGCGGCTTCTCGTTCCGGATCGATCCGGGCGGGGCCGGCCAGACCGAGTTCGTCATGGTCAACGCGCCGATCAATTTCGTGAAGTCGCCCGAGCAGATGCTCGAATTCCTCAAAGTGCGGTTGCCGGGCGCCGACGGGAAGCCGCAGGCCGACAAGATCAAGGCTTTCACCGACGCCAATCCCGAGACGACCGGGCAGGGGCGTTATCTCGCGGGCAAACCGGTCGTCGGCTCCTGGGTCGGCGTCAACTACTGGGGCATCCACCCCTACACCGTGACCAACGCCGCTGGGGCCAAGCAGATCATCAAGTTCAAGATGGTCCCGGTCGGCGGCGAGGTCGGGCTGACTGATGACGAGGCCAAGGCCAAGCCGGCCGATTTCCTGCTCGACGAGCTCAAGGGCCGGCTCGACACCAAAAAGCCGGCCGGATTCGACATGGTCGCGATCATGGGCAAGGCGGGCGACGAGAAGACCAGCGTCACGCAGATGTGGGAGGGCGAGGATGCGCGCCCGACGGTCAAGCTCGGCACGCTGACCATCGCGGCGCTGGAAAAGAACGAGACCTGCGACAACGCGATCTTCGATCCGACCACGCTGGCCGATGGCCTTGCCGGTCCCGATGACGAGTTGTTCCTGCAGCGTCAGCCGGCCTACGCGATCTCGATCGGCGAGCGGCTCTGACCGGAGATGCGCGCGGGGCGATGCGCCCCGCGCGCTCAACCTTGCATTCATGGCCAAAACCCCCTAATGCGACCGCGCTTTGAAGGCCTCGCGAGGGCCGTTCGCAGGAAACAGGTGTCATGGCCAAAGAGAAATTCGCGCGCACGAAGCCGCATTGCAACATTGGAACGATTGGTCACGTTGACCATGGCAAGACGTCGTTGACGGCTGCGATCACGAA
>Ga0049072_1000260_pt1 | contig 50852 bp, 29 predicted proteins | sample FECB27metaG_FD_55053 | JGI IMG/M metagenome (GOLD analysis project Ga0049072, IMG submission 55053) | Cyanobacterial communities from the Joint Genome Institute, California, USA - FECB-27 | ecosystem: Environmental > Aquatic > Thermal springs > Hot (42-90C) > Microbial mats | place: USA...
CCGTTATGCGTACAGGTGAGTCCAGTCCTGTTCGCGCAGCGTCTCCGCTAGGAGAAGGCGGGTTTCCCAACCTAGGGAACTGGCTCTCCCGTTGGGGTGAAAAATATCAGTTCGCAATTGCCCGAACGAAAGTACAACGCAAAAGTACACGGTATTGAGTAACCCCAAGGCGGTAATGGTTCACAAAAACAAGAATGTGTATTGCCGTCCTATAAGGACGGGGTTTCTACCCAAATTTTCGATGAGTACATCAAAGACAGTTCAACAATTGCGGGCTGAATGGATAACGCCGGAAAGTTTTCGTCGATATGGACAGGTCATTTTTCCTCAGTTAGACGGTAAATCGTTTGATGCACAAGATGCTCAACTCGTACTTGATAGAGGTGTTCCCCGCTTTTATATCATGCAGCTGCACCGCAGAGGACGCAAATTTCACACCATTACTCGCCATGTACAATGTACTCAATGTCTGGGTTCACTGGAAGGGAAGGACTGGTTAATTGCGGTTTGTCCTCCTAATAATAATATTGATGAACCATCTTTAGAAGACATAGCAGCTTTCCGCATTCCAGGAAATTGCTTTATCAAATTAGACGTAGGAACTTGGCACGCTGGACCTTATTTTGAGCATGAGGTTGTGAATTTTTATAACTTGGAATTGAGTGATACGAATGTGGTGGATCATTTCACTCACAATTTTCTCAACAGTCATAATCTGGAGTTTGAGTTTGAGATTTTGTGAGCGATCGCTCTAGAATAAGAGTTCTAGCTCGCATCTGGATCTCCTCCTAACTCCCGCAATCGCGCTGCTAGACGCTCGGCTCGCTTTTTCTCCTGCTCCGCCCGTTGCTGCTCTCGCTCCGCTATTTCTTCCGGCAGCAAAATTAAGTTTCCTTGTGAGTCATACAACCGCAACCAGTAATATCATGTCCGCTTAATTACTTATAATTCCTGCTTGACCTCACCCCAACCCTCTCCTTCTTAAGGAGAGGGTGCCGTAGGCGGGTGAGGTTATTCGTTTTTTATAAGTGTTTATCCGGATATGATATAATAGACCTCTTGCACTCAGGCAAAACTTGGCCCAATCCCCAACCCCTTCTCCCAAAATTGGGATTCGGGGAGCCAATTTTAAAGTCCCTCTCCCAAGCTTGGGAGAGGGATTTAGGGTGAGGGTAAAGATTCATGCAAGAAGTCTAATGACTAATGACTAATGACTGCCTTAACGAGTTAACTTTATTTGTACCGACCTACTTATTTGTTAATGATTGTTAGCAAAAAAGTATCGGTTGCCATTCACCAATTTCGACAGGTATTTGCTGATTTACTAACGAAGACTTTCCAGGAACAGACGAAGAAGGTTTTGAAGGTGCAGGTAAAGAAAGTTCTTTAGGGACAAAAGGCTCACTAGAAGGTGCAGATAATTGTATAGGTATCTCTGCACTAATGCGACAACCTGCTCCCGGTCTAGAATCTAAATTGATATGACCTTGCAAAACGGCAACCCGTTCTTGCATTCCCCGCAGTCCATATCCGGTCGAGACTTGCTTAGGATTGAATCCCCGACCGTTATCTTGAATGATGAGGTAGACACTGGTTGATGTTGTGTAGACAAGAATTTGCACTTGTGTCGCCATCGCATACTTGCGAGTATTGTTGAGTGCTTCTTGAATAATTCGGTAAAGTGGTGTGACAAGCTGCGACGGTAAAGCGACAGAAAAGTTAAGCTCAACTATAGGTAACACGCCAGTGGTTTGCTGAAAATCATTGACCAGAAATTCGATGAGTGTTTGCAGAGATTGAGTCTCGTGGGTATCGTCGCGTAATGCTTGCACCGATTGGCGGACTTGTTGAGTGGCGATCGCCACTAATCGATGCGCTTCAGTAAGAGACTGCTGTGCCTGAGTGGGGTCTGGTTTACACAGTTTCATGGCAGTTTGTAATTGAAACTTGAGCGCGGTGAGTGCATGTCCCACAGAATCATGGAGTTCTCGCGCAATTCGGTTGCGTTCTTGCACCGCCGAGAGATTAGCAAATTCCAAAACACACTGCCACAAGTGTTGATGGATTTGATTGAGTTGTTCTGGTGTGTAGAGTTCTTCGACCATATTCCTGTTTAAGTTCGTCCAGCTAATTATTAGGTAGTTCTGGATGCAGGAAGCTTATGCAATTTTTCGGGAGCAGTTTCACTATTGAAAGGGACTAGGGATTAGGGATTGGGGATTAGGGATTGGGTTTAGAATCGAAAAATTATGTTCGGAGCAACAAAGCCCTCCCAAAGAAAGGAAATTTTTCCCAGTCATCAGTCGCCAGTCCCCCATCCCGGAGCTACCATCATTTACGGGTGTGTCAGCAATGGGACGCAATGGCGCTTTCTCAAACTGGAAGGCACAGTGGTGAGCCAGCTGCGGTGGTGAACCAGTGCTGCGGGAGGGTTTCCCGACAGCCAGGCAACTGGTGAAAGGGTTCCCCGGCATAAGCAAACTGGCGTAAGCGCAAAGCGCAGGCTCCGCCAACGCGTAGCGTGCCGAAGGCATACCCGAAGGGTGACAATCGATCTCAACGATTATCCCCTACCACCAGTTCATCAAATCTTAGGATTCTTGGTGTGGATGGTACAACACGCTTAAGTCCAGTTGCCAATCAGCACATACGCCGCCCAGAAATAGGGTTGTTGTCTAAACTTGGGGTCGCGTAAAATTTCAAGTTGGGCACGTCGCAGAGCTTCTGCCTTTGAGACACCAGTTTTACTAGCTTGCGCTAATTGATTATAAAATTGACCGATGAGTGTCGCTGAGGCTTCATCATTGACGCGCCACAGTGTAGCTACTGTACTACGTGCGCCGGATCGTACCGCAACTCCCGCTAATCCTAACGCCGAACGAGTATCGCCCGCTGCTGTTTCACACGCACTCAGCACCAAGAGTTCCAGCGAATTATCCCTTGACAGTTCGACGGTTTTTAGGACGCTACTGAGTTGATTGACTTTGATTTTGTTATCCCAAGTCAAAATAAAAGTGTCATCTGCTGTAGAACCAAATTGACCGTGTGTTGCCAAATGGACAATCGGTGACGAAACAGCAGATACCCTATTTTGAAACGCGGAATTTGTAAACTTTTGGTTAAACAGGATTTGGCTAGGAATCTGAGATTTAATTTTGTTCACCTCAGTCTCAACATAAGGCAGCGCCGAGAACTCTGGAGGACGCGCAGCATTGAGTCCAGCTACCAACGCACCCAGTTGTTCTTGCTTGAGCGATCGCGGCGATAAAAGTTGCAGCCCGGGTGTTAAAGCAATGCTGTACTGTTCCACGAGGAACTTTTGACCATCGTGCAGCGCCGCCATTGGGACATTTCGCAAAGCACCATCTAAAACAAAGACTAAGGTTTCTACTTTGCTCGCGGCAAGTTCTGCGGCTGCTGGACGAATAAGCCAATTGTATAATTGCTGGAGTTGTGGGAGTGCCAAGTTTCCGGTGGTGGGTTGCTGTAAGTCTAGGCGCAGCGGTGATACAAGATTTTCCACCTGTTTGCTGCTGACATCAGTTTTGTAGTAGCGTAAATTGCGAGGTTGTGCTTGCGTTTGGTTCGCAGATGGTGGTAGACTAGTAATAATAGCAAGCTCGTCTTCTAAAAGAATCGGATAAATGACTGCTGCACGTTGATCTACCTGATCAATCAATGCTGGGTTGCCGTTGAGACACGCTTCCCGGAAGAAGTTATCGAGTTCGACCAATTGTAATGCTTCAACGACATCCCGCGCAGTCTTCAAATCATCAGGTTTATTCGATTTCACCAGTAGCCCGACGAGTTGACGGTGAATTGGCTCAACGGCATCGCGGAAGGAAAACTGTACATCCGGACTTGCCGCAGCCAAATCTGTTCGCAGCGATTTGATTGTCGCGATCGCTTCTTTATAAGCTGCGATCGCACCTGTATTTTTGCCTTGAGCCTTTAGCACTCGTCCCAACTGCCACTGCCACAGATAAGCGCTATCGGCTGCGTTTGTTTGTTGTGCTAATTGGAGTGCTTGCTCGGTCAATTTTTCAGCCTCAGTCCACTGCTGCGTTTTTTCGTAGACACTGCCCAAGGTACCCAACGCGTAGGCAAGGGTGTGTGAATCTCCTAAATCTTTGGCTTGTTGTACTGCTTTTGCTAGGAGTTGTGCGGCTTCACGCAACGCAGATGTCTCTCCTGTTTGGCTTCCCATCCGCATCATCGACTGGGCGAGATTCACCCGTGCTTCAATAGCTGTACGACTGGGAGGTAATGCCTCGATTTGTTGTTGAACCTGTGGCAAGAGAGTTTGAGCCGCAGACTGTTGATTGGTATCGACGAGTAGACTGAGTTGATTGACTTGTGCTTGCACCCGTAGACTGGGGGAAACTGCAGAAGCCGCCTGTTGATAGAACTTCAAGGCAGATTCGGCAGCTTTGGAGTTCATTTGAGCGTCGGCAGTTTTATCGAAGCTAAGTTGAGCGCGGGCAGTGTTACCGAGGCTGAGTTGAGCTAATGTGATGATGTCGGGTAACTGCAACTTGTTGGCAATAGCAAGGCTACGCTCTAAAACAAGGCGTGCTTGGGTGAAATTGCCAGTCACCCGCAGCGAATCTCCTAAAGTACGAAGCGCGGTTGCGGTTTCGGGAGAAGAAGGAACGGCATTGAGCAGAGTTTGTAGTTGTTGAGCATTCGCAGTTGAACGCTGCGGTAATTTTAATGCGCTGTCGAGAAGTGCGATCGCCCGTCGATATAATCCTAAGTTTTGTAAAGCTTGCGCCTGCTTAATTTGGCTGATCAGTGCTCGTTCTGGCTTGCCTTGCTGGGTGTAAAGTGCTGCAGCGCGTTGCCAGGATTTCAGCGCAGCTTCCGCTTGTCCGCGTGCCAGGAGTAACCCGCCCTGGATGTCGAGGACTTGCGCTAGTGCTAGTGATTTCTCTGGGGTTGTTGGTATAGTTGCTTCTAAGAGTGAGAGACTGTTGGCGATCGCTTTGCTGGCATCGTTCCATTGTCCCAGCTGTTGATAGCACAGCGATAAATTGCTGAGACTGAGCGCTTGGCGGATGGGATCTCCGACGGCTTTGTAAGCTTGAGCAGCTTTTTCAAAGAGCGTTGCTGCTTCTGCAAATTGATTGGCGGTATAGTGCGTACGTGCTTGCTGTTCGAGAAAAGACCCCTCCCCGCCCTGGACTATTCCCCTCCCCGCATGCGGGGAGGGGTTAGGGGAGGGGTTCCGAGGAATTTGGGAGTTCTCAACCGAACCAGGAATTACTGAAATGTGAGCAAATACAGGTGATGCAATACACAACAATGAAGTCATCACCATTGGGATAATAAAACGAATAAATTTCTTATGGCGTCGTTTAATAGGTTTCATAAAAGTATTTTTCATCGTTATCATTGTTTCGATACCGGACATCCTGTTGCTGCAGGGCGAGTATTCGGCGTGACTTTAGGTGCAAAGGCGACTAATGTAATGTTGCCATCGCTATCTTTGACCCAACCTTGCGCTTCAACAATTGCAGGCGGAGTAGGCGTGACGACTATTGCTGGGGATGTTTGCGGTACATTAGCAGAGCCTTGTGAGTCCAAAGTTGCCAACTGACTGAGGTTAGGTGTACCTGCCAACGGTTCTAGAGGATTAGGAGATAAACTGCCGCGTCCTGTGATGATAAATTCGCCCAACGGTTTGGCATTAGGGCTTCTCGGGCAAATTTGGGCAATTTGATTGGTGGCGTCAACAAAAGAGACTGGTAGTTCGATGAGTCCAGAGGCGGGTTGGACTTCTGGTTCGGTGATGTCGATTTGTCCCTGCACACCGAGTTGAGAACTGGCAGTGATGTCGCTTTGTAAGGTGGGGAAGGAAGCGGGGACGATGCCAAACAGCCCATCGGTGTTGATGGTGATGTTACCGCCGCGTCCTTGGAAGGCATTGGCGGTGATGTCGCTGTTTTCATTAGGGACAGCAACAATAAATTTGCCATTGATTGTGATGTTACCGCCATTGCTGTCTACCTGAGGCGCTCCGGCAGTTGTAGAAATAAAGCTGCCTTTACGTAGCAGTAAAACATCATCAACGGTCAAGAATATATCGCCGCCACTTCTTGTTGTAGTTTCAGCAGAGATTTCTGAGCGATTATTTAATCGTAAAGTCTCACCTTGGACTTGAATTTTTCCACTTTCGCCGCTGCCAAAACTATTGGCAGAAACAACAGCTCGATTGTTGAGGTCGAGTGCTCGCGAAGTCATGAAGATTGTGCCACCCGTGCCCTGCCCGTTGGAAGTCACCCTACTGAGAATATCACTGTCGTCAACCGAAATGCGATCGCCAGCATTGAGAGTGATATCTCCAGCATCCCCTTGCCCAGCAGTCGAGGAAACTAACGCAGCTTCATTGCTTAAGGAAATAAGATCGCCAGCATTCAGGGTAATATCTCCACCCTTCCCGACTGCATTCAAACTCACACTGCTCCTAATATCTGCATTGTCTAAGGAAATGCGATCGCGTGCCTGAACAATTATGTTACCAGCATCACCTTGTGCTTGGGTACTTGTGGTGAGTTCCGCATAATTCGAGAGTAAGAGTGAACCTGTAGTAATTTCAATATTGCCACCTTTGCCAACAGCGTCTTTTCCAATCAAACCGGTAGACGCCGCACTAGAACCAAATGCGCCACTAGCAGTTCGCTGACTTGTTCCGTCAAACACCACCTGATCGCGGGCGTTGATAAAGATATTACCTGCGTTGCCACGTCCATTGGAGACTTCTGCTGCTAACTGACCACCGTTTGTGACAAACAATGAACCCGTGTTGATTTCAATATTGCCACCATTGCCAACAGGTTGTTTCAAAATTCCAGCTTGTCCTACAGTACTGAAGGCTCCACTGGAACTAACATAATCACCTTGCACAACTTGCACAAATTGAACATCATTAACAGTAATTTCCAATAGTTTACTGCCATCAAACACAATTGTATCGCGGGCATTGAGGCTGATATTTCCAGCATCGCCTTGCCCAAACGTGCTAGTGTCAATCTGACCTGCGTTATTGAGGAAGAGGGAACCAGTCGTGATATCAATATCTCCCCCCTGACCCTCTCCTCCAGGAACCACCCTGCTGGCAATAATGCTGCTATTGTCTAAAGTAATAAAGTCATTGGCATTAATCGTGATATTCCCTGCATCCCCTTTTGCACCTGTACTGGATTGCAATTGTGCATTGTTGGTCATCGATAATGAATTAGTATTAATCTTAATATTGCCACCATTACCGACTGCTCCAGGGTACACTAGGCTCAAGATGGTTAATCCAGTCTGATCTGTACCATTTAATGAAATGCGATCGCGAGCGTTGATTAATATATTTCCAGCGTCGCCTTGTCCAAACGTGCTGGTATCAATTCGTGCGCCATTAGTGACAGACAATAAATCAGTCTTAATCCCAATATTGCCGCCGTTGCCTTCTGCTCCAGGTTCCACTGTGCTGAAAATACCGCTAGGAGCTTTTCTTACCGTTGGGCTAATCCTATCTAAATAAACTTCGCGAGCACTGATAGTAATATTTCCAGAATCACCTTTTCCATAAGTGCTAGCACTTAATTGAGCACCATTAGTCAGAAAAAGGGAGCCAGTGGTCAGATCAATGTTGCCTCCTTTGCCTTTCCCTCCAAGTTCCACATCACTAATGATTGAACTGGATCGGCGTCCATCTTGACTGGTACCATCAAAGAAGATGCGATCACGTGCCTGAACGATGACATTTCCTGCATTCCCCTGACCGCCTGTATTTGCAATGATTCTCACTCCATCTGTGATAGTGAGTGAGCCAGTGGAAATCTGAATATTACCGCTATTGCCCATACTAGGGAGAAATACGAAAAACTCTGAAAAAACAGAGTTATCAATTATACTTTCCTGGGCAAGTTGAAGAGTTCCAGTGGTATTGAGGATAATATCTCCCGCTTGAGTGTTTGGTGTGCCCCCAAGTAAAATTCCCGCTTGTATACTACTCCTTCCAAAAATATCCAAATTGCGAGCGTCGATTGTCACGTTACCACCGCCATCACTCCTCACACTCCTCACATCAATTCTCGATTGATTGTTAAGCGATACGTCTGCACGTGGAAGATCGGGAGGAAAACTCAGACCTCCATCAGCATTGAACCCAACAGACCCTACACTTCCTACTGCGCCAATCTCAACACGACCTCCTAGTGCATACAACTGTCCCCCCTCCATCTGTACATTGCCTCCCACCAAGAGCAAATTCTTTCCACTGGGAACTAACAAGAGTCCTCGGTTATTAATCGCCCCCGGATTAAGTTGATTGAACAACAACGCAGAGGGATTGATAGTCAACAGTGGTGGCGCTTCTGGATTTGTCGCACTAAACACACCCTGCTCACCAAAGCGAAAGGCACTCGCTGTCGTCCCTACAAATGACCCACCTACATCCAATCGGGCGTTGGGACCAAATACAATTCCATTGGGATTAAGCAAAAACAGATTCGCGCTACCGTCAACGCCCAACGTCCCCAGAATATTTGAAGCTTCCTTACCTGTCACCCGCGTCAAAATATTTTGTATTCCATTAGAATTGACAAAATACACTCGTTGCCCATTACTGACATTGAACTGACTAAAACTGTGAAAAAGGTTGCTACCCCGTTGAGCGCCGCCAGAGATGCTGTCAGCTGCTGCACCCTTGATTTGAACGTTGGGTGTGACGCTTGAACTTTCTGCCCCAAGGGTGTTATCCGGAGTAATTTGAGCGTGAGCAACCTTGCTGGTAAACAGGATGAGGCTGCATAGAAGGGAGTGTTGAGAAAGCAGTGGAAATTTGTTACCGTCGGCATTTTCCAGCAATTCCCAAGCGGGAATTCGCTGATAGACGCGTTCCGGGGGAAGCGAGAAATCGACTATAGGTTGTAACCCAAAGGGCGGATACCAGTTTAAAGGAGGAGGTAAATCGCGGATTTTTGGCGCTTTCTGCTCAATTGCATCAACGAGTTGGGTGCGTAAACTCGTGACGCTACTTGTATGGGGCTTTGGTAAGTTAGCGATTGAGGAACGAGATGTCTGCACAAGCGACATCAAATAAGCGATTGGGCAAGCTTGGCGACAATCTTGATCTGGAAGTGGAATTTCCACAAAGTGGGGATCAACCACATCAATATATCCTTGCACTGTCCAATTTTGACTTGCAATAGTAGTACTTTTACTGATACTCAATTCACCATCTGGTTCCAAAATCCCAGCAATAATGAACCACATATTTTGGTCAACTGCTCGCTGTATTGCTTTTCCTAAATCTTTATCTCCAGATGGAGGGTCTTTTTGCGGCGTATCAAGCACCACATCTACCCCAACAACGGGCGCATTTAATTTTTGTAGGCGTTCGATTAACTTTGCTAAGTAGCTGCGATTTATCGGATTGAGCTGAGAAATGCCACCACGAGAAATGGATTTGGTATCAATTTGCACGAGTGCAACGGTTGGAGGTGACTTAGATGGGATTTGAGCCGTTACGTCGCGGTAAATTGATTGGACAAATGTCCGCCCGTTCAGCAGTTGCTCTGCAACAAGGGGAATGCAACTGAGAGCAATACTTGTGCATAGTGCGATCGCCTCAATTCGAGTTGGTAACAAATTACATAAATACTGTTTCCAGTCAACTGGGTTTATACGGAATAAGGCGGCTCCCGGATGGCAAAACAGCGAAGGCACCAAATAAGCAGAGGGATAAGTGTGGCTCTTTTCCATCCGCAGAAATTGACGCGCCGCCATCATTGACTCGTACACATCCAGGTGTTTCGCCAACCCTTGCAAGAATCGTACCAAAAATTCCTGCGCGACACGGTTATGTATCGGTTCACGCATCACCACAACTTGACTAAAACCAATATCAATCAACGCATCCGCAATACTCAATCCACTACATGAGTTGAAAATGGCAACTTGTAGTCCGAGTTTTTTTGCAACCATCAATTGTGGTTTGATTTCATTGATAGAAATTGACACACCAGGAGCAATTCCCAACTCGCCCCCTGTCATCTGGGTTTCGTTGCTGTGTCCAGCAAAAAATAGTATATCCCAGCCGAGCTTTTCTGTAATTGCGTCGGTAATTTGTTGGATTGCTTGCTCTGGTGTTTGCTTTGGTTGCCAACCGACAAACTGTATATCTGCAATGCGGGAGAGCGATCGCACAGCTTCGCGATCTGCTTCAAAATTTAACCCAGTATCGTCGCCTAAAATTGCTAGAATGCGGGCACGTCGCTGTTGTGGTTTATCATACCGGGTTCCACTTTCTTTAATATTTAAAGGAGCACGAATAATCCGAATTGCTCCAGTCGTTGCGAACTCTGTGCCAAGTTCCCAAGCCTCCCAAGGAAAACGGTCTAACTCAATCGGCGCACAGGTGAGAAACAGTTGCACTGCCTCAGTTGTTTCTGGATTCGCTTTAACAAGTTCCTGACTTGCCTGGGCAATTTGGGAGCGAATTTCGTATAACTCTGCACTACGCAACCAGCGATGAAACTCATACATTAACTTTGTTTCCGCTTTGACAAGTTCCGCGTGCCAGTCCACAGTAGTGAGTCTGGCAACCCCACCACCAACCGTCCGTCCCCGTATATGTTCCGACTGATAAAAGCTGAGATATGCCCGCCGCCATTCTTTATAAAGCTGAGTGAGGGCAGTTGGATAATTAACTTGCACAGTTAAATTTTGTCCTTGTCCCCAAGACAATTCAAATAAGCAGATTTGCTCAACTTTTTGAACTTTAAGATGAAAAAGACGGGAATAAAGTTTCATATAGGAGTTAGTTGTTAGTAGTTATATCACGTCGGTCGAATTGCCCATAATACCGGAACCCCACCCCCTAACCCCCTCCCTGCAAGTGCAGAGGGGAACCGAAGCGAAGCTGCGATGGGGTGGGGTTCTTTAGGAATCGGGGTTAACTTATCGGACATCATATAGCCCTTCTCGTTTGAATGAAGTACAAATTTATCTGTGTCCATCTGTGTCCATCTGTGGTTCTTATTTCCTGATGTATTGCACTCAATTACAGCTATTTTCAGGTAAATAGACCTTTTTATCTCGCGCAAAGCCGCAAAGACGCAAAGAAGAACGCTAAAAAATGTGCTCTAAATAAGTGAAAACTGAAGATTTCGCTATATTTCCAACTCAAAACCAAAAGGCGGAATTTCAAAAACCGCTTCATGATCAGCAGTTACTGTTACCCAAAATCGTTCGCCCCAATTGCCAATGACTTGAGCATAAAGTACGCCTTGATTCGTATCCTCCTGAGATTCTTCAAACAGTTGCTGAGTCTCATCTTTAATTTCCAGCTTGAGGTGCATTGGTATCTGCCCTCGCTGTTGTGGACTTAAAGCAATCAGTAACATCCATTCCGGACTATCTAATTCTTGTGATACCACCCACGTCACCGCATACAGTCGCAAACTTCCCTGTTCCCAGGACAAGTCACGGTAAGCGCCTCGCGCCGTTGGAGGAATATGGACACCTTGCTGTTCCAAGGCTGCGCGAATCTTATAAAATTCTTCTTCCAACGATCGCAGCGCAGACAGTGTCAATGATGGCATGAGCATCCATCCCAATTCCTGAGCCACTGTATCAATTTGGTTGCGTAACCACAAACCGACATTTATCAGGGGTTGAGAACGCACAGGAGCAGAAACTTCATACACCCAGTTTACGAGATCAGGGTTTTGCAATAGTGTCTTGCCTTCTTCGACTGTCAGCAATTGCCAAAGCGGCTTGGTTGGAAGTTGAGATTGCAGTGCTGTCAGTTTCTGCCGCAGTGCTACGTCACTGGTTTGTTGTGCGGATGCAGTTGTGGGTAGAACTATAGCATCTGGTTCTAGGCAACGCAGATTTAGTAGAAGCGCGTTGGGATCAGGATTAAACCAAGTTAGGGGTAGTGTATACGTCCAATCTTGTTGCGGTTGGAGCGATGTGGCTGCTTGGTATCGACGGTACTGTTCATAGTTTAAAAAACCAGACACTGCAACCTGCTGTTGCTCCTCGTCAACTTGGATCGGCACATAGAAATGAGCTGCAAAATCAGGGATATCAAAAACCGCACTTGGAAAGCTGACTTGATTCTCATCCAGACTGCTACAAGGCACGATGCAGAGTTTGAAGGAACCGACTTGAACGTTACACGCCGCCGTCATCAAATTTGCATAGGATGGTTGCCAAATCGAGGCATTTTCGCTTTGCACCCTCAAATCTGGGGCGCGATCGCCCAGCCATTGCTCAAATCCTAATACAGCCAACGCAGCCAAGTAGACTTGCCAGCGTTGATCTGGCAAGTGAATTGATTGACTCAGACGTGCAGCTTTTTGTAATTGCTCTGGTAATAACTCGGTTTGTGTATCATTGAGCGATCGCCAATCGAGTACGTCTGTTAAATCTGGCATTGGTGCAGGTTGATCAATCATGATGTAGGACTCCTTGAATCGAGATAACGGCAGATGCGACGTGCCAGCAAACCACGTAGGGGTTGATTGCGAACCGGATTTTTTGCCTCAGATTCTGCTTCCTGGATGATGCCCGTAATTTGTTCCTCTAAAATCACTTCCACCTGCTGATCTAAGCTTTGTAAACGTTGGGAGTCAGCATACATTTTGGCGCACTCAACAATGCGATCGCGCAACATCACGAGCAACCGCTGACGGATATCAGCACGTAAATCATTAAGTTTTAATAAACGAGTGACTTCATACTGTTTTTTAAATCCAATGTGCGGCGCGATTTGGCTCATCGATTGACCTTGGCAATGGAAAAGATGTAACGCAGTTATAAATAATTGCTCAACCGATGAACGCTTGCGTTGCAACTTAGAAATAAAATCACTAATAACTTGAGAAATTGCGTTATCTAAACATTGAATAAATTGATTTTGATAATATTTAAGAAATTCAACTTTTTCTTCATCATCCGGCTCTACCTGTGCGCGATCTACGAACGGTTGAATCTCAGGCTGATCGAAAGAAACGGCTGGAACCATTCCTCCTTGTGCCGAAATGCGATATTGCCGTAGTTTGGATGCGATCGCATTTAATTGACGCAAGACTGCTTCAGGCGTGAGCGTGCGACTGGTGCGAGCTTTCAGGTCATCAGCGATACGAACTAACTGCTCAGGCGTTGGTGGTTGACACGGTTGTTTCGTCCCCGTAACGCGCTGTTGCAGGCGGTCTTCACGATAGACTGCATGAAAGCTTTGTAAAAGTTCACAAGTTTGTTGGATTTCAATTTGTGTGAACTGATACACCTCCGAAAGAATTTGCTGTAAACGCTTCGAGGTTGTATCATTCAGCAACGCCCAATCGCTGACTATATAAACACCGTGCTGTAACAAAAACCGTTTGAGTTCTGGATGTTGCTTAACATAGCGTGTCACCCATGTGTTGAGCGTTCCCTTCGCTGGGTCAAAAGTTTGCAAAATCGTCGTCGCCAGAGAACGATAAGCAACACTTTGCGGCACCTTAGGGAGCAGCCCCTGATCATCTAAAACAAAAGGCAATAAATCTTCATAAGTAAAACCGTGGCGACTGCCAAACTTAGCTGCCAAATTCAGACACGCCTGATCAATTTGATGCGAGATATAGCAGCGTAAACAAATTTCAGCGAAAAAGCGATCATCGCTCTTCACTTCCCCATCCTGCCGCATTTGCTGCCAAAGTTGGCGTTGAATCGTTGTATCAGGGACGTTAACCTGTTTCGTCCATTCAGGAAATTGGTTTTGGAAATAGGTCTTAGCAGCGATCATTGTTTCCACCCGACGCGAGCCAGTCGAATTTAACTTGACAAATTGCCAGTATTTTGATGCAGAAACCACAGTGTTTTATTTATCCAAAGCCAGTCACTCTCAATTTTTTCATCTCCTCAATTTAAAGTCACTATTTTTTCAGTAGTGTTACTTATACTTCTTTCTAGTTCTGGCTGAGTCAACTCATGCAAATTCAGCGGCGAATCCAACCGCGACTATAGCGCCTCACTTCAGCTACTTTAACGTGAGTTCGACGAAACCTAACCCCAACCCCTTCCCTTGTAGGGAAGGGGCAAAAAATCCGCAACGCACGTACGAAAGAATAGGCTTTTTAAGCCTCTCCCCGCTTCAGGGAGAGGTTTGGAGAGGGGTCAAATCAGGATATATCAAACTCACGTTACTTTAGTAAAATGACAGGGATATACGCCTGAAAATTTTCAAAATCTTTATCTGTTGTTATCAGGCTGTAGCTACGACGATGAGCAACTGCACAAAGTAAAAAATCAGTGTTTGCTCCTTGAATACCATGTGTACGGCAAGTGTTGTAAAATTCTGCAGCTAACTCGTAGTCTTCGGTTGTTAACTCTAAGTCAGGGAAGGCACGGAGGTAGTCTCTGAGACGAGTAAACTGTTCTGCATGACGAATGCCTGAAAGTACTTCTTGTCGCACAGCCCCTAACAAAACGACTCGATCATCAATAATTAAATCACGCAACTGATTGACAACAGGCATTGCGTCTGATGGAGTATTTCGCCGTAGTGCCAATGACCATACAGACGTGTCTACGATCACTCTCATGACTGCAGTCGCTGCTGTTTATAGTTGTAATCTGCGTCATAGTCAATCGTTCCAAACAACTCCAGCACCCTAAGCTGCTTGCGGCGTTGTACAAATTCGCGCAATGCTTCTTCGACCACATCACGTTCAGTCTGTTGATTGCCAAGAGCTAAAGCTTCTTGAATTAAAGCTTCGTCGATTTGAATGTTGATGGTCATGCACTTGCTTTTGGACAAACGATAATAACACAAAAATTTTATCAGTTTCCTCTTCCTCTGCGTTCTCTGCGCCTCTGTGGTTCCATAAAAAAGTCCTGTTCACAACTCAGCTAGGAATGCTATATAAGTCTTCACCGGACATGACATGATATGATAACCTAATCGCTAATCCGCATTGCCCCTCATCCCCAAAGGGAACCCCGAGATCCCCAGTCTCCACACCCAGGAGTAGCAATAAACGATTAAGAAATACAAAATTTTATCAAGCCAAACTGGATTGCACAATAATTTGGCGCACTTGATTAGGAGTCAAAGTGGGATTGGCGCTCAACATTAGTGCCGCTACACCTGAAACATAAGGTGTCGCCATCGAAGTGCCATTGAGATAGCCATATTTATTACCGGGAATCGTGGAGTAAATATTAACGCCAGGGGCAACTACATAATTTAGCCGACTGTCAGAACCTGCTCGATTTGAGAGATTAGCCATATACCTATATTGATCAATCGCGCCCACTGCGATTCCCCAATCAGTTGCTAATGCTGCTGGATATATAGGTGTACCAGCACCTTCATTACCTGCAGCCATGACAACAGTTGCACCCCGTTGCGTTGCATATCGTATAGCCTGTTCAATTTCAGATGAATAACCTCCACCCAAACTGAGATTAATCACATCTGCGCCATTATTGGCTGCATAGACAATTCCTTGTGCAATATTTTTCTGAGTACCGCTGCCCTTTTCATCCACTACTTTGATTGGCATAATTTGAGAATTGTATGCGACACCTGTTGTACCAAATTCATTTCTCTCAGCAGCAATGATTCCAGCAACATGAGTGCCATGTCCCTCGTAATCCATCGGATTATTGTTGTTGCCTACAAAATTCCATCCAATGACATCATCAACATATCCGTTGCGATCATCATCAATACCATTGCCAAAAATTTCGCCTCGGTTTCTCCAAATATTGTCATTTAAATCTGCGTGGGTATAGTCCACTCCACTATCAAGTACAGCCACCACAACATTCTTGCCTGTATATCCTTTTGCCCATACTTCCGGTGCTTGAATCGTATCAAGTCCCCAATTGTATCCACCGACATTAGAAACATCAGCAAAAGGTGACTTCCCTATTGCTCCTGCTACGGCTACGGGTGCATTCACAAGTCCATAGCCAGACACCTTACTAAAGGTCTTTGATTGTAAGGTCAAAGATTGTGACGTTGAAAGCTTTTCTGCGCTCAACTCATTTGTTGGCGTTGCCGTTGCAAAATAATTTGCCTGTGTCGTATTGCCATCATTTGCTAGAAAAGAGAGTGGAATTTGATACTCAAATTCACTGTTATCATCAGCAAGAACTTGACCCGTGATTTCATCAATGGTTTGTGATAAAGCATCAACCTGGACGGAATGATTAAGATTGCGGTAAACTTCACTTGCGACCAAACTCAGTAAGTCATCATCTTTGTAGGCACATTGACGATGAGAAATGTCATCATTTGCAATGCCTATATAGTCATAAAAGCTGTATATTTCGTTAGAAATAGATTGTTCTTTTCCTAAATTCGAGTTATTAGGGAAATTGATTAGAAGATTATTAGGCTCAAATGAACCCGTAATTATAGGTGTTGTTATCGCAGATGAAATCTCTAAAGATACACTACAAGTATCTATTGAAGTGTCAAGCATATTTGTTGATATTTCATGTTTTTCTGAGCTACGTTATTCACTATTTCTCAAGGCAAGGGACATATGCATTTTGATGAAAACTTACATAAAGATAATGAAAGGCGTGTAAACAAAGCTCCTTGGCTTCCAAAGAAACGCAATAGCCTGTAATTAGCAATGTAGAGACGCGCCATGGCGGGTCTCTACATTAACTAAACTGTATTGATTTATGAAATGCTGTACTACGTAAACTATGTAACTTGCTTTGCATAGTAATATATCTACTGAGGATTCTACCTAATTTTCTTTTTACTGGGGGGTGCGATGTTTGAGATACCTGTGCGTCAGTGGTGGGAACGAGGATTAGGAATTGTTATATGTGGTGCGATCGCTTTTGCTGGAAATAGCTCACTCGCTCAAATCACCCCAGACAGCACTCTCCCAAATAATTCAAACGTCACATTAGATAGCGGCACTTTCAATATCACAGGGGGAACCCAAGCAGGGGCTAATCTGTTTCATAGTTTCCAGCAATTCTCTGTCCCTACTAACTTTACAGCTTCTTTTAACAATGCCGTAGATATTCAAAACATCATCAGTCGGGTAACGGGTGGTTCAATATCTAACATTGATGGGTTAATCCGCGCCAACGGTACAGCTAACCTATTTCTGATTAATCCCAACGGAATCATTTTTGGACCGAATGCCAGTTTGAATATTGGCGGTTCGTTTGTCGGCTCTACGGCTAATGCGATTCAATTTGGGAATAACGGCATTTTCAGCGCTTCCACTCTTGAAGCTCCCTCACCCTTGCTGACAATCAATCCTTCTGCTTTACTATTTAACCAAATTGCAGCTGCATCTATTCAAAATAGCTCAGTGGCACCAGCAGGACAAGCTCCCTCTGGGGGAATTTCTTCTGGTTTACGTGTTCCAGATGGGCGGAGTTTGTTGCTCGTAGGTGGCGACATCAAGATGGATGGCGGAGGATTGAGGGCTTACGGTGGACGCGTCGAGTTGGGAGGATTAGCTTCCCCTGGAACAGTCGGGTTAGAGGTGAATGGCAACAATTTAAGCTTGTTGAGTTTTCCTGATAACGCAACCCGTGCAGATGTGTCTCTCACCAATGGAGCTAATGTAAATGTATCAGCTGCTGGGGGCGGTAGTATTGCAGTCAACGCTCGCAATTTAAATATTTCGGGAGAAAGTAGCCTTCTGGCTGGAATAGGGCAAGGGCTGGGGTCAGAAGGTGCTGTTGCAGGAGATATTACGCTGGATGCCACAGGGGAAATAAAAGTGGTAAGCAGCGGCGGTGTGTTCAATGTTGTCTTCCCGCAAGCAGTGGGCAATGGGGGAAATATTACAGTCTCCTCTGACTCCTTCTCTTTAACTGATGGTGCTGAAGTGCTTGCCAGCACTTTAGGGCAAGGAAATGCAGGCAGCGTGTCGGTGCGAGCGTCCAATTCGGTTGATCTTGTCAATGGGAGAATTCTCAGCACTGTGGAACAAGGAGGTGTGGGCAAAAGTGGCAATATCAATATCAACGCTGCTTCTCTTTCACTCAAAGATTCCGCTCAACTACGAAGCATAGTTCGTGGAGCTTTTGACAATGTGCCAGCAGGAAGAGGGGATGCAGGTAATGTCACAGTTGATGTTACAGGTCCTGTGACCATTACCGGAACAAAGAACGGATTTCCCAGTGGAATTAGCACTGACGTGGGAACGGGGGCAACGGGCAATGGGGGGAACATTAGTATTTCCTCTGGTTCCTTCTCTTTAACTGATGGTGCTGTACTGGGTGCCAGTATCTTGGGACAAGGGAATGCAGGCAGCGTGTCGGTGCGAGCGTCCGATTCAGTTGAGCTTGTCAATAATGCGTATATCTTTAGCACTGTGGAAAGGGGAGGTGTAGGCAATGGTGGCAACATTAACATCAATGCTGCAACACTCTCACTCAAAGATGGTGCTCAACTGCTAACCCTAGTTCGTGAAGCTAGAAACAACCAGCCAGCTGGAAGGGGCAATGCAGGCAATGTTACAGTTAATGTCACAGGTTCTGTAACGATTGCTGGGAGAAAGGACACAATTCGTAGTGCGATTTCCAGCGAGGTGAGAAGGGGAGCGACGGGCAATGGGGGGAACATTAGTATTTCCTCTGGTTCCTTCTCTTTAACTGATGATGCTGAAGTGGTTGCCAGCACTTTTGGACAAGGGAATGCAGGTAACGTGTCGGTGCGGGCGTCCAATTCTATTGAGCTTGCAAACACTGCTGGCATCTTCAGTGCTGTGGGAGAAGGAGGTGTGGGTAATGGTGGCAACATCAATATCAAGGCAGCAGCACTCTCCCTCAAAAATGGTGCTCAACTGCTAACCCTAGTTCGTGAAGCTTCTGGGAACCTGCCAGCCGGAAGGGGAGATGCAGGCAATGTCACAGTTGATGTCGCAGGGAATGTGACCATTGCTGGAGTCAAGGAGGGAAACCCCAGTGGGATTTTCAGCTTAGTGGGAACCGGAGCGATAGGCAAGGGGGGAAATATTGCTATCTCCTCTGGGGACTTCTCTTTAACTGATGGCGCTCAACTGTCCGCCAGCACATTTGGACAAGGGAATGCAGGGAATATTACAGCTGATGTCACAGGGAATGTGACCATTGCTGGGATCAAGGAGGGAGAACCCAGTGGGATTCGCACCTTAGTGGGCACGGGAGCAACGGGCAAGGGGGGAAATATTGCTATCTCCTCTGGTTCCTTCTCTTTAACTGATGGCGCTCAACTGTCCGCCAGTACATTTGGACAAGGGAATGCAGGGAATATCACAGCTGATGTCACAGGGAATGTGACCATTGCTGGGATCAAGGAGGGACAAGCCAGTGAGATTTCCAGCAAGGTGAGAACAGGGGCAACGGGCACTGGGGGGAACATTAGTATTTCCTCTGGTTCCTTCTCTTTAACTGATGGTGCTCAACTAACTGCCAGCACCAGTGGTCAAGGGAACGCAGGCAGTGTGTCGGTACGAGCGTCAGATTCGGTTGAGCTTGCAAACACTGTAGTTATCTTCAGCACTGTGGAAGCAGGAGGTGTAGGCAAAGGTGGTAATATCAACATTAATGCAGCTTCTATGTCCCTCAAAGAGGGCGCTCAACTACAAACCTCAGTTCTTGAAGCTTTTAACAATCTGCCAGCCGGAAGAGGGGATGCAGGTAATGTCACAGTTGATGTCACAGGACCAGTGACGATTGCTGGCGTAAAGAACGAATTTCCCAGTGCGATTTTCAGCGTTGTGCAAACGGGGGTGACGGGCAATGGGGGGAAAATTAGTATTTCCTCTGGCTCCTTCTCTTTAACTGATGGTGCTGTACTATCCGTTAGTACTTTAGGACAAGGGAATGCAGGCAATGTGTCGGTGCGTGCGTTCAATGCGGTTGAACTTGTCAATGGCGGCATCCTCAGCACTGTGGAAAGGGAAGGTGTGGGCAATGGTGGCAACATCAACATCAACGCTGCAACACTATCCCTTAAAGACCGTGCTGCAATCACTGCTAGCAGTGCTGGCAAAGGCACTGCTGGCAACATAGAAGTTGATACTCGCTCTATCCGTTTGAGCGATCGCTCAACCATCAGCTCTAACACTGTAGCAGGACAAGGAAACATCAACCTACGTCCTCGTGATTTATTGCTGTTGCGTCGTGGTAGCAACATCACCACCAATGCTACTGGCACAGCGACTGGCGGCAATATCACCATTAATACCAACAATTTAGTTGCCGTTCCAAAGGAAAATACTGACATCAGCGCTAATGCACAAGAGAGCTTTGGCGGACGGGTAAACATCAATACTAAAGGTATCTTTGGGATTCAGTTTCGACAGCAAGACACACCATTTAGTGATATCACTGCCAGTTCTGCCCTTGGTCCGCAATTCAGTGGTTCTGTAGAAATCAACAGACCCGATGTTGACCCGACTCAGGGATTAGTAGAACTGCCCGTCAATTTAGTCGATGCCTCACAGCAAATTGACACCAGTTGTCGTCCCGATAGCAGGCAACAAAGGGGTTCCTTTGTCATCACCGGACGTGGAGGCTTGCGCCCAAGTCCCTATGATATGTTGACACCTCAAGTCGTAAATTTAAACTTGGCGACTCTGGAAGCAACAAGTGCAAGCGGTTCCTCAGCATCTCCTGTCAGTAAAGAAACTACGACTAAACCACCAGAACCCATTGTAGAAGCGACTGGCTGGGTGAAAAATGACAAAGGGGAGATTTTTCTAACAGCGAATCTGCCCGTCGTCATGCCTCATAGTCCTTGGTTGAAACCTGCTTCTTGCAGTGCGAGGCGTGAAGCTGAGTAAGAAAGGATAAGGATAGTGCATTTGCAAAATGTCTACAGCTATATTCAGCTAATTGAACCACAGATTTTTGTAGGGGCACGGCATTGCCTATTGGTGTCAACTTAAGCCAAAACCCTTGTTACGCTAGATCATGCTCTCCTGAATGCCCACAATCTCGCTTCACCCCACCCCGGTTTTGTCTTACGCCAAAACCTCCCCTCCCCTTAGCAAGGGGAGGGGATAAAGGGGTGGGGTTAAATCAACGTGGAATAAAGGTTTGAACGTTAAGTTGGCACCAATGTGTACTCATGCGCCCCTACCCCGTGGTTTATTTACTTGAAAAGCGCTGTAAGAACAAATCTCCCTTTATTGTTTAATTGTTTACATTTGGGCAACGTTGGGCTACATTCCAACCTGCATTGGGATTATTTCTTATATAGAAATGAATCCCAGTACGACCTTTATTATCTACTGAATACTCCGCGACCAAACCTGCTATTGGACCATCAATGAAATGCACGTGATTATTTGATGGATAAAACACATAACGTCCTCCGCTATAAGAGGAGGAATAATACGTACCTTGACCATCAAGTTGGATCTTTCCCAATTCGCTAGGATAAACATACATTCCGAACATATAGTAGCAATTGTAAGTTCCTGATAGTGCTTCTGGCTGAATGTGATTTGCATGGGCTGGAATCGCAGACAGCATGGTTAAAGCAACACAACTGCTCAAGTAATTTAGGATTAAACGCTTCATGCTTTTCATTCCTTCTTGATTTTTCTTGCTGCTAACATCTATTTCTCGTTGTTGAAAACTTATGCAAAAATCTCAAGAAACTATCGCATGCAAACGCATAGTTATGATTTTGACTGCTAGTTCTGCATGAGTCCTGTCTTACCAGAAATAGTCTAATATCATGTCCGAATGAACACTTATAAAAAACGAAGAACCTCAAGAGCCTACCCTTCTCCTGTCGGAGACGCACTCGCGTTCGGGAACGGCTTCGCCGTTAGCGAAGCTCCTCCGAAGGAGGCACGGCACCCTCTCCGAAATCGCCCAGAGGGTTGGGGTGAGGTCAAGCAGGAATTATAAGTAATTAAGCGGACTTCATATAACTTCAGGAATCACGAATCCGTTTCTGCGAATGGCTTAGGGACTTCCTTTCTTAAAAAATATCCAACTTTTCTTGTGGCATGGGATTGACGCCCGGGGCGATCGCCACGAACCGCAACAAAGAAATCCAGGAAACCGAACGCCTAATTGCACAATTGGAATTACAGCTACTTCCTTTATAGCCACTGTCTAATCTAGCGCGCAGCGGTCTTCAGTTGCGTCGCTGATATAACTCCTTGAACGGATACCAATTTTTTAAACTTTTCCGTAATCAAAATAAAATAAATTTTTTCTAACTCTTCAATACTTTTTTATACTACGTACAAAATCAAAAGAATTTTTATTTAAGTAATCACTGAGTACTCAAAAATATTCCTTTTGGTACTGTCAAAATACTTCTTAAGTGATATTTATTCTAATAATCTGAATTTCTCCACGGAATTTACACCATTTAACCCTGTCTTCTCGCTATAGTCATTTTCAGTGTTAATGCAATTGACAGTTAAGCTGTCACGTTGATCAGAAGTTATGAATCTAGTTCCAACAAAGAACACTTTCCAGTAACATAGTTCTGTGTTGTTTTGGAGTCACAACTTGGAATCATAGCTTTTGACTTGCTTTTTCAAACACTCACCCGCTCATCTCACTGCTCTAAAGTACAGTACTGGTAACGACTTATGACGCGCTCTCCAAAGTCAGGAAATGAACAGGAGCCTTCTAACCGTCGTCTGTGGCTTCTCCTCTTAGGACGTACTAGTCTTGCTGTGGGAGTGATTTTGCTAGCTGGAATTGCAGGTGGTGTTTGGTGGGCTAGGAACTATGTTTATAAAGATTTAGCACCATTGGTGGAGAACAATCTTCAGCAGTTGCTTGGAAGACCAGTAAAATTAGGGGCAGTTGAGCGATTTTCGCTTTCTAGTTTGAGATTCGGAGCGTTATCGGTACCAGCAACTCCCAATGATCCAGATAGAGTTGCAGCAAAAGCTGTGGATGTACAGTTTTCGCCTTTGCGGCTCCTTTTTAACCGGACATTGGCATTAAATGTTACTTTAGTTGAGCCTGATGTATATCTTGAACAAGATAAACAGGGACGCTGGGTAACAACTCAACTTAAGACGGGAGATGGAAAAGGTATTATCCAAACTGAGTTGCAGACAATACGGCTTCAGAATGGAGATGTGGTGTTGGTGCCAAATCCGACACCAAATAAACCCAAAGGTTCAGTTGCGTTAGATCAGGTAAATGGTACAGCGCGAATTCTGTCTCAAAATCAAGGAATTGGCTATGATCTCGGTGCTCAACCAACCACGGGAGGAACAGTCAAAATAGTTGGTGAGACACAACTGAAAACACTACAAACTAACGTCAAGCTGCAAGCGCAAAATCTGGAAGCAGCCAATGTTAGTCGATTAATTGAGCTACCAATTGCTTTGCAATCAGGTCGTGTAGATGCTGACTTAGGGGTTCAATTACAGCCAGATCAGCAAGAACCCAATAAGCAAGAAATTGCGATTAATGGAACGGCGATCGCCAATAAAGTCACTGCTCAAATTCAAAACGTTCCCCAAAAGTTTATCAATTCCATTGGCAAATTAACTTTCCAGGGTCAGACAGTTGGTATTGAAAGTCTAACTACAAACTATGGCACAGTTCCCGTTCTGGCAAATGGATCTCTCAATCTCCAAACAGGTTACAATATTTCCGCTCAGGTAAAGGCGGTTAGTGCCAAAAATCTTTTAGACACGCTGAATGTGAAATTGCCAGTTCCGGTTGCTGGAGAAGTACAATCAAAAATTCAGTTGCAAGGAGCAATTCAACAACCCATTCTCAGCGGAACTGCAAGCAACATCAAACCTGTTCAAGTTGACCGCGTTTTATTTAATGGTATTAGTACTGGCTTTCGGTTAAGCCTATCTAAAGCCGCATCTGGTATTACCGTTTCTAACCTGCAATTAATCCCAGCAGCAGGTGGGCAAATTACAGGGAACGGTCAAATTCAACTGGGATCTAAACCTCAACAAGGTGGAGTGAAGTTTAATCTGCAAGCCGAAGGTGTGTCAGCAGATGCACTTGCTAGTGCTTACGGCTTGACTCTCCCCACAAGTATTGGGAATGTGTCAGCCAAAGCCGAAGTTTCTGGTTCACCTGGAGGCGGTACACAGCCATTGACGCTTAACATATCTAGCGTTCAAGCAACACCACCAGCGGGAGGACAAATCACAGCAAACGGTCGAGTTCAACTTGTCCCCCAAGGTAACGTTGCGTTAAATGTTCAAGCTCAAGGTATACCAGCAAATGCGATCGCCCAAGGTTACGGCGTTTCAGTTCCCATCAACATTGGTGGTGTATCCGCTAACGCCACAGTCTCTGGAAGACTCGGTGCGCAACCTTTAACAGTCAATGTTGCAAGCGTGAAGGCGACTCCAGAAGTAGGAGGACAAATCACGGCAAACGGTCAAGTTCAGCTTGCACCCAAAGGTAGAGTTTCATTTAATGTGCAAGCTCAGAATTTACCAGGCGATGCTATTGCCAAAGCTTACAAGACTTCACCTCCGATTACAATTGGTAATGTATCGGCAAACGCCAGGATTTTTGGCTCACTTGGCAATTTGCAAACAGTCGCGCAGGTTTCAGCACCCACAGCCACGTATCCCACGAGTGGACAAGTTGTTGTCAATCAACAAGGTAATAGTGTTCTCTTCCAAGATGCTGTTGTCAAAGTGGCAGGCAGTACAATTAGAGGCAGGGGTCAACTTGCCCAAGGTCGCTGGCAAGCTTTTGTTAATGCCGATCAACTACAATTGAGTCGTTTTGCACAGGTACCACCCCAGCTTCAAGGGGGAGTCTTAAGCAGTCAGTTGAATTTGTCAGGAACCACTGCTTCGTTCCAACCGTCAACCATTCAAGCTTCAGGACAGGCAAGTCTGCGTAATGTGGCAGGAGGTACAGTTAACGTTAGGAATATTAGCCTTGATAATGGTCGCTGGCAAGCCCTTGCTAATGTTTCCCAAGTTCAACTCAACCGTTTCTCTCAACAACTGCAAGGACGACTCAATAGCAACTTGCAATTAGCAGGAACGACTGAATCTTTTGCGCTTTCAAATATTCGCGCCGCAGGACAAGTCGGTTTATCACAAGGGTTATCACTGCTTGCACAACCAATCACAGCACAAGTTCAGTGGAATGGACAACAGATTATTCTGCAAAACGCAACTTCCCCCGGACTGAGTGCTAACGGTGTTGTTGCAGTCCAAGTACCAGAAACTGGCACACCTCAAGTCAGTGGTTTTAATCTCAATGTGCAAGCACGCAATTATAACCTGCAAAAAGCGAGTTCCAATCTTCCTGGTAACATAGCGTTAGCGGGGCGACTTAATTTCACAGGACAAGTTACAGGTACGCCAACGACTCCTAATGCTGTGGGAAACATCCGGCTAGAGAATTTGAATGTCAGTGGTTTGGCGTTTGACCCGGTATTAGCTGGGAATGTAAAATATCAGGGCGGGCAAGGTGGACAACTGCAACTTGCAGGTAGACAAGACGAAATTGCAGTTAATATTGATGCAAACAATCGCCCAAGTTCATTTTTATTCCGACGTGATCAAGCAGTTGCCACTGGCAGAACTGAAGGAGAAAACTTGCTTGTCAACGTGCGAGATTTTCCTGTAGCTATTCTGAGTGGGTTTGTTCCTAATAATACGTTAAAACCTCTTGCAGGGCAAGCATCCGGCGATTTAGTCGTTAATCTCAATAACTATGCAGCTGCTGGAGAAGTGGCGATCGCCAAACCTGTCGTTGGTAGAGTCACAGCAGATGAATTTCGAGGTAACATTACTTATGCCGATGGTGCTGCTAGCTTAACGAATGGTCAATTGCGGATAGCAGAAAGCAGCATCGCCCTGAGTGGAAATGTGCAAACAGGGAACAACCCGCAATTTCAATTCCAAGCTAATTTTGACCAAACCAGAATCGACAGACTTTTACAAGCATTCAATGTCTTTGATTTTGGGGATTTTGGTGGAGGGTTGCAGGGTCCCGATTTGGCAGGAGCAGAGGTTCTTCAAACTCAGCCTCGGAGTTTGCCAGATACAGATTTGCTAACACAGCTAAAGTATTTCTCACAAATTGCAACCCGAGTCGTACAAGAACAAGCACAGCAAAAAGAACCAACGACTTTACCCACACTTGCAGAATTACAGGGTGCTCTTAGCGGAGGAATTGAAGTGGCTGGCTCATTAAAGTCAGGATTGAATGCCAGCTTTAATTTTCAGGGCAATAACTGGCAATGGGGTAACTACTCGATTAATGATGTCATAGCTAGAGGCACTTTTGCAAATGGTGTCGTGACACTGTTACCGTTGCGTGTAGATTTGAATCCAGGTTCGCTGGCATTTACAGGACAGTTAGGAACTGAACAACTGTCTGGACAGTTGCGTGTGGCAAGTTTACCTTTATCACTTCTACAGCCTTTTATAGAAAGATATCCAGTCGATGTCACAGGGAATGTGAATGCTGTCGCCACCCTAGGTGGTGATTTAAAAGACCCCAGAGCGATCGGTGAACTGACGCTGGTGGATGGTACTATCAACAAACAAGCAGTGCAGACTGGGCAAGTGAGTTTCAATTATAACAATGCTCGTCTGAATTTTGGCAGTACCGTGTTGGTGACTGGGACACAGCCTGTTCAGATTGCAGGTAGCGTACCTTTTGGGTTGCCTTTTGCTTCAGTTCAACCAGATAGCAATCAAATCAGCATCAACGCCAGAGTGCAGGATGAAGGCTTGGCGCTGTTAAACTTGTTTACCAATCAGCAAGTCACTTGGGTGAATGGTCAAGGGCAAGTGAATGTAGATGTTCAAGGGACTTTAAACCAGCCGATTATCAACGGAGTCGCCACAGTTAATAATGCAACTTTTCAGGCTCAAGCTTTACCTGACCCCTTGACAAATGTCACAGGAACACTCCAATTTAACGGCGATACGCTGACTGTCGAGAGCCTTCAAGGGCAATACAATAAGGGTGCAGTGAGTGCTGCGGGAGTCCTGCCCATTTTTGCACGTCAAGGAGCACGAGCCGAAGCCGCAACAAATCCCCTCACCGTATCGGTAAATAATTTGGATTTGAATGTTCAAGGGCTGTATCAAGGAGGTGTCAGCGGTGATGTCGTTATTGGTGGAACAGCGCTGTCGCCTGATATTGGTGGAACGATTCAGCTCAACGATGGTCAGGTGTTGATTGGACAATCCAATACAGCTGGTGCAAAACCATCAGGTACACAAAAGGACAGCGCAACAGATAACGCAACAACTATTTTCAGGGCACAACCAACAAATACGCAAGGAACTAGCACACCGGATGGCGCAACAACGACTTTCGGCGCACAACCAACAAATACGCAAGGAACTAGCACACCAGATGGCGCAACAACGACTTTCGGCTTAGAACAACCAGGTACACAAGATAACGCAGCGGCTACTGCGACTCGACCAAATTTACCTATAGAGTTTGATGGTTTAAGGCTGATTCTAGGTAACAATGTTCGTGTCTCCACTGCGCCCATACTCGGCGGCTTTGTACCAGGAGGCGAGTTGAGTCCGTCTCTACTCACCTTTGACGCAAAAGGCAATTTGACTATTAATGGTACGTTAGCGAAGCCTCTGCCCCAAGGAGTCATTCGTCTTACAGGAGGGCGAGTCAACTTATTTACAACTCAGTTTACCTTAGATCGGGGTTATGAACACACTGCGGAGTTTACTCCCAGTCGAGGACTCGACCCCGTCCTAGATGTCCGGCTTGTAACACTTGTACCGGAGGCAACAGGGGCAACAGCTAATCGCACTTTGAGATCTCCTTTTTCTAGCGAAATCAGTGATGTTTCTGCAACCAGCTTTGGTACTTTACGAACTGTTCGTGTTCAAGCCAGAGCAACAGGACCAGCCAGTCAATTAGCTGAGAATCTAGAACTGACGAGCGAACCTAGCCGCAGTAAGGCAGAAATTATTTCCCTGTTAGGCGGTTCTATTATTAATTCGCTGGGTCAATCAGACGCAACAACTGGACTTGTCACCCTCGCTGGTTCTACGATATTCGGTAGTTTGCAAGGAAGCATTACTGCGATAGGACAGGCGATCGGCTTTAGTGAATTTCGCATCTATCCTTCCCCCGTCACCACGCGAGCATCGAGGAACTCCGACCAAAGAGAGACGTCTTCAGTTCTCGGCTTAGCAGCAGAAGGTGTGTTTGACATTAGTAGGAATTTCTCTGTTTCCCTCTCGCGGGTTTTCTTGACCAATGAGCCTTTCAATTACAACGTCATATATAGAGTTAATGACGATCTTTTGGTGCGAGGCTCAACGAATTTAGCAGACGACAGCCGTCTACTATTTGAGTACGAGACACGATTTTAGTTGCTGTTGAGAACGAACTGTAACTTTTTCAACAACTCATCTGACGTGTAGGGCTTTGACATAAAGGTTTTGACACTATTACCAAGGAGTTGAGCCATCTTAGAGGTCACAAGTCCGCTAACAGCAATAATTTTAACCTGTGGGTTCATCCTTTTTAATACTTTGACGGTAGTTGAACCATCCATAGACGGCATCATCATATCAATTAACACAACACTAATTTTTTTCTGATGTTGCGTATACAGCGCCAGTGCCTCAATTCCATCCTTAGCAACTAAAACTTTGTAGCCATAGTTTTCCAACACTGTTTTAGTCACCTCACAAATTGAATCTTCGTCATCAACAACAAGAATCAATTCTCCAAATCCAATCGGTAATTTATGATCAGGTGTGACTAAACCATCTGTTTGAGTTGTCGGCGTTGCGGGTAAGTGCACCTGAAATTTTGTTCCCTTTCCGACTTCACTAACGACGTTGACAAAACCGCCGTGGCTTTTAACAATGCCCATGACTGTTGAAAGACCAAGACCTGTACCTTTGCCCACTTCTTTTGTTGTGAAAAATGGTTCAAAAATTCGCTCAATGATTTCTCTATTAATCCCAACTCCCGTATCAGATACTGTTATGACAACGTAGGGACCCACCTTAGCTTCAATATTCATTCGGGCATAATGACTATCAATCCAAAGATTTTTCGCAGAAATTTCCAGGATACCGCCATTAGGCATAGCATCACGAGCATTAATGCAGAGATTCATCAGAACTTGGTGCAGTTGAGTAGTATTGCTTGTGATAGTCCAAAGATTTTGCGCTGTTGCATCGGTGCGGACTTCAATGGCTTTGGGAAATGTCTGTTTAGTAATACGCTCAATTTCTGAGATTATATGCTCTACCTGTAGGGATGTACGCTCACCTTCAAGTCCGCGTGCGAATGACAGCACTTGTTTGACCAAAGTTGCTCCACGTTTTATATTTGTTGTAAGTATTGAAAGCCACTGCTGACTCTGCTCATCCAAAAGTTTTCTTTCTAAAAGTTGTACACTCAGCAGCATAGGTGTGAGCGCATTGTTGAGGTCATGAGCGATACCGCTTGCCAAGGTACCGATACTCTCTAAGCGCTGAACCCGGAGAAACTGAGCTTCGAGTTGTTTTTTCTCTGTAATGTCAGTGTTAACCGTAAGAATGGATTTCGGTTGCCCATCTTCATCGCGCACTAAAGTCCATCGGCTAGCAACGATAATTTTCTTGCCTTCTTTTGTAAGTTGATGTAACTCACCCTGCCAAGAGCCACTTTCAGCTAAACTTGTCTGAATGTTAGGCAGTTGAGATAAGCTTTCCTGTTGATATAAAAGCTCATTGACATTTTTGCTGAGCACTTCTTGTGCCTTCCATCCGTACAGACGTTCAGCCCCTTGGTTCCAAAATCGGATTTGGTGATCCAAGTGTCGTACAATAATTGCATCTGCCGTGATATCAAGCAGCTCCGCTTGTTCGCGGATTTTCTGTTCTGCTTGCTTGCGTTCTGTCATATCGAGGACAAAACCAACCATGCTCTTTTGAGACTCTTCCAGAAGCGCACCACCAATCACAACAGGAAGACGGCTACCATCTTTGCGAATGAACTCCTTCTCGAAAGGAGTACAAACTCCAGAACAGGCTAATTCTGTGATCGCCCTTTCATCCAAACTGCTATATTCTGCTGGAGTCATTTTATCCCAATACAATTTTCCTTTTAGCAGTTCTTCCCGTTCATATCCCACCATCTGCAAAAAGGCATCGTTGGCTTCTGTAATTTTGCCGTTCAACTCTGTCAAAATAATCCCAATAATATTAGATTCAACCAAGCGTCTAAAGCGGGCTTCACTTTCTTGAAGCGCTTGAAAAGCTTGCTCACGCTCTTCTTCTGCTCGTTTACGCTCGGTGATATCAATAACAAAGCCAGCCATCTGAGCAACATTGCCTGCACTGTCTAAAAAAAAGTACCCTTTGTCCTCAACTGTGATATAATTGCCATCTTGGCGACAAAGACGGTATGACAAATGAAATGGCTTTTTTGTAGATAAAAGGCGGTTATTCTCTTGCTGAAAGGGGTTTCTATCTTCAGGGTGAATGAGTTCTAACCACTGGTTTAAACCTCCTGACATCTCCTCTGGGGAGTAGCCTAATATCCGCTCTAAGTTGCCGCCATAGGTGACATCATTGGTATAAGGATTCCAGTCGTAGATTATCTGACCACTTGCCTGAATGAGTGCTTCATAGCGATTTTTCCAGTTGGCTAATTCATCTTTTTGGCATTGCAGTTCTTCCTCTATTTGCTTACGCTCAGAAACTTCCACCTCCAAACGCTGATTTTGCTCTGTGAGTCTTTTCGTTAGGTTTTGCAGGCGCAGGTGGATGTTTACCCGAGCTAAAACTTCTTCATGCTCTAACGGCTTGGTGATATAGTCAACTGCCCCAAGTTTTAATCCTTTAACTTTATCCACCTTATCGCTTAGGGCAGTCAAGAAAATGACAGGAATATCTTGAGTGATTTCATTCGTTTTCAAGCGACGGCAAGTTTCAAAACCGTCCATTTCCGGCATGAGTACATCTAACAAGATAAGATCAGGTGGGGCGTATTCCGCCATTTCAATCGCACTTTCCCCATCTTCAGCCACCACAACATTCAAGCCTGAATCTTCTAAAAAATCAAACAGCATTTGTAAATTGGTGGGAGTGTCATCGACGATTAAGATGACACCTTTTTCATGATTATTAAAACTCATTCAAACCTCTTAATCTTTTCAAGTCTTAATATTTTTTAAATATTGCCGAATTTGTTTTCCTTTAAAACTTTTAGCAAGTTGACGCAGATGCGTGGCAAACGGCACCCATTGCTTATCCAACTCCTCCAGTCTTGTGGCTTCCTGAATAATGCCTTTGAGGTCGCCCCTCATCGCCAAATCAAGTAAGGTAGCCACTTGCTGTGCAGGTGGAACTACAAGAGAGTCCTGAGTACTCAGTCCTGAGTACTCACTACTGAGTTGTACTTTGGTGTCTATCTCTTCATAAACCCATTCCAACCCCAAGTGAACCCGTACTTTTTCCAAAAGGTCTGCTTCCCGGACTGGTTTGGGGAGGAAACCGTCGCAACCAACTTTCCGGCTTTGTTGATGGTCGAAATCAAAAACGCTCGCCGAGATGGCAATCACCACAACCCCTTCCAACTCCGGCATCATCCTGAGGCGACGGGTCGCTTCAAAGCCATCCATCACGGGCATCACCAAGTCCATTAAAATGATATCTGGCTGAAATTGATGAGCTTTGTTTAAACCGTCTAAACCGTCAGTCGCTTCTAAAACTTCAAACCCCAAAGGCTCTAGCATATTAACCAACACAGAACGATTTGCCCACTTGTCGTCTACTACCAAAATTTTCCGCTTCAAGCCTTTGAAACCAATGATATTGTTTTCCGAAATATCAGCAACATCAATCCATTCAACTTCAGGTAAATCTAAATCCAACCAAAAAACACTTCCTTTCCCTAGTGTACTTTCTACTTTCAGTTCCCCGCCCATCAATTCAGCTAATTCACGGCTAATTGTCAGTCCCAATCCTGTTCCTTCAGTCTCGCGGATTTTCTCACCCGCCTGTTGGAATGGTAAAAAGATTTCTTCTAATTTCTCCTGAGCAATGCCAATGCCTGTATCTTCTACCTGAAAGCGGAATTTTTCTTGATGATAGCCAACTTTGAAAGTAATGTAGCCTTGTTCTGTAAACTTAACTGCATTTCCAAGTAAGTTAATTAAAACTTGCCGCAACCGCTTTTCATCTGCTCGGACGGCTTTGGGAATCGGTGTTAAAGTTTCGTAAATTAATTCTATACCTTTTTGTTCAGCACGAATGCGGCAGATTTCCGCAATAGCTTCTAGAAATTCCGGAAAATGAAAATTTTTCGCATAAAGTTCCATTTTCCGAGCCTCAATTTTTGAGATGTCTAAAACATCATTAATCAGATTGAGCAAGTGTTCACCGCATTGATGAATAATGTTCAGACCATTCTTTTGCTGGTCTGTGATAGTTTTGCCTTTTTTGAGGATTTGAGCATAACCCAAAATCCCGTTAAGCGGAGTGCGGAGTTCGTGGCTCATGTTAGCCAAAAATTGGCTTTTGGCTCGGTCGAGTTCCGCTAAAGCTTCAGCGCGTTTGCGTTCCATCTCCAAGGCGCGAGTGTTGGCAACTGCTGTTGCTATCTGCCCTGCAACCAAGCTTAAAAATCTGCTATAGGTATCGTTAAGAGCACGTCGAGGGCTAATACCAACGACTAAAAGACCAGTAGGCAGTGTAACACCAGGTTGTGCTACTGGCAAGACAAGTGCTACAAAGGGCGATTCTGGCCAAGGACCACCTGGCAAAGCACCAAATTGAGCTACCAAATTGTCTACTTGTACGGTTTGTCCGGTGCGTGCCACTCGTGCTAAAGGCCAAGATCCAGGTTTGTCTTCGGCACTTAGGTCAATAACTCGAGGGCTAGCAGGTGTATCAGGTTCCAGCCCCGTTGTTCCTGCCAAATGCGCTTGTCTCCTACTCTCATCTAACAGATAAAGTAGAGCAAAGGGAATATCAGCAGCGTTCTGACTTAAAGTTTCAGTCGCAATTCTACAAGCTTCTTGGGTCACTTGCGCCGTAGCGGTATTAATTCCCAAATCGTGCAGCGTCCGTAGGCGTCGTTCATCTAAGACGCGTTCTGTGGTTTCGGTAACAGCCTGGAAAATGCCGACGACCTGACCCGACTCATCACGGATGGGGCTGTGGGAGAACGTGAAGTACGTCTCCTCGATATACCCGTTGCGGTTCGGCAGAATTAACTGGTTTTCATACCAAGTGCCTTCACCCGACAAAACCCGCTCGAACATCGGAGTCAGGACATCCCAGATTTCTGTCCACCAAGGATACGCAGGCTGTCCTAGTGCCCCAGGATGCTTGAGGTCACCGAGGATAGGGCGGAAGCCGTCGTTGTAGAACTGAACCAACTCTGGTCCCCAATGAATCAGCATCGGGAAGCGCGAAGCTAGGAGGATACTCACCGCAGTACGCAAGCTTTGGGGCCAACTACTGACAGGACCCAATAGGGTTTTTGACCAATCGAGCGATCGCATCAGCGCTCCCATCTCCCCACCCCCAGCCAAACAGTCTTCGGGTTTAGCCGTCTTCACCTCACCAATCACGAGTTCTCCTCCTGTTTGACGTATGCGAATAACATTAACAAGAAAGAACTCAGAACTCAGAACTCAGAACTCAGAGAACCCCCGTTCTCTAGGACTGGGTGGCAGTTTTGGGGGTTTAAATCCCCCACCAAGTCAAAGATTTGGTGGTCTTCAATTAGTAGCGGGTCTGAATCCTTTACTAATTGCATTCTGAGTTCCTAGCTGCGGAATTCTGTATTCTTCTTCAATTTCTTTCAAATGTCTTGCTTATATACTAATTACGTAATTCAACTTAAAATTACGTAATTTTGAGTAAACTAACCTAAAGTAACTCCTCATAGTTATAACTATGGCTTCTTGAGAATAGAATGGCTAGCAAGCAATCAGCTTGATGAGTGCCAAAGTCAGCGTAGCGAAATGGAAAAAGCGTACAAGCTAGGTCAAAATCCTTTTTCTATCTACCTTTGGTCAACTAACTAATATCAGAAACATGACGAGCGGAAACTTGGTTTTAGTAAAAGTTTTGAGGGAATTTGAACAACGAATCATCTTACTCCACTTTACCCCTCAAATAAGGTTTCAAAACTTAATGGCAGAAGTTCTTAATGTACAAGATTCTTAATATACAAGATTCCTTTATTTGCATTGAATTGATGCAAAAACTGCAAGTGAATCCTTCTCATAAGAAACCATCTGTGCTAAGGATTTCATAAAAGAGAAATTATATGATGTCCGGCAAATTACCGATAATTACAGAACCCCACCCCTAACCCATTGGTGTCAACAATCGCGTTCAAACCTTTATCCCACGTTGATTTACCCCACCCCTTAATCCCCTCCCCTTGTTAAGGGGAGGGGAGGTTTTGGCGCTCTTACAAACCGGGGTGGGGTGAAGCGAGAATCGCGGGCAAATATAAGGGCATGAGGCAACGTAATTACAAGGTTCTTGCCTTAGACACGTATCCCCCTAACCCCTCCCCCTCCGGGTATGCCTTCGGCACGTCTATGTCCTGAGCCCTTCGGGCACGGCTTGAGGCCGAACGGACACGCTACGCGAACGACGAACGCCAGTCGCCTAGGTTGGGAAACCCGCCTGCAGCGCGCTTACTCCCCGCAAGCAGGGAGGGAAACTTCAGCCTAAGTACACGTCACCGTAAAAAGGGGTCGGAAATCAAAATTTTCATGACCCTGGACAAAGTTCATTCAAACAGCGAATTCCGTACCTCATTTATGGTGGGCTGTACTAAGGGAGGTTGCACGGTACAGACGCTCTCGTCCCTCACCGTAGGGACGAGAGCGAGGATCATTACGCAACCACTAATTCAGACTCACTTTCTGATGGCGCACCATCTTGTACCAACGAAGGTCTGTTATCATTGCGTTGCAACATATTACCTGCGAATGCTAACAAGGCGTTGGTCTTACGAGTGCGCCACTCATCCACGAGTTTTTGCACTTGGATTGCAGACATCCGCCGTGTCATGGCTTCATAAAGATAGGCAGCATGACCAGTTTCATCCTGGGCAATGCTCAACATCCCCAGTTTAAGGTTACGAGCAATTGCGTCATCTTCAGGTAACACGTTTGCCATGCGGGCAAAGTCTTTGCTAGCATCCAACTCTAGGATGTAGGTGCTAGCCATAAACACATCCCAATCAATATTCTCAGGTTTGAGCTGTTCTTGAGAGTAGCCTTCAAAGAATGCAGCAAAGAAGGGGCTGCGCCGTTCTTGAGTTTTATTTTCCTCCGGATTCTTAGGCAAACTTTTAAAATCTACAACTGTTTTATTAAGTTGTTTTAAGGCATGAGCAAAAATTTGACCATGCTTGGTTTCATCTGATGCGTGTTTTGCCAGTTTTTCTGCTAGCCATGTGTCGCCTTCTGCGGCAGCGCGATCGCTCAGTTTAGTGAGAAATGGAACTGAGCCAGACTCTGCCAACTGGAAGCCTGCAAGAACGTTGGGGCGGGTTTTGAGGTCGCGGATTTGCAAGGCATAAAAATAAGCCATAGCACCAGAACCAACTAAGTGCATGACATAAGTCAAGAAGTTCATGAGTAACTCGTGCTTATTGTGAGGAAGTTACATTCCTTATACTAATCCTCATTTTCGGTTTGGATTACTTATTTTTGGAGGATAGATTTGGCGAGATTAGGTTTGCATTCACCATAGAGTAGGGGCAGTGAGCTTTGCTCACCGGGTACGCTACACTGATAGCAATCAATCCCTAGGGGATGGGAACCATGACGAAAATCTCTAATTTTGAAAAGGTATCGGTTAGTCCAGAACTTCTGAAAGGTCTGCAAGGTTTCGTTGCCTTTATCGATGACGGAACAGATGTCGAGGCAATTTTTGATATTGCTGCTGCGTTAGCCAACCATGAAGTTTCTGCTGCTGCGATTACCTATCTCAAGTCCCATCCTGAAATTGCTCAACTTTTTAAAGAACAATATATTGCACCGACTCCCAATCTAGAAGCGTTACTCAAGCTGCCTGAAGATTCGTTAGGCTTTGCCTATGCCTCTCACATGCGAGCAGCCAACCTTGATCCAGAGTTTTATCGCAAAGTCGAGCTTCAAGATGACGCAAGCTATTTAACTCTGCGTATGCGACAAACCCATGATATTTGGCATACCGTTACAGGATTTGGCACCGATTCTGTTGGGGAAATTGGGTTGTTAGCATTTCAGATCGCACAAAATCGCTCTCCGTTTGCAGTGATGTTGATTGCCGCAATAACCCTAAGTATGATCAAGATGAATAGCGATTTAAACCCGCTTGTACGTGTCCTTCAGCAGGGCTACGATTTGGGGTATCAGGCAAAACCCTTTCTGGCGCAGAAGTGGGAAGAGGCTTGGTCTAAGCCGCTACCAGACTGGCGTAAGGAGTTAAATGTCACTCCTCCAAGATAAAGCCTGATCACAAGATGGCAGAGAATGGTAGGGCAATCGGCTTTGAGGCAGGAGTTTGAGGGCAGGTATCCCTCTTTCTCTGGACTCACCATTCTCAACAAGAGCCTCTGGCTCTAATATCTCGTTACCAGGTTCAACCTGGTAACGAGGGTTTGGAGGCTGAGCCGACTCACTGTTGCAACTCTTGCAAGATCTCAGTAGTAAGACCTGGTGATACATTAGAAAGCCAAGTGGTGATATAGCGCTGCTATGTAGCTCTTGGTATCATGAAAGTAACTGGCATCCCTATTCAGTAGCTTTCCATAATGCTGTGTTTAAGATCATTTCAAAGAGCTTATTTATTTGACGACTTTGAAATTGAAATCAAAGAAGAAATTTTCAGTAAATACAAGTATGCTTTGGCATATATTGGTGTAGATTTTGAGAGAGAAGATGTCCAAGAAGCTCTCCTCAACTGTATTGAGGGCTTTGAAGATGCCATATGTGCCACTATCGCTTACTGGTACTGGCTAACAGAAAATTCTCAACCTTTCTATGCAAATGCTTGTCTCATTCAAGCGATAGGTCAACGTTGGAACTCCAGGTATTGGAAAGACGAATACTTAGACAACCCTAATTTTAAAAGCCCAAGCCTTGCATGGTGGGAACAAGCAGGAAAAGTGTGGGGTCAGGATTTCAGAAATCAAATTATTGCTGATGTCAACGAAGATTATATCTTGTTCCGAACAGGCAAGAGAATAGCTTTTTCTGTAGCTACAAGATGGGGCTGGGAAAGGTTGAAGGAATATGCGCTCACGCAACAACTAGAAGCAGAGGAAAAATACCGTCAACGGCAAAGATTTTAACAGTTACCAGTTATCAAGTACAGTCCGAGTTATCAGTTTTATCGTTGGGGGAAACACCACACCAATTGGACCGAAAGCGTTGGTGCGCTGTAACACCACACCAGCTCGGTGGCGTCACTGCGGCTGGTACTGTTCACTGTTTTAATGAACGATTTCTGAAAAGCCCTACAGACTCGAAGTCTGGGGCTATACAAACGAAACCCACCTTCGTAGGCTAAAATGCTTGCAGGCTGCGGAGGCACACCAGTGTTTGTATGATTCTCGATAGCCCCACTCTTCTTTCTAGAGTAAGGCATTTTGGCGAAGGTCTTTTAAGAAGAATGCAGAACACAGAACACAGTAATCAGAATATCCAAAACGAGTGAATCCGGGGGATTTAAGTGCGAAAAACTTTCGCGTGTCTCCGCATGTTGTTGACCGGGGCTTTATACCAATACGAGCGCAACCTTAACTCTTGGTTCGCGACGAGAAAACGCGTTTAATATTCTGATTTCTGAGTTCTGATTCCTGAGTTCTTTGTTGGTCAAAGAAACCAGGTTTGTCGGCTACACTCTTGCAGCAGGTAAAGCTAACCTTGCAGGCTGCTCTAAGGTGGTATCTTCAGCGCTATACACTTGTTCTGATGCCAACAGTTGCCGAATGAACCTGGCTACAGCTTTCTGCGCCAACTGGTTGGCGACTTGTTGACCTAAACGCTGTACCCCTGGGTTGAACAACAACTGAGCAAGTTGAGGTGCAAGTCGCGCTGGGTCAAAACCACGGGTTTCTTGGAGAATATTCAAAATCCGTTTGATATGATCCAAGGTTTGTTGTTGTTCGATGGAAGCAGCAGGAGTTTCATTGACTGTTGTGATCCCAACTCTTTCTCGCAGCAGGTATGTAAAGTTATGCAAAACATTTCTACCTAAAGCATCGACTCCTTTGACAACTTCGTCCACGAGTTTGTCACGAATGAAAGCACCGCGTTCGGAAGACAGAAAGTCTATCCCCTGATTCAGTACCAAGTCAAAGTCATAGTCTTGACTATTACGAGCATTACGTAACAAGTTTTCTAAACGGTTCCAGCGGAATGTACCTTCTTTAAACAGCAAATCCCGCAACGATGATCTTAATTCCGGCGCTTGGTCGGTTAACAAACGTTTGGCAACGTAGGGATAAGCTTCGCTGAGGACTTTGAAGTTGGGGTCAATATTAATGGCGATGCCTTCCAATGTCACCAGCGAACGGATAATCAAGGCGTAGTAGGCTGGAACGCGGAAAGGATACTCATACATCAACGCCGATAGATCATCGGTAATACTTTTGATGTTCAACTCGGCAACACTGGCTCCCAAGGCGTTACCAAACACTCTAGCAAACGCTGGAATGATCGGTGTCAAGTCGGTGTCTGGTGTCAAAAATTCCAGCTTGACGTAATCACGACCTAAACCTTCAAAGTCGCGGTTCACCAAGTGAACGATCGCCTCCAGCAAACCATAGCGCTGCTGTGGCTTAATCTCGCTCATCATCCCAAAGTCGAGATAAGCCAATTGACCATCAACTGTGGCTAACAAATTACCTGGGTGAGGATCAGCGTGGAAAAATCCATGTTCCAGCAACTGGCGCAGCGAACACTGTACACCTACTTCAATTAAATAACGAGCATTTATACCGAGAGCGCGAAGTTCTTCTGTTTGGGTTAATTTAACACCATTAATCCACTCCATCGTCAAAACGCGACGATTGGTGTATTCCCAGTATATTTTCGGTACATAAACGTCTTTCATGTGACCATAAAGCTGGAAAAATCGCTCAGCGTTTTCTCCCTCATGAATATAGTCCATCTCTTCAAAGATGCGATCGCCTAATTCATCGAGGATACCAACAAGGTCACTCCGCACCCGTTTGATATTTCTTTGCGCCAATTTAGCCAGTCGGCGCAGGATATACAAATCAATTGTGATGCGTTCTCTTAAGTCCGGACGTTGGACTTTCACAGCGACTTCTTCACCAGTTTTCAGCTTACCTTTATAAACTTGACCCAAGGAAGCAGCTGCAATTGGTTCCCGAGACAGTTCAAGATAAACCTCCTCTGGAGAAGCACCCAGTTCTTCTTCAATAAACCGATAAGCAATTTCGTTGGGAAAAGGTGGTAATTTGTCTTGCAGTTGAGTGAGTTCCTCCAGATACACAGGAGGAACCAGATCCGGTCGGGTGGACAAAGCTTGTCCAATTTTGATGTAAGCAGGTCCCAGGCTTGTCAGCAGTTCTCGCAGCTTAACTGCTCGCCGTCGGTCATTTTTGACGACGACTCCCCGCTGGCTATCCCACCACAACCCCAAAGCAAAGGTCAACGTTGATGTTAAAACTGTAACAATACGTCCGAAAACCTGTAGGGGTCTTTTTTTGTAATGCGCCGAAATCTCCTGGGGATTGTAATGTATTGTTTCACCAGTGTTTGTAGTTAATAGCACCTCGCGAGTCTGAGTTTCCTCTGAAGTTGGTAAGCTGACAACTTTGATAGCACTATTTTCAAGCACCAGTTCACTATTGGACAGTTCATCTCGACGAAAATCCTTCGCGTGACTGTCCTCAACGGATAGTTGACGTAAATTGGAACCGCCACTTATGCGGCTGTCTTCCTTCATTAATTGGGAAGTAGGGGGAACTGTCTTAGCATTCATGTAGCTCTACCACCGCATCGGATTTATATGTAAAGTATTGTAACAATTTATGATGCATACGTGTAAATCCTTGTAGGGATAGGGTATGGAGACAGGGGATAGATAATATGGTAGAAATTCATAAAGAAGAACTCACAACTGAACGAGTGAGTTCACCTTGAAGATTGAGATGAGTTATGAGTTTGATATTTAGGTCTTTATGGGCAAAACCAAAACTCAAAATTTTTCTTGAGTGAAAATTAATCCCCCTAGAGGTGGAGTAATTCTGATGAGTTGGTGCGTTTTGCATTCTGACTCCTTTGATAACCTATTCCCTAATCAAGAAACTCTATCCTCAGCACCATATATATCAAACTCGAACTAAACTAAATTTGGTACACTCAAGAAGTCTTACTAGTCCAATGGTATGAGGTATTGCTAATTGCTTAAAGTTCATTCCTAGTGTCCCATAAATGAAAAGAATCCGGCGTCTGCCCTCACGGAGAATTTGGCTGAATGTTGTCTGTATTGCAAATAGAAAACTTTGCTCTTATTGACCATCTAGAATTGGAATTTGGCGCTGGGCTTAATGTATTAACAGGGGAAACCGGCGCGGGAAAGTCCATTATCTTAGATGCGATTGATGCTGTATTGGGCGGTAAAGTCTCCAGTCGAGTGATTCGCACTGGTACAAATCGGGCGATGGTAGAAGCCACTTTCACTTCTAACTCAGGATTAGCGGCTTGGTTGAGCGAACAGGAAATAGATTTAATAGAAGATAGTGTGATCATCAGCCGAGAAATCGCAGCCACCTCAAGTAATATTCGCTCTCGTTCGCGGGTGAATGGAGTGTTGGTTAATCGACAAATTATGTCAGGATTGAGGGAACGCCTGGTGGAAATCACCGCCCAAGGGCAAACTGTACAAGTGGGACAGTCTGCTCAAGTGCGTGAGTGGTTAGATATTTATGGTGGCGAGTCCCAGATGCAGCAGCGTCAAGTTGTCAGCTCTGTTTTTGGTGCTTATCAACAAGCGCGTACAGCATTAGAAAAACGCCGGATATCAGAACGCGATCGCCTGCAACAACTTGACTTACTGACGTATCAAGTGCAGGAACTCAAAACAGCAAACCTCAGCGAACCCGATGAATTAGAAAAGCTTTTGCAAGAACGGGAACGCCTCAATCATGTCGTCGAGCTGCAACAGATGAGTTACAAAGTTTATCAGGCTTTGTACCAAAATGATGGCGAAACTCCAGCAGCAGCAGACTTACTGGGAGACAGTGAGGAGATATTCAGTGACATGGTAGAATACGATACCCAACTGCAACCGCTGTTGGATATGGTAAGAGATGCTCAAGCAACTTTGGCAGAAGTCGCACGCCAGATAAATGCCTATGGAGAAGGTTTGGAAGCAGATCCCCAACGCTTAGAGGAAGTAGAAGAGCGTATTCAGGAATTAAAGCAAATTTGTCGCAAGTATGGTCCAACACTCGCAGATGCTCTTGCCCACTACCAGCGCATTCAGGGAGAGTTAGCCCAGCTTGATGATAGCGAACAATCTATTGAAAGTTTAGAACAACAAGAAAATCTTTGTTTGGAAAAGTTGACTCAAGCTTGTCAGGAGTTAACTCAGTTGCGGCGCACCACAGCGACTGCTTTAGAAGCAAAACTCCTCAGAGAACTGAAACCTTTGGCAATGGAAAAGGTAAAGTTTCAAGTCGAGATTGTACCAACTTCCCCAACCGCAGCGGGAGCAGACAAAATTACCTTTTTGTTTAGTCCCAACCCAGGAGAACCACTACAACCTTTGACAGCAATTGCTTCTGGCGGTGAGATGAGCCGCTTTTTACTAGCGCTGAAAGCTTGTTTTTCCCAAGCTGATGCTGAAACGACACTCGTGTTTGATGAAATTGATGTTGGGGTTTCCGGACGCGTAGCGCAGGCGATCGCCGAAAAATTGCATCAGTTGGGTCAAATTTCCCAAGTATTATGTGTCACACACCAACCTCTGGTTGCAGCAATGGCAGACCGACATTTCCGGGTCGATAAGCAAGTGATCACTTCAGACACAGGTAATAAAACAAACAACGGGCATCCTGAGCAGCGTACTGTTGTCCGAGTCACATCCTTGGATAATTTAACTAAGCGCCGAGAAGAATTGGCACAGTTAGCTGGTGGGAAGTCGGCGCAGGAGGCGATCGCTTTTGCTGATTCGTTGTTGACGCAAGCAGCTAACCATCGACGACAAAGTTGAATTATAGCGGTTCTCGTTTGGATACAGTACGCGGTAGGGGCATGACACATTGCTCATTGGTGTCTAAGGCAAGAACTTTGTCATTACGTTACATCATGGCTTTGTGCTTGCCCACAATTTTCGCTTCACCCCACCCTGGTTTTGTCTTAACGTGACTTTAACCCGACACAGCTATAACTTGAAGAGGACACGGAGACAAGGGGACGCGGTGACGCGGGGAAACCCCACGGATAAATCCGGGGGATTCAGGCTGCGGTTGAATTTCTTTTTTCTCTCGCGTTTAAATTCGCTTTCTTGCAACCATTCGCTCCGAGCGGAAGACACAGGCTCCTCTCCGCGTCGCCGTGTCTCCCATTCTCCGCGTCTTTTTAGGTCAAGCGTTACTACAGCGAATTTGCTACCCTCTAGTCAAGAAATGCACTAGAAATCTCTAACGGCTGACAAAATCGGTTATCAAGCCGATTTTTTCCATTTCACGTTAAAGGCTTATTTGGGGTAATTAAGCTAGTAGTCCACCACAGCAACGCGTGCAGGGTACAAAGATTCTCCGCGTCCCCCTTCGGGTATGCCTTCGGCACGCCAAGGGCGAACGCAGTCGCCTAGGTCGGGAAACCCTCCTGCAGCGCTGTCTCACCGTGTCTCGCTGTCTCCGTGTCAGCCTTCACCCGTCAATTTTGCTTTGGTCGAGTACTAGTGGCATTTCAAAAGTCAGTAATAAATCAGTAGTAAAAAAAATTAAGGCTTAAATATCTCTCGTCTATCCTAAGTCATCGCTGCGGTTTGATGGAATTAAGCAGAATTAAACGAACCGAGTAGCAAGACAAGCATCTGAATTCAAGTTTGAGGCTCGATAAGTTTAATTTGACCTAACTGTTCATCAAACATCGGAGGAAACTAGGCGATGAAGCGGAACATTATTATCAGCATCGAAGCAGATGGCATTGCAGATACAACCGGAAATGCCTTCCCTACACCAGATACATCAATAACTGAAACATCAAAGTCAGTTTCTCTAGATTCAGAACTGACAACACAAAATCAAGAAAGTCCAGATGAGCCTATCACTAATCTGGGAACGCCTCTGCAAACAGATCGCTGGATTTACCGGATTGTAGTTAGCGCACTGGCATTAACTATAGTGTCTTGTATTGGTAGTGCGGTTTGGTTGCAATCACAGGATAAAGAAATTCCTGAAATTCTCACTGGATTAGGGACGGGAGCGTTGGGTGGTTTGGCAGGGCTTTTAGCGCCGACTCTATCAAAACATTAGTAGAGGTGGCAAGAAAATTTGAACACTTCTCAAACGGCGTTTTGATTCAACAGAACCACTAAAGTGCCAATATAAAAAGTGAACCCACCTTGATTGTTGGGTTTGCTTTTGCAATAAACCACTACTGTCAAAACGCCCTTTAATTAGGTTGGTTTTGCGTGGATAACAATTCTGCAATCAACGTCATTAATTCATCTGGCATTACTGGTTTTGTGATGTATTTTTGAAAACCTGCTGCCAACATCTTATGTTCAGTTGTGCTTCCAGCATAATCAGTAAGGGCTATCGCTGGAATTTGACCTCCTTGCTGCGGTGACATTGCCCTAATTTGACGAATTAGGTTATAACCATCCACTTCTGGCATTGCTATATCACTTAGTAATATATTTGGCTGAGATTGCGGCATTAATGTTAGAGCTTCAGTCGCTGATGCTGCAATTGTTACGCTTGCTCCATGCTCTTGAAGTACAAAACTGAGAAATTCCCGCACGTCGGTATCATCATCAACTATTAAAATTTTGACATCCTTTAAATTGGCAGCAGGCTGGGACTGAGAGTTGTCTCTAGGCAATTGCTGGGGAGCTGACAACAGTGGTAGTCGGATAGTAAAAGTTGCTCCTTGTCCGACTCCCGGACTTGCAGCATAAATGCTTCCTCCATGCATTTCCACTAGATAACGTACAATTGCCAATCCCAGCCCCAATCCACTAAATTTTCTAGTTGTACTGCTATCTGCTTGACGAAAACGGTCAAATATGTGCGGTAAAAAGTCCAGGCTAATGCCCATACCTGTGTCGCTAACTTGAATTTCTGCATAGGAAGTAACCTGCTTTAAGGTCACTCCTATCCGTCCACCGTTGGGTGTAAACTTAACGGCGTTACTAAGTAACTCCTCTACAACTTGCTGTAAGCGGTTGAAATCACCTGAAATTTGACCAACACTAAAGTTAAGCTGTGTTTGAATTTGTATGGATTTAGCTTCCGCTTCCAAGTGCATTGTTTCCACAGATGCCTCAATCACTGTTGCTAAATCTACAGGACTTATGTCCAGTCTTAGCTTACCTAGGGAAATGCGGGAAACATCTAGCAAGTCTTGAATTAGCTGCACTAGCATCCGAGCATTACGATCAATGGCGTCCAAAGCCCTAGTAGCAGCAGCTTCATCAAGTTTACGAGACTTCAACAGCTTTGCCCACCCCAAAATTGGATTGAGTGGCGTTCGCAGTTCGTGGAAAAGAACGGCAAGAAATTCGTCTTTCATACGGTTGGCTTTTTCGGCTTCCCCACGAGCAACTTGCTCAAGTATAAGTAGGCGTTCACGTTCCGCTTCCAATTCCCTTAAATGGATCAGTTCAGCCTCTTGACTGGCTCGTTCAGCTTCTGAACTCGCTGTTAAAAACTGATAATCGCGGTCGCTCAAGCTTTTATTTTCTGCCCAAGCAGAGGCATCTATCAACGCCTTTCCGCGCAACAGCAGCGACTCATCCTTACAACCGGAATCGAACCACTCTATCAAAGCCATAGAATATGGTCGTAATTTGCTTAATTCTTGCTCAACCCAATTTCGATTGAAAACAGACTTGTAAATGCGATTATATACTTTTAAACTTCCTTGCTGTTTCACCACCAACCCGGATAACCGTAATTCTATTTGTTCCTGACTGTCATTTCTTATTACTTCCCCTTTCTCCAAAATTTCTTGATAAAGTCCCAACAGCCTTCCCGCACGCTGCTGATTACTGATAATGCGATCGCGCATCGTCCGCAAATGCTCTGGCTCATCCTGTGATTCCCAATTGTGGATGATTTGATGTTTTACAACACTTGCCACCCATCTTTTCTCTGAAAATTTGGAACTTTGTATTTTAAATGTTGGATTAGCTGGAAATTTTTCACAGTCCAGAAGCAGAAGTTGACATAGTTTTTGAGTGAGAAACGGTTGTCCACCCGTCCAATGCAAAACTTCTTTTAAAACAGCTTGGGGATTACTCACTTTCCCGGTCAACCCTTGCGCTAAAGGCATCACTTTCTCTAATTCAAACCCAGTGAGTTCAATTGCTCGACCAATATTAAAAGGTGTGCGAGTTTTATCACTTATTAAATCTGAAGGTGTTGCTACTCCCAATAGGGCAAAGGTCAAACGATTGTATTCTGGTTTTTCTGTACGACTGTTGTAAACAGCACGAATGGAAGCAAAAAAATCATCTTTAAAATTGATATTTAAGAGACTGTCAATTTCATCGATAAATATTACTATCTGCTGGGGAGTATATCGCAGCAGCACCTCTTCTAAAAATTCTCCCCAGCACTGCACTAAAGGAATATAATCTCTTTCCCGCAACCAAGAACGCAAGTTAATCTTATCTGTTAGTTCAAAGCGATTAACCAAATTTGCCATTAAGCCGCCGTACCACTGTTGCATGGTTACATTTTGAGTGCCAATAGCTGTAATATCAATAGAAGCACAGGCAACACCTTCTTTTTGCAGCCTTTGCATTACTTGCACCTTTAGAGAAGACTTTCCCATCTGGCGGGAGTTTAATACATAACAAAACTCTCCCGCTTTCAGGGCATTGTAAAGTTCTTCATCTGCTTTCCGCTGGACGTAAGTTTGGGCATTAACAGGTAAACTGCCCCCAACTTGATAAATTGAACAGGGTTCGACATTCATAATCAAATCCCGTTAATTGACTGTCATTAGTATCGCAGGCTGCTGTCTTTGTAGCATAACGTACATTACTTGTTTATTTTGATGGCGTACGGTTGGTTGCGGCTGTACCTAAGCATCGTATGAACTAACTTGAAAGCAATAGTCAAAATACTGACGGTACAAATTGCACGCAATTTTTACCTCATTTCCCACTTGCTGTACTAATCCCAAGCGATACAATTTATACCCCTGTATTGGTTCTAGTTGCACTGTTCCCGATGTCATGACAACTTTTTTTAGTGCCTCCACTAACCCCAGATGCTGTTGCAGCATCCCCCAATAGCGTCGGAGGTGGTTGCCATAAATCCCAGCTTCTGTAGGTGCATTTTGCAACAGTTCCTCCAGAGTTACACTGTACATCTGGAGATAAGAGAACGCCTGCCCGAGCAAATAGGGATGCCCTCCTACCATATCCATAAGTTGTGTAACCTGCGCCAAATCCCAAGTCAAACCATATTTTTCTGCTAAATTCTGTACCTGTTCTGGTGTAAACTCTCGTAACTCTACGGCTACACCTACGTTGAACGGAGACTCATTAACATTCAATTTTACGTAGACTTCCGTTGAGTGAATAACTACCAAGCGTAGCTTTTTCCAAATATGACGAGTTTTCGCATCTTCGTGCCAAGCACGTAGCAGTCCTAAAAACTCTGTTGCTACAGGATGAGGGAAAACTCGCTCCACTTCATCCAAGCAGAGAACTATTGGGGTTTCTGAGTGTTTTAATAAATACTGTTCAAAATAAGTACTGCAATTTGCCTTACTAGTAGAATATTCTTCATCCCAGTAATCAGCAAGTTGATTTGGCATTCCCAAACGTTCACCGACGCTGACACAAAACCACTGTAAAAATTTATCTAAGTTGCTAAAATGAGTTTTTTCTTCAGCATAATGTAGGTTCAAGCGCACTATTTTGTATCCCTTTCGTGATACTAATTGGGGTAGAACCTTATCCATTAATGAAGTTTTACCCATTAACCCAGGAGCTTTAATCCGCAGCAACGCGCCGGATTGGCATAGTGCCTGTTGACAAATCGATTCAATCGGAGGACGTTCAACATAAATAAAATCCTCGATTTCTGATTCATTTGGACAGGTTACAAAGCTAACTTCTGGTGGCTGCTTATTCTCTATCACAGTTGTATCGTTGCTTCCATTTGAATTATGGTCGGCGATCGCTTTCCAATCCAGTCCCAACCTGTCACAAATTTCTTGAAAATTTAGACAGTCTACGGGTTTACCATTAAGAAAATTACTAACGGTAGCAAGAGAAAGCCCTAATTCTTCAGCCAAATCTTTTTGGCGTGGATAACGCTGGCGTTGTACGGCTACTTTAACTCGGTCGATAAATTCTTTACCTACTTTAACAGAGCGCGGCATAACTGGGTTTTTTCAGCAAGATGCTCCGATTATAGAGCTGGGAACCATCTCTACACGGCAACTCAGTAATAAGTCAGTTACAAGTTATCAATCACTAGAAAATCGCTTCTAGTTGCTCCTGCCAATGCCTGAGAGATTGGGGCGCGGTACTACATTTTCAGAAGAAGTAGCAAGTGTTACACATAGTTGCACCATCTGGCTCATGCAACAACGCTTTCAGTAGCCAGTGGAGTCAATGGCACTTCGTCTTTATAGCATCAGTCAGGCGATTGCATAAAGGTACTGCCCCTTGGGAGATTGCCCGACTAAACGCACTGTGATAGCAGTGATATCAAATCGCTGTCTAGCCTCAGACAGCACTAAAAAGCGATTCAATCCCTAAATGTCATAACAAAATTCCCGCAGCGTAGTCACTGATCGCGTCAGTCCAAGCCTTAAAAGTCTTTCTAGGTACTCATCAGGAGTTGATGGTGGATTTTTGAGAGTGCTTCTATGTTTTTTGGCTGCTTGACAAACCTCTGCTGGGTAATGGTCAATCAAATGTAGGATAAATTCATCTGGGTGCTGGGATTCAATGCCATATGGTGCAAGAGCTTGATCTGGAAAATCCTTAAGGTTGAAAGTGACTATCACCGAGGCATTACATCGAATCGCAGCAGCAAGGACATGGCGGTCATCTGGATCTGGGAGGATAAGACCAGGAATTAATGCTTCATAACCTGTCACGAGACAATCTCGGACATGGGTATTCATCAGATTTTTGGTTCTGGTGAGTTGTTCAATTGTTAAATCAGGACGTTCTTTGAGAACATTTCGTATCCACTCCGAATGAATCTCTTGGGTCCATCGCGCTCTAAATAAGTCAGTGAGCGCAAGCCACATCAGAAAATCCCTGAGCGGCGCTGGGTATAAAACGCAGGCATCATAAATAGCCGTAAAATTAGACATGATCTTCACTCTACTAGCAGTAGGCTAGTAGTCCGCTCAGTCATATCCCATATTGAGTTCTTGAGCTTGAGCAGCAAGTTCCTCAAGAGTCTGCATTCGTTTAGCATCAATCCGGTTTTTGTAGTCCATTAAATCTTGATAACGTACTCGCCGACGTGTCCCAACTTTACGGAACGGAATTTCTCCAGACTCCAATAAATCCACTAAATAAGGGCGAGAGACATTTAGGATATCAGCAGCTTCTTGGGTAGTGAGTTCCTTCTTGACAGGGATAAGCGTCACAGCATTCCCAAGAGCCATCTGCGCCAAAATATCAACGAGCAGACGAAATGCAGACGCTGGTATCGTTACTGTTTCACTCTTTCCCGAATGCAAAAGAACCGTCAGAGTGGGGTCAGTCGTCTTATCCTGTACATAGGATGCCAAAGCTTGACTACTAGCTTGTGCCAGAGTTGTGTCTTCTTCTGTAGGTGCAACACATCCAATTGTTTGGTGAGTATTAAGTGCCATAAATACTAGAGAGTCATTGTTTGATATCAAATTGCGCCCCGCGTTATTCACTTATGATAGTTCTCATTCAAAATGAGCGCAATAAACGAAATGAGCGAAAACGCAGAATCGTTGATATCACCAGCTTGATAGCAACGATTCACCTTACCGGGGAGTATACAAGCGAGTGCAGACTTAATGAAAGCGATTCAGTACAACCGCTTTCATGGACAGTACATTAATCACCACGTCAACTGGTAGCTGCTATAAAATACTTAATTAAGGTGGGGCGGAATCTGAAGCGGTGTCAGTACCATTTTGATGGCGATCGCATCGAGTCATTGAAAGTGACAAAATACAGAGACACCAGAGGCGTGGGAGTGGATGAGTACAATAAGGTATTTGATGTGATTGATACGATCTGTGCTAAAGGGAAGCGGGATTATGCCTTATTTCTGCTGCTTTGGGCAAACGTCCTGCGTAGGGGAGAGGTTGCAAAGTTAAGAGTGGGGGATTTCGATTATCACGAAAACACGTTAACTGTCTATGGGAAGGGTAAGGGCAATGATTCTACCAGGATTGATTTAAATCCTTTTGTTGCAGAGGCATCGCCGAAAAATTGCATCAGTTGGGTCAAATTTCCCAAGTATTATGTGTCACACACCAACCTCTCGTTGCAGCAATGGCAGACCGACATTTCCGGGTGGATAAGCAAGTGATTACTGAAAGTACAAGTAAAGAAAAAAATAACGGACATTGTGAGCAGCGTACCGTTGTGCGAGTTACGACCTTGGATAATTTAACTAAGCGCCGAGAAGAATTGGCACAGTTAGCTGGTGGGAAGTCGGCACAGGAGGCGATCGCTTTTGCTGAGTCTTTGTTGACGCAAGCAGCGAATCACCGACGACAAAGTTGAATTATAGCGGTTCTCGTAACGTTAAAGTTGTGGTAAGGACACTCAGCGTGATCGCTACTTTCGTTAAAGCTGTGGTAAGGACAACAACTGCGATCCCTACTAACGTTAAAGCTGTGGTAAGGACAACAACTGCGATCGCTACTAACATTAAAGCGATCAGCTACACCATTTCCCTTTAATGCAATACGGTTCAGTTAAGGTTGATGTGTAAAAAATCATGTGTGTAGAGACGCGCCATGGCGCGTCTCTACATTGTGTTCCTGATAAGGATTCTGGTCTTATCTGAACGGTATTGGGTTATAAACCCCAGGCTAATAACGAAAGTCGTCTCAAGACGACTGAATAAAGAATTTAGTCCACTTTCACTTTGCACTACCAACGCCATCGCACAGATGCTTGTCATTCTCAGTTACACTTGGATTATTCTGCAAATAAGGGCGTACCCAATCGCAACCGCGCACCATTAAATTATCTAAATCCAAATTCCACAAAATTACTGTGCTGTCTTCACTGCCAGAAGCCAAGGTTTTGCCATCCGGGCTAAATGCCACGCTAATGACCGACTCGCTATGCCCAGTCAGGGTTGGCGAAGGGTTGCCTGTTGCCACATCCCAGAGTTTGATCGTCTTGTCATCACTGCCAGAAGCCAAGGTTTTGCCATCCGGGCTAAATGCCACGCTATAGACCCGCTCGCTATGCCGAGTCAGGGTTTGCGAAATTTTGCCTGTTGCCACATCCCAGAGTTTGATGGTGTTGTCCCAACTGCCAGAAGCCAAGGTTTTGCCATCCGGGCTAAATGCCACGCTCCAGACCTCAGAACTATGCCCAGTCAGGGGTTGCGAAATTTTGCCTGTTGCCACATCCCAGAGTTTGATGGTGTTGTCATCACTGCCAGAAGCCAAGGTTTTGCCATCCGGGCTAAATGCCACGCTCCAGACCCCAGAGCTATGCCCAGTCAGGGTTTGCAAATGCTTGCCTGTTGCCACA
>Ga0049072_1000274_pt1 | contig 49170 bp, 45 predicted proteins | sample FECB27metaG_FD_55053 | JGI IMG/M metagenome (GOLD analysis project Ga0049072, IMG submission 55053) | Cyanobacterial communities from the Joint Genome Institute, California, USA - FECB-27 | ecosystem: Environmental > Aquatic > Thermal springs > Hot (42-90C) > Microbial mats | place: USA...
GTTCNTNTGTTCCGGATGGCACAGGATGAACAAGGATACTCGGGCGGCCAATGGATAAAGCAAGCACCAGATTGGACATTCCAAACATCGAAAGAAGGCGTCACGGTCACGCGAGGGATTGGGTATCCCCGTCGATGGCGATGGCCTGACCGGAGATCGTTCGTCCACGCGGCGAGCACAGGAACACGATCTGATCGGCAATCTGCTGCGGAGCCACGGCGGTCCGCAGGGAGACATGCCGGAGAAGCTCGTTCTCCATGTCCTCGTAGCTGATCCCGCGGGCTTCAGCCTTGCTGCCGATCACGCGGCGGATCCGGTCTCCTTCCACGACGCCTGGTAGGATGGCGTTGACCCGGATCCCGAGCGGACCCAGCTCCATGGCGAGCGTCTTGGTGAACCCGACCGCTGCCCATTTCGCAGCGGAGTAGGGGGAGCGCAGGGGAAAGCCGAAACGGCCTGCTGCGGACGAGAGATTGATGATGGAGGCGTTATCGCTCTTCTGCAGATGTTGTACCGCCAATCGAGCGCAGTTGAACTGCCCCGTGATGTTGACTGCAAGCGTTCGGTCCCAATCCTCGGGATCGACCTCATCCACCCGGGCGGTCGGGCCGGCAATGCCCGCATTGTTGACGAGAACATCGAGGCCGCCGAGTGCTTGAAGAGCCTCGTCGAAGAGGCGGCTCACATCCTGTCGGTTCGCAACGTCAGCACGGGATCGCGTGAGTGCGGGATCGCTCGTCGCGAGCGAGGCGAGCGCCGCATCGTCGACGTCGCATACATGCACCTTCGCGCCTTCGCGCACGAAGCTCCTGGCAATTTCCAACCCGATGCCGGCAGCACCCGCCGTCACGAGAACGCGCAACCCTCGAATATTCAGATCCATCGCAGCCTCTTTCGTCGCCAGGCCTCAAAAGAAAGAGAGCCAGGATCACCCTGGCCCTATCGTTGTCGCTTGCGATCAGCCCTTCACGAGAGGGCAGCCGCCTTCATTGAGAGGTCGGAAGGCCTGATCGGCCGGGATCGTGGCGAGCTGCTTGTAGAGATCCCAAGGTCCCTTGGACTCGGCCGGCTTCTTGACCTCGAACAGGTACATGTCGTGGATCTTGCGACCGTCCTGGCGAACTTTGCCCTTGCCGAACAGAGGGTCGTCGGTGGGCATCTCCTTCATTTTGGCCATCACTTGCGCGGTGTCCTTGCCCTTTAATGCTTCGACGGCCTTGAGGTAGTGAAGCGCCCCGGCATAGACGCCCGCATGCACCATGGTGGGCATCTTGCCGCCGTTCCTGTCGGCGAAGCGCTTCGACCAGGCGCGGGTCTGATCGTTCTGGTCCCAGTAGAAGGCTTCGGTCATGACCAGGCCTTGCGCCACTTGAAGGCCGAGGGAGTGAACGTCGGTGATGAAGACCAGGAGCCCTGCAAGGCTCTGCCCGCCCTGGACAATGCCGAACTCAGCCGCCTGCTTCATGGTGTTGGTGAAGTCGCCGCCTGCATTGGCCAGCCCGATCACCTTGGCGCCCGAGGATTGCGCCTGCAGCAGGAAGGACGCGAAGTCCTGTCCGGGGAACGGGTGCCGCACGGTGCCGACGATCTTGCCGCCCGCCTTGGTCACCAGGGCCGAGGTGTCGCGTTCGAGCGCATGGCCGAAGGCGTAGTCGGCCGTGACGAAGAACCAGGTGTCGCCGCCGCGCTTCACCATGGCGCCGCCGGTGCCGTTCGCGAGCGCCCAGGTGTCGTAGGTCCAGTGGACCGTGTTGGGCGAGCATTGCGAGCCGGTCAGATCCGAGGTGCCGCCGCCTGAATTGATCAGGATCTTGTTCTTCTCACGGGCGATGCCGTTGATGGCCAGCGCCACCGAGGAGGTCGGAACGTCGAGGATCACGTCGACGCCTTCCTGGTCATACCATTGCCGGGCGATGCTGGCGCCGATATCCGGCTTGTTCTGGTGGTCCGCCGCCACGACATCGACCTTGATGCCCTTCTCGGTTGCCTTGAAGTCCTCGACGGCCATGCGGGCCGCAATCACCGAGCCCTCGCCGGTGAGGTCGGAGTAAACACCGGACCGGTCATTCAGGACGCCCAGCTTGACCGAGGTCTGCGCCTGCGCGGCTCCGGTCATGGCGATCGCCGCCAGAGCGCTGAGAACATAACGCGTCTTCATTATTGTTTCCTCCCTGTTGGGGCATCCATCTTAGGCATGTCTGTAAAGGATTGGAAAGCCGCGCATGGCTTGGTCTGGAGCAGGCCATTACAATGACAGCGCTGGCATTTGTGATAGATTCCACCGCTTGATTGTGGAGGAGGCGCGGCATGGACCGTTTCACGGGCGGCTGCTTATGTGGCAATGTTCGGATCGTGGCGTCGGGGCGCCCGTACCGGGTCGGCCTGTGTCACTGTCTCGACTGCCGCAAGCATCACGGCGCCCTGTTCCACGCCTCCGCGATATTTCCTCAGGATGCGGTGACCATCGAGGGCGAAACGCGCGACTACGCGGGACGCTTTTTCTGTCCCCGCTGCGGCTCGTCCGTTTTCTCACGCAGCGCTGACGAAGTCGAAGTAAACCTGGGCTCCCTCGATACGCCTGACCAGCTGATGCCTACCTACGAACTCTGGACTATCCGGCGCGAATCCTGGTTGCCGCCGTTTCCGCTCAACAGACGATACGAGCGCGATCGCGAATTAACGAGCCGCTCCGAGGAGTAGGGAGCACGAACTCGGCGCTGCTCGCTCGCGTCATTTCAGAACGCCGTGTGCTCCGGCCCTTTCGTCTGCAGCATGCGGCGCGCGTCATCCGGAGTCGCGATGGTGAGCGAGAGCTCCTCCAGAATGCGACGGATCTTGCGCACCTGATCGGCATTGGACGGCGCGAGTTCTCCCTTGCCCAGATAGAGATTGTCCTCCAGGCCCACGCGCACATGCCCGCCGAGGATGGCCCCCATGGTCACGAACGGCAGCTGATGGCGGCCGGCGGCCAGGATGGAGAGGTAGTAGTCGTTCCCGAACAGGCGATCAGCCGTCGCCTTCATGTGCATGAGGTTTTCGGGCTCCGGCCCGATGCCGCCAAGAATCCCGAAGATGGCCTGCACGAAGAACGGCGGCTGCACGAGCCCGCGGTCGGCGAAATGGGCGAGGTTGTAGAGATGGCCCACATCGTAGCACTCGAACTCGAAGCGCGTGCCGAAAGCTCCGAGTTCGGTCATGCCGCGCTCGATCTGCGCAAAGGTATTGGACAGGATGAAGTCCTTGGTCATGTCCAGATAAGGCTTCTCCCAATCGTTCTTGAACGATGCAATGCGCCCGCCCGCACCCGAGATGTTGAAGTTGAACGATCCCATGTTCATGGAGGCGATTTCGGGCTGCGCCCATTTCGCTGCCGCGAGACGCTCGTCGAGGCTCATGCCGAGCCCGCCGCCGGTGGTGATGTTCACGATGGCGTTGCTGCCGTCCTTGATGGCTGGCAGGAACTGTTTGAACACCTCGGGGCTCTGCGTCGGGCGGCCGGTCTGCGGATCCCGCGCATGCAGGTGAAGGATCGCGGCGCCGGCCTCTGCGGCCGCGATGGCGCTTTGGGCTATCTGCTCCGGCGTCACCGGCAGGTAGGGCGACATGCTGGGCGTGTGGATGGACCCGGTGATCGCACAGCTGATGATGACTTTGTCCGCTCGCTTCATCGAAACCTCCAGGGCCGTGAAATCAGTTTGTCTATAGGGAACGATCCCCAGGTTAGGCGCAAAGGCCGGTGCGGGTCCACAGAATGCCGCGTTGGGGCCGGAGCAGCGCATCATTTCCAATCAAAATGCGCCCCGTTTCATGCCGCATGAACCACTTCTTAACCAAGAACAATAACTTATAGTTTTCTCTGCTCCCGCAAGAATTCAGATGAAGCTGACGGAAGGTTCTTCCGCGTCGGATTGGGCAGAACATCACGACAACCAAAAGAACTGCAGATTCTGGGGGACTGCATGCGCATGAAATTCGGTATTGGAACGAAAATCCACTCCATTACATTGACGGCTCTCGTCGGCATCGCTGCGATTATCGGCGTCGCATTGTTTCATCTGCGCGAGGAGATCACTCAGGCGCAGATGGTCAAGACCCAGCATGTGGTCGAGTCGGCCTATGGCATTCTCGCCCATTACGAGGCCGAGGAGCGCGCCGGTCGCCTGACCCGTGAGGCCGCCCAGAAGGCAGCCGCGGATGCGATCAGGGTCCTGCGCTACGACACACAGGAATACTTCTGGATCAACGACATGCATCCCAAGATGGTGATGCATCCCATCAAGCCTGAACTCGTCGGCGCCGACCTGACGGAGAACAAGGATCCCACGGGCCTGCGCCTGTTCGTGGCCTTCGTGGACAAGGTGAAGGAGAACGGCGCCGGGTTCGTGCCGTATCTGTGGCCCAAGCCCGGCGCGCAGGAGCCTGTCGGCAAGATCTCCTACGTGAAGGGCTTCAAGCCCTGGGGCTGGATCATCGGCTCGGGCGTCTACACGGACGACACCGCCGCGAAGGTATGGAGCACGGCCCTGAAGCTCCTGTCCGGCGTGGCCGTCATCGTTCTCATGATCGGCGTGGTGGCAACCTTCATCGGCCGTGGCGTGACCCGGCCCATCTTGGCCCTCGGACAGGTCATGCGGTCCCTCGCAGAGGGTGAGCGGCAGATCGAGGTGCCGGCGCAGAACCGCAGCGACGAACTGGGCGCCATGGCCCATGCGGTTCAGGTGTTCAGGGACACGCTGATCGCCAAGGACGAGGCGGACAAGATCTACGCGGTCGATGCCGATGCGCAGGCCCGCCGGGCACAGCGCCTCGACCAGCTGACACGCCAGTTCGAGGCCAATGTCGCGGCCCTCACCCAAACCCTCTCGAGCGCAGCATTCGAGATGGAGGGCACAGCCCAGACCATGGCGTCCACCGCCGAGCAGACCAACGTGCAGTCCCGGACCGTTGCGACGGCGGCCGAACAGGCATCCCTGAACGTGCAGACCGTGGCTGCGGCGACCGAGGAGCTGTCCATCTCCACCCGCGAGATCGCTGCCCAGATCTCGCAGTCGGCAAGGGTCGCAGGCGCGGCCGTCGAGGAGACGCGGCGCACGGACGTCACCGTTCAGGCCCTGGCCAGCACGGCGGAGAAGATCGGCGCTGTTATCGCGCTCATCAACACCATCGCAGGCCAGACCAACCTCCTGGCGCTCAACGCCACCATCGAAGCGGCCCGCGCCGGCGAGGCTGGCAAAGGGTTCGCGGTCGTGGCGTCCGAGGTGAAGGAGCTGGCAAACCAGACCACCAAGGCCACGGAGGAGATCTCGGCTCAGATCGTCGAGATCCAGCAGGCCACCCGCGAAGCGGTGAGCGCGATCCAGAACATCGGCAGCACCATCAGCCAGATGTCCGAAACCTCGGTGGCGATCGCCGCCGCGATCGAGGAGCAGGGGGCCGCCACCGGCGAGATCGCCCGCAACGTGCAGGAGGCCGCGCGCGGCACTGCATCGGTCAGCGGCAGCATCCTCGACGTGAGGCAGGGCGCCGAGCAGACCGGCACGGCCGCAAGCCGCGTGCTTGGGGCCGCACAGGAACTGGCGCGCCACTCCAGCGATCTCAGCCGCGAGGTGCAGAGCTTCCTCACGGACGTGAAGGCCGCCTGACGCATCGGAGGCGACTTCCTGAGTGCTGGCGCGGCCTCTCGGGTTCCCGCGTCAGGATACGTTTCATGGGTTCTCCCAGGCCGATGATCGGCCTGGGAGAGAAGCACTTACCGTTCGAGTGAGAGACGATGCAGGATCACTTAATGAATCATCGGCTGGGCAAATCCTGCACCTGCCTGAGGCTGATAGCCCTTGGTGAGAACATTGATGAGCACCGGCAGAAGATCGAACAGGCCTTTGTCCTGCGGCTGAATGCCTGGCGTTCCCTGCATGCCCGGCTGGTAGCCCTTGGTGAGAGCGCCGATGAGCACAGGCAGGAGATCGAGCAGACCCTTCTCCGGCGCCGGCATGCCGGGCTGATAGCCCTTGCTCAGAGCATTGATGATGACGGGCAGGAGATCGAGCAGGCCTTTGTCCTGCGACTGCATGCCTGACGACCCTTGCATGCCCGGTTGGTAATCCTTCGAGAGGACATTGATGAGCACTGGCAGAAGATCCATCAAACCCTTGTCGTGTGACTGGGCGTTTCCGTACATCGTTGTACCGACCATCTTTTCACCCTCTCCTTGTTTGAGGAATAAGCGGAAGATGCTCTCAAGCATTTCCGTGACACTGCCCGCCTGGGATGCGGGAGCAGGTTTCGATGCAGCCTCCTCGAAGGTGATGAAGCTGCGCTCTCCGATATTGGGAGGAGAGACGGGCTCTTTGATCACTGGCGTCTGACGGAACGCCAGTTTGCTCAATTGGGATGCTGCGGCTTCCATCAGGGATCTGCTGGAGCAATTGTTCGGTAGAGCCTTGATGGCTTTGGTGATCCCAAACGTGAAAGCTGACAGGCCATCTGTTTGGGTTGTTGAGGCTGACGCCGTCTCGGTTTCGAGGCAGGCCGACAGCAGCAAACCGTTCAGGCGTGCTTGAGCCACTTCATCCGGTGAGGCAGCATTGACCGACAATCCTTTAGTGGAGAGCTTGAACGATTTCTTCTTGATGCCGGTGATCGGCTCGCAACCAAACGGTCGGTAGCTTTTGACGCGCTTGAAGTTCTTCATCTCTGCGGTCAACTGCGCCGGGTCGAGTGGCGTCCAACGTTTGGGTTGAGCGACCTCGACTTTCTCGTCGGAGAAGATGACCATCTTCTCCAGTCCGCCCGAGAAGCAGGAGTCGAGGATGACCGTCAGTGTTCCCGGCGGGACTCTTTGGCTGAGTTCGCTTAATCGGTCGTCGGGAAGAAACTTGTTCTCGCGCAGCACGAGAACTTCGTCGATGCTGGAGCCCTTCGGCATTTGATAGCCATGGCCGGAGAAGTAGAAGACGAGTCTGTCATCGTCATCGGTGCTTTTGAAAAGCCACTCCAGTCCATCCTCGACAGCATCAAGTGTGGCGTCTTTGTCGAAGAGCTGCTTTGTGTCATCGATTCCGAACCGTGTCTCGAACAGTTCGGCCATTGCTTGTGCATCGGCCACACAGCTTGGTAAGTTGTTGGCCGGGTGACCATAATCATTGATGGCCACAATAAGGGCTTTCTTAGCCATAACTTCCCTAATCTTCTGGAACGAGAAGCTATATTACTCAGGGTGATTTTTACTTGAAAGCAAGTAACGAGATAGCATCAACAAGATGCCACGCAGTATCGCTTTGTAAATTGCGATAGAGAATCCTTCGAAACGCTGACTAGCATGAATAGGATTCGGATGAATATTAGCACGAGTCAGTAGGAACGCAAATAGGAAACTGGATTATTTGCTCCCTTCTGCCTCTGTGCTGCTCATGACTTAGAGAGGCAAATTCCACAATTTCCGAACGGGGTAGTTCTGTGGCGTGGTTTTCCGGCGTGACGGCGTCGGATGCATGACAAGGTGGATGAATGCGTCCGGTCGCAGCGATGCCCATTCCCGTGACGGCCTTTCCCGGCTAAGAGTCCATCGTCTCTTCGCGAATTGGATTCCAATCTATGGCCGCCAGCGTTACCGACCGTTTCCTCCGTTACGTCGTCATCGATACCCAGTCCGACGCCTCCTCCAAGACCCAGCCCTCCACCGAAAAGCAGAAGAATCTCGGGCGCCTGCTGGTCGATGAGCTCCTGTCCATCGGCGTCTCCGACGCGCATCTCGACGAACACGGTTATGTCTACGGGACCATTCCGTCGAACACCCCGAAGAACAGCGTGCCGGTCATCTGCATATGCGCGCACATGGATACGGCGCCGGATTTCTCCGGCACGAACGTCAAGCCGCAGATCGTCAGGAACTACCAGGGCGGCGACATCCGGCTGCCGGGCGATCCCAGTCAGGTCATCCGCGTCGCCGACCATCCGGTTCTGAAGGATCTGATCGGCCACGACATCGTCACGTCGGACGGCACCACGCTGCTCGGCGCCGACGACAAGGCGGGCGTCGCCGAGATCGTGGCGGCGGCCGAGTTCCTCATCAACAACCCCGACATCAAGCACGGCACGATCCGCATCCTCTTCACCACGGACGAGGAGATCGGCCGCGGGGTCGACAAGGTCGACCTGAAGAAGCTCGGGGCCGATTTCGGCTACACCATGGACGGCGGGGCCGCCGGCAGCATCGAAGACGAAACCTTCTCGGCGGATGCGGTGGAGATCGCCATTAAGGGCGTGGCGATCCACCCGGGCCAAGCCTATGGCCGGATGGAAAACGCCATCAGGATTGCAGGCGACATCGTCGCGCGCCTGCCGAGGGACATGGCGCCCGAGACCACGAAGGGCCGCGACGGCTTCATCCATCCGACCGGCGTTTCGGGTGTGATGGAGAAGGCGAACCTGAGCCTCATCATCCGCGACTTCACGGAAGAGGGCCTCAAGGCCAAGGAGGCTCTCCTGGAAAACATCACCCGCGAGGTGATGAAGGCCTATCCGAACTCCAGCTACACCTTCACGGTCACGGAGCAGTACCGCAACATGAAGGAGGTGCTCGACCGGCACCCGGAGATCATCGAGCACGCCGTGGAGGCGATCAGGCGCGCCGGCATGGAGCCGCGGCGCGACAGCATCCGCGGCGGCACGGACGGTTCGCGCCTCTCCTTCATGGGCCTGCCCTGCGCCAACATCTTCGCCGGCGGCCATGCCTTCCATTCGCCGCTGGAATTCGTCTCCAGCCAGGACATGGAGAAAGCCGTGACCACCATCGTCGAGTTGGCGAAAGTCTGGGAAGAGCGCTCCTGAAGCGCCTCCTTCCTTCGGGTCGCGGGCAGGAGGCGAACTCTGATGCCTCCTGCAGGCCGCGCGAATGGAACGCCTTAGCGGGACGAGAATTGCCTTGGAAGGCGGCCACGGAGCCGCCTTAAAGGAGTTCGCCCCATGCCCAACCGCACGCAGGATGGTCAACAGCCCGAGGCTCTGCGCTCCCTGAAATCAGCCGCCAAAGCGGGCAGCCGGAAGCCCGACGATCAAGGCCTCGAAGCTCGTGGCGACACGGCGCCGGTTTCGGCCTCGCCGGAGCAGGAGCAGGACGCCGCCGCGAAGGTGCTCCGTGAGGGCGTGAAGAAGAACCCTCGCGGGATGGAGGAAGCCGCCAAGAAGGCTCCCCGGCGCTGATCGTCCAATCTCTCTTCTCTGGCCTTAGCCGCGCCAGAACTGGGGGAAGAACAGGATCAGCACGGTGAACAGCTCCAGGCGGCCTAAGAGCATGCCGAAGCAGAGAAGCCACTTGGATGCGTCCGGCAGCGCGGCGAAGTTGCCGGCAGGGCCTATGATCGGGCCCAGGCCCGGGCCAATATTCGAGAGCGCCGACACGGCGGCACTGGCGCTCGTCAGGAAATCCAGATCGAACGCCATCAGGGCGACCGTGAGCGCGCTGTAGCAGATGAAGTACAGCGAGAAGAACACCACCACCGACCCGATCACATCGTCCGGCAGCAGCCGGCCCGCATAGACGCGCGGAAACACGCCGCGTGGGTAAAGCAGACGCAGGAATTGGCTCTGCAGCATGCGGATCATCACCTGGAAGCGGAAGATCTTCATCCCGCCCGTTGTCGATCCCGTGCAGCCGCCCACGAACATGAGGCCGAAGAACAGGCCGACCATCAGGTTGCCCCAGAGCGTATAATCGGCCGTGGCATAGCCGGTTGTCGTCACCACGGACACCACGTTGAAGGCGGCGAGACGCAAAGCATCGGCAAAGCCATGCCCGGCCACCAGGATCAACCATGCGGCAACCGCGGTGATCAGGGCTGCCAGGAGCATGGCGAGAAATCGGACTTGGCTATCGCGCAGGGCATCCTGCTGGCCATGTAAGAGCCGCAGGTAAAGCACGAACGGCACGGCGCCGGTCAGCATGAACACGGTCGCGATCCAGTGCAGGGCGGCATTGTTCCAATTCGCCATCGAGATGTCGGAGGTGGAGAACCCGGCCGTCGAGACCGTCGTCAGCGCATGCGCGACAGCATCGAACGGCGTCATGGCGACCAGCCAATAGGCAAGCGCGCAGGCCACTGTGAGGGCCGTATAAATCAGCATGATGCCGGTTGCGATTTCACGCACGCGCGGCATGACCTTTTCGGACCGGTCGGAGGATTCCGTGCGGAACAGCTGCATGCCGCCGACACCGAGGGCAGGCAGGATCGAGATGGCCACGCCGATGATGCCGATGCCGCCCAGCCATTGCAGGAGAGCCCGCCAGAGGAGAATGCCTTTAGGAGCGTCATCGAGGCCGACGATCACGGTGGCGCCGGTTGTCGTCAGGCCGGACACGGATTCGAAGAACGCGTTGGTGAAGTGGTCCCTCAGCTGTGCGTAATCGGAGATGTAGAGGGGAATGGCTCCGAACAGGGCGATGGTCGTCCACGCGACCGGCGTGAGGAGGAAGGCCTGGCGCAGGGTCAGCCCGCCAGAGAGCCGGCAGCGGGTCGCATAGGTCAATGCGGCCGCGCAGGCGAAGGTGATGCCGCTGCCGATGAGAAAGGCTCTCCAGTCCGGGTCGCCCGTGAAGGCGTCCACCCCTGCGGGCAGCAGCATGGCCGCCGCGAGGGCGAAGAGCATGCGGCCCGTCAGGTGGAAGACCGGACGGATGTAGGGCGGAGCCCATATGCCTGAAGAAGATTTCGCACGCATGATGCGCTAGTGCCCTGTCTCGGTCGACGGACCGGCCAGGATCGCCTCGGCCTTGCGCAGAGCCCGATAGGCCACCACGGCGATGATGCTGTCGCCGGGATGCACCCGGGTCGAGCTGGTTGGAATGATGACCTCTCCGTTGCGGACGATGGCTCCGATCAGCATGCCGTCCGGCATGCCGACATCCCGCAGGGTGCCTTTGACCAGCCGCGAGCCCTCTTGGGCCGTGGCCTGGATCACCTCGCCGAAATCCTCCCGGAGCGTGTATAGGGCGGAGACGGAGCGGTGGCGCACGTGGCGCAGAATGGTCGAGATCGTGATGGCGCTCGGGCTCACGACCGCATCGATGCCGAGCGCCGGCAGCACATGCTCGTAGGAGGTCTTGTTCACCAGGGTGATGGCGCGCGTGCAGCCCTCGCGCTTGGCCAGAACCGAGGCGAAGATGTTGGTCTCGTCATCGTTTGTCACGGCGATGATCGTATCGGCGCTTTGAACGTTGGCCTCGAGCAGCACCTCCTTGTCGAGCGCATCGCCCTGGATCACCACGGCGGCATCGCGGAGCTCGCGAGAGATGTGCTCGGCCCGCTCCCGCGAATGTTCGACCATTTTGAGCGAGACAGAGGGAGTGTGGCGGGCGATACGGGTCGCCAGGTTGAGGCCGACATTGCCGCCACCCACGATCACGATGCGGCGGGCGACCTGCTCCTCATGGCCCATATAGGCCATGACGCGATCCACGTGCGATGTCTCGGTGATGACGTAGACGTCGTCACCCTGCTGAACCTGATCCTCGGCCCTTGGCACGAAGGCTTGGCCATTGCGCACGATGACGCCGATGACCATGCCGGAACCACCCGACGTGGAAAGCTCCTTCATCCGCCGCCCGACCAGGGAGCATGTCCCCGTGTTGCAATGAACCCCGAGAAGGTGGATCCGGCCGTCGGCCAGCGGAACGGTGTCGAAGGCCCCGGGCGTCTTGAGACGCCGGACGATCCCGTTGGCGACCTCGACCTCGGGCGAGATGATCACGTCGATGGGCAATTGGTCGGAGGCGTAGAGACCCTGCCAGATCGGCTCCAGATAGCCGTGATGGCGGACGCGGGCGATGCGCCGGCGGACATTGAACAGGGAGTAGGCCACCTGGCAGGCGACCATGTTGACTTCGTCGGAGCGGGTCACGGCGATGAGCATGTCCGCATCCTGCGCGCCCGCTCGTTCGAGGACCTCGGGATGAGCGGCGTGGCCCACCATCCCGCGCACATCGTAGCTCTCGTCCGCCCGCCTGGCCTGTTCGGGTGAGAGATCCACCACCGTCACATCGATGCCTTCGGAGGCGAGGTGGCGGGCGATGGTCGAACCGACCTGCCCGGCACCACAGACGATCACTCTCACGGCGACTTCACTCCCCGGATACACTTGCTTCCGGGGTAATGTAGGGCATAGGCCTGTGGAAGACACAGACCCTCTCTAGAGCATCGTGCGGAAAAGTGGGCCGGGTTTTCTGCTCCGAACGATGCGCTCTTAAAAAGTTGAGCATCGGGTTGATCCCAAAAGTGGAATCCACTTTTGGGTCCGATGCTTTAGAGGCCCACAAACGGGCCGTTTTCGTCGTTTCGGGACTGGAAACCGGACGGTCAGCCGATCATCTCAAGGACGATCTGGCGGATCTCTTCGCGGGAGAGGCCGGACGATTGCGGCTTCGGTGCAGACTTGGCCTGCAGAGGCGCCTTGGCGTGCTGATGGAACTTCTTGGAGTTCTGGGCTTGAATGGCAGTCGACATGATAAACCTGTGGCCGCATGGGGCATGGCCCGGACGGCTTCTTGTGTGAGTGAAACGGTCGGCGCAGCGCACCGACAGGAAAAATCGCCCTGAAAGGGCTGATTGTAACAATCGATGGGAACGGTAAGCGGGCTCGGCGGCTCGATCACGAGCTAGGGAGAGCAGGCCGAACATCTCGGTTGGATAGAACCTATATGGAACATCGGCGGGCTCATGGCAAGATAAAACTTTGCAACACCGGATGAATCGGCACGATTCAGGAAAGTAAAACCTCGCGCCAAGCCGCGCTTTTCTCATGGTTTTTCCAGAAAAATGAGCCGTTCTCGAAGAACAATGCTCACGCCGAGATCGGCATTTTCTCAAAATGGCGGCTTGTATTTGGGGTAAGAGCACCCTACATCAGGATCATCGACCTTTGGCCGGACAATCGGGCCGTTACGCCTTGGCATGCCAGGCGCACGTTCAGACGCTCTCCCAAACTTCGACGAACCCGAGCCTGAGGTCGTGCTTCCGCACGCCTTCAAGCTCACGTGCACTGATGCATAAACTCTAAGGAATACTGCCATGATGACGGGCACCGTTAAGTTCTACAACGATCAAAAAGGCTTCGGCTTCATCCAGCCGGACAATGGCGAGAAGGACGTGTTCGTCCACGCCACCGCTCTCGAGCGTGCCGGCATCCGCGGCCTGCGTGAAGGCCAGAAGGTCTCCTTCGACACCGCCGAAGATCGTCGTTCCGGCAAGGTTGCCGTCAACAACATCCAGACGGCCTAATGATGACGGGCGCCTCATATAGCGCCTGACGATACGAAGCCGCTCCCACGGGGGCGGCTTCTTGTTTGTGCAATGCCATCTTTGATGGCGATACCGGCGAGGACGCAATGAACACGTTTCGAAAAGCCTCTCCTGCGAAATCCGTGATGTTCGTGGTGGATTACGCCGACGCCCGCAGGGCTTATCTCTGGGTCGACAATCCCGGAAAGGCGAACGATCCCCGCGCAGTCGGGATCATTGCGCGCGCCCAGCAGGAGCAGGGCACTCTTCCCGGCGGTGACATCGCCACCATCCGGCGCGTCCGGTAGTCGGTCTCGGTTCAACGAGGCAGCAAATAGGAACAATGAGCGGAATGAAGCATCAGGATCTCGGCGAACGGCTCAATGCGGCCAAGAACGCGAAGCAGGCCATGGCGGAAAAGTTTCGGCAGCGTCCGGGACATGACGACCCGGCGGTTGCGGAGCGGCGGGCTGCACGGGCCTCGGTGAGCGCCGCGCGCGATGCCAGGACCGCCGAGCGCGAGGCCAAGCGCCTTGCCGATGACGCTCGTATGGCGGCCGAGCGCGAAGCCCGCGCGGCCGAACAGGCTGAGCAGGACAAGTTGCAGGCGGAGCAGAACGAGCGGATGGCGGCCGAGAAGGTTGCCGACGACGCAAGGCTCGAAGTCGAGCGCAAGGCCGCGCGCGATGCCCGCTATGCGGCCCGCAAGGCCCGCAAGTAAGAGAGGAACCCAAGCGATGACTCACAAGTTCAAAGTTCGGCAGATGGTTCGGCTGGCGCAGCCTGGGTTCTCCGATACCCGGATGAATGCCGGCAACGTCTATGAGGTTGTACGGCTCATGCCGGCCGACCAGACCGGCGAAGTGTCTTACCGCATCAAGTCGGGCATGACCGAAAAGGCCGTCCGCGAGGGCGAAATCCGAAGCGCTTGAGGCCAACGCCCCTCAAGCTTCTCACTGATCCGATCCGCCAGGCGCAAGCCGAGGCGACGCAACACACTAATTGATAGAGAGGACATCCATTGCAGGTTCTGGTACGCGACAACAACGTCGATCAAGCCCTCCGGGTTCTCAAGAAGAAGATGCAGCGCGAAGGGATCTTCCGCGAAATGAAGGCGCGGAAGGCCTACGAGAAGCCGTCCGAGCGAAAGACCCGTGAGAAGGCCGAGGCCGTCCGGCGCAACCGCAAGGCCGCCCGCAAGCAGGCTATCCGCGAAGGGCTGATCGCTGCTCCCAAGCCGAAGCCCCGTCCCGGCGCTGCCGGCGCCCGCCGGCCGATGGCCGCTCCGAGCGCTGCGCCTCGCACCGAGGCTGCAGAGTAAGACCCGGCCATAGCATTTTCCGGCGAAGTGGCTCCGGTTCGCGGTCAGAAAATGCGGCAAACTCAAAAGAGAGATGATTCCACGCAAGTGGAAACAGCTCTAAAGGGTTCTCTATCGGTCTTGAAGGCGGCGCATGTGATCATGCGCCGCTTCGTTTTTTTGTTGATCGTGAACCGGCATCGCGGCAGAGCGTGATGCGCATCGAACGCTGATTCATCTAAAGCATTTCATCACTATGCAGTTCATCCGCTCCAAACTCTTCGATCTCTATCTGGCTGTCTGGACCGCCCTCTTCGCGCCTGTTCTGGCTGCGCTGTGGCTGTGCGGTTCTCCCGAGCGCGGCGTGCGCCTGGCCTCGCGGCTGTGGGCGCGCGGCATTCTCGCCGGCCTGAAGTGGATCGTCGGCCTGACCTATGCGGAGCGAGGCCTTCACAACATCCCCGATGAGCCCTGCCTGATCATCGCCAATCATCAATCGACCTGGGAGACCCTGGCGTTCCTGGCGCTCTTTCCCAATGTGGCGATCGTCGCCAAGCAGGAGCTGCTGACCATTCCGGTCTTCTCGTGGTTCCTGCGCAAGTCGCCGATGATCCTGATCGACCGCGAGAGCGGCTCGAAGGCTGTTCGGAAGATGGTGGACGAGAGCCGCGCCGCCTTGGCTCAAGGGCGCTCCGTGCTGATCTTTCCGGAGGGCACCCGCAAATCCGTCTCCGAGCCCATCGCGTTCAAGCGCGGCGTGGAGCTTCTTTACGCGAAGCTCGACCGGGTGGTTCTTCCCGTAGCCTTGAACTCGGGGCACTTCTGGGGCGTGGACCGGCCTATCAAGCGGGGAGGGACCATTTCGGTCTCCTATCTCGATCCGATCGAGCCGGGATTGCCTGGCACCGAATTCACCCGCAGGGCCGAGCAGCTGCTCGAGGCGGAGAGGCAGCATTCTTGGCCGCAGGCGGCCTGAGGCCGGGCGCTCAGTATCAGGCGACAGCGCGCGCGGGCTGCTGAGGGTTTTGAATGTCGGCCATGAACGCCGCCAAGGCTTCGCGGGGCATGGGCTTGGCGATCAGGTAGCCTTGAGCCTGCGAGGCGCCGGCCACGCGCAGGGCGTTGAGCTGCTCCTGCGTTTCGACGCCCTCGGCCGTCGTGCTCATTTTCAGGTCGTTGGCAAGACCGATGGTCGCCTTGATGATCGCGCGGCTTCCCGCAGACTCGATCATGCCGCGGACGAAGGACTGATCGATCTTGATCTTGTCGAACGGAAAGCTTCTGAGATAGCTCATCGACGCATAGCCGGTGCCGAAATCGTCGAGCGAGATTCCCACGCCCAATGTTTTGAGCCGCCTGAGCGCCGCCGTTGCTTCCTCGGTGAGCTTGACGGATTCCGTGATCTCCAGGACGAGGCGATGCGCCGGCAGGCCGGAGAGGTTCAGGGCTTTCGTGACGCTCGCAAAAACATCCCGGCGCTTGAACTGAACCGGAGAAAGATTGACCGCAACCTTCAACGGAAGGCCCCAGGTCATGGCCGTCACGCAGGCCTCCTCCAGGATCCAGTCGCCGATGGGTGCGATGAGCCCTGACTCTTCGGCGGTCGGAATGAACTGCAGCGGCGGGATCATCCCCTTCGTAGAGTGCTTCCAGCGCACCAGCGCCTCGCAGCCCCACATCCGGTTCGTGGCGAGATCGAGGATCGGCTGGTAGAACAGTTCGAATTCCCGGTTGTCGAGAGCGCTCTTGAGAGCTCCCTCAAGGGCGCGGCGTTCCGCGCGGGAATCCTGGATGTTCGGGTCGTAGAACCGATAGCTGCTGTCGGGGTCGGACTTTGCCGCGAAGAGCGCGATGTCGGCCGCGCGCATGAGTTCGGTGGAGGTCTTGCCGTCGGAAGCCGACAGCGCGATGCCGGCGGACAGCCCCACGTCGATTTCCGTGTTGCCGGCCGTGCAGGGCGTCTTCATGGCGGCCTGGATAGCCGTGACGAAATCCATGACCTGCTGCCGGTCCCTGACGGGCCGTTGAATGATGGCGAACTCGTCGCCGCCGATGCGGGCAATGAAGTCGCTTTTGCGGAGACGCTCACGCAGGCGCCGCGCCACGATCTGAATGATCTCGTCGCCTGCGCCATGGCCGTGATTGTCGTTGATGTCCTTGAAGCGGTTGAGATCGAGAAGATGCAGCGCGAAGTCCGTACTGGTTCGCTGCGAGGCGAGATATGTGCGCTTCAGCTCCTCGATGAAGAATGGCCTGTTGGGAAGCCGGGTCAGCACATCGTGGCGCGACAGGTAGCTTTCGCTCGCAGCCCTCAAGATGCCGGTTCTCACATGCCGTAAGCCCATGAGGCTCGCCGTGTCGACCGCAACGCCCATGAGATAGGCGATGAACCCGATCACGCGCGCCTCGAGGCGCTGCCCCGCCATGAGTTCCGCCACGGTGCGGCTCACCGCGATGCCGCCGGGCTGGTTGGCCAGCGGATGCAGGGCGAACAGTCGCTCCTGGCGGTCGATCCAGCTCACGTCGCGAATGAGCGTCGGGCTGTTCTTCGCGATCATGCGCTGCAGGGGCGTGTCGGGCTTCCAGATCTTGCGGCCGAGGGCGCGCTCCGAGTTCGGGATGTGCGCCAGCACCACGCCGTCGCGCCGGTAGAGCGTGACGGCCGACGAGGGCTTGCGCAGATGCTCCTTGTAGAGCGTCTCGAAATGCGTGAGATCGATGGTGGAGACCACGATGCCGAGGAGGTTGCCTTCGGTGTCGTTGATCCGGCGCGCGAGCGACAGAACCTTCTTGCCCGTGGTGCGGATCCGCATCGGCTCGCTCAGGTACGAGGTGAGCGACGGATCCGTCGTGAAGGCCTGGTAATAGGATGCGCCCGTCAGATAGATGGGGTCGGACATCGGGCGCGGGTTCGAGGTGCCGACTAGCTTGCCCCGGGCGTTGACGAGATCGATGCGCACGAACTGCGGCAGGGAGCAGGAGGCGCCCACCAGAACGGCCTTCGTGGCCTGCGATCCGGCGAAGCCGTCGAACTCCGTTGCCCGGAGGCTCGCCTGCGGAATGCGCTCGACCAAGTCGCGCAGAACGCCTTCGATGGATTGCAGGATGCCGTCCGTCCGCTCCTGAAGGGTCAGCGCGAGGTTCGCCAGATCGCCTTCGGCGCGCGCGAGATCGTCGGTGTAGCCCCGCACCAGCAGAAGCACGACGCCGACGAGCACGGCCGTCGCGAGTACGACGCTGAGGGTTATGATCAGTGAGGCGGGCACAATGGTTTCGATGAGGCCTGGGAGCGACGATCCTCGCCACCATCCGCCCGCAGGTGTGGTTATTCCGTTAACTTTTGCCGGAATGCCGCCCTCATGGAGAAAAAAATCAAAGCCTGCTCCTCGGCATCATGTCGGGAGTGAGCTCCAGACGCTTGTCACCTCTCCTTCGGGTGGAGCACGCGCGCAACCGCGGTGCCGAGCTCGCTGACCGTGAAGGGCTTGCGCAGAACCGGACCCGATCCATCGGGCACACCCTCGGCATATCCGCTGATCAGAAGGCTTCTTAAGGTCGGTGTGATCCTGCGCAGCTGCGCGATCATCTCGCCGCCTGTCATGCCCGGCATGGCATAGTCGACGAGGATGAGATCGAACGGCTTGTCGGCGGCTTCCAAGCGGTCGAGACCCGAGCGGGCGCTGTCGCCCTCCACGACGTCGTATCCCAGCTCCGCCAGCATGGCGGCCGTTGCCACCCGGACCTGGGCATCGTCGTCGATGACCAGAACACGGGCTTTGCCTGCGGGCATGGCCTGCTCCGATGATTCCTGCGCAGCCTCCTGCAACACGCCAGCGGCGGTTTTCGGCAGGTAGAGGTCGACGGTCGTGCCCTGGCCCGGTTCGCTGGCGATGTGCATGTCGCCGCCGATCTGCTTGATCATGCCGTAGACCTGCGCCAGCCCGAGGCCTGTTCCCTGTCCGGGTCCCTTGGTGGTGAAGAACGGCTCGGTCGCCCGCATCAGAACCTCAGTGCTCATGCCCTGGCCCGTATCCTGGACCCGGATGCGCACGGCATCCGTGCTCAGGGTCAGCATCTTGGGCCGCTGCGGATCGTTGGCGGCGATGTTCTCCGTCTGGAGAACCACCTGGCCGCCGTCCGGCATGGCATCGCGCGCGTTCACCGCGAGATTGAGCACGGCAAGCTCGATCTGGTTGGGATCGGCCATGGCCGGCCACAGGTCTTTTCCGAGCAGCGTGTTGACGCCGATGCGGCCGCCCAGGGTGCGGTGCATGAGGTCCGCCATGTTGGACAGAACGCCGTTCACGTCGGTGGGACGCACCTCGAGGCGCTGCTTGCGGGAGAAGGCCAGAAGCTGCTCGGTGAGCCGCGCCCCGCGCTGGGCGGCCTGCATGGCATTGCGCAGGAGGCGCAGGGCCCGCTCATCACCGGCAAGGCGTCGTTCCATCAGATCCAGGGAGCCGATGACGGCTGCCAGCAGGTTGTTGAAGTCATGCGCCACCCCGCCCGTCAGATGCCCAATGGCATCCATCTTGCGGGCCTGGGCCGCCTGTTCGTCGGCCTCGCGCCGCAGACGCGCCAACTCCAGATTCGTGCGCACCCGCGCCTGCAATTCGCGTGCCGCGAACGGCTTGACGAGATAGTCGTCGGCGCCGGCCTCAAGTCCCTCGATGCTGGCTTCTTCTCCGGCCCGGGCGGACAGCATGATGATCGGCAGCGTGCGCAGCCTGGGTTCGTCACGCACTTGCTGAACGAGCTGGAAGCCGTCCATCACGGGCATCATCACGTCGGTGACGAGAAGATCGGCCCCGTTCGCGAGAAGCTCGTCAAAGGCCGCAGCGCCATCCGGCACGGCCACCACGTCATGCGTCCCGTCGAGAAGCCGCTTGATGTAGGCCCTCATGTCGGCATTGTCGTCGGCAACGAGCACACGCGCTTTCGCTGTGCTTGGGCTGACGGCGCTGCGCTGCGGCAGCTGGATTACATTGCTGGGCAAGGGGGCAGGGGTGTCCGGCAGCCAGCGAAGGGCTTCCTCCACGAAGGCATCGGCGCCGATCCGCGTGGAGGCCGGCTCGCCTGCGGCGTCGACCTGTTCGGGCGGAAGATGCGCGTGTCCCTTCGGGATCGTCACAGTGAAGGTCGTGCCCTGGCCGACAGTGCTGTCGACGCCGACCGTTCCGCCGTGCAGCATCACGAGCTCGCGCGCCAGCGCCAGGCCGATCCCGGAGCCCTCGTGGGTTCGGCTTCGGGCGCCCTCCACCCGCTGGAAACGATCGAAGATGCGCTCCTGGCTGTCCGGTGGAATGCCCACGCCGGTATCGCTGACGGACAGCCTGATCGACCCGTCGACCTCCGCCAGCCGCACCGAGATCTGCCCCTCGAAGGTGTATTTGAGGGCATTGGAGAGCAGATTGAGAACAACCTTCTCCCACATGTCATGGTCCACGTAAGCCGGCACGGACAGGGGCAGGCACTCGACCTTGAACGTCAGCCCCGCCCGCTCGATGGCGGACCGGAAGGTGCTCGCCAGGTCGGCCGTGAGGCGGGACAGGTCCGTGGCACGGAAGGAGGCCTGGATCCGGCCCGCCTCGGCCCGCGAGAAATCGAGCAGGGTGTTCACCAGCCGGAGCAGGCGCAGGGCGTTGCGGTGAACGACCTGAACTTCGGCGCGAGCGTCGCCGGACAGGTCGGCCTGCTGCAGGAGATCCTCCAGCGGCCCGAGCATCAGGGTGAGCGGCGTGCGGAACTCGTGGCTGACATTGGAAAAGAACCGGGTCTTGGCCCGGTCGAGCTCCGCCAGCGCATCGGCGCGGCGCCGCTCCTCCTCGTGCGCCCTGGCGTTGCGGACCAGGGTGGAGACCTGCCCGCTCAGGAGGCTGAAGAACGAGCGGTAGCCCTCGTCGAGGGCACGGCTGGGACTGACGCCGGCAACCAGGACGCCAAGTTCCTCGCCGCCTCCGCCGGAGATCGGCATGGCCAGCGCGGTGGTGACAGGATCGGCCCAGAGCCCTCCCGGGATCGATACCTTGGGCTCGACCCGGCATTCGACCGTGCGGCCCGTCAGGACCCGTGCCACGGGCCATGGCTCCATGGCATCGGCCGGAAGGCTCACCGGAGCGCCGGGATTGCGGTCGTCCAGGCCGGCGGAGCCCAGGAGGGACAGGGCCCCATCGTCGCCGCGCAGATAGATCAGGGCGAACGGCACGTCGAGGGAGCCGCGCGAGAGCGCCGCCGCGATGTCCTGGGAGGTCGTCTCCAGGTTGCGGATGTCCGCCGCCTCCGTGCCCACGTCGCGCAGCAGGGTCAGGCGGCGCTCGCTCACCACCTGGGCGGTCACCTCGCTGCACACGGCCAGCATGCCGACGATGCGGCCCTCGTCGTCCTCGGCCGGGGCATGGGAGACGCTGAAATAGGCTTCTTCGCGGTAGCCGGCCCGCTCCATGAGCAGGGGCAGGGCGGGCGTCCAGTTGGCGGTGCCGGTCGCCATGACCCGCTCGATCATCGGCCCGAGGGTATCCCAGCTCGCCGCCAGGGTGATGCGGATGTCGTTGCCGAGCGCCGCCGGATGCCCGGCTCCGATGAGCTTTGAATAGGCATCGTTGTAGATCTGGGTGAATTCAGGTCCCCAGGTCAGGATCATGGGGTATTGCGACGACAGCAGGGTGCGCACGGTCGAGCGCAGGCTCTGCGGCCAGCCCGAGACCGGGCCAAGGGGCGTGCGCGACCAGTCGAGCGCGCGGGCCAGGGCACGAACCTCGCCAGGCCCTTGGAAAAGGGTCGAGGCGGCTTGATCGGAGGTGGTGCTCATTCAAGCCCGGATGTCTTGTGTGGTGGTGCGCAACCGAACGCCTTGGCATGCAAGCTGTCCGGGAACGGCAGATGACACAACACATATAGTCACGTTAATTGGTGTCAAATGCGCTGCTTTGCAGCAGCAGCCAGCCTCAGAGAAGGGCCTCGTGATTTGACCGGCATCTCATGCCGTCGGAGGTCTCAAGGCAGCGATCAGGACGGGAGGGCAAGGCGCCGGCTGATCCAGGCTCCGGCTTCATCCAGATCCACGAATGTGGGGCTGTTTCCCCCCCCCCTCGAGCCGCCCGAAACCGGCCTCCAGAAACCATTGTCCGGGAGCCACATCGTTGTCGTCCGAGAGATGGGTCAGAACCGCCAGGAGCCGGTGCTCCTCGTCGAAGACCAGCATTCCCTCTTCGTCGATGCCATTGGCGACACGCACGGGCTGAAGGGTGAATGTCATGCGGCAGCCTGCTTATCCTCCAGGTGCAGGTAGGTCGGATCGAACTCGCCGACCTGCTTCAGCCTGGTCCAGTCGAGAATGTTCAGCCGGTCGCCGGTCAGCTCGATCAGGCCGTCAGCGCGCAGCTGCCGGACGACACGGTTCACATGGACATTTGTCACCCCGAGCGCATCGGCGAACTCGCTCTGGGTGATCGGCAGATCGCAGGAGTAATCCTTGGTCAGGCCGACGGCTTTGAGGCGCACCAGCAGCTCGCAGAACACATGGGCCATGCGCGTGTAGGTTTCGCGGCGCCCCACATTGAGCACCCACTCGCGGAAGATGGCCGCGTCGATCAGGGTCTCGCGCCAGAACGCCGCCGCGATGCGCGGATGGCGGTCGCAGATCTCGCGCAGGGCCTCGTGATGGATGAACCCGACGCTGCACGGGGTGATGGTGCTCACGCTGTTGTCGAGGACCTTCAGGTGCAGGCTCTGCAGATCGGGGATGTCGCCCGGCAGGTCGAAGGACACGATCTGGCGCTTACCGTCACCCGTGACCTTGTAGGTGCAGGCAAAGCCGCTCAGGATCAGGCAGGAGCGTGACGGTCGGTCGCCCTCGCGGACGATGTCCTGATCGGCCTTAATGGACACCACCTGCAGCGGCAGTTGCTGAAGGACCTGGCGCTCGTCGTCAGTGAGCGGGAACACACTGTCGATCTTGCGGATCATCGGGTTGTAGTCGGGGTGGAATGCCATGGCCAAGATCAGGCTTCGCTTATCTTCTATAGGCGGGAGCACAAGGATCTCTCTGGCATCAGCGCCTATGCGTGATTTGCTGACGATGACTTAGCCGTCGCATACAAGGTGATTTCTGTCGCTCACCTGAGTTGATGCGTTTTGATAACTCAAGTTAGCACCCCGAATTAATCTATGTTATAAAGATTAGAATTCGTTTGGGACCTGAGGTCGATAGCGTCGGCCTGAAGCGGTTTAAGATCCGAGACGAAGCGCGGAATTGCCCAGGCGGAATTCGCATGATGCCTGTCTTCGAACTGAGCCATAAACATAGGTTAAGCGCCGCACCCCATCTGGTTGAAAGCACGTCTGAGCAAAGCGCCCTATGAGCGTGGGCTTGTTTCCTCAGGGTGCCCGGTGAGTGACCTTCGCCCGAGCCTGAAAGCGAAAGTCATGACATTCGACATCTCGTTCCAGCCCATGCGCGTGCGTATCGATGGCCACGACAGCGAGGGCATGCTCATCCTCGCAGACAGCCAGCTCGCCGCCGTCATCGTCCGCCTCGACGGGGAGATTCATGATCCCAGGAACAAGGGGCTCTGGCACCTGGAGGCAGGGTTCGGCAAATGCGATGTCCGCGTTGCTCCGCCGATGTTCGCGACGCCCGAAGAGGCCGGAGCCTGGGTTGAGCGAGCCTTGACGGGCAGGGTCATATAGATTTTCAGAGACGCTTTCGGATGGCCGTTGCCGACACGGAAAGGCGCAGGGGCAAGGCTCATGCGGCTGCCTTCTCGTTCTCCAGGTGAAGGTAGGTTGCGTCGAACTCGCCGGCCCATTTCAACCTCTCCCAATCGGGGATGAAGAGCCGCTCCCCTTTCAGCTCGATCAGGCCCTCGTTGCGCAATTGCTGGATGATCCGGTTGACATGAACCGTGGTGAAACCGAGCGCATCGGCGAATTCGGTCTGGGTGATCGGCAGGTCGCAGGCATGATCCTCGACAAGTCCCACGGCCTTCAGGCGCACAAGCAGTTCGCAGAGCAGATGGGCCATGCGGCGTGCGCCTTCGCGCCGCCCGACATTGATCATCCACTCGCGGAAGATCGATGCATCGATCAGGGTCCCGCGCCAGAGGGCGGCCGCGATGCGCGGATAGCCGGTGCAGAGGTCATGCAGGTCCGCATGGGTGACGAACCCGACATTGCACGGGCTGACCGTGCCGATGCTGGTGTCGAGGACCTTCAGGTGCAGGCTCTGCAGATCGGGAATATCACCCGGCAGGTTGAACGAGACGATCTGGCGCTTGCCGTCTTGGGTGACTTTGTACGTGCAGGCAAAGCCGCTCAGGATCAGGCAGGAGCGGGAAGGGTGGTCGCCTTCGCGCACGATATCCCGGTCGGCCTTGATGGACACCACCTGCATCGGCAAGGTTTCGAGCGCCTGCCTCTCGTCGTTGGTGAGCCTGAAGAGGCTCTCCAGCCAGCGGATGAGCGGATTGTCATGATGATTTGGAGGTGAGGCCAAGATCGCGCTCCCTGATTGGCAGGCGGGAGCGCGTTGTATCTCTCAGCCATCAGCGCCTGAAATCGGTTGCTGACGATGAAATGACTATGTCACGAATGTGAATCTCTGTCATTGCTTTATGTTTGTTCCGGACGTTGCTGCAGTCGAGCAAAGATGAGCCCTCCGAAGCTCGGCCGGGGAGCTACACAAAGGTTTCACACAACTAGGCAACGGGAGCATCGACGGTGCAAACGACCCCTGTTGGAGCGAACGCAATCTCCACCTGACCATCGAGATCATTGGCGAGGCTGCGCTCGATGAGGCGGGATCCGAATCCTCTCCGGCGCGGGGGGATGACGGGCGGCCCACCGGCCTCCGTCCAACGCAGGGTCAGACGGGGCGGCGCGGTTCCGTTCGTCACGTTCCACGACACCTCGATGGTGCCTGTCTTGTTCGCCAAGGCGCCGTATTTCACCGCGTTGGTGGCCAGCTCATGCATCGCCATGGCCAGCGCCAGGGACATGCGCGGCGTCACGCGCACATGCGGACCCTTGATGCGGAGGCGCTTCTCACCCGAGATCTGATAGGGCTCGAGAGCCTTCTCGATGACCTCGAATAGGTCGGCTCCGTCCCAGCTCTCGCGGGTGAGCACGTCGTGCGCCCGGGAGAGGGCGAGAAGCCGCCTCTCCAGCGCATCGCGCGCATCCTCTTTCGTGTCCGCCGTGCGCAAGGTCTGGGCCGAGATGGATTGCACCGTAGCCAGCGTGTTCTTCACCCGGTGGTTCAGCTCGTCGATGAGCAGCCGCTGATGTTCGGCGGCGCGCTTCTCCTTGTCGAGACCGGCCCTCAGGCGCTCTTCGCCCTGATGCAAATCTTCGAGCCGTGCGCGCGCCTCGTACTGTCTGCGCCGTCCGCGCAGGGCGGATCGCGCGACACTCACCAGCGTGCCAGGATGGAAAGGACGCTCCAGGAACACGACATTGCCGAGAACTTCGGAGAGACGCGCCAAGGCCGGATTACGCTCGATTCCTCCGCCGCGAAGGGTCAGGAGAATGAAGGCGAAGTCCGACCACGCGGACTGATCCGACAGCCAGCGCGAGAGATCCTTCAGGTCCGCGGTGCGCAGCGCCTCGTCGGTGACAATGGCAAAGCCCGCGCCTTTCGCGATCTCGTGCACGAGCGTCGGCATGTCGGGACAGATCTGAGACGCGATGCCGACACTGTGCAGAATGTCGGCCGCAACTGCTGCATCCCGTCCAAGCGGCGCCAGAATAACTGCGCGCTCGGAATGCGAATGAAGAGTGTCGTTCATGCTTCGCGATCTTTGAGCAGCTGCGCGCGGTCGCCGTCGACGAAGACCGGCGTGCCGCGCAGGATGCCCTGGAAACCCTCCAGAGGCTCGCCGAGGGCGATGCCCCTGTTGGTGATCCGCATCTCGCGAATGGTGTTCTCGTGCGAGCCGAAGCGCTTCTTGATGATCGAGATCGCCCGCCGGACTTGCCCGAACGCCTCGAAGTAGCGCAGCAGGATCACGGTATCGGCGAGATACGTGACGTCGACCGGAGACTTCATGTCGCCCACGAGCCCGTGCTGCGCGACCGTCAGGAAAGTCGAGACACCCTGCCGATTCAGATACTGCAGCAACTCGTGAATATGCAGGGTCAGAAACTGCTCTTCCGGCATGGCGGCCTGATAACCGTTGAGGCCGTCGATCACCACCGTCTTCACGCCATGGCGGTGGATATTGGTGCGTACCCGGTCGGTGAATTCGCCAGGCGACAATTCGGCCGCGTCGACCTGCTCGATGAACAGGTTGCCGGATTCGCACAAAGCCTCCAAGTCGATGCCGATCAGCTTGGTCCGGTCGATCAGCAGGCCGAGTTCCTCGTCGAAGATGAACAGGGCCGCCTTCTCGCCGCGCGCAGCCGCCGAGATGGCGAACTGCACCGTGAGAAGCGACTTGCCCGTGCCGGCCGGACCCATCACCAGGGTGCTCGAACCTTGCTCGACACCACCGCCGAGGAGCGCGTCGAGTTCGCCGATACCGCTCGTGAGAACATCGCGGACGAAGCCTGTCTTGTGCTCGCCGGAGATGAGGCGCGGGAACACCTGGACACCTCCATGCGCGATGGTGAAGTCGTGATACCCGCCGCGGAACGACTGGCCGCGATACTTGATGACCCGCAGACGACGGCGCTCGGCGCCGTAATTGGGCGTCAGCCCTTCCAGGCGGATCACCCCATGGGCGAGGCTGTGAACGGTCTTGTCGTTGGCATCCGTGGTCAGATCATCAAGCAGGAGAACCGTCGCGCCCTGGCGCGCGAAGTAGTGCTTCATGGCCAGGATCTGACGGCGGTAGCGCAGGGAGCTCTGCGCCAGAAGGCGGATCTCCGACAAGCTGTCGATCACGATGCGGACCGGCTTCGTCCGGTCGATGGCGGCGAACACGGCCCTGGTGGTTTCGCCGAGTTCGAGATCGGACGAATAGAGCAGGCTCTGCTGGTGCTCGTCGTCGAGCAGGTTCTCCGGCGGCACGAGCTCGTATACGTGGATGTTGTCGCCGAGACTCCAGCCATGGGACGCCGCGCCGTCGCGCAGCTCGGCTTCCGTTTCCGACATGGTGATGTAGAGGCCGGTCTCTCCAGCCTTGGCGCCGTCGAGCAGGAACTGGAGCGCGATGGTGGTCTTGCCGGTGCCGGGGCTGCCTTCCAGCAGGTAGACGTGGCCAGGCGATAGGCCTCCGACGAGAATGTCGTCGAGACCTTCAACCCCGGTCCGGGCTTTGCGAGCGGGTTGAGATTTAGTGGTCATAGTGAAGTCCGATCTCGGCCTGCAGAGCGGCCGGAAGCGTGTGGGTCGGGATCAGCCCGAGAATTCCTGTAAGCGCCTGCTCCGCGTGCCAGAGATCGTGCTGCTGCTGCCGTTCGAGCCAGAAGCGGGGCGTGGTGCCCGAGAGGCGGGCGAGGCGGGTGGCCATGTCCGGGCTGACCGCCGCCTTGCCGGCCAGAATCCGGTGGAGCGTCTGGCGGGCGATGCGAAGCTCGCGGGCGGCCTGGCTGACGGACAGGCCGAGGCCGGGCAGAACCCGGTCTCGCAGGATCCAACCCGGGTGGGGCGGAGCCGCCGGAAGGGCGTCTCGGGTGAGGGGCATGGTCCTGCCTTTGTGATGCCGACTGTAGCGTTATGGGTGACAGGTGGCAAAAGACAAGGACCTTAGCCGTTCAAGATCCATGTCCAAGGGCGCAGAGCTGGGCCCAAACGCATCTCGGGATCAGGTTAGCTTAAGTTAATGGCAGGCCTCCTTTAGTCGGATAAGCCTGGGGTGTCCCGCACGCACCCCGGGGCGCAGGGTTATCCTGGCTGTGTCTGGAGAAGCGGGCGTGTCCACCGACAAACTCAACAACGGCACCGATCTGGACCAGGCGGATTCCCTTGAGGACCTGCTCAACCCTACCGGCTATCCCGGTCCGGAGCCAAGCCTGCCGCCTCATGTAGCTAATTTCCTGGGCGAGCAGCTTCAGGCCTACTATGCCCAATTGATGAGTGAGCCGGTGCCCGACCGCTTCGTTCAGCTCCTCGCGCAACTGGACGGGAAACAGGGCGGCCAGGATGGCGAGTGAGGATCCCGTTCGTCAGTCGATGCTTTCTGCCATCCCGCATCTGCGCGCCTTCGCCATCTCGCTCACCGGCAACGTCACCTACGCCGATGATCTCGTGCAGGCGGCGCTTCTGCGCGGGCTCGAGAACCTCGACAAGTTCCAGCCGGGTACGAGCATGCAGGCCTGGCTCTTCACCATCCTGCGCAACCAGTTCTACACGGATATGCGCCGCAGCCGCCGGGAGGTGGACGATCCGGAGGGGGCGCTGGCCGGCAAGCTCGCGGTCATGCCGGAGCAGGGCGCGCGTCTGGACTTCTCGGACATGCAGGTGGCTCTCGCCAAGCTCAGCGTCGAGCAGCGCGAGGCGCTGCTGCTGGTGGGCGCCGAGGGCGTGTCGTACGAGGAAGCGGCGCAGATCTGCGGCACCAATCTCGGCACCATCAAGAGCCGTATCAACCGCGCCCGCACCCGCTTGGCGGAACTCCTGGCCCTCGATGCCCAGGAGGATCTCGGCCCCGACCGTCTGGTCAAGGCCGCGCTGTTCATGCAGACACCCTGAAAGTCTGCCTCGTAAAAAGGAACACACCTCAGTTTCCGTCATGGCCGGGCTTGTGCCGGCCATCTCGATTTGATGAGCAAGGTGCTCTCCAAAATCGAGATCACCGGCACAAGGCCGGTGATGACGTCAGGAGGGTTGCCGATCCTTTATAAGCCAGCCTCTGAGGCTGCCCGAAACGACCTCTACTTGCCGGCCACCTTGCGCAGGGCTGCATTGATGCGGTCCTGCCATCCCGGACCATCCTGCTGGAAGAATTCGAGCACATCCTGGTCGATTCGCAGGGTGACGCTCTCCTTCACGCCTGGAATGGACGGGGCCGGCGCGGGTCCCTCGATGGGCTTGGTTGTGGCTTTCTTGAAGGCCGCCTCGGCCGCCTTGAAGGGATCGGTCGGTCTGCGTCCCCCCGGTGATCTCGACATGTCTTGCTCTCCCCAGTACCTGCGCGATCATGGCAGGTCTGCGCGACCGATCAAGGTGGGCGAACGGCGAGAGCGCCGCAGGAACGACACCTGATCAACTCTGTTGATCTCCAGGCTCATGTGAAGAGCGAGGTCGGCGATGGCAGGGCTTGGACGTTTATCGGCTTTAGTGGCGGGATGCATTCTCGCCGGCAGCTTCTCCACGGGTGTTTCCGCGCAGTACAGGAGCGATGACTGGGACGAGACCCGCGAATGGAGGGATCGGCCTCAGGAATGGAGACCCGGCAGAGATGACCGGGATCGGGATCGCGGGTGGGAGCGCGACCGCCGTTGGCGCGATCGCGATTGCTATTACGAGACCCGGCGCGATCGGAACCGTTATGGCGAGGTGATCGTCAGGCGATACCGCGTCTGCGAGGATTAGCCGGTTGAGGCCGGTGGTCGAGAGACCACCGGTTGCGATGCCTCACTGAGGCGTTGGTGCAGGCGAACTCGTGGCCGCGCGTGGCTGCGACTGCACCCGGTCGAACATTCTCAGCGCCGCATCGACACAGGCCTGCGTCGATTCCCGGTCGCTGCAGACCACCCGAAGCTGCGTGTCGCCGCTGCGCACGAAGAAGTGCGCGTTGCCGCCGGAGCGGTCGTCATCATCGTGGTCCCGCATGGCGCGCCGGCGACGGTCGCCCCGGTCGTCGTCGCGGTCCCCGTCGCCATCCCACCGGTCGCGGCTGTCATACCACCGCCCGCGACGATCATCATCGTCATCCCGCGATGGGCTCTGGCTCCAGGCCGACGTTCCGATCAGGGCCAGTCCCGCTGCTAGTATGAGGGCTCTCCGCATATGGGCCTCCATCAGGCGACGCCTTTGAGGGAATGCGCGCAAACATTCTGTCGGAGCGGCGTCTTGGATCGTGAAAAGGGGCGCCTGGGTGAACCGGGGGGCCAAGCGTAAGTTCCGAAAACAGGAATGTGGCTCCGTTGAACGGGTTGATGACGGGACCATGCAGGCGGAGCCGCCATCCGGCTTTTAAGGCTCTCCCGGAGCACTCAGTGGGATTGCTGCGTGAACGAGACGGCTTCCATGAAGGGGAACTCCAGGACGGTCTCGTCCAGATCGTCTTTCACCTCGATATGGGACGCCGCCCAGTTGACCGGCTGCTCGAACTCCGTGCTCATCAGGTTCTGCGCCATTGCTTTGGCGACCTCCCAGGCTTGATCCGCATCGCGCAGATCCTGCCCCTCGGGATCGGCGAGCGCGTCGCTACCGATATGCACGTTGAAGAAGTAGCGCGGCATGGATGTCCCTGAAGCTTGAGTGGTGAGAGGCCAATCGGACTGAATGCGTTCGGTTCCGGACGGCATCCGGAATTGCCACCCAGCGCCTAAGGCATTGGGTTCACGGCGGGCCGTTGTTGGCAACAGTCAGCCGTGACGACCACAAGGGCCGGAGAAGCGGTTCGGCCACAACCCCGCCGATTACGGCAAAGGCCATCAGGATGAGGCCGAGGCGGCCATAGAGCACAACGCGATCTCTGGGGGTCATAAGCCCTCGCAATCGTCCGGCTGAAATCAAAGCAATGGGATCCTTGTTGGCGATTGTGGCGAGAATACTGCTCAGATTTGGCCATCGTGAATAAACCAAGGTTTAACCATGCGACAATGAACCCGCTCCCTTTCTTCCCCTGCAGCGGGCGCCAAGGGGAACGGAGGCCGGTTCGAGCGGTTGAACAAGCCTACGGGGCGGCTGGGGAGCAGGTCCTTTGAGTTCTCCTTTTCGTCAATGCCATTGCTCACAACTGAATTATCGTCCCGGCACGTTGCCGGGCACCTGAGTGCCCTCACCGAGAAAGTCGACGAGATCGCCCAGCGTGCCGGTGTATCCGCGGTCGCGCGGCTGGATCTTGAGACGACGCTAGCTGCCTTGCCGTGGCCGAGCCGGCGGCGCCTCGGCCTAGTCCTTCAGAGTGCCCGTGCCGGCACGAGCGACAAAGCCGTGGGGGAGGCCGTGGCGGTCATGCTTGCCCTGGCGGCCGATGTCTGGGCCCGCACGCCTCCGCCGGAGGTGGACGGCGGCAACAAACCCCAGGCATGAGGCCGAATGGTTCAGGAGACCTTCGAGTAAGCGTCCCGTCCGGCGTCCCAGACCATGATCCGCTGGTCGCCCTCTTCCATCATGACGCCCGCGGCCTTGCCGAGACGGGCCGACGCTTCGGCCACCACAACAGCCGCCTCGATGGCCTTTGGCCGTTCATCGAAACGGGCAAGGGTCTCTTTGGCAAGGTAAAGGGTCCAACCCTGCCCGGACGGGCGGATGATGTAGAGATCCTGCTCGCTCATAATGGCACTCCTGGATCCTGCTGAGACCGGTAATGAGGAATAACGGAGGGCTGGCGTGTTTATTCCCGTCGAGCTTCTCATCATCTCGTTCTATGGCCGGAGACCCGGCCCCCGCTACATTGTCCGGATCGGATCCTGGTCCGCTGATCTCGGAAGACATGGGGTTTGAGGCGGCATGCGCCGGCTCAAGCCATGGATGGTTGATGCGCTGCTACTTTCATTTGTTGAACGGTCACGAGATCATCGCGGACGATACGGGGGTTGAGATTCTCGACCTTGAAAAGGCACACGAGTATGCCCTGCTGGCCATCGCGGACATCCGCGCCGAGGCGATCGAGTTTGGCGAATCGTGGCAGGGCTGGCGGCTCGACGTGGTCGATCCATCCGGCAACATCCTGCTGTCCATTCCGCTGGACCCGATGCGGCACTGATCCTGTCGCTCCCGCACGAAGAGCGTTCAGGGTGAGACCAGGCTAGTGAGGCAGCGCGGCCTTCTCGTCGATATGCGCGCTGGAATAGATCCTGTGCGCCAAAGCGGCCAGGCCGAGCAGCGTGATCGCCGCGAGAGCGCAGCAGGTTGCAAAGCCGAGCGAGAAGCCGCTGCGCGCTGTTTCCAACCATATTGGTGTGGTGGTACCCATTGTTTTCGCCGTCTCGACCGCGCCTGCGAGCGTGCTGGAGACGGCGAGCTGCTGGGCGGCGTTCAGCCCGCTCAGGTCCACGCCGTCCATGCTCATGCGATAGACAAGCGTTCCGAGGCTTCCGAGCAGGGCAACGCCAAGCGCTCCGCCGAACTCCGCGCTCGTCTCGGAGATCGCGGAGGCAGAGCCTGCCTGCTCCGGCGGCGCCGTCCCGACGATCAAGCCCGTCGTGGTGAGGACGACGGGCACGAAGCCGAGGCCCACCAGCATGCTGGCCGTAAGAACGCCGACGAGGCTTTCCGCATAGGCGGCGGCTGCCATCGCGGTGACGCCCACCGCATAGACGAGCAGCCCAAACAGAACGGTCTTGACCGGCCCGAGCCGGTTCGTGAACCGGTAGGCCTGCAACGACATGATCGTGAAGACGAGCGCCGACGGCACGGACCACACGGCCGCCTCGAGCGGCGACAGGCCGATCACGAGCTGAAGATAGAGGTTCTGAAACAGGAACACGCCGAACACGAAAAACATGCCGGCCAGATTGACGATCAGCGAGGCGGTAAACGCCGGGATGCGGAACAGGCGCAGGTCGATCAGCGGATGCGCAAGGCTCTTCTGGCGGCGCACGAACAACACGCCGACCAGCACGCCGGCCGCGATGGCCACCAGCTGGCGCGGCGCGAAGCCATCGGCCGCCATGTGCTTGAAGCCGTAGATGATCGGCAGCACGGTTCCGAGCGACAAAGCCACACTGATGAGATCGAGCTTTTCGCCGCCCTGGCTCCTGTATTCCGGCAGCAGGAAGGGCGCTATGACCAGCAGCGCGAGCATGATCGGGATGTTGATGAGAAACACCGATCCCCAGTGAAAGTATTGAAGCAGCACGCCGCCGATGAGAGGCCCTACCAATCCTCCTAAGGCGAAGGCCGTGCCCCAGATGCCGATGGCGCGATTCCGCTCGTGTTCGTTCGAGAAGAGATTGACCACCAGCGACAGGGTTGACGGGGCAATGGTCGCTCCGGCGATTCCCAGCAGCGCCCGCGCGATGATGAGTTGTTGCGACGTCCCGGCAAATGCCGCGACCGCGGAGGCCACACCGAACGCGAAGGCCCCGATGAGCAGCACGCGCCTGCGGCCGATCCTGTCGCCGAGCGTGCCCATGGTCACGAGAAAGCCCGCGACCATGAAGCCGTAGATGTCGTTGATCCAGAGAAGTTCCGATGCCGACGGATCGAGATCCGCCACGATGGCGGGCATTGCCAGAAAGAGCACCGACAGGTCCATCGAGTAAATCAGGCAGGCGACCGACAGAACGCAAAGCCCAATCCACTCACGACGCCCCGCGAGCGGCTGATCTTGAACGTTAACCTGTTCTTGCATGAACCGACTCTCATCCTGGCGGGGCGGGCACTGTTACGTCGTCGCGCAGATTTGGCAACCCTTGGAGAGATTGGGTTGGTGATCCTGTTCATCGGTGAAGGTCGTTCACATAGGGGGCGGAACGGCGCCGCCGAAATCCTCACCGTGGTTGATGCGTGACCGGGATGGCCTCCGGCACGAGTTCATCCAGATCTTCAATGTTCGTGCAACAAGGGATGGGCATGCGCGCTTGTCCACTCGTCGAACGTCCGAGGAAGGTGAGTGGCTGTCGATATCGTAATCTGTTTAGCTGCTTACGAATGTAAAGTTATATAAACACCAAGCATAATCAAAAGCAGATCACCGAGATTGTTTGTCTGTCATCACAATCTGCAGGCAAGACCGATTGTGTCGAAAGATAAGCTTAGCAGAAACTCATCAGGTTATTTTGGGTAATCTGCATCTGATCGCGCATTTCCCGTGTAGTGTCTGCTCAGGGTGAATGCGGGCTTCGTCTTTGTCTTGCGTGCGGCTGTCTGACGGCCACGGCCACGCCACTGCCCTGAAGCTCACTCACTACCAACCATGGGAGTCGTCGATGACTGAGCAAAATCACTTGAGCCATAGCGGATCGTCTTCTGGCGCAGCCAGCGGATCGCACAGTTCGCAGGACCTGAACAGCGCCAGCCTCAATGCCGCCCTTCAGAACTTCGCCGGTGCAGACCGTGTTTTCTTCGCGGACTTGAACGAGCTGAACAATTCTGAGGCTGAAGGCGGGGCTCTGCTCCTGCTCAGAGGCAACCGCCTCACCGTCATCACGGCCGCCCGTGGCGTCGAGGCAGGTCAGATTCACCCGCAGCATATCCACGGATTCGTGGATGGCACCAACGCGACGGTGCCGACGCTGGCCCAGGACGACGACCGGGACGGCTTCATCGAACTGGCCGAGGGGCTGGACACCTATGGCCCCGTTCTCCTCAACCTCACGTCTCCTCCTGGTCCCGATGCCTCAGGTTTCCCCAATCCCACCGGTACCTCGTTCCTGTTCTCCCAAACCTACGACTTGACCGATCCACGCAACGGTGAATTCGCAAGGCTGCTCGACGACGTGTCGCTCAACAGGCGAGAGATCGTCCTGCACGGCAAGACGGTTCTGGCCGGACACGGGCAGGGCACGACCGGCGAGGTTGATGGCACGGCAGGTTACAAACTCGTGCTGCCGATTGCCTCCGGCGAGATCCGGGAACTCTCCTACAACAGTGCTCTTGCGCTGTTCCAGAATGCGATCTCCCTCCAGGTTCGCAAAGCCGTTGTTGGAGATGGCGGAAACGATGTGCTTCGCGGAACGAGGAACGACGACAACCTCCAGGGTCGCGGTGGAAACGATGATCTGTTCGGCCAAGCGGGTGATGACTACCTGAGCGGCGGCTCAGGACGCGACGACCTGTACGGCGGCTCCGGCGACGACTATCTCGATGGCGGCTCAGGCAATGACAGGCTGTTCGGCAACGCAGGCGAGGATCATCTTGTCGGCGGGTCGGGCAACGACGAGCTGTCCGGCGGATCGGGTCATGATCATCTCTTCGGCGGGTCGGGCAACGACCGGGCCTTGTTCAACGTCTCGACCGGTGGTTCGGATGTCGTCAACCTCGGCACAGGCTCTGATACGGTCAGCGTCACCGCTTCCTCGGCGCGGCAGGTTCGTCTCACCTTTACAAGCGCGGAGGTCGGCAATGGAACGGCCACCGATGCCGGTACGATGACCAATCAGGATGGCGGCCTCGCGGTTCGCCTCCAGTCCGAGAACAGCGCGGGCGAACTGACCGGCGCCATCAGCCGCTTCGACGATGAAGGCATCACGTTCGATGCGGCGAGGTCGGGATTGACCTTCGACGTGCGCGACCTCGTCTCGGGCGCAGCCCGCGGTGATCGGTTCGATGTTGTGAGCCTCGGCACCAGAAGCGGCGACACTCTCACGGCCGTTCAGTCGGGCGACGCCTACTACTTCAATGCCGGCCTGGGCAATGACCGGGTGACGGGCGGGAGAGACGACGACTTCCTGGTGGGCGGTGCCGGCAACGACAGCCTCAGCGGCGGCCGCGGCGACGACTCGTTCATCGGCGGTGCCGGCAACGACAGCCTCACCGGCGGCACAGGCGATGACGTCTTTATCTTTGCCGCTCCTCTCGACGCAGCAGGCAATGTCGACAGGATCCGGGACTTCCGTGCCAGTGACGACACGCTGCGGCTGGACAACGCCGTCTTCGTTGGGCTGACGGATGGCGCCCTGAGCGCCACCGCCTTTGCGCTCACAAGCGCCGCCGCGGAGGCCGACGACAGGGTCATCTACGATCAGAGCACAGGCAACCTGTTCTTCGATGCCGATGGCGGGGCTCGGGACAACCAGACGCTGTTTGCAACGCTGACCAACAGGGCCACCATCACGGCAAGCGATTTCTTCGTGATCTAGCCATTCCACACCGGCAAAGGTGCCCCGGCCTTATGGCTGGGGCACCTTTGTTCTGCCCCAGCTTTGCTCTTCTCCCAGCCGGGACCTCAAGCGCCAGCGTCATCGCCTTTGATGATCGACCGGATCTTCTGCGCCAGGGCGTCCACGGCGAAAGGCTTCGTGATCATCTGCATGCCCGGCTCTAGGAAGCCTGCTGCCAAAGTCGCGTTCTCAGCGTAGCCGGTGATGAACAGGATCTTGAGGTCGTGGCGTCCTTCGCGGGCGGCATCGGCGAGCTGGCGCCCATTCAGGCCCGGCAGCCCCACATCCGTGATCAGGAGATCGATGCGCCGCCTGGATTGCAGGATCTTGAGCCCTTCCGGTCCGTCCGCCGCCTCTAGGGTCCGGTAGCCGAGATCCTCCAGCACCTCGACGATCAGGCTGCGCACCACGGGCTCGTCCTCGACCACCAGAACCGTCTCGCCGGTCTGGGCCCGAGGCGCCTCGGCCAGGGTCGCCGATTCGATCTCCGCTTCCGTCTCGCCGCGATAGCGCGGCAGGTAGATCTTGATCGTGGTTCCTTGCCCGACTTCGCTGTAGATCTTGGCGTGCCCCTCCGACTGCCGTGCAAAGCCGTACACCATGGACAAGCCAAGGCCCGTGCCCTGACCGATGGGCTTGGTCGTGAAGAACGGATCAAAGGCCCGGTCGATCACATCCTGCGGCATGCCTGTTCCCGTGTCCGTCACGCAGATGCAGACATATTGGCCTGGCTTCACATCCCGTTGAGCGGCAACATACGCGTCGTCGAGATGGGCGTTGCAAGTCTCGATCGTCAGATTGCCGCCGTCCGGCATGGCATCGCGGGCGTTGATCACGAGGTTGAGAAGCGCGCTCTCGAGCTGGTTGGGGTCGCACAGCGTCGGCCAGAGGCCGCCCGCCAGCACCACCTCCAGCGTGACGATCTCACCCACCGTGCGTCGGAACAGGTCCTCCAGAGAGGCCACGAGCGCGTTCGCCTGCACGGGCCTCGGATCGAGCGGCTGGCGGCGCGCGAAGGCAAGCAGCCGATGGGTCAGCGCGGCTGCGCGGTTCGCTGAGGTCGTCGCCGCGGTGATGTAGCGCTCGGCGGTGTCCGTCCGTCCCTGCGCGATGCGCGTGCGCAGCATGTCCAGCGAGCCGATCACTCCGGTCAGAAGGTTGTTGAAGTCATGAGCGATGCCGCCCGTGAGCTGGCCCACCGCTTCCATCTTCTGCGATTGCCGCAGAGCCTCTTCCGTCTCCCGCAGGGTTTCGGCGGCAGCCCGCTCCGCCGTGATGTCGCGGCCGATGGCGTAGAACAATCCCTCCTTCGGCACAGCCGTCCAAGAGATCAGCCGATAGCTGCCGTCCTTGGCGCGGAAGCGATTCTCGAACCGGAACGTCTGGATCCCCTCGTCAAGGCGTGAAAGTTCTCCGAGCGTGCTCTCCACATCGTCCGGGTGGATGAGACCCAGGAAGTTGCTGGCCAGAAGCTCCGCCTCGGACCAGCCGAGCATGGCGGTCCAGGCCGGGTTGATCGCCACCAGGGTTCCGTCGGCCCGGCACACATCCATCAGGTCCGTGCTGAGTTGCCAGATCTGGTCCCTTTCCCGGGTCCGCTCCTCCACCTCGGCTTCCAAGGTTTCGTTCAGACGCCGCAATGCCTCCTCGGCGCGCCGGCGCTCTTCGATCTCCCGCTGCGCTTTCTGGAACAGGCGGGCGTTGTCGATGGCCACCGCCGCCCCTGCGGCGAGCCCGACGATCAATCGTTCGGAACGCTCGTGGAACATGCCGGGCTGCGCATGTCCGAAGAACAGGCCGCCGATCACCTCGCCCGAACGCGACGTTACCGGCACGGCCAGATAGCTGCGGACGGGCAGGTGGCCCGGAGGCATGCCCCGGTGAGGCTCCGAGTGTCCGTAGGCCGGATCCTTGGTGATGTCATCCGACCGGACAATCCGCTCGCCGCTGAACGTGGGAGCGAAGACATGCGTGTTGCGCGGCATCGGGAACTTGGAGAAAGCCTCGCGCGGAACGCCGGAGATCGCATAGAGCATGTAGCTCTCGCCCGCCTGGTTCTCCACGTTGTAGAAGAAAGCGCCGAACTGGGCCCCGGTGAGCTCGACACCTGCATCCGTCACCTTTTGCACCAGTCGGTCCAGATCGAGTTCGGACGCGGCGGCCGCAAGGGCCGTGTTGAGGATCTCCAGAGCGCGGGTCTCCTCCAGCAGGGCATCCTCGCTGGCGCGCCGCTCCGAGATGTCCTCCGTGGTGCCGTACCATTTGACGATCTGCCCATCGTCTCCGCGCCGTGGGGAGGCGCGCGAGTGCATCCAGCGATACTCGCCGGCACGCATCCTGACCCGGTGCTCGATGTCGAAAGGCTCTCCCGTGGCAAGGGAGTGCGCCCATGCCTCTAAGGTCGGCTCCACATCGTCCGGGTGCATGGCCTGCGCCCAGGTTCCGCTCAGTCCCGTGGTGCCGGTCCAGTCCTGCCAGCGCCCGGCGACCCGATCGAGCTGGCCGTTGGGGAGGGACGTCCAGCTGACCTGGGGGTTCAGTTCGACTGTATGGCGGTAGTGGTCCTCCGCCTCGTGAAGCAGAGCCTCCGCGTGCTTGCGCTCGGAGATGTCGCGGTAGAAGACCGCCAGGCCATCGGGAGCCGGGTAGGCCCGGATCTCGGTCCAGGCCTCGCGTCCGTCAGGCCACGTGTACCTGTTCTCGAACATGACGGGTACGCGCTCCGCCATGGCCTTCTTATACAGCTTGCCCAGCGGAGAGTTCTCCGTGTTCGGCCAGACCTCCCAATGCGTGCGCCCGACGATCTCGGCCTCGGCCCGCGTGTCCAGCCGCAAACCCGCCGGGTTGATCCGAAGGATGCGGAACTCCCGGTCGAGCAGCACGAAGGCCTCGTCCATGCCGTCAAGCACGCCGCGGGCCCGCTCCTCGCTCTGGCGCAGGGCCTGCTGGCCGAGAACCTTGCCGGTCGTCTCCGTCGCGGCGCAGAACATGCCGGCAATCTTGCCGTCGTCGTCCCAGGCGGGCGTGTAGGAGAAGCTGAACCAGGCCTCCTCCCGGTAGCCATGGCGCTCCATCGGGATCAGCAGATCCTCGTGCCAGCTCGCCTGGCCGGCAAGGGTCTGGTCCACGAGCGGCTTGATCTGCTCCCAGATGTCGGACCAGACCTCGGCGAAGGGTCGGCCGAGGGCACTGGGGTGCTTGGCGCCGAAGATCGGAACGTAGTCGTCGTTGTAGAGGAAGGCGAGATCCGGCCCCCAGGCAATGAACATCGGCTGCTTGGCGTTGAGCATCAGGCGCACGAGGGTGCGCAGCGTCCGTGGCCATGTGTCGGGCTGGCCCAGGGGCGACGTGCTCCAGTCATGCGCCCGCATGCGTGCGCCCATCTCGCCGCCGCCTTCCAGGAAGGGGTCAGTGGCGCTGGGACTCAGGCCACTCTTGCTAGTGTCCATCCGGATCCTCGATGACAGCTTGGGTAGCGCCTAGCCGAGTATGCCAGGGCAGATCAAGCCGAACGGACCAATGGTAACGATAGTCCTGAATGGGGCTGAGCTTGTTCCGGACCAGGATCATAGGCAAACGACAGGGGGAGGATTCCTGATAGGGCGGATGGTTTGCCATGGGTGCAAAGGGAGCCGAAGCGAAGGTGTGACGGGGATACGATCTAGAGCAACCAAAAGGGATCTCAACGCCAATTCTGTTCCTTCAGGTAAGCTTGGCTCACGATCCTGGCCGGGTGCCCGGACTGGGTCTTGCCGGAGGCATTGTCTGCCCCTTGCCTGAACCAGCTTGGCGGCATCGGGAATGATGAGCGTATTGTCTTTGCCGAGGCAGCCTTGATCCCGTCTAACCCAGGCTTGCACAAGGCTTCGGATCGCAGGACAAAGGCCTCAAGCCTGAACAGCCCGTTGAGCCAGGAGCGATCGCGTGAGTCCCATCAGTTACGGCAGGATATTGGTAGCGGGTGATGCAGGGGGCGAACTGCTCAGCGCGGAGGTGGGTCTCAGCTTCTGGGGCGGCGTGGATCCTCAAACGGGAATCGTCATCGACCAGCATCATCCCTTGCGCAACCAGAGTCTGGCCGGGCGGGTGCTCGCGATCCCGAGCGGCCGCGGATCGTGCTCCGGAAGCGGTGTGCTGCTCGAATTGATCCTGAACGGCCATGCGCCGGCGGCCATCGTCATCTGTGAACGCGAAGAGATTCTCACACTCGGCGCAATGATTGCCGAGGTGGTCTTCGACCGGTCGATCCCGGTGCTGCGGGTGGACCGGGAGGTGTTCGCAAGCCTCGGTGAGTACCGGTACGCCAGAGTTGCGGGAGGCTGCCTTCAGCTTCTCCACGAACCGCCTGTCGAGGAGTGGCAGCCCGACCAAGCGCAACATGGGAGAAGCGAGGATACACCGGTCCACCTGGATGCGATCGACCAGGCGTTCCTCTCGGGCGAGCACGGCAAGGCGGCGCAAACCGCCATGCGCCTGCTGCTGCGGATGGCCGCCGTTCAGGAGGCCAAGGCCTTCATGGATGTCTCCCAGGTGCATGTCGATGGCTGCATCTATACCGGGCCCGCAAGCCTGCGCTTTGCCGAGATGCTGGTCGAGCACGGAGCGCGCGTGCGGGTGCCGACGACCCTCAACGCCATCTCGGTGGACAAGCGCCGCTGGCGTGCACAGGGCGTGGCTGAAACCTTAGGAAATCCAGCGAGCGCCCTGGCGGATGCCTACATTGCGATGGGTGCCGAGCCCAGCTTCACCTGCGCGCCGTACCTGCTCGAGACTGCACCTCGATTTGGCGAGCAGGTCGGCTGGGCGGAGTCGAACGCGGTGGTCTATGCCAACAGCGTCATCGGCGCCCGCACGATGAAATACCCGGACTACCTGGACATCTGCATCGCCCTGACCGGGCGTGCCCCGCTGGCCGGCTGCCATCTTGATGCAGGACGGCGGGCAACGCTTGCCCTGGATGTCGAGATGCCTCCAGACGCCGATGACAGCTTCTGGCCGCTGCTCGGCTATTGCTGCGGCGCCATTTGCGGCTCCGAGATCCCGTTGATCCGCGGGCTTGAGACGAGCGCCGCAGGGCCGGACCCGTTGAAGGCTTTTGGCGCAGCCTTTGCCACGGTGGCCGCCGCACCGATGTTCCACATCGCCGGGATCACCCCGGAGGCGGATGGGCAAAGGCCTGAGCGCCAGGCGCGCATCGAAGTGAGCGCGTTGCAGCAGGCTTGGGAGGCGCTGAACACCGCCACGTCGCCGGAGGTCGGGCTTGTCAGCCTCGGCAATCCGCACTTCTCCCTGAGTGAGATCGCTCGCTTGGCCGCGCTTGTGCGGGGGCGAACCAAGTCCCCGGACGTCGCGCTGATCGTGACCTGCGGCCGGGCCGTGCATGAGGCGGCCTCGCAGGCTGGCCATGTGGCCGAGGCCGAGGCCTTCGGTGTGCAGTTCGTGACCGATACGTGCTGGTGCATGCTCGGCGAGCCGGTTATTCCTCCGGCAGTCAGAACGCTGATGACCAACTCCGGCAAATACGCGCATTATGCGCCGGGCCTCGTGGGGCGAGGCGTCCGGTTCGGCAGCATGGCCGCATGCGTGGAAGCCGCCTGCAGCGGCAAGGCGCAAGAGGAGCCGCCTGCCTGGTTGTGGTAAGTGCCGATTGCTCGGACGGTTGATCTGCCACGGCGCCGGGCGTACGAGATCCTGATCGCGAACCGCCCATCAGCCAGCTCACGCGTCGAACCGGCTGAAGGCCTTTGCACAGGAACCGCCTCATGAAGAAGATCGGCTTTCTCTCGTTCGGGCATTGGTCGCCATCGCCCGGGTCGCAGACGCGCTCGGCCCGCGACACGCTGCTTCAATCCATCGACCTAGCCGTGGCGGCCGAGGAGCTCGGTGCGGACGGCGCGTACTTTCGCGTCCACCACTTCGCCCGCCAGCTCGCCTCGCCGTTTCCGCTGCTGGCGGCGATTGGCGCAAAGACCAGCCGCATCGAGATCGGCACCGCCGTCATCGACATGCGCTACGAGAACCCGCTCTACATGGCCGAGGATGCGGGCGCGGCGGACCTCATCAGCGGCGGGCGCCTCCAGCTCGGCATCAGCCGCGGCTCGCCCGAGCAGGTGATCGACGGCTGGCGCTATTTCGGCTACGCGCCGGAGGAGGGGCAGAGCGATGCCGACATGGCCCGCCAGCACACGGACGTGTTTCTCCGCGTGCTGAGCGGGGAGGGCTTCGCCCAGCCCAACCCGCGCCCGATGTTTCCCAACCCGCCCGGCCTGCTTCGCCTCGAGCCGCATTCGGAAGGCCTGCGCGAGCGCATCTGGTGGGGCTCCGCGTCCGACGCCACGGCCGTGTGGGCCGCCCAGCAGGGCATGAACCTCCAGAGCTCGACCCTGAAGGAGGACGAGTCGGGCGAACCCTTCCATGTGCAGCAGGCCCGGCAGATCCGGCGCTACAGGGAAGCCTGGAAGGAGGCGGGGCACACCCGCGCGCCGCGCGTCTCGGTTTCACGCTCCATCTTCGCGCTCATCGACGACCGCGACCGCGCCTATTTCGGCCGCGGCAAGGAGGGCGACCAGATCGGCGTCATCGACAACATGCGCGCGATCTTCGGCCGCTCCTATGCGGCGGAGCCGGACAGGCTCGTGGAGGAGCTGAAAGCCGACGAGGCGATCGCGGAGGCCGACACGCTGCTTCTGACCGTGCCGAACCAACTCGGCGTCGCCTACAACGCCCATGTGATCGAGGCGATCCTGAAGCACGTCGCCCCGGCGATGGGCTGGCGCTGACGATCAGCCGAAACCTGCACGCCCGTCACCGCGCCCAACAATAGCCGAAGGCGCAGCCGGAGATCGCGACCTTCTGCGACACGGCGAAGGGGTTCCCGTCATCGAGGGTGATGCGGGCCAGTCGCGAGCGGTCGCGCGGGCGGAACATGTTCTGGAACTCCGCAGGGAGCGCATCGGCAACCGTCAGGATGGCGTCGATCCGCCCCTTCGCCGACAACGCGCCGCCTCTCACGTGCACGGGCATGCCCTCGGAGATGTCGAACAGGTAATCGTCGGGCAGGTAGGCGAGAATATAGGACCGGCCGCCGTTGATTTGCATCAGCTCGTCGCCGAACTTCATGATCTGCCCCGGGATCGGCACCTTCGCGCCGACGATGCCCGGCACGCCGGCCCGCAGATAGCCATCGTCATAGATGCCGTTGAGCTTGCCGATGGCTTCGCTGAAGATGGCGCGCGACTGCCGCAGAAGCTTCAGCTCGTTCTCGGTGGACAGCTTCTCGCTCTGCATCTGCGCCACCCGTTCGGCGGCCTGCAGGCTGTTGCGCAGGGCGTCGTCCTTCGACAGCGACGACACGATGCCCTTGCCCATCACGGTGTCGAACTGGCTCGCCGTCACCATGGTCTCGCGCGCCGTGCGCTGCGCCAGCGGGGAAACCGCCTCGAAGGCCGTCAGCTTGCCGCTGAGCTGGCCCTCACGAATGGAAAGCTCGCTGTCCCGCAGGGCAAAGTTGGCAAGCTCCTGCACCATCTCGAATGATTCCAGGCGCAGCAGCGGCGTTCCGGCCTCGACCCGGTCTCCTTCCTTCACATAGACGTCCACCACCTTGCCCGGGTAGCTCGCGCCGACGGAGTAGCGATCGTTGAGCACCGTGCCATCGATGGACAAAACGACCATGCCGCCGACCAGGTAATAGGCGAGGGAGCCCAGGAAGAGAACGACCAGCGCAAGATAAGTCAGCCGGCCGAGCCTGCCGGATGACGAGCGCTGCTGAGCATCAAGCACGTCGATGCGGGGGTGTTTGCGGAGGCGTTTCACGTGAGGTTCCGTTCTACCAGGGACGTTGCATGCGGACTTTCACCGGGGTGTAGTTGTCGCGGTGAGAGCCGGAGAACGCCCATTCATCGATATAGGCGATGAGCCTGACGGGCCGCATGACATATGTCATGAAGAGGGAATATCCCGGCAGGAAGAAAATATTTCGCAGGAAGACGCGCCGGCCCGTGCTCCATGTCGAAGCTGCCAGGATGAGCACGTCGATGGCCATGATCCCGATTTGCATGGCGATGAGGATGGCAGGCGCGAACGAGCCGTACTGCACGAACAGCAAGGCCACATAGACCGGGAGGATAAGCGCGCCGATCACGTTGAACAGGATGAAATCCCATTGATGGATCGCTTCGCCCAGGCGGAAATCGGGAGAAAACGGATTCATCAGCTTGGGGTGCTTGCGGAAGCGAATCCAGATCGCATCGCGCTCCCAGCGCAGGCGCTGGCGAATATACTGGTACACCGTCCCCGGAACATCCGTGTAGCACACGGCTTCTGGCGCATAGGCGACCTGCCAGCCCTTGAGTCGCAGCCGGATGGTCATGTCAAGATCTTCGCCGCCGCCGACATCGAAGCCGCCGATATCGTCGAGCGCCGTGCGCCGGAACGCCCCGAAGGCGCCGGACACGCAGACGACTTGGTTGAGAGCGTCGGCGACGCGCTTGCCGATGGAGATCGATTGCAGATACTCAATCTCCTGAAACTGCGTAATGACGCTGGCATGGCTGTTTCGGGGAGCGATGTCGCCGGAGACGGCGCCGATGCGCGGATCGGCGAATGGCTCGATCAGGCGCTCGATGGCATAGCGGTCGAACGAGCAGTCGCAATCCACGTTGATGATGATGTCGCCGGTCGTATAGGCGCAGGCCAGATTGATCCCGCTGGACTTGCCGCCCCTGAGGTCCGTTGACAAGACGCGTGCCGCGAGGCCTCGTTTCACGAGATCCCGCGCTTTTTGCGTCATCTTGTCTGTCGATCCGTCGCTGACAATGACGATTTCGAAGCCCGAGATCGATTGCTCGTGCAAGGATCGCACGCAAGCCTCAAGGGCATCTTCCTCGTTGTGGCCCACCAGAACGATGCTGGCGCTGGGCTGCTTCGGGCCCTCCGCTTCTGCCGGAACAGCCTCCATGTCGGGCGAGCGCATGGTGAGGCTTGCCGCCATGAAAGGCAGCATGTAACGCGGGAATTCGAAAACCAGGGTGTACCAGAAAACCGACAGGATGCTGAGGGTTGACTGGCTCAGAAGAAAGGCGAAGCCGACCTCAAGGGTGTTCACGGCGAGGCTCTTCCAAAACGGTGAGTAACCGTCAGCTGCGCCCCGAGCTTGTGGCGAAGGAGTTCCTCGCTGCGGACGACGATCGTGCGAATTTCCCGCTCCATGTCGGCATCGAATTGCTCTGCCAGAATATAGGCTGCGTCCTCGCCCACATGCAGCGAGGCCGCGCCCGCGAGCCTGTTGCGAATATCCTCGAGCAACAGATCGCTGGCTCCCTCGAACGCCGAGCGCCCGTGACTGGCGATCATCTCCTCCTTTTCGGAGAAGCGGATCTCGGCCACCGCAGCCTGCGCATTGACCGTTCCTTGAACCCGCGCGATTTCGCGCTGGAGAGAGACCGGCAGCGTCGTGGCGAGGGCCGTGGTGCTGCCCTCGAGGAAGGCGACGCATGCATCGGTCAGGGCGTAGCTGTAGAGATCAACCCGCTCGGCGCCTTCACCGTCCATGCGCGCATTACAGTCGAGGCAGATGAAGCCTACCTCCAGCTCGGACGAGCAGGTATCGCAGGTGTTGCAGACATAAGCGTTGCCGGGCCGGTCGTAATCCTTGCCGTAGTTGCGCATTTGGCGCTTGCATTTGGGGCAGACCAAGGCCGTGCCCTGGCGGAACTGCTCTTCCGGCAGCAGGGCCGCGCAGTGGAAGTGATGGATCAGCGATGTCTCGCGCAGATCCGCCGAGCGGCAAGACGGGCATTCCTCGCGTACGCTGAGCCGGCGTGACTGGCACGTCCTGCATTCATGCAGCCGGTCGAAGAAGGTCTTCTTGAGAAAACCGCGCAAGACGAGCCGTTCGGCGATCTCGACAACCGTGCCGGCCGACATGAATCCTGGATAGCAGACGGCGTCCGGAGTCAGCGGATAACGCATGCCGCGCAGCTGGCGCCCGGACACGTACATGTGCGCGAGAACCTGGAGATCGGGATCCACCGTATGGCGATATTTCGGTGCGAGGGCCTCACGCCTCTGCCTGAATTTGATGATGCGGCGAGCCGTCTCGGCCCATGTCCGCGGCTCCATCAGGTCGAAGTGGGCGTCGGCGAATTCCCCCGCGCGTCCTCCGAGATCAATCATCGGGATCTGGAGCGCGCCGACGAAATCGCGGATGTTGTGCAGGGGTGCGGAACGCCGCTCGTCGGAGAACAGGATGGCGTCGATGTCATCGCCGTCCGCGGGCTCGAACAGAAGGCTGAAGACCTCGTCGAGATAGACGGGCATGCGTGGAAACCAGCGTGCCTGCGGCTTCCAGTTCAGGCCGGCCTCGCGCCAGACCTCAAGAACCTGGTTGGCGAGCTGCTCGGGTGACGAGATCACCTCACCCAACGAGAGGGCCGACCGGGCAAGGAGTGATGTCATGACGATAACTCAGGTGTCGTTAAAAATCGGTTGGCAACGGTGTCATCGCGCTGCCTGCAAATGTTCGATGAAGATGTTGTTGTGTAACAATCCGGATTTGCACCGGTGGAGCAGGGCGGCATCATGCCTTTGAGCGAACAGTTTCGGTTGCGTTGCTCAACCTGCCACAGACGTCATCGTAACGTTTGTTCCTTTAATCCTATGCCAAGTCAATGACAAAGCGATTTGACATAGATCATGTTCACGTTGTCGTTAATTAAAGGATTCGATTCTTGCCGTTACTTGATTACACCTGTCTTAACGGCGGGCGGTTCTTCACGCTCAGCATGAGCGTGCCGTTGGTAACGTTTTCCCACTGTAACCCTCCTGACGCTTCGCCAACTCCTTTGATCGCTTCAAGGTTGCCACCACCTGCATTGCCGACCTAGAGGCCGGAGAGCACCATCCGGTGCGAAGCCAGCCGCCGGTGCCGGGCTCTAAGTGGTCATGGAGAGGTGGTGAAGGCGGCAGGCATATCAGTAGACCGGCCTCAAGGAAGGAAAAGTCCAGGACGATCTTGTTCAGACTATCCTTCATTTCGGTGATGCGCCAAGAACCGTTGTTCCTAGTGTCGCCATTCTGGAGGCGTGCGGCGACAAAGGTCGCGTTGTCGACCTTTATTGCCGCGCTCAATCACTCGGACTGGAGCTGGCGCCGATGCTTTAAGCCGGCAGCACAACCACTTTCGTCTTGACCGGCGTGCGGTCGTAGAGGTGCATCATGTCCTGCGTGAGCAGGCCGACGCAGCCGCTGGTGATGCCGTTGCCAATCGATTCCGCATCGAGGCTGGCATAGATCGTGTAGAGCGTGTAGGCGCCGTTCTGGTAGAGATGAAGCGTGCGCGCGCCGAGCGGGTTGTCGAGGCCGCCCGGCATGCCGCGGGCCCATTTAGCCGCCTCGGGCTGGCGCTTGATCATCGCCGCAGGCGGGGTCCAGGTCGCCCATTCGCTCTTGCGCCCCACATAGGCGTCCCCGCTCCACCGGAACCCGTCGCGACCCACATTGGCCCCGTAGCGGGTGGCGTTGCCGCCTTCCTCAATGCGGTAGACGTAGTAATTGCCGGGATCGACGATGATCGTCCCAGGCGCCTCTTTGGTGTCGTAGCGGACGGTCTTGCGGAAATATTTCGGATCGACCTTGCTGACGTCGATTGCCGGGATCGGAAATTTCTCATCAGGCACCGGCCCGTAGACCCTCGACGCCTCGGCAAGGCTCATGCCATCCGATGTCGCGCAACCCGCGAGCCCCAGCGCACTGGCCCCGACCAGAAATGACCGGCGGCTCAGAAGCCCCGCCCGGCGCTCAATCAAAGCCGCCTCGTCCATTTCGCCGGCACCGGCGTTCTTCCCGTCCATGGTCATGATCGGCCGTTTCCCTTGTCCTGGCGCCCAACGAGCCAAAGCTCCGGCAACCACCCGCTGACTGTCTTGGTTAAGCTGGAGATTGCCGTCCCACGGCGCGATTGGCAAGTCCGGGCGCTATGGGCCCGGACGTGAAGGGACGGTTCGGATGCCTATATTAGGTCACGGGCGACCCTCATACGAGGGTTCCTCTGGGCTTTGCCGATCATAACAAGTCCTTATCGAGCATGCGTCTCACCTTGGAGGCCAACTCGGCATAGGTGAAGGGCTTTCCGATCAGGTGCATCCCGGGGTCGAGGCGACCGTGATGGACGATGGCGTTCGAGGTGTAGCCCGTGGTGAACAGAACCGGCAGTCCCGGCCTGCGCCGGGACACCTCGTCCGAGAGCGCCCGTCCGTTCATCCCGCCGACCAGAACGACATCGGTGAACAGCAGTTCGATCTCCGGATGCAGCTCGAAAATCTCCAGGGCTCCGAGACCATCGCCGGTCTCAAGGACGCGATATCCGAGATCCCGCAGCGCCTCGGTGGTGTAGGTGCGCAGATCGGGCTCGTCCTCCACAACCAGAATGGTCTCGCCCGTGCCCCTCACCATCGCGGATGTCTTCGTGGGCATCTCGGCAGGCTCCTCCTCGGAGCCGATCAGGCGGGGCAGGTAGATCTTGATCGTCGTGCCTTCCCCCAGTTCGCTGTAGATCCTCACATGACCGTTGGACTGGCGGACGAAGCCATACACCTGGCTCAAGCCCAGGCCGGTGCCCTTGCCCACCTCCTTGGTGGTAAAGAACGGTTCGAACACCCTCTCCATGGTAGCCTTGTCCATGCCCGTTCCGGTGTCGGAGACGGCNACGAGCACGTACTGTCCNGGNGGNACGGGCTCGGCCAGAGCCTCCACATAGGCCTCGTCCAGACGGGCATTNGCCGTCTCGATGGTGAGCTTGCCGCCGTCCGGCATGGCGTCGCGGGCGTTCACCGCCAGGTTGAGGATCGCATTCTCCAGCTGGTTCGGGTCTGCCTGGGAGCGCCAGAGGCCGCCGGCGAGCACCGTCTCCAGCACGACCACCTCGCCGAGCGTCCGCCGCAGAAGGTCGGACATGCCAGCCACCAGCTTGTTGACGTCGATGGGCTTGGGATCGAGCGGCTGACGGCGGGAGAAGGCCAGGAGCCGCTGGGTCAGGGTCGCGGCGCGTCGCGTCGCCTCCATGGCGTGCGTGGCGGCTCGCTGAAGCCGGTCGGACCCGTCAGGCAGGCGGCGCTGGAGAAGCTCGATATTGCCNACGATGATGGTGAGCAGGTTGTTGAAGTCGTGAGCGATGCCGCCGGTGAGCTGACCGATGGCTTCCATCTTCTGNGCCTGCCGGAGGGCCTCCTCGGCNTTCAGGCGCTCGGCCACTTCCTGGGTGACACGCTCCTCCAGGGTCTCGTTCAGGCGCTTGAGCTCCTCGGTCGCCTGCTCGGCCTTCTGGCGGGCCAAGAGCAACTCGCGCTCATACTTGCGCCGGTCGGTGGCGTTGAAGAGGGTGATGCGATGAACCATCGGACGGCCATTCGCATCCCGCTTTTGAACCATGTTGGCCAGAACCGGCAAGACACGTCCATCGGTGCAGGTGATATCGACGGCAATCTCGTTCACGAAGCCCTGCATCCGCAGGAGCGGGGCCAGGTGCGTGTCGTAGAAGATCTTGGCGCCGACGCTCAGCAGATCCTGAAAGCAGGTGTGGCCGACGAGGTCCTGCCGGTCCATGCCGATCCAGGTGAGGAAGGTCTGGTTGGCCCTGATGATCGTGCCGTCCGGCAGGGTCGACAGATAACCGCAGGGAGCGCTCTCGTACAGTTCCTCAGCCGTCTCGATCAGCGATCCCTG
>Ga0049072_1000321_pt1 | contig 41953 bp, 38 predicted proteins | sample FECB27metaG_FD_55053 | JGI IMG/M metagenome (GOLD analysis project Ga0049072, IMG submission 55053) | Cyanobacterial communities from the Joint Genome Institute, California, USA - FECB-27 | ecosystem: Environmental > Aquatic > Thermal springs > Hot (42-90C) > Microbial mats | place: USA...
TACTTTTTGGGCAAGCAAAAAGTAACAAACGCTACAGTAATAGACTAACAAACTGCTGCAAAGATTAAAAGTCGTGTGTTTGCAATCCATAGTTCACGTTATTTATTACTCATTGTTCACTGTTTACTGTTCACTGACATGCTGCATAATTACCTCACCATTGCACTCAGAAACCTCTGGCGAAATCTGGGTTTCTCCCTGATCCACATCTGCGGTCTGGCCATGGGCCTCTCAGCCTGTCTGATGATCATGTTGTACGTATGGGAAGAAACGGCCTACGATGGCTTCCACCAGAATGCCGACCGCCTGGTACGCGTCACGATGGAGTACGGGGTGAGCGGGGAGGTAGGAAAAGCGGCTGTTACGGGAACCAAAGTAGCACCTGCCTTTTCCCGGGCATTTCCGGAAGTGGAAAAAGCCGCCCGCGTTTACAACCGACCGACTGTGGTGCGCTACCTGGACAAACTGCTGGAAGAAAAACGGTTTTATTACGCCGATTCCACCTTTTTCGAAATGTTCAGTTTTCCTCTGCGGTCCGGCGATCCCCGGCAGGTGTTAAATGCGCCCAATCAGGTGGTCATTACGCAGACGATGGCCCGGAAGTACTTCGGTAGCGAAAATCCGGTGGGAAAAGTGCTCCGCCTCAACGACAAAGACGATTATGTAATTACCGGCGTGGCGCAGGATGTGCCTACCCACTCTCAGATCAGATTTGATTTTGTGGCTTCCTTTTCCAGCCTGGGAGTGGCTAAAACGGAGGAATGGTGGAGCGCCAATTACATCACCTACCTCCTGCTCCGCAGCCCGGAGGCGATTACGGCCCTACAAGCCAAAATTCCCGGCTATATGAAGGCCCAGGCCCAGGAGACGGAAATGGTAGATCCCGGCAATTACCTCAGTTACAACCTGGAGCCGCTCCGGCGTGTTCATCTGCATTCGGCACTTTCCGGCTTCGAACCCAACGGCGACATCAAGTACATCTACTTGTTTTCAGCCGTGGCCCTGCTCATCCTGGTCATTGCCTGCGTCAACTACGTGAACCTGACTACCGCCAAGGCCACTAAGCGGGCCAAGGAAGTAGGCATGCGCAAGGTGATGGGTGCCGTCCGGAACCAGTTGTTCTGGCAATTCATTGGGGAATCCTTTCTGATCACGCTGAGCAGCATTTTCCTGAGCCTGCTGCTGGTCAAACTGCTCCTCCCCTACTTCAACCAGCTTACCGAAAAAAGCCTGACTTTCGATGCCTTGCTGAGTTTCAATTCCTTGCTCATGCTCCTGGTCATTACGTTGGTAGTGAGCCTGCTGGCCGGTAGTTTCCCGGCTTTGGCCCTGTCCAATTTCCAGCCCATCAAGGTGCTCAAAGGCAGTTTCCAGACTTCCGCTTCCGGCGTGCGTCTGCGCAAAGCGCTCATCGTCCTTCAGTTTGCCATCTCCGCTTTTCTAATCATCAGCACCTTGGTAGTACAACGCCAGATGGCTTACATCCAGACCAAGAAGCTGGGTTATGACAACGAACACGTGCTGGTGCTGCCCGCCGACCGTCAGATTGCCAGCCGCCTGGATGCTTTTAAGAGCGAATTTAAAAGGTATCCGCAGGTAGCGGAAGTGACGCTGGCTTACGAAACCCCCACCCACATCCGGGGCGGCTACGGCATCAATAAGGCCGGTGAAGACCAGGGCCGGATGATCACGGCCATTCCGGTAGAACGCGACTTCCTGAAAACCCTGAATATCGCACTGCTGACGGGCAGCGACTTTACCGAAGCCGACGAAAAGAACGTGGCCGTTCCCGAAAACCAGGCCCAGTATGCCTTTATCTTGAACGAAAAGGCCGTGAAAGAGCTGGGCTGGACGCCCGAAACCGCGCTGGGACAGAAAGTAGACATGTCGGCCCGGAAAGGCGAAATAAAGGCCGTGGTGAAAGATTTCCACTTTGCACCCCTGCACGAAAGCATTGCCCCGCTGGTGATTTTCCTGGAACCGATGAACGGCGGCAAAATGATGGTTCGGGTTTCCGGCCAGGACCTGACGGGCACGGTTCGCTTTCTGGAAGAAAAGTGGCGAAGCCTGGCCCCGCACCGTCCTTTCGAGTACTCCTTTCTGAACGAAGAATTTAACCGCCTCTATAGTGCCGAACAGCGCGTGGGTCAGCTTTTCGGCGTATTTTCCTTCCTGGCCATTCTGCTGGCCTGCCTGGGTCTGTTTGGACTGGCGGCCTTCACCGCCGCCCAACGCACCAAGGAAATCGGCATCCGCAAAGTACTGGGTGCTACGGTGTCGAATCTGGTCGTGCTGCTCTCTAAAGACTTCCTGCTGCTGGTGCTCATTGCCAACCTCATCGCCTGGCCGCTGGCCTGGTACGCCATGCACCGCTGGCTGGAAGACTTCGCCTACCGCATCGACCTCAGTGGCTGGGTGTTTATGATCGCTGGCCTTAGTGTATTGCTCATCGCCCTGCTGACGGTGAGTTTCCAGGCCATCAAAGCCGCTCTGGCCAATCCGGTGAAAAGTCTGAGGACGGAATGAGATAAGTTTGGGAGTTGAGGAGTTTAAGAGCTTAGGAGTGAGAAGGGAATGGGTGAGTAGTCTGGCCGGTGACTGAACGCAGTCGAAGACATCAGCTAAGTCGGTTGTTGGGCGGACGGGGCCGCCCGGCGGTCGAAACAAGCAGCAGAGCCGACGGCTGAGTAAAGGAAACGACTAGGGACGGGTTTATTGAAGAAAAGGACAAAAATTGAAATATTAGCAAAAGTCAGGATACTAAAATTTCCCTTTCCGGGGTTATTGGCTTGTGTTAAACAGCCAATAACCCCGGAAATCTATGAAAACAGCCTCCTGCCTTCTTTTCGTCTTTCTTTCTCTCTTTCAATCGGTTCTTTCAAATGCCCAGAACCCCAACAGCCTGCAACACCCGACACTGCTGAAAGAGCTCAACCGGGACGTCTGGGCACCTTATTCGGCCGCCATCCGGGCCAATGACCTAACCAAGTTGACCGCAATTCTTTCGCAGGACTTTATCCGGGTGCATCCCTTCCAGAAACAGATTCTCAACCGGACGCAGTTTTCGGAGGAGATCAATAAGGCTTTTCTGGTGGATCAAAAAAATGAGGGAAAACCTAAGCCTTATGACATCCAGTTCCGCTTTCTGGAGCGGGTCATCACCGAAGACTTTGCCTCCGAACGGGGCGTATTTCAGTATATTTTTATTACTCAGCTCGGAGAGAAAACCTGGGTATTTGAAAAATTTCACGTCCTATCGCGCAGAGAGCAGGGCGGGTGGAAAATGCTGGCTTTTTATTCTTCGCACGAGAAACAAGCCGTAACGCCTCAAACTTTCGCTGAAGCACTGCCCATCGATCACATCAGTAAGTATTAGCCTTATCTCCTGTTTTCATCACTTCTCCAACTAAACGGATATGTCTTTTTATAAACTTTGGTTTCTAACGGGTTTCGTATTACAACTGGTCCCCGCTTTTGCTCAGGAAAAGCAGGATAAGGAATATTGGTTCTGGGCTTCGCAGGGCGATTCGGCCATGTTTGCCAACAATCCCCAGTTAGCGAACCAATTCTTTTACAAAGCATTTGCGATCCGGTCGCCCTACAATCATCACCTGTACGGAATGGCGGGCAATTTTGCCAGCCTGCACCAGATCGATTCCAGTTTCAAATACCTGCATCTGGCCGTTGAAGGAGGCTTCAAGAACCTGAATAATATTGAAAACTTCGAAGTTTTCGACCTCCTTCATCCGGACCCGCGCTGGAATCGGTTACTGGAACCGTTGCGACAGGAAAGGGCCGCCCGATTGAAAGCAGAGGGAGTCAATATCGAAATCTACCGTACGCTTACCGAAGCAGAAAAAGCGGAGCAGCGCCTGCGGCACCAAACCAGGTCTCCCAAATACACCACGGCTCAGAAAGATTCGATCAGTCAGGTATTGATGAAAGTGGACCAGACCAATCTGGCGAATCTGAAAACCATTGTGCAGCAATACGGCTGGCCTACCCCGAAGCTGGCGGGTAAGGAAGGTGCGAATGCGGCCTTTCTGATTGTGCAGCACGCCGATCACGACGTGGCTTTTCAGAAAACCTGCCTGGCGCTGATGAAAAAACACCTGAAAGAAGAATGGATGAACAAATCAGATTACGCCTACCTGGTGGACCGAACGCGGGTGAACGAAGGCAAAAAGCAAGTCTACGGCACGCAGATGGGTCCGAACAGCCAGCCTTTTCCCATCGAAAATGCCGGCCAGGTAGATGAGCGCCGTCGGCAGATGGGCATGGGTCCACTGGCCGACTACGTCAAACTTTTTTCTCCGCAGAAATAACTTTATAGCCGACCGACATTCAGCCCTCAAGCAGGGAAGACAAAATAGAGGCTCCTTCCGAATTGCGAAAAAGCGCTGACTTGGACAAAATAGTTGTTTTGGTTTGACCGTGTCCAAAAAGGAATTGTAAAAAAATTTCCGCTCACTTGGTAGCTTAGCAAAAAAACCGGTAAGTTTGCAGTGGCAAATCGGTACGACCAGCTCCTATTGAACCCCCCCAGGTGCGGAAGCAAGCAAGGGTAGATGGTTGAGCGGTGCGATACGGGTTTGCCATTTTTTATTTCCCCTGTTTTAGCTCCCGATTTTAGCTAATTTTGCTTCCGGCGGTCCTCCTCTCGGTTTATCCACCGCCCTACTCAATAGCTGCTGCATGTACATCATCAAAGTAAAAGGCAAAGCCAAAATTCCGGACTATATTCAGTTGCGGGACGAAAAGTTTGTGTTGATTGCTTATTTTCGCGCTGACCGCCCTTTGAAAAACATCGAAAAATACGGTCTGGAAGGAAAAGAAGCCGCGCTGGAAAACCTGATCCGAGAGCTGCCCTTCGGAAAATTGCAGAAACTTGAACTTTAAGCTGTACACTACCTATGCCTTTCTCCACCGAACCCATAGTCGCCGTCCGTGATGCCATCATCCGACAGGAAAGCAATAACGTACTGGAAGGCGTTGATTTTGAAATTGAGAAAGGCGAATTCGTGTACCTGATTGGCCGGACAGGCAGTGGCAAAAGTTCTCTGCTGAAGACGCTTTACGCCGACCTCCCGCTAGCCGATGGGAAGATGCAGGTTGCTGGTTTCGATTTGCAAGGCATTTCCCGTTCCAAGGTTCCTTACCTGCGCCGCAAGGTGGGCATCATTTTCCAGGACTTTCAGCTGTTTATGGACCGCAACGTAAACGAAAACCTCATTTTCGTGATGAAGGCCACGGGTTGGTCCAGCCGTTCAAAAATGAAAGACCGCATCGCCGAAGTGCTGATGCGGGTTGGGTTGGGAGCCGTGGGGAACAAACGGCCTCACCAGTTATCGGGTGGCGAACAGCAGCGGGTCGTGATTGCCCGGGCGCTGCTCAACGAGCCGCTCATCCTATTTGCCGACGAACCTACCGGCAACCTGGACCCGGTGGTAGCCAAAGAAATTCTCAAAGTATTCAAAGACGTCAATCGCAGCGGTACGGCCGTGCTCATGGCCACGCACAACTACGACTTTCTCAAAGAAGACCCTTCCGCCCGCGTACTCAAATGCCAGGGTGGCCGCGTACTGGATTCCAAAAAGGTGGAATTCAGCTACGGAACAGAACAGTAGACAGTTGTCAGTGAACAGTTATCAGTAAACACTGAACAATGAATAGTAGAGACGCGATGAATCGCGTCTTCGGCATTACCCGGTAACACCATAGAGTAGTAAACAGCTCCCAGAAACAGCAATTAAAAGAATTTCCATCATCAATCTTCAATCTTCAATCTTCAATCCTCCATCATCCATCTTCCCGTCTCCTTTTCTCCTTCAGTCCCTCAGTCCTTCATTCCATCTATCCATCCTTTAAAACAACTTTCGTTTTCTTATTTGCGTAGTACCGGAATGGTTTAGTACTCACCCAAACCCCTACAGCCATGAATTTCGAAAAGTTTGCCCACGAAGGCAATCGGTTCATGAAAGAACTGGCCTTCTATCTCAACCATCCGGATGACACTGACCGGGCCGCCCTGCTGTTCAGATCGGTGATGCACGTACTGCGCGACCGGATCAGTATTCAGCAATCGTTTCACCTACTTTCCCAATTGCCTACGTTTCTGAGCGGTTTGTACGTGGAAGAATGGCAGTACCGTGACAAACCGCTGTCCATCGATACCCTGGAAGCCTTCAATCGGGCCGTGCAGGAGGAAGTCGACAAGCGGGTACCCGGCGGCTTCGACTGGGAAGTATCGCCTGACATTGTAGCCAAGACCATCACTTTTTCGCTCCGAAAATACCTGAGTAACGGACAGATTGATCACATTACGGCTGAACTGCCAAAAGAGCTGAAGCAATTATTCTGGGTACCGGAAGAAAGCACGGGCGAAAGAGCACCCAGCGAATAGCGTTATTGAAGGCTTGGTAAGCAAGCAACTTTAAGAATGACCGAGCGAAAGCCAGGATTTGAACACAAGCCATTCTATCATTTCTAAAAAAGAATCGTGCTCCGAACTGTAATTCGGAGCACGATTCTTTTTAAAATGTCGCAAAAAAGGAGCTATATCAAATCCGTCAGGTTTTGAAAACCTGACGGATTTCGGAAAGGCATTTACAGATTGACTGCCACTGTGGCCTGGCGGGAAAAGTGCTGGTAGTGTTTGTAGTACTGCAGCGTATTTTTCACGTATTTGACGGTCTCCGTTCCCCGGCAAGGGCCGTGTTTCACCACTTTATCGCGGTAATACTTGGGAAGGGATTTTTTGAGCAGCATCGCTTCTACGTTTTCGGTCCACACATCGGGATTGAGGTGGTACTTTTCGGCCAGCCGGCGGGCATCCAGCACGTGCCCCATGCCTACGTTGTAAGAAGCCAGCACAAACTTGAGCCTTTCGGCATCATCCGCAATCAGCGGCTTCCAGCTTTCTTCCAGCTGCTCCAGGTAGCGGATACCCGCCCGGATGTTGAGTTCGGGCGTAGTCAGCTGTCCGTGACTGGTGCCCAGTTTCACGGCCGTCTTGGGCATGAGTTGCATCAGTCCAACGGCTCCCGCCGAAGATCTTGCCCGGGGATTGAACCGCGACTCTTGATACACCAACGCTGCCAGCAGTTCCCAATCCCAGCCGATCTGGGCGGCGTGTTTGCGAATGAGGCCATCGTACTGGGAAATGCGCCCGGCTTTGACCAGCGAATAGTTCTGCCGCAGTTTTTCCTTCTGGGCACCCGAAGATTCCGTGTATTTTTTTACCGTGTAGGCAAAGTCACTGGAATTTTTGCGTTTCACAATCCAGCGGTTCAGGGCATTCAGCAGATCCACCGACTGCCCGCTCACGGCCCAGCCAATGGGCAGTTTTTCAGTCAGGGTGGTTTCGTAGTCGATGTTGCTGTAATAAGCGGTTACCACTTTGGCTACGTTGCCATCGGCCACGGTATAGTCAATTTCCCCTTCCGACACCATCTCGATCAATTCTTCATCGGTGAGGTGGTCGGGCGCTTCTTCAATCCGCACGTTCAGTTCTTTTTCCCGGACGTAATTGGAAAGCGACTGAAAGAAGGGGGAATGCTTCCGCAACATCACTACCGGCACGTGCGACTGCGCAACCGTCTTGAAGCGGGTAGCGGGGCTTTTGCGCTGAATCAGCCGATGACGGGCTTCGAAAAGGGGCTCCGTAAAACGCACGCCTACCAGCGTATCGTCGGTAATATTGAAATTGGCCGCCGCCAGGTCACCGTACCCGGCCTGCAGACTGTCCAGCAGGTGCGAGGCTTCATCAATCACTTTGATTTCCAGAGTAAGTCCCTGTTCCTTGGCAAAAAGACTCAGCAGGTCGTATTCCAGCCCAGCAGGAGCGCCTTTGTTGAGCGAATAATTGTATAGGCTGCCGTCGAACAGGACGACCATTTTTTTCTCTTTTAAGGGAAATCTTTTCGGTACTTTAACCTGCTCAACGGAGGAAGTGTCGTCTGCAAGGCCAGACCGGCCTGATGCAGGGAAGTCGGAGCCATACGTGGGAAGAGCCCGGCTCTGAATGGAAATGCAATTGAATAATAAAGCAAAGAATAGAACGACAAAACAAGGAAAACTCTGCGAAAGTCTTAGGCCCGACTTTCTTTTAACGTGTATAGGTAGCATAGCTGATTAGGTTAACCACTCCCCATCACCCGACAGGGAGGCATAACCGCTCTTCGCGTAGAAAATAATGCTTGCGATAAAACGAGCGCGTAACGTGGCAGGCTCAATGGCACTGCCTCAATCACTCAAAAAATGGGAGCGGGTTTATCGGGGTGCAGGCTCTTTTACAAAGGCCAACTGAAAGGAAAAAGAAGGTGATGCAAGATTTTGGGTAAAACTGTACAGCAAACTTCTGTAGTACCAGGCGACTTCAGCAGCCATGGGTTTAACCATTGCTTGTACACTCATGTTCAGGCATTTCTGAATCATTTTTTCAACTGGTTTCAACATAGTCTAGTTGTTAAAATTACTAACTAATTGTTTATAAACGCATTGAACAAAATAAAGTTCGTTCTGCCTCCCTTTTGCACGCTCCGATCGACCCAAACTTACCACCTGTACTTAGTGCTTCGAAGGCCTTTTTCAACCACTTAGCCTTGATCTTCAGCCTTTGTTCCCGTTGGAATCGGATCATAAAAAAGGCGTATTTCCCGTCATTTCTGATTGAAAAAACTGATCAACTGACGTTATATATCAGGCAAAAAAGTAAAAAGTAAGCACCAAAAGGTATAAAAAGGTGTAAAACCTGTCCTGCTCAGACGCGAAAACCCGCCACTTGCAAACCCTAATTAGTTCTTAAACTGAGGGTTATGCCGGAATACACTCTGATATAAAGCCTTACGGAGGATGGAGTAATATCCGGGCATGAACGACCAACTTTTGAAGAAAAACCAAAACAAAAGGCAGCCCGGTACACGACCGAACTGCCTTTATCCATCCAAGCGTTCCGACTATCGGACGGCGATGATTTCTACCCGGCGGTTTTGTTCCCGGCCCTTTTCCGTTGCATTCGACTCCACTGGTTGGTGTTCGCCCCAGTAGACACTGGAAATGCGCTCTTCGGGTAGTTTCCCTTCGGAGGTGAGCCAGCTTTTCACTGCGTCGGCCCGTTCTTTCGACAAGGCCTGGTTGTCGGGCTTGCTGCCTTTAGAGTCGGTGTGGCCGTACACGTAGATCTTACCATCGGGATAGCGCTGCGACAGGGAGGTAACGATTTCCTGCAAATCCTTCTTCGCCGCCGAACGGATACTGGCTTTGTCGGTGTCGAACAGCACTTTTTCTTCTATGGAATAAATGGTGCGGTCTTTATTGCCACGAACGCTGACGTTTTTGCCTTTGAACTCTGGAAATTTCTCATCGTTCAGATCGGCATGCAGGGCATCCCAGTCTACGTCGATTACCGGCTGGGCCGGATCAAAGGTAGCGTGTTTGTCAGGGGCCAGAGTGGCCGAATCAGTAGAACTGGCAGAAGCAGTCTCTTCGTTCTGCCCGCCTTGGCCGCGATTGCCCGAATCGCAGGCCACCTGGGTCATCACCAATGCCCAGGCTATTAGTATCCAACGAATTTTCATATAAGGTAGAAGTTTAGGTTTTATGATCACAAGCAATCCGTGACTTACGTAAAAGCCGGTGGACCTTGTATTTACTTTACGTTATACCCCACCTCATTGAAAAAAGTTGTTTCTGCCGAATACCCACTCTTCCCGTCAAAAGCCAAAAAGGCCACTGTTGAGGGACTGAAGGATTAAATGGTAAAGGGTTGAATGATTAAATGCTGATTGCTTCGGCCGCCGCACGGCCCTGTCTGCTCCAAAAGAAAAGGTTAGTTGAGGGCACCGCGGTGGTGCCCTCAACTAACCTTTTCTTTTCACTGGTGTACGCTACTCCTAAACTTCCAAGGCTTACTTCGCCGTCAGGTACACGAAGGGAATGATCATTTCCTCCAGCGATACGCCACCGTGCTGGAACGTGTCTTTGTAGTAATTGACGTAGTAGTTATAGTTGTTCGGGTACGCGAAGAAGTTGTCCATCGTGGTGAACACGTAGGCGGTCGACACGTTGATTTTGGGCAGGAAAAACCGCTCTGGCTTGCGTACGACCAGCACGTCGTCGGTCTGGTCGAAGCCCAGGTTTTTGCCCTGCTTGTAGCGCAGATTGGTATTGGTGGCCTTGTCGCCGATGATTTTGAAGGGTTTCTTTACCCAGATGGTGCCGTGGTCGGTCGTGATGATGAGGCGGCCTTTTTTCTCCGATACTTTTCGCAGGAAATCGATTAGCGGCGAATGCTCCAGCCAGGACCTGGTGATGGACCGGTAAGCCGATTCGTCGGGGGCCAGTTCGCGGATCATGGCCATGTCGGTACGGGAGTGCGACAGCATATCCACGAAGTTGTACACCACGGCATTGAGCTGGTTGCCCATCAGGTTGTTAAAGTTATCTACCAGCGATTTTCCCTGCGCGTTCGTAATGATCTTATTATAGGATGCCTTGAAGTTGAGTCGGTTTTTGCCGATCTGCCGCATGAAGAAGTGTTCTTCGTTGTTGTTGCGGCCTTCCTCATCATTGTCGTCATTGACCCACAGGTCGGGGTGCTGCTTTTCCATTTCGCTGGGCAGCAATCCGGAGAAGATGGCATTCCGGGCAAAAGCCGTGGTAGTAGGCAGAATAGAATAATACGCCGACTCCTCCTCAATGTTGAAGTACTCCAGAATGATGGGTTCGATGATTTTCCACTGGTCGTAGCGCAGGTTGTCGATGAGCAGGAAGAACAGCGGATCTTCCTTTACCAGGGGAAATACTTTCTTCTTCATGAGCTGGTGCGACAGAATGGGCTTATCACCATTCGGGTCGTTGAGCCAGTCTTCGTAATTTTCGCGGATAAATTTGGCAAAGTTATGGTTGGCCTCTCCTTTCTGCATACCCAGTACTTCGGCCATGCTCTTGTTCTCCGTGTTATTGATTTCCAGCTCCCAGAACACCAGCTTTTTGTAAATGTCCACCCACTCTTCGTGCCCGATCCGGTCGTTGTAGGCCATACTGATGTTGCGGAAGTCCTGCTGGTAACCCAGGTTGGTGCGTTCGGTCACCAGCCGCTTGTTGTCGAGAATTTTCTTCACTGACAGCAGAATCTGGTTGGGATTCAGCGGTTTGATCAGGTAGTCAGCGATTTTGGAGCCAATGGCTTCTTCCATGATGTGCTCTTCTTCGCTCTTGGTGATCATCACCACCGGTAGGTTGGGTTTGGTGGCCTTGAGTTGCGTCAGGGTTTCCAGCCCCGTCATCCCGGGCATATTTTCGTCGAGAAACACCACGTCGAAGTTTTCTTCCGCGCATTTGTCGAGGGCATCCGAGCCGCTGTTGACCGGTGTCACGTCGTAACCTTTGTTGGTAAGAAAAAGGATGTGGGGTTTCAAAAGATCAATTTCATCATCCGCCCAGAGGATTGAGTATCTTTGCATAAGATCCGATTAAGTTTAATGTGCTAATGTGCTAATGTGTCAATGTGCTAATGTGCTAATTGGTCCGCCGATACGGTGCTTATTTTCAAAGTTGATTGCTTCCCTTCAAACATAACGCCATTCACCCTATTTGCATAACCCTACGCAGGAGAAAAATTAAAGTTGGTTACTTTGCCCGTTGAAACCGCTAAGTACTTCTCCTTCAAAACAGAAGACGGCTTTTTCCGTTATAGCCTCTGATTGGCTCCCATTGAAGAGAATGCTGTTTATCGGGGTTGGGTTCGGGAGTTGGTCTTATATTGAGGGCGCATTTGACCTGATCATAAAAAAATCCCTCTACCTTTGCGAACAAGCCAGAAAATCCATCAACCCGATACGTACCGATTGAATAAGAAGAAAATCTTCAATGACCCGGTTCACGGTTTCATCACCATTCCCAGTGAGCTCCTTTTCGACATCATCGAACATCCCTACTTTCAGCGGCTGAGGCGGATCAAACAGGGCGGCATGACCGAATACGTGTATCCGGGGGCGCTGCACACCCGCTTTCAGCACGCCCTGGGAGCCATGTACCTGATGGGCGAAACCCTCAATACGCTGCGCAGCAAAGGGTACCAGATTGATGACCACGAATGCGAAGCCGCTCAGATTGCCATTCTGCTGCACGACATCGGGCACGGGCCTTTTTCGCATACCCTGGAATGCTGCATTCTCCAGCACGTGCCCCACGAACGGCTCTCCCTGCTGCTGATGCAGGAACTGAACCGGCAGTTTGACGGTCGGCTGGAACTGGCACTGCGGATGTTCACCAATACCTATCCCCGCACTTTTTTTCATCAGCTGGTTTCCAGCCAGCTCGATCTGGACCGGATGGATTACCTGCAGCGGGACTCCTTCTTCACGGGTGTACTGGAAGGTACTATCGGTGCCGACCGCATCATCAAAATGCTGGAAATTGTGGACGACCGGCTGGTGGTACAGGAAAAGGGCATTTACAGCATCGAAAACTTTCTGAACGCCCGCCGCCTGATGTACTGGCAGGTATACCTGCACAAAACCACCATCAGTTCCGAAACCATGCTCATCCAGGTGATCCGACGGAGCCGGGAACTGCTGGACGAAGGGCAATCGGTGTTTATGACGCCCGGGCTGGCGGTTTTTCTGCGGCAACAGGTTACCTGGGAAGACTTTCAGCGCGATCCTTCTTACCTGCAGGCATTTGCCACCCTGGACGACTACGACCTCTGGGGCTGCCTCAAGATGTGGGTGAACCACCCCGACCCGGTGATTTCGATGTTGAGCCGGATGCTGCTGGACCGAAAGCTGTTCAAGATCATCCTGTCCAACGACCCGATTGAGCCGGAAACGGTAGCCAATATGAAAAAACAGCTCCTCAGCCAGACCGGGTTCGACCAATCGCAGCTGTCGTATTTCCTGGTAGAAGGTTCGTCGAGCAATGCCGCTTACGTAGCGGGAGGAGAGAAAATCAACATTCTGACTAAGAAAGGCCAGATCATTGACATCGCCGAAGCCTCCGATCTGCCTAACATCAAGGCCTTGAGTAAGGTAGTGAAAAAATACTACGTAAGTTGGGCCAAAAACATATATTTGTGACCTTTGTTCCGGATTAAAAGATATGTAAAACGTCAGTTACGCGACTGACACACAGCGTATTTCGATCCAACTACAGAAGCTGAAATTTTATTTATGGAGTTTACCGTAGCACAGATTGCGCTCATGCTGGGAGGTGAGGTAAGAGGAGACAGCTCACTAAAGATCAACCAATTATCGAAGATTGAAGAGGCCCGGCCGGGGAGCCTTTGCTTCCTTTCCAATCTCAAATACGAGAAGGAACTGTACCTCACCCAAGCTTCGGCCGTCATTGTAAGCCGTACTTTCCAGCCCCGCAAGGATGTCACGCCTACTTTGATCGCTGTAGAAGACCCTTATGCTGCCTTTACCCGCCTGCTGAAAGAATACCAGAAATTCATCACCTTCGGCAAAACCGGGGTAGAACAGCCCTCTTTCATCGCGGCCAGCAGCACGATCGGTGAAAACGCTTACCGGGGTGCCTTCTCTTACATCGGAGAAAACTGCCAGATCGGTAACCACGTCAAAATTCATCCGCAGGCCTTCGTGGGCGACAACTGCCGCATCGGTGACTACACCGTGATTTACGCCGGCGCCAAAATCTGCGCCAATTCGGTCATCGGCAGCCATTGTGTGATTCAGGCCGGGGCCGTGATCGGTAGCGAAGGCTTCGGTTTTGCTCCCTTACCCGACGGTACTTACGATCCCATTCCGCAGGTAGGCAATGTGGTGCTGGAAGATTACGTTCACGTGGGTGCCAACACCACCATCGACTGCGCCACCATGGGTTCTACCATCATTCGCTCAGGCACCAAACTGGACAACCTGATTCAGATCGCCCATAACGTGGAATTGGGCCGGAACACCGTCATTGCTGCCCAGAGCGGCATTTCCGGCTCCACCAAAGTAGGCGACAATTGTGTAATTGCCGGTCAAGTGGGCCTGGTAGGTCACATTGAAATTGCCGATCGCACCAAAGTAGGGGCCCAATCGGGGGTGAGCAAATCGGTAAAGGTGGCCGGAACCAGCATCAACGGCTCCCCGGCTTTCGACTATAAAGACAGTCTGCGGTCGCTGGCCGTTTTCCGAAAACTACCCGACTTGGAGAAGCGGGTTGATGATTTGGAAGAAAAAATACTAAATTTGCCCGGCCAGTAGCAGTCAGGCTTGCATATTATGCCTAGAAAACTGACTTCCAAGCATTTCTATTGAATGACATTACCTAACCCGTTTTTATAGCCGTTAAGAGCTGCTCTTCACAGGCCCCTTACTAGATGAATACCAAACAGCACACGATCAAGAAGGCAGTCACCGTATCGGGCGTAGGTCTGCACACGGGCGTACACGCCAATATGACTTTTGTTCCTGCCAAACCCAACCACGGCATTAAATTCCAGCGGATTGACCTGGAAGGCCAGCCCATTGTGGATGCCGACGTAGACAATGTGGTAGACCTTTCGCGGGGAACGACCATTGAGCAGAACGGAGCCCGCATCAATACCGTAGAACACACCCTGGCCGCGCTGGTAGGTTTACAGATCGACAATGTGCTGATTCAGTTGGATGGCCCGGAACCTCCGATTATGGACGGAAGCTCCATCCAGTTTGTAGAACCGCTCGAAGAAGTAGGGGTAGAAGAACAGAATGCCCTGCGCAATTTTTTTGAGGTAAGGGAAAGCATTCACTACCGCGATAAGGACCGGGACGTAGAAATAGCGGCCCTTCCACTGAACGACTACCGGCTGACGGTGATGGTTGACTACAACTCCTCTACCCTGGGCAGTCAGCACGCCTCCCTGAACGACATTCAGCTATTTACCAAGGAAATCGCTTCCTGCCGCACCTTCTGCTTTCTGCACGAACTGGAAATGCTGCACAAGCAGAACCTGATCCGGGGTGGCGACCTCAACAACGCCATTGTGGTGGTAGACCGGGTCATTGAAGACGATGAACTGGAACACCTGGCCAGCCTCTTCAACAAACCCAAGGTGGAAGTGAAGAAAGAAGGCATTTTGAATAATGTAGAACTGCGCTACAAAAACGAACCCGCCCGGCACAAACTGCTCGACCTGGTGGGCGACCTGGCACTGGTAGGTCGTCCGTTGAAAGCCCAGATTCTGGCCGCCCGTCCGGGTCACGCCGCCAACGTGGGCTTTGCCAAGAAGATCAAGAAAATGATCTCCCAGACTTCCCGCGATCACATTCCGACTTACGATCCGCGCATGCCGCCGGTTTTTGATATCAACCAGATTTCCGCCATTCTGCCCCATCGTTACCCTTTCCTGCTCATCGACCGCATCTTCCACCTGGACGACACCACCGTGGCCGGAGTAAAAAACGTGTCGATGAACGAACCGTTCTTTCAGGGGCACTTCCCTGGTAGCCCGGTGATGCCCGGCGTATTGACCATCGAAGCCATGTCGCAGACGGGGGCGGTGCTGTTGCTCAACACCGTTCCGGACCCGCATAATTACCTGGTGTATTTCATCGGCATCGAAAACTGCCGCTTCAGAAAGCCCGTGACGCCCGGAGATCAACTGATCTTCAAATGCGAACTGCTGGCTCCTGGCATCCGCCGGGGAATCGGCAAAATGCAGGGCCAGGCATTTGTGGCCGGAAATTTGGTGTGTGAAGCAGTTATTTCTGCCAGTATCGTAAAAAAACCCTGATGAACCAACCCTTAGCTTACATTCATCCACAGGCAAAATTAGCCCAGAACGTTGTCGTAGAGCCTTTTGCCGTCATTCACAAAGACGTTGAAATCGGAGAGGGTACTTGGGTTGGTTCACACGTCACGATCATGGAGGGTGCCCGGATCGGCAAAAACTGCCAGATATTTCCAGGTGCCGTCATTTCGGCGCCTCCGCAGGACCTGAAGTACAAAGGAGAGCCCTCTACCGTCACCATCGGCGACAATACGACCATCCGCGAATGCGTCACCCTGAACCGGGGAACGGCACTGGACAAAAACAACACCACCATTGGAGAGAGTTGCCTCATTATGGCTTACGTACACGTGGCCCACGATTGCGTGATCGGCAATAACGTGATCATCGTCAATTCTGTGCAACTGGCCGGCCACATCGACGTGCAGGACTACGCTTTTATCGGTGGAGCTTCGGCCGTGCACCAGTTCGTCAAAATCGGGGCGCACGCCATGATTGCGGGCGGTTCGCTGGTACGCAAAGACGTGCCACCTTACACCAAAGCCGCCCGGGAGCCGCTTTCCTACGCCGGCATCAATTCCATCGGGCTGCGCCGCCGTAATTTCAGCAATGAGAAGATCAATGAGATCCAGGAGATTTACCGGCACGTATACCTGCGGGGCCTCAACAATGCGGAAGCATTGGATCTGATTGAACTGGAGATGAGTCCATCCAAAGAGCGGGACGAAATTCTTCACTTCATCCGAAATTCGGAAAGGGGCATCATGAAAGGCTACGGTCAGTAATCAGTGAACAGTTATCAGTAAACTGTAAACAATGTACCGCTTAAGCCTCCATCTTTTACAGTATGCTGGCACACACAGCAGTATAAGCGGAGAAAGATGGAATCTTTTTGTCGGTGAACTATTGAAGATTCAGTTTTTGGAACGTCCTGCGCTCGCGTGAGGTTGCTGCTTCGTATCAAGCTGTTTACATATTTCTGGCCCGAAATAATGGGTTGGTTATTTTAGCTTCAATCGTACCTGTATAGATCCCCAAAAGTTATAGAGAAGAATGACAACTGTTCACTGTTTACTGTTAACCGTTTACTGACACCTGTTCGTTGGTCATTCAAGCAAGCAATCTGGGTCGTCGTTTCAATCGGCAGTGGGTCTTCCGGCACCTCTCCTTTCGACTGGAAGCCGGTAATAGCTATACGTTCGTTGGTCCCAACGGAAGCGGCAAATCTACCTTGCTGCAAGTGATTGCCGGAATTATGCCCGGCACTGAAGGGACTGTGGCGTATCATCTGGCCGGTAACAACCTTCCGGCGGACCAGTTTTTCCGTTCCTTAGTGATCGCAGCTCCTTACCTGGAGCTGATTGAAGAACTGACGCTGTCGGAATTAATCCATTTCCATATTCGCTTCAAACCTTTCCGAAAGGGCATTTCCGTTGGGGAATGCATTGAACGGCTGGGTTTACAGGCTTCGCAACATAAGTATGTCAAGCATTTTTCTTCGGGAATGAAGCAACGGCTCAAACTGGGTCTGGCCTTTTTTTCGGATACGCCCGTACTGATGCTGGATGAGCCCACCACCAACCTGGATACACAGGGCACGCAGTGGTACCTGGACCACGTGCAGGAAAACAGCCGGAACCGGCTCCTCATCATCTGCTCCAATCAAGCTTACGAATACGCTTTCTGCCCCAACCTGATCGATGTGAGAGAAGGGATGAAGAATTGAAGATTGGAAGATTAGAGTTGACTATGTAGTAACGGAGAAGAAACAAGTATCTGCTTGGAAGTGCAATCATTTGAGGGTCTCTGTTTTTGTCATCCTGCAAGGATCTCCTTGGCCAGCAGTCAATGGCTCAGATCGCACGAAAGAAGACGCATCCCTATCTCTGCGGTGGGTAGAACGTTATTTCTACTTCGTTTCTGAGTAGCGGGTTTATAGATAACGCCCTAAGCCAAACCGGGGTGGCGCAGTTGAAGGATTGATCGTAATTATTTCCAATATTCCATCCTCCATCTTCCAATAATCAATCCCTCTATCCTTCGTACTTATCCCTTAGTCCAGCAGTTGGTTTTCGATGGCGTAGGCCACGATGCCGGCGGAGTTCTTGGAATGCGTCTTTTTGATCAGGCGGTTGCGATAACCTTCAATGGTCCGGGCGCTCAGGCACAGTCGATCGGCAATTTCGGCGGTGGTGTATTCCTGGCAGATCAGTTTGAGCACTTCCAGTTCTTTAGGAGAAAAATTCTCAGTCATTACCATAGGCCGCGACGGTCTCTTCTGTATCAGGTCCGGTTCGCTCATCCGTTTCTGGATCACCGACAACGCAATGGGTCCGAAGTAGCTTCTGCCTTCGGCTACTTCTTTCAGCGCCCGCTCCACTTCATCGGGTTCGGTATCTTTCAGTAGATAGCCATTTACGCCCATGTTGATCAGATTGGTCACAAACTTTTCTTCATCGTGCATGGTGAGCATGATGATTTTGATTTTGGGATGTCCGCGTTTCAGGTGCTTGGTGGCAATGATCCCATCCATATCGGGCATCTGGATGTCAAGCAGTATAATTTCCGGTTTAGGGGTTTTACCAGCGTGGAGTACATCGAGCAATTCCTGCCCGCTGCTGGCTTGTAGTACTACTTCAATGTCCGGTTTCTGACTCAGGATAGAGGCCAGGCCTTTTCGGAACAGGTTATGATCATCTACTATGCCTATTTTTATTTTTGCCATGTCCAAATGAGCTTTTTGCAATTATTGAGACTCCGCCCTAAAAGCACATCTTCACCGAAATTTAGTTGATTTTCATTTCAATCTGGATAGAAGCCCCTTTTTTTTCCATTTTTGGAAACACAATATTTCCTCCAAAAATACTTACCCTACTTTTGATTTTCTTGAACCCGATATCCTGATCCGCGTACGCCAACCGGTTGGTGTCATCCGGCTGTGCATCAGAACCATCGTCCTGGTACTGAAGACGCAGCAAATTGCCTTTTCGCTGCACCAGCAGCTCAATCTGCGTGGCAAGGGAATGTTTGAGGGTATTATTGATCAATTCCTGAATAATTCTGAAAAGGGTGATTTCCAGCTTGGCATCCAGCCTTTTCTGTAGCCCTTCGTGCCGGAAGCCTACCTTGATGCCCGTCATCTGCTCTATCCGACCGACCAGCTCTTCCAGCGCGTCAACAAGGCCGAACTGATTGAGCGTAGCCGGATTCAGATTGCGCAGGATGCGGCGTACGGTCTGGGTGGTGTCATCCAGCATCTGCCTGGCTTGCCGAAGGTATTCAGCCGCAGCGTCGTTGGGCGACAGTTTGCTGATGGCCTGATTGAGCGTGAGTCGGATGGTATACAATGGAGTGCCGATCTCATCGTGCAGGTCGGTAGCAATCTGGAGACGTTCGTCTTCCTGCGCTTCAATGCTGGCCTCAAGCAGTTCGCGCTGGGAGGCCGTCTGCATTTCCTGCAGGGACAGCCGTTGGCTGATTAGTTTGTTCTGACGAAACACAATGATGAGCAGGATGATCGTGGACATCAGCAAAAGCCCCAATGCACCCAATACCAGCAGAAGAGAAAGATGGGGTTCGCTGAAATTTGCCATAAGCCATTTCCTTTCGTTGAAAAGACCCGCTGCCGGACGACAGCAGACAGCGGCTTGTTAGGCTTTCCAACTCTTCAGTACCCGAATCAGTCAGCCGCTTCAACTGGTAATTTACATTTCTTTTGCAAAGCGAACACGCAAGGAAGGGAGATAATATTGAAGGACTAAGGGATTGATTGAGTGAAAGATGGAAAGATGGAGGATGGAGGATTGGAAATAATTACGATCAATCCTTCAGCTGCACCACCTCGGTTTGGCAATACGGCGTTATCTATAACCCCGCTACTCATATTCGACTCTATTCACTCCATCTCTCAATCCTTCAGTCCCTCACTTATGGCAGCAGTTGGCGCGGACGACCTGATGTTCGGTTTGAGCGGGGTGAGAAGCGGCTTTCACTTCCGGGCTTAGTCCGGCAATACCCAGGTCAAGACCGCGGAGAATGAGCAACAGGGCCAGTACGCCGGCAAAACCAGGTGCAATGCGGGAAAGCAGGGCACGACGGGAGCCCGTGACCCACTGCCTGACCAGTCCTACGGCAAGCATCATCGGCAGAGTGCCCAAGCCAAACAAGGCCATATACAACATTCCCTGGGTGCTACTGCCCATCACGGCGGCTCCGGCCAGGGCCATGTAGACCAAGCCGCAGGGCAAAAGGCCATTGAGCAGACCCAACAGAAAAAGCGCCAGGGTCGACCTTTGGTTCAGCAACGTACGGAAGCGGGTTTTGACTTCTGAAGTAAAGGCGTGAATGGGCTTGAGCAGACTGAAGCGGGCGGTAAACCGGGCAGGACTCAGCAGCATAATGAGCAAGCCTACGCCGATGATCACAGAAAGGCTCTGCTGAGAAGTAGCCAGCGCCAATCCCCAGCCCAAACTTCCCATAACCAATCCGATCAGGGAATAGGTAAAAATGCGGCCAGTGTTATACACCAGTTGCCCGCTGATCTTTTGCCACTGACTTCCGCCGTTGACGGGTATCGCCAAGGCAATGGGACCACACATACCCAGGCAGTGCAGACTCCCTAAAAAACCCACGATAAAAGCCGAATAAATCATTGGAGCAGGTTTGAGAGAGTGGGTTAAATAACCAGGATTTGCTCCTGCAGGTAATCTTTCCCACCCTGTTTCCAGTTAATTTTTACCTTCCAAAGCCCTTTGCGTAGTTGATTGACCGGAATGGCTTGCAGACCCGCCGCGTCGGTGTGGATCGTGATTTTCACGTCCTGATGGGCATCGGAAGGGCGGAAGAATATGATGGTACCGCTCAGGTCAGGGGCAGTCACCGGGAATTGTAACTGAATCAGCCCGCTTTGTGCCTGGTAGGTCAGTTGCAGCGGCTGTTTCATTTGCTGCGCGTTGTTCAACCGGTCGATCTGCGTCTGGTAGGCAATTTCTTCTTTGTAGTATTCCGGACTCACCAGGTGAATGTCCGTTTGTCGTACGCAGATGACGACCATTCCGATGATGAAGGCGGCAAATCCGCTGTAGAGTATCGCTATTTTGTGTCCCCAGTTCATAGTTGTTTTATTTATTTGGTCGGTCCCAGAAAGTTGGTTTTTACGGTTTCTACTAATTGATCGCCCGCGTACACGTCGATGAGCAGGCGGGTTTTGGTGGCTTTCAGTTCGGCTTTGGGCAGGTCAATGAAAAACACCACATCCGTAGTCTGGCTTTTTTTCAACATGATTTTTTCACCTACTACCCGGATCTGCCCGGCCGGAACGCCTTCCTGCGGGTGCAAACGCAGGGTGACGGACAAGTCTTCGTAGCCTTTGTTCAGCAGTTGGGCGTTGTACAGGTTGCTGATCTGTCCGTTGGGCTGCTGCTGATACAGCATTCCCGGCACCCGCAGCACCGTCGCTTCCACCAAAGTACGACTCATCATCAGGTAGCCTTGTAGAGAGAGCAAAGCAACCAGCACCACCGAATAAGCGACAATCCGGCTCGTGACGCGGAAAGGCTTTTTTTCTTCGATGCCCCGTTGGGAATCCAGGCGAATGAGGCCTTCGGGTTTGCCGATTTTCTTCATTACCGTGTTACAGGCGTCCACGCAGGCCATGCAGTTGATGCATTCCATCTGCAGGCCCTGGCGGATATCAATGCCCGTGGGACACACCTGCACGCACATCCGGCAGTCGATGCAATCGCCCTTGGGCAGCAAATCCTGGCAGGTCAGCGGGCGTACCACGGCATCGGCGGCAGTACCTGGCTGCTCCTCTCCCACTTTCACCGGACAACTGAAGCAGGCCCCTTCGCAGGAATGCTTTTTGGCCTGCTTCGATTGCTTGCCGCGGGGTTCGCCGCGCAGGTAGTCGTAGGCGACAATGACGCTGTCGCGGTTGAGCAGTACGCTTTGCAACCTTCCGTAAGGACAAACCACTGTACAAACTTGTTCGCGGAGCCGGGCGAAGACGAAGTAGAAGATTCCGGTAAACACCACCAGCCCCGTAAAACCGGCCCAGTTCTCAGCGGGCGAATGGGTGATCGTGCGATATACGCCTTCCACGCCGATCAGATAAGCCATGACCAGGTGGGAAATGATAACCGAAAACAGCGCAAAGAGGGCGTGCTTGGCGGTCTTTTTGAATAGCTTCCGGGCATCCCAGGGCGCTTTATCCAGGGCCTTCTGCTGGTTGGCATCCCCCTCGATCCAATATTCAATTTTGCGGAAAACCATTTCCATAAAAATGGTCTGCGGACAAGCCCAGCCGCACCATACCCGGCCAAACACCACCGTAAACAGGGTGATGAACACGAAGAAAATAATCATGGCCAGCCCCAGCAGGTGAAAATCCTGCGGGAAAAAGGGCTGGCCCAGGATCACAAAATGCCGCTCAAAGACATTGAACAGAAAAAAGGGCTGCCCGTCGACTTTGATGAAAGGAACGCTGAATAGTACGCCCAGCAGGAGAATGGCTACCGCTTTTCTGGCCCGGTGAATGGCTCCTTTAGGTGCCCGCGGGTATAACCACACCCGGTTGCCGGCCGCGTCAACGGTGGCCAGATTAGCCGGGATTCCGGTGCTTTCCTCTTTCTTTCTGACTGGTCTATCCATTAATTGTTCCATCGCTTCGCGCCTTTCGGCCAATTCGTGCATTCAAATAACCGGCACTTTCATTCTTACATCACCCCTTGCGTTTACCGCATCGATACCTCTTTTGCATCCGGCTTACCGGTGTTGCTGCTCATTTTTTCTCCCTGCGGTGCTTTGCCATTGGCGGGAGTGGTGCCCTGCAGTGAAAGCACGTAGCTGGCCAACTGCTGAATCTGATCGGGTTGAAGTTTCTGTTCCCAGGAAATCATGCCTTTCTGCGGAACGCCGTATTTGATGGTCTTGAACACTTCTTTGATGCTTCCGCCGTGCAGCCAGTATTCGTCGGTCAGGTTGGGGCCTACGCTGCCTTCGCCCGCAGCGCCGTGACAGGCCTGGCAGTTTTGCTGGTAGATGCTTTTGGCGGCGGTGAGCGCCGCCGCGTCGGACACAAACTGCACATTGTTTTCATCAATGCCTTTGGCGGCTACCAGTTTGTAAGCTTCAATTTCCTTCTGGGCCTGCTCCACTTCTGCTACGTACTCCTGTTCGCTGGTCTGCACCAGACCGAAGAAGGCGAAATTGACCATATAGATGATCGCGAAACCAATGGTGCCCAGAAAAGTGTAGCGCAACCAGGGCGGCATTTTGTTGTCCAGTTCCTGAATGCCATCGTAGCTGTGGTCGATCACCAGCGCCTGCTCCTCTCCTACCGGCAGCAGTTCGCCGGTAATGAACCGCTCCCGCAAACGCACCCACAGGCTTTTGGCCGGAAGTGCTTCACCGCTTTGCTGCGCATACTGCTGACCGATGATGGTTGTGAGCCGGGCAATGGCCAATGCCGCCACCACAATGCCGATCAATACCACGAATAACACACTGATCAGCACGTAGGCAATCACGGCACTTTCATCGCTGGCTTGGGTAGCCTGAGCGTGGCCGGATGCGGAGAACAATGTAAACAGAGTCAGGAGTAAACTGACTTGCCCGTTCCGATGGGCGAATAAACGAATGACAGTTTTCATAATAATTCAGTCTGGCTTTGAGTGGAACCCGGCTGGTCGTTTTTCAGGGGCAGTTGCGCCATTTCCCTGACGTAGCCTTTATTGACCCGCATCACCCAGATGAGCAATCCGGAGAAAAATAAGAAGAAGATGAGGAGCGAAAGGATGGGGTAGAACCCGATTCCCTCTATTTGTTCGAAATAATGCTTGAACATGGTCAGTTAACAGTTATCAGTAAACAGTGATCGTATCTGGAAGAAGACTGAGTAGTTGATAAAAATTCAATCTTCAATTTTCCTATTTTTTAATCCTTCAGTTTGGTTACTACCTGTTGCTCTTCCTTTACCTTGATGTCGGTACCCAGGCGTTGCAGGTAGGCAATCAGCGCTACAATCTGTCGGTCGGGTTGGGTTTCTACGCCCGCCTCTTTCAGGTTCTGCACAATCTGATTGGCTTGCGCATCCGAATCGGCGTTGGCGCGGGCTTCGTAACCGGCTTCGTAAGGCACGCCCAGTTGCCGCATCGCCGTGATCATTTTCGGGGTCAGTGTCTGGTCGTACGTTTGTTCGCTCAGCCAGGGGTAAGAAGGCATAATGGAACCGGGCGACATCGAAGAGGGGTCAATCATGTGCTGATAATGCCAACTGTCGGGATATTTCTGCCCCACCCGGTGCAGGTCCGGACCGGTGCGCTTAGAGCCCCAGAGGAAAGGGTGATCGTACACGAATTCACCGGCTTTGGAATATTCACCGTAACGTTCGGTTTCGGAACGGAACGGACGGATCATCTGAGAGTGGCAGCCTACGCAACCTTCCTTGATGTAAATATCCCGGCCGTGCAGTTCCAGCGGCGTGTAAGGCTGCACCGCAGCAATGGTCGGCACGTTGGACTTGATCAGGAAAGTCGGGATCATCTCGAAGGCCCCCCCGATGAGGATGGCAACGGTAGCCAGGCCAGTAAAGAGCAAAGGTTTGCGCTCCCATACCCGGTGCCAGTGTTCTTTGCCTACCGAATGTACCGTCACCAGCGCGGGAGCTTCGGCCGCTTCGTTGGCCACGAACGTGCCCTGCTTCGCCGTTTTGATCAGGTTATACACCATCACGAACACACCAGACAGATAGAATACCCCGCCTACTGCCCGGGCAGCGTACATCGGAATGATCTGGGTCACCGTTTCCAGGAAATTGGGATACTTCAGGAAGCCTTCGGGCGTAAATTCTTTCCACATCAGACTCTGCGCAATGGCCGCCCAGTAAAGCGGCAGGGCGTAGAACAGGATGCCCAGCGTTCCCAGCCAGAAGTGTACGTTGGCCAGTTTACGGGAGTACAGGTTCGTTTTCCACATCTGCGGGATCAGCCAGTACAGCATACCGAAGGTGAGGAAGCCATTCCAACCCAGGGCCCCTACGTGGACGTGCGCTACGATCCAGTCGGTAAAGTGGGCAATTGCATTCACGTTCTTGAGCGACAACAACGGTCCTTCCAGGGTAGCCATCCCGTAAGCAGTCACGGCCACCACCATAAACTTCAGCACCGGATCTTCGCGCACTTTGTCCCAGGCACCACGCAGGGTGAGCAGCCCGTTAACCATCCCGCCCCAGGAAGGAGCGATCAGCATAATGGAGAAAGCCGTTCCCAGCGCCTGCGCCCAGTCGGGCAGGGAGGTATACAGCAGGTGGTGCGGACCGGCCCAGATGTAGATAAAGACCAGCGACCAGAAGTGAACAATCGACAGCTTATAGGAGTGAATCGGACGGTTGGCCGCTTTGGGCAGGTAGTAGTACATCAGGCCCAGGTAAGGTGTCGTCAGGAAGAACGCTACTGCATTGTGCCCGTACCACCACTGCACCAGGGCATCCTGCACCCCGGCGTAAAAAGAATAGCTTTTGAAAAAAGTCAGGGGCAATTCAAATGAATTGACAATGTGCAGTACGGCCACCGTTACCAGCGTAGCGATGTAAAACCAGATGGCGACGTACATATGCCGTTCGCGGCGCTTCAGAATGGTGCCGATCATATTCCAGCCAAAAACCACCCAGACCAGCGTAATGGCAATGTCGATGGGCCACTCCAGTTCGGCGTATTCTTTGGAGGTAGTAAAGCCCAGCGGCAGCGTGATGGCCGCGGACAGGATAATCAGTTGCCAGCCCCAGAAGTTGATCCAGCTCAGTGTGTCACTGAACATCCGGGCTTTGAGCAGGCGTTGTAATGAATAGTAGACCCCAGCAAAAATGCCGTTGCCCACGAAGGCGAAAATAACGGCGTTGGTGTGCAGAGGCCGGATGCGCCCGAAGGTGGTGTAAGGCAGCTCAAAATTAAGCGCCGGAAAGACCAACTGCAGGGCCACCAGCAGGCCTACGGTCATGCCGACAACGCCCCAAACTACCGTCGCAACGGCAAAATATTTGACAATCAGGTTGTCGTAGCTGAATTTTTCTACGTGGCCCAGCCAGGGCGACTCGCTACCTCCGGAGGGATTTCCCAACCTCGGTTTTTCTTCCAATGAACTTCTAAGTTCCATACGTATTGAGCTGAATGATGCAGACTGAATTACTGGCTCAAAAGTAGCGGGCCACCATCGGGCGCAGAATGATGCAGATTAGCGGAAAAGCTGATGTATGTCAGCGGAGGTTGAGTAACTGAAGGATGGAAGGATTGAAGGAGAAAGGAGACGGGAAGCAGGGAGAATACGTAGGTAGAATTGCCACTCGAAAGATAGCGCGATAAATACCCCTCAACCGAATCGTCGGACCGCCCCTAAAGGGAACTTTTGGCAGCAGAGAAAAGTGCTCTTTAGGGGATATAGAGGGGTAAAGTGGTGGTCCGACGGGTCGGTTGAGGGGTATTTAAAAATCTAAGCCGCCTGACGGGAAGGCTTGGCCTGGGAGAGAAGAGCCATTTGGCTGAAGTCTTTCAGTTGCGACCAGCTGAGCAGCGCCAGACTGAGCAGCTTGATTCCTTCGGCGATGATGTAGATCAGGTGCAGCGAAGAAGGCGGAGGCGTCTGTCCGCTGATGTAGATCAGTACCCGGGCGTCCAGTGCGGGCAGCAGCCAAAAGGTCTGCGTCAGCAGAATGGCAAGAGGAAGCAGGAAAAGTCGTTTGGTGCGGGTGCTGACTTGGGTACTCAGCATCGCCAGTGCCAGCAGCGCCGCAAAGGTAATTTCTACCTTGTTGAGTGCCGCAAATACGTGGCGGCCTATGTCCAGTCCCACCGCCAAGGTAAGCGAAGGCGCCGTGAACTTTACCGGCGCTTCCATAAAGCTAATCGCCCCGACAAAACCCAGCCATAAGAGGGAAATGACGAAGGAGTAAACCGCGTATTTCTTCATGATAAAATGCCTGTAAGGCCCCATTTAACGCAGCAAGCCCATTTTATACTGAAACATGTACGCTACATTCTGCGCGCGTACTTTGGCCTCTTCGGCTTTAGCCCCACTGAACAGCCGATCGACGGTCTGGTGGAAAAGCTGCAGCCAGCGTTCAAAATGTTCCTGGCCAACGGGCAACGCCAGGTGTTTGGGAAAAGGTTGTCCTTTATAAGAAGCCGACCCCAGCAACAGGCTGCTCCAGAAGCGATACATAATCGGCAAATGATGCGGCCAGTCTACCTGCGCGTGGCCATTGAAAACCGGTTCCAGCAGCGGATCCTGGTTCACCGAAGCGTAAAACGTATCTACCAACTGTTTGATGTTTTCCTCCGTGGTAATATCCGGCAAAACGATTTCCTGGTTCATAAGCGCGTTATTTCACTAACAACATTTTGAAATTTTCAACGGCGTACAATGCGTGCGGTTGCTGTGCCGGAATCCGGATCGTTTGTCCGGCCTGAATCAAATAACGCTGATCACCCAAGGTAAACTGTGCCTTTCCTTCCAGCATGACAATAAATACGTCTACCGGTGCGGTATGCGTTTTGAGTTCCTGACCTTCCGAGAAAGCCAGCAAAATCAGTTTGGCATCCGGCTTTTCGGCCAGCACCTGTTTCTGCATTCTTTGGGCATCGTACCCGAGCGCATCGGTCCAGTTCTTTAACCCGGTTTGCTTATAAAAAATCTCTTCCATTTGGTTTTATTTTTTGGATTGGGTTTCTCCTTTTGGCTTTTCATCAAACAACATCCGCACCGAAGGCGAATACGTATCTTCGTATTGCCCGCTGTTGACGGCCCACAGAAAAGCGCCCAGAAAGCCCCCGGCCACTAACATACTCAGAAAGACGAGCACCAAGATGATTGCCATAGTAGGTTGTATTTAAAATTAGAAGATAAAAAATTACGTATTCAAATCGCTCATCGCCCGTGTTCCGGAGCCAACGTTTCATTTTTCTTTAATCCCCGCCACCGGGCGTACAGGTGCGCACCTCCTACCGCAAACAGCACCACTGAAAGTGAGCTCACGGGCATCAGAATCGCGGCGAATACGGGCGAAAGCTTACCGGAAACCGCCCAACTCAGGCCAATGACGTTATACACCACTGATAGCAGGAAGCTCACTTTCACAATGTTGATGCTGGTCCGGCTGAAGCGGATGAATTCGGGTAAGCGATTCAGTTGCGAAGCCTCCAGCAGCACGTCGCAAGCCGGGAAGAAGGTGTTTACGTCGTCGGTGAGCACCAGCCCTACGTCGCTCTGGCGCAGCGCACCGGCATCGTTGAGGCCATCGCCCACCATCAGCACCGTTTCGCCCGTCTCCTGCCGTTTTTTGATGTGCTGCAGTTTATCTTCCGGGCTTTGTTCAAAATGCATGGCTTCCCCGAACAACGGTTGCAACACCTGTCCGTCTACCCGGTGATCGCCCGAAAGCAGGGATACCTTGAACCGGGCTTTCAGGCGCTGAATCAGATCCGTCAAGCCCGTGCGGTAGGTATTGGGAATGGCAAAATAGCCGCGGTACGTTCCGTCAATCGACACAAACACCCGGGAAGCCATTTCGGCGGCGCTTTTCTCATTGGGTCCGGCAAAGGTGGCCGAACCCATCCGCACGTATTGTTCCCCGATGCAGGCTTCTACCCCCTGGCCGGGTATTTCCCGGAAAAACGAAACGGTCGCTTTTTGGGCCGGCTGTTTGCCCTGTGAACAGAGCCAGGCCTGCACTTTCTGGCTCAGCGGGTGCGCCGACTGGGCACTGAGGGCCAGCAGCATCATCCGTTCTTCGCTGCTCAGAGGGGCTCCGGTAAATTGAATGCCCACCTGACGGGTCTGGGTGAGCGTACCGGTTTTATCAAACACGACGTGCGTGACATTGGCCAGGTGCCCGATGACATCCGGATTTTTGACGTAGAAGCGGTTCCGTCCCAGAATACCCGTTACCGTGCCCATCGTGAAAGGCATCGACAAAGACAGGGCGCAGGGGCAGGCCACCATCAACACGGCGGTGAAGGCATTCCATACTACCCGTTCATCGGTCAGCCACCAGTACAGCGCCGTTGCGGCGGCCAGGGCCAGCGTAAACCAAGTAAACCAACGGCTGAACTGCGCCGCCAGGTTGGTTACGGGCGTAGCCTTTTCCTTGGCAAAGGCTTCATTGTTCCAGAGTTGGGTGAGGTAGCTCTGCGAAACGGACTTCTGCACCAGCATCTCAATTTGAGGGCCTACCTGACGGCCACCCGCGTAGATGAGTTCGCCGGCTTTTTTGGTTACCGGTTCGGCTTCGCCGGTCACGAAGCTGTAGTCGATCCGGGCCTCCGGGCTCAGCAAAATGCTGTCGGCCACCACCAAACCCTGACTGAATACCCGGATGCGGTCGTTTTTCTGCAAAGCATTGACGGGCACACTTTCCGCCTGCGTGCCGTTGAGCCGGGTGGCCGCCAGCGGGAAATACGATTTATAGCTTCTCTCAAAAGACAGGCTTTCGTAGGTACGTCCCTGCACCCATTTGCCCACCAAGAGAAAAAACACCAGCCCGGCCAGGCTATCGAAATAGCCGGGGCCGGTTTGGGTGATGATTTCATGCAGACTGCGCACATACAAAGTACTGATACCCAGCGCCAGGGGTACGTCGATGCTGATGATTTTCTTTTGCAGCGACTGCCAGGCCGCAGTAAGGTAGCCCCAGGCACCGTAGAAGAACACGGGCAGGGAAAGCACCACGTTGAGTACCATAAACACCTGCCGGAACACGGCATCACCGGCCAGTTGCCAGCCAAAGTATTCGGCCAGACTGAGCAGCATGATGTTGCCGGTACAGAATCCGGTGACGCCGATTTTCATCAGGAGCGTGCGGTTGGTCTTCTGCTGCATCCGGTTGTCGGCAGTTTCCAGGCTCAGGGAGGGTTCGTAACCCAGCGTAGTGATCAGTTCGACGATCTCCCGCAGACTGACTTTCTGCGGATGGTAGCTCAGCGACAGTTCTTTTTTCAGGAAATTGACCCGCGAATCGCTGATGCCTTCCCGCAAACGATAGAGGTTCTCCAGCAGCCAGATGCAGGAACTGCAGTGGATGGAGGGAATCTGAAACGTGACCCGGCAGCGGTTTTCGCTGGCAAAATCCAGCAATCCCTGCGCAATGCTTTCGTTGTCCAGAAAATCGAAGCGTTTGCCCAGGGCCGATTCGCCCATTTTTTTCCCCGGCTGCTCCGACAAGGTATAGTACGCACAGAGGTCGTTTTCTGCCAGAATCTCATAAACGGTTTTGCAGCCTTCGCAGCAGAAAAATGCCTCATCGGCTGACGTATCATTGCCAGACCGGGCGGGTAAATGAATGGAAGAATCGGGACAATCGTTACCGCAGTGGGCGCAGACAACGGGGGCTTCAACGGCGGTTTCCATAGCGGTCAGGCTTTTATCAGCACCCGGCGCAGTGCCAGCATCATTTTACGTTCCTTCGCCCAAAAGAAGCGGAACTGCCCGAACACGGCCCCGTACAGGAGCAGTAAGCACTGATAAGTGGGAAAAAGAAATAAAATGTACACCAGCGTCTTCAACCAGAAGTCGGTGTGGGCATCGAAGCCGATGAAGGCAAAAAAGGCCTTGCGCAGCATAACCGCCGTACTGCCGGCCAGCGAAAAGACCCCTAAAATGCAGATGACCTGCCAGGTGGAAGTCAGGCCCCATTTGGTTTGCAGGCGCTGTATCCAGTTGGTAGGAGAAGAAGAAACTTGGCTTTCCATGGTGATTGATTGAATGACGCAAAAATGCGGCGGCTTTGTTCGGTAAAAGATGAGGAAGCGCAGGGGGAAGATTGATCTTGGTCATCTGGCCCCTTCCGCCTATATGGCCTGACTGAACTGCTTGGGAGCCTGGGCGGGACGTTGCTCACTGCGCAGTCTGCGGTCGAACACCATCGCGATGTTGCGCAGAAAAGCCCGCCCGGTAGGCAGCACGGTGAGTTCCTCATTGTTATTCAGCAGCAAGCCTTCTTCCTGCATTCGTTGCAGCTCTGTCAGTGCCTGATGGTCCAGGGTTTCCAATAGTTCGATCGTCCAGGTCAATTGGCCCCGGCACACCAGATCCAGAATGGCCTGTCGGATCAGTTGGTCTTCTTCCGTAAGCAGATGTCCTTTCAGAATGGGTAATTGCCTGGCCCGCACGGCCGTTGTGTATTCTTCTACCGTTTTGATGTTTTGCAGATAAGCGCCTTTGGCATCGCTGATGGCCGAAGTGCCCAACCCGATGAGCAGATCGGTGGCGCAGGTGGTATAACCCATAAAGTTGCGGTGCAGCGTACCTTCGTCAGCCGCTTCAAACAAGGCATCGCCGGGCAGCGCAAAATGGTCCATACCCACGTCGCGGTAGCCCCATTCGGTAAATTTTTTCAGGCCCAGTTCGTACAAAGCCCGTTTGGTATTGGAATCGGGCAAATCCGCTTCGGTAAAGCTGCGCTGGCCGGGGCGCATCCAGGGTACGTGGGCATAACTGTAGAAAGCAATCCGGTCCGGCCGCAGTTGGCCTACCTTTTCCAGCGTTTCTTCCATGCTCTCCAGCGTCTGAAAGGGCAGGCCGTACACCAGGTCGAAATTGACCGAATCGTAGCCAAAGCGGCGGGCTTCTTCAGTGGCCCGCCGTACGTGGTGGTAAGGCTGCATCCGGTGAATGGCTTTTTGCACCCGTTCGTCGAAGTCCTGAATGCCGTAGCTTACCCGTTTGAAGCCCAGTTCGTACAACGTTTGCAGGTGGGCCGCCGTAGTATTGTTGGGGTGACCTTCGAAGCTGAATGAAAAGCGCGGGTGCAGGCGCACATCCTTTAAAATCCCTTCCAGTAGCTTTTGTAAATTTTCCGGGCTAAAAAAGGTAGGTGTTCCCCCGCCCAAATGCAGTTCGCGCAGTTGCGGACGGCCCTTCATCCGCGAAACGTACATTTCCCATTCGGCCAGCACAGCTTCCAGGTAAGGCATTTCTACGGCGTGGTTGCGGGTAATGCGGGTGTTGCAGGCACAGTACGTACACAGGCTTTCGCAAAAGGGAAGGTGGATGTACAGGCTGATGCCTTTCTGCCGGTTGGTTTCGTTGAAAGTCTTTTGCACTACTTCCCACCAGCGGGCGGCTTCGGGTATTTGCTTGTCCCAGTAGGGAACAGTGGGGTAACTGGTATAGCGGGGGGCAGGTACGTTGTATTGACGGATCAGCGATTCCTTGTTCCGTTCCGCACCCAATGCGGTTTGTCCGATAGTCAGGTTCATGGCTTTTTGACCAAATGTGCACGCAAAAGTAGCCTTCGGACAAAGGGCAAAAGGTGACAACGGTAAGCCAATGGGATGATTTTGGTCAGTGAATAGGGTAATCAGAAAATTACTGTTCACTGTTTATTGTTCACTGTTCCCTGATGATTTACCTGGCGCTTGTGGAATGTACGGAAGTATTGCATCTACTGAAAAGCGGATGGCTGACAGCTCATCATTACGCACCCATATTTTCTGATCGAAACAGCCAACTCCCTACATAGAAACCCGTAGAAACCCATAGAGAGCGGAAAACAGAAAAAGCCTGCAGCCTTCCCACCTGCGACCGTTTTTCAGAAGAAAAAACACTCATCTACCCAACGTACTCAACGCTCCGCTCGTCGAACAATCCGGGCGATAAGCGGTTTTAAAAGAACTACTTGCCGCTTTACCTAAATTTTGTATCTTGCTACTACTAGCCTGCACACTATGTCAACGCATCAGCATCTTTCTCATACAGTAACCGTCAGGGGCCTGGGTCTGCTTATGGGCCTGTTGTTACTGGTTTGCTTTCCATCGTTGGGCCAGTTGGATCAAACCCTGCGCCGCGAATTTGTTCCCGCCAAAGAAGGCAGCCACGACATTTATGACGTCACTCCTTTTGGCAGGATGGGCCTGATCCTCTCGGTCAGAAACGGGGATATGTTCAGCCGGGGGCAAAGGCCCTGGACCTTCTCCCGCTACGACACGCTTTTCCAGGAGGTCTGGACCAAGGAATTCTCCATCAACTCGATGCTGCTTCCGCTCAAGTCTTATTACAATGACCAGTTTCTCTACATCCTGCTTTCCGAACCGGAATCGCTCGACATTTCGGTATTCAAGCTGAACGCCGAAACCGGCGAAGGGGAAATGATCGAAGGGACACTCATTGCCGGCGTGGAAGTGTCAGACTTCAAGGTGCTGGAAAACCAGGCTTACATCGCCGGTGTCGTAAAAAACCGCCCGGTAGTCGTAGCCTTCAGCTTTTTCGACCGCCGTCCGCGCATCCTGCCGGGCTTATTTGGCCAGAATACCGAAATCAACGGGCTCCGGATAAACGAAGAAAACCGCACGGTGAGCGTCATCATGTACTCTACTTACCGCTCTACCTGCAAGCTGACCGTAAAAACGTATTCCTACCAGGGCAAGCTACTGGATGAATTTGCCATTAAAAACGAAAAAGACCTGAGTCTGGTCACCGGTAAAATCAGCGTGCTCAACAACCAGGAACGCCTGTTGATGGGCAATTATTCAGTCGACTGCTCTCCGTACTCCCAGGGAATGTACCTGGCCAAATTCCGGGGCGAAGACCGGGAATTTATCCGCTACTTCAAGTTTGCTGACTTCAAGAACTTTTTCAACTACCTCAAGCCCGCCCGACAGGAAAGGGTGAAAAACCGGATTGAGAAAAAGCGGGAAAAAGGCAAGGAAATGCGGCTTCGTTACCGTCTGCACATCCACGACATCATCGAAACGGACGACCAGTTGATCCTGGTAGCCGAAGCCTATTACCCGCAGTACCGCAGCAGTTCGTACGGAATGGGCAGCTATACCCGCGGACTTTACAACGACCGGATTTTCGATGGCTTCCGGTATACCCACGCCGTGGTGTGCGGGTTCGACAAAACTGGGAACCTGCTCTGGGACAACAGCTTTGAAATCAATGATTTTGTCAGCTACGACCTGGCTGAAGTGGTGCAGGTAAATGTAGAACCCGACCGGATTGTACTGGCTTATCCGCAGGACGGCACCATCAATACCAAGGTGATCAAAGGGAACAACATCCTGAAAAACAAGGAAAACTATAAGATACTTACCAACTTTGAACACGACAAGGTAGACGAATCGGAGCCGGCCCGGGTAGCCCACTGGTATGATCAGTACTTCCTGGTCTGGGGCCAGCAGACCATCACCAACCGCAAAGACCAGGGTGTCAGGGCTGAACGGGAAGTATTTTACCTCAACAAAATCATTTACCTGAACGAAGAAGAGAAACAAGGAAGCGTGGCCCAACCCGCCCCGCTTCGTAATTGAAAGGATGCCATAGGGTATGACCGATTTTTTTAAAGAACTATTTGACTACAGCCACCATTGCAATCAGCAACTGGCGGCTGTTTTTTTACGTCAACCGGAGCAGATAGCGCCCAAAACGCATTCGCTCTTTGCCCACCTGCTCAATGCCCACCAGATCTGGAACAACCGGATTTTGCCGCTAAAGCCCCCGTTTGGGGTCTGGGACCCGCAGCCGGTGGAACAAATGGCTCCCATTGATGCCGACAATCACCAGCATACGCTCCGCATCCTGCAGGAAGTCGATTTGGCGCAGACAATTTCATATTCTACATCCAAAGGGCAGCCTTTCAGTAATTCCGTTCGGGACATTCTGTTTCACGTCGTTAACCATTCCACCTACCACCGCGGACAGATCGCCATCGAATTCCGCAACGGCGGTCTGGAGCCAGTCAATACCGACTATATCTTTTACAAGCGGTAAAGAAAAGAAGCAACTGAGGAAAAGGGAGAGGAAGGGTTGGTTTGGATAACTGTAGTTGATCGTTTCGTCAGGCTCGCCTATTCCTATGCTGTCATTCCAAAGAAATTTTGCATACCGTTACCAGGCCAGGAGCAACCACAACCCCTGTCTGTCCATCAACAGCGATAACGGCGGGCCGGATGCTTTCAGCATGACAAAACGGGAAAAGCATTGGTCTGGGCAACGTAGCCGCTCAACAGCAAAACGTAGTAGAAAGTGAGATCCACTTTCTTCCTGTCATTCCGAAGGAATCTTGCTCACCGTTAGCACTGCCCTTCCTATTTTGTTCACCCTACAACGGTGTACCCATCAGCCCAACCATTCATCAGTACACCCGACCAATCTTTTCTACAATCATCTTCTTCATTTCCAGCGGTACAATGGCCCCCTGTTTCCGGTAGATAATTTTGCCACCCGGTTCGATCAGCATTGTATAGGGCAAGGCACCCTGCCATTCCGGATCGATGGCTTCGATCAGTTTGTACTTGTCTTCCGAATTGAACAGGTAATTCTTACTTGAAGCCTGCTTTTGTTTCAGAATGGACAAGGCTTTGTCTTTCTTATCGGGCTTGTCGGCACTGAGCGTGATGAATTCGAAGTCGCGGTTGCGGTACATACGGTTGATGTTGACGAATTCGGGCATTTCCACCACACAGGGCCCGCACCAGGTAGCCCACACGTTGACCAGTCGCACTTTGTCGGTATCGTTCTTTAGCAGTGCTTTCAGTCCGGCCTCATCGATCAGGTCCAGCGTTACGGGTTCCTTGGCCCACTCTTCGGGTGCTTTTTTTGCCCAGTCGGCCTTGTCCATCCACTTCACGGAGCAACCAAACGTTTTGGTTTTGGCCAGGGCCACCGGTTTTCCCGCCAGCAGGGCATCAATGGCATTGCGGGCATCTTCGGCATTCGCGGAGCCGGGCTTTTCCGATCCATCGAGCCGACCTACGTACTGTAGTTTCCGATTCTGGTCGAATATGAAGGCGTGTGGCGTAGCAACCGGCCCATAGGCCCTGGACATTTTTTCGGTGTCACCGTCGTAGAGGTAAGGAAAATTGTAGCCTTTGTCTTTGGCGCGGATTTTCATTTCCTCAAACGTATCACCCAGGTCAGAGTAACCCAGTTCGTCCAGTCGGACGGCCGCCGGGTAGTTGGGCGAAACAGCCACTATGGCTACGCCCTTGCTTTTATAGTCGGAGACTAAAGCCTTGATCCGGTCTTCGTAGGCCTGGGCCGTGGGACAGTGGTTGCAGGTAAAAATCATCACCAGCACTTTGGAGCCGGCGAAACTTTTCAGGGAATACGTTTTTCCATCGATACCCGGCAGGCTGAAATCAGGAGCCTGGGCACCTATCTCCAGGGTTTTGGGGTCCTCCGCAAAACTGCTGACCGACAAAAGAAAAAAGAAGAGGAATAATGCAACTGCGCGAAGCGGAGTAAATGGATTTAAATACTTCATAGGTTTTGGTTCGTTGATGAATGAAAGAGGAATTCTAAAGCGAAACCAGTCCAAAACTTGCAACCGATTTCATTAACAATTACACAAAAAACATTGTCAATCACAAAATTCATGTTTAATTCGTTATCGGTTCAACTCATTTCCTACCCTTTCACTGACTATCTGATGGCTATTGCAGCACCCGGAAAAACATCTTCCAACAGCACGTACGATGCTGGCAAAAACTATATGATCCCGTTGATGATCATCATTGCCCTGTTTTTTGTTTTCGGCTTTGTAACCAACGTTAACGACATCCTGATTCCGCATTTGAAAAAAGCCTGTGAGCTCAACAACTTCCAGTCGGCCTTCGTGCAATCAGCTTTCTTCGGTGCTTATTTTTTCATGTCGCTCCCGGCCGGGGCCATTCTCCGAAAAACCGGCTATAAGAAAGGCATCGTGCTGGGACTGGCCATTGCGGCGCTGGGTGCTTTTCTGTTCGTTCCTTCGGCCATGACGCGGCAGTACGGCTTCTTTCTCTTTGCCCTGGCCGTGCTGGCTTCGGGAATCACGCTGCTCCAGGTAGCGGCCAATCCGTACATTTCCGTACTGGGGCCCTCCGACAAAGCCGCCAGCCGCCTGAGTATGATGGGATTTGCCAATTCGCTGGCGGGCACCTTATCGCCCTTTATCTTTGGTTCCCTACTCCTGTCCGGCATTGATTACACCGAAGCCCAGATTTCGGCCATGCCTGAACTGGAAAAAATTGCGTATCTCAACGGGGAAGCGGCGCACGTAAAAGTGCCCTATATCATCCTGGGACTGGTGCTGCTGGCCATGGCGCTGACGGTCTTTCTGACCAAAATGCCCGAAATTGAAAGTCTGCAGGATGAACAGGAGGATCAACCTCAGCACCACCTAACCAAAACCAGCGTATTGCAGTTTCCCAACCTGGTGCTGGGAATTGGAGCTATTTTTACCTACGTGGCCGTGGAAGTAGGCGTGGCCAGCTTTATCATCCGCTACATCCAGGAACTGGATCTGGGTTTGACCGGAGAGAGTGCCTCCATTTACGTATCACTCTATTGGGGATCGGCCATGGTGGGTCGACTCATCGGCATTCCGGTCATGGCGAAGGTAGACACAGCCAAAGCCCTGGCCTTCAACGCCGCTGTAGCCATCGCCCTCATCGTCATTTCCATTTCTTCTTCCGGTATGGTGGCCATCTGGTGCGTGGTGGCATGTGGTTTGTGCCACTCCATTATGTGGCCGGCCATCTTTCCGCTGGCCATCAAAGGCCTGGGCAACTTTACCAAACAAGGCTCTTCGCTGCTGATTATGGCCATTGTGGGCGGGGCCGTTTTCCCTCCGCTGATGGGCTACGTCACCGATCACCAATCCATTCAGGCAGCTTACGGGATCACGCTGATCTGCTACGTGTACCTGGTTTTCTACGGTCTCAAAGGACACAAGACCGCTCATTAATTCCATCGCTTCCTTATTTCCTCTCTTTGGCACTTCCTTTCTGTCGGAGGTGCCAAAAAGAGGAAATTTTTCGTTTTCTTTCTCTTTGGCAGGGTTAAATTTGCTCTACCCTATTCATACTTTCATTCCTTTTTATTCAGGTGCTCATTCAGGAAAACATTTCACTCAAGCCTTACAATACGTTCGGCATTGAAGCCATCGGGCGTTATTTTGCCGAGATACAGACAATTGACGAACTTCAGGAAATTCTTACTTCTCCCGTCTACCAAGCCATGGACAAGCTGGTGTTGGGAGGAGGCAGCAACGTGCTCTTTACCCGCAACTTCGAAGGGCTGGTGCTCAAAATCAACCTGCCGGGCATTAATACCCTCCGTGAAGACGACGAACACGTGTGGGTGAAGGCCGGTGCTGGCGTCAACTGGCACGACCTGGTGATGCACTGCATCGGGCACAACTACGCGGGCATCGAAAACCTGTCGCTGATCTGGGGTACGGTGGGCGCTGCTCCGATGCAGAACATCGGCGCTTATGGAGTGGAAATCAAGGACGTTTTCGAAGAGTTGGAAGCCGTTCGCCTCTCCGACGGAGCGCTGCACACCTTCCGCCACGCGGATTGTCATTTCGGCTACCGGGAAAGTATATTCAAGCACGATTTGAAAGGACAGTACATCATCGTGAGCGTGACGTTGCGGCTGAACAAAAAGCCGACTTTCCACACTTCGTACGGAGCCATCCAGGTCACCCTACGCGAAATGGGCGTGGAACACCTGACCATCCAGGCCATCAGTGAAGCCGTCTGCCGCATCCGCACCAGCAAACTCCCCGATCCGCACCAGATCGGCAATGCCGGCAGCTTTTTCAAAAACCCGGAAATCAGCCAGGCCGATTTTGAACGGCTCAAATCTCAGTACCCCAACGTACCCAGCTACCCGGCTCCCGATGGCAAGGTGAAAGTACCCGCCGGCTGGCTCATCGAACAGGCGGGCTGGAAGGGCAAACGGGTAGGCAACACCGGCGTACACGCCCAGCAAGCCCTGGTGCTGGTCAACCACGGCCAGGCTACCGGCGATGAAATCAAGCGCCTGTCGGAACAGGTGCAGGCATCGGTTGCCGAGAAGTTTGGCGTGAAACTACAGGCGGAGGTGAATCTGGTGTAGGTTGTTGAGCACCCATTGAACAATGAACAAAACACCACTAACAGGCTTATTGCTGACTTTGCTACTCATTACGGGAATGGCTCCTGTCAAGAAAAATGAGGTCAAATGGAAGGTATATAAGGAAAGAATTAATACAGGATTTACTCTTTCATTTATACACCCAGAGACCTTACCCGTTCACCGGATTGAGAACGGAATGTGTCTGAGTAGTCAGACAGTAGAAGAGAAAATTATCACTCAAGGGTGGTGTATTTGGATGGAGTCCCCTGAGTCATTTGACGAGGCCAGCGAACTGAGTTATCAGAATCTATTAAAAGACGGTGCCCATGTAGAGAGGCAATCCATTCTTATGGATGGGCAACCAGCACTGAGAATAATTTTCACCGATCAGCGGGGAGCCTGCTATGACAACGTATATTTTGAGAAATTTAAAACCCGTTTTTCTGTTCTTCATCAGCAGAGAGCCAATCCAGCCTACGAGAAGTTCTTAAACAGTATTCACGTGTATAAAGAAGTCAAAAGTAAAAGCAAAACCACGGTGCCCAATACCATACCCGCCGCCAACTAGACCGCTCTACCACAGGGCCAAAGCATGAGGCCTTTGTTGCAGGTGCATTTGGTATGTTTAGAAATAGGCTCATCACACTTCAGAAAAATCCGTAACTTATCCTGAAAAACGAACAGTTCATTGGCCCACGACTACGATAAAATACTCAAAGAGAACATCGCCTCTTTGTTATTACCGCTGACGGAGAAATACCTGGGTATCCGGATTAAAGACAGTCGGGAACTGAAGGATAAACTGCAAACCACCATTGAAAAAGAGCCGGATTTTATTCGGGTTGTCAAAACGGATACGGAGGAAGAGTTCATTCTGCATATCGAATTTCAGACACAGGATGAAGATGGGATGATTTATCGGATGCAAGAATACTTTGGTTTGTTGCGTCGAAAACACCAACTGCCAGTCAAGCAGTTTGTCATTTACCTGGGTGGGAAGGACTCTAAAATGCAAACCCGCTTAGCACCGACCGAAGTGTTTACAGGATTCACCCTGAGAAGTCTGCGGGATCATTCCTTTGAAAGTCTGCTGGATTCGCAAGTACCGGAGGAAATCATTTTAGCCATTCTCAGCGACTTCCATCAAGTAAAACCAGTGGAAGTCATCCGACAGATATTGAGCCGACTACAAGGAATCAGAATCGATGAAATTACGTTACGCAAGTACATCCGGCAGTTGGCCGTACTTGCCCGCTTACGGAACTTAACCAAAGAAACCCAAAAACAAATACAGGATATGGGACTCACCTATAATATTACTGAAGACTACCTCTATCAGGAAGGTAGGAAACAGGAGAAAGAAGCATTTATAACTAAAATGCTTAAGGACAAAACCTTAACTATTGAAAAGATCGCTGAATTTGCTAATGTGAGTATTGATTATGTGAAGCAAATCGAAAGAGAACTGAAAAAGTAGTAAGGCCAACGGCGACGAAATCATACGAGTGTCCGAGCAGGATAATGAGTAAGTATAAATATGAAATCATCATTTACTGGAGCCAGCAGGACGGTGCCTACATTGCCGAAGTACCGTAACTGGCTGGTTGCGCTGCGGATGGAGCCACTTATCAGGAGGCACTCAGGTAGAAGTAGTCATCGATGACTGGATCGAAACGGCTCAAGCCAACGGAAGTCCTATCCCTCCGCCTAAAGGCAAGTTAATATTGGTTAACTTCAACCTATGAGTCCCTTAATCAGCAAACTCAACTCTCAAGACCTGAATCAGTTCATCGCCCTCATCCGGGTGTTTGAAGACGTTTTTGAGATGGAAAACTTCCGGATACCGGACGAAAACCACCTGCAAAATCTGTTGTCTACCGACAACTTTCACGTTTTCGTGTCCCTGGTGGATAATCAAGTGGTGGGCGGGCTGACGGCCTATACGTTGGAACAGTATTATTCCGAAAGGCCGTTGGTGTATATCTATGACCTGGCCGTGCAAACCCGCTACCAGCGGCAAGGCATTGGCAAAATGCTGATGGCTGCCATCAATCAATATTGTCGGGAAGCGGGCATGGAAGAAGTCTTCGTCCAGGCCGACGAAGTAGACGACCATGCCATCGAATTTTACCGATCGACGGGCGGCATTGCCGAAAAAGTGGTTCACTTTTATTATCCGCTCAATACCCGCTGATCGGAATGATCCGCCGCAGGAAGCTCAGCCGTTATCGCCTAATCACCCACTCAATCCCTCCGTCCTTCTATCCCTCTATTACTGACTGGCAAAGCGGTAAAACACGCCCAGCGGTAATTTTTTGCGGTAGCTGTCTTCCAGGTACAATTCTCCGTACTCCGGGTGTTTCACCGGTCCGAAGGAGCAGTCGATCAGATTTTGCACGATGAGCGCGGAGAAGCCCAGCGAATACAAGTTGAGGATGAAAAAATGGTTCTGCTTGTCCAGGAGCTGGCTACAGAGTTTGAGCAGTTCGTTGATGTTTTCTTCCAGCACCCACTTCTCCCCGTCCGGTCCCCGACCGTAGGCGGGCGGGTCCAGAATGAGGCCCTGGTAGGTATTGCCGCGCTTTACTTCCCGCTTCACGTACTTGAGCGCGTCTTCCACGACCCAGCGGATGTTGTCCAGCCGGCTGGCTTCCATGTTTTCCCTGGCCCAGGTCACCACCTGCTTCACCGAATCGACGTGCGACACGTCGGCACCGGCCTGTTTGGCGGCCAGTGAGGCACCACCGGTATAAGCAAAGAGGTTGAGCACCTTCGGCTGAGCTACCTGGGTACGAATCGCAGTGATTTTTTCGTGAATGTATTCCCAGTTGGCCGCCTGTTCGGGAAAGATGCCCACGTGCTTGAACGAAGACAGCGACAGGTTGAAATTCAGGTCCAGCGCTCCGTGACGGTAAGGCATGCGCCAATGTTCGGGCATTCCTTTTTTGCGCTCCCACTGCCCCTTCTCCGGATTGTTTTTCTCCTTCCGGAAAGAAGCACTGGCCCTCCGCTCCCACTCCGCCTCCGCCAGCGACTTGTCCCAGACGGCCTGGGGCTCCGGGCGGGAAAGAATGAAATCGCCGAAGCGTTCGAGCTTTTCAAATCCGCCCGAATCGATGAGCTGGTAGCTTTGCCAGTGTTGGGGAGTGAGTAACTGCATGGGGTTCAAACCTTGAATGAAAGGCCGCAAGTTACACTTTCGATTGGAAATGGCGGGAAGGAATGCGACAGAATAGGCTCCCCCTGGCCTCGTTCTAGATTGGCTCCTAAAACAGGCTATGATTAGATCTACTTTGTCAGGTTTAATCTGACATCCGTTTATTGATAAGCTCGCGCGAGGCTCCGGCCTCGCGCGAT
>Ga0049072_1000367_pt1 | contig 38070 bp, 18 predicted proteins | sample FECB27metaG_FD_55053 | JGI IMG/M metagenome (GOLD analysis project Ga0049072, IMG submission 55053) | Cyanobacterial communities from the Joint Genome Institute, California, USA - FECB-27 | ecosystem: Environmental > Aquatic > Thermal springs > Hot (42-90C) > Microbial mats | place: USA...
ACGATAGACCCACCGCCACCGACCCCGCCACCGCCACCGCCACGATAGACCCACCGCCACCGACCCCGCCACCGCCACCGCCACGATAGACCCACCGCCACAGCCCCGCCACCATTCGCAGCTATTTTCATTCGCATCATTAGCAGTGTCGTGCTGTTTTGCTTTTTTCCCTAACCCCTAGAGTAAGGGATTTTTGCGCCCGGTATTTTAAAAAATCCCTTAACCATGCGGTTTATAGTGCTGTCAAAAATGGGTAACTTTCCGCCAATTCACCGAAGGTTACCCATTTTCTACCCAGAAATAATTGAGACTATCTATCAATAAGATACGCTCTACTTGCGAATGACTTGCCCAAATCAAAAACCCCTCCACAATCGCCAGCACGGCATGGAAGGGGTCGTATGGGGTGATTGGTTCGAGGGTTAATCGGGTAGTCCTGAGTCGTTTAGCGCGTCTTTCAGCGTTTCATAGGCGGGTAGGCTTGGATGTGATAGAGAAATTTTTTTTCGTTTTTTACTGGCTCCTTTTTTATCTGATGTGTTTTGTGACCGTTTTTCACTTCTTTGTCTATGACGGTGAGGGTCTAGCTCATCGAATGGTGCTGTAATGCCGTCAGATATCATTTCATCGACTTTTTCAGCCATTGCTACGAAGTTGAGTGTGTCGTCATCGTTTAGAAAATATCCTTCTAGTGATTGTTTATCTTGCTCTTTTAATTTGCTGACAATTCCAAACCACATCATATATTGTTCATAGGTTTGGAAAGTGAATTGAGCTAAGCTAAACTCTTGCATTAAGACAGTGCGTAAAATACTATCGCCCGGTTCAATCCCTATTTGGTCGTATTTTCCGGCTAAGTTTTTGTAGTCTTTGATTTTTAAAATTCCTGATTTGATAGCGGGAACTTGACGTTTAATTGATTCTGGATTGTTTAACAATTGAGTCATAAAATCCTTAGCTGGATTATTTGCTTTACCATATCGCTCACTATCAAACAATGAGATTTCATCTTCTTCTGATATTGAGATATCTACACTTTCATGCAATTTACTAGTTTCATATCCTCTAGCTTTGATGTAAACACCACTATCATTAGCTAATAGATAATTCGCACTACCGTGGAAAGCCCCTGCATAGTAAACATCTTTAGTTTCAAAACTGAATTGACCTTTACGTGGTACAAACTTAGTTTGTAATTCTGCATTAACTTTGATGGCTTCTGTTTCTGAGTGCAACACATCTACTAATTTAAATTGTTCTTGCAAATGTTCCATTGCTTTGGTATTGATGTGTGTATTTTCATTACCTTTACCAATTGATTTTAATTCCTCATTTTCATTGATAAAAATTTCACCATCTTTCATTAAATATTCGATTTCAGCTAACGGTAAGCGTTTAAGGTTACGTTGTTTCAATTCACTCTTAGAGCGATGTTGATTCACGCTTTCACCATTGATGTTTTTATTTTTAGGAAATATCACTCCATTCAACTCAAAAGCACATCCATCTGTGACCGTCTGCCAGCCGTGTAAACCTTTTTCCATATACCAAGCTAGCGCTCTCGCTCTAGCGGTGATGTTATTGCCAACTACAGGGTTAGATGTAACAAAGTACTTACTAACCATGTCGCCATAGAGGGTGTTCACGCATAGTTTAAATAACACATCTAAAGGTGATTTTTTACCGTGTTCAATCTGTGCTTTTTTGCGTTCAATCAACAAATTGTTAATGATGAGGTCGCCCAAATTAATTTCAAACCACGCATGACAGTGACGCATTTTGCGGTCAATTCCAAGGTTTCCTGAATCGTCTCTAACTATCTCAGTAGTGTTTCGACCTTTCCAATTAGCGTGTTTTTCTTTCAGAATTTCTAACGCTCTAGGTGCGTCTGTCTCAGTGATTTTTTGCGACCGTGGGTAAATTGCACCTGCTAAAACTTGAACATTATCAAGTAGTTCATTACGTTGGCGAGGTGACGCAACTGCTAAAATCCATTGCAGTCCATCATGGGTTAAAACTGCATTCCATATCTCATTGTTGAAGATTTTTAGAGTGCCTGTTTCTTCATCAAAATCGACCCAATCAACATCCTGTAATTCACTATCCGCTTTCATCTTGCGGATTGTTTTGGCTAGGATATCGAGATTATCTTTGGTCGTAGTGAACCAGCTTGCAAAAAAGTCTTGAGTATATTTCAGTTTTTCTTTGGTACTCATTCGAGCATACCAAGCACCTGATATAAGCTCACCCCAGTTCTCTGGATTGTTCCATTCTTCGCGGTTGTTATTGTTAACAGCTTCGATTAATTTATCAATTTTGACTCCTAAATCTGTCAACCATTTACGTAATGAAACATATTCATTATTGGTGGCGGTAGCTTCATAATCAAAAATATATGGAACACCTATAAAATAATTTTGGTTGCGTTGACCCTCACCATAGCAAGAGGAAATATCGATATCGCAAATCAATGAAACATCATATTTACCTTTAATTTTACGACGTACAAATACATCAGTTGGGCGGTTGTTTCGGCAACGTCCACCCTCAACTTTAGCTAATAATGCTCTTGTCTGAGTTGAAAATTGACGCAGGTGTGAAGCACTAGCAGGTTTGATATATCGGTCAACTATTTCAGTTAATTCGTCCCGCCATTTAAGTTCGTTTCCTTCTTCATCTGTTGTTTGAATTCCCAACTTTTCAGCTAATGCAGCTTCAAATAAATCTTTAACTGTACCACCAATTGTTAGTTTTGGAACTTGATAGAAATCACCTAAATTAAGTTTTTCGTATACAATTTGCCATTGTTCATAGTAACAATTTAATGCTTCGTACACGTCTAAATCCCCTAGTGAGTATTCCTCAAATTCAATTGGGCGCTCGATAGCCATATCAAGCATTTTAGCTTTTTCATCTTTGGTGAAATTATCCTTGGCAGTTAATTTCCATCCTACTGCATCACAAAAAGCTTGATATGAGGCTACTCCATGAATTGCGCCTGTGTCTACCAGCTTTAAGCACAATTTATAATCGAAACCATTAATTGTGATGATGTGCTTGAGACTTACCCAATCCAGTTTCATTCCGTCAATGGTGGTTTGACAGAACGCTCGACGTCCAGAAGTAATCTGCTCATCACCAGTAGAGCGCTGTAGTTGTTTGACACGTTCTTTGACGGTTCCCTTACAAATCATGTTCAATTCAGCCGTTAGATAATGTCCGCCAAGGACGATGAAACATTTAGGTAGTGTTCTAAGTTCATCATCAAAACCTTGCCTTAAATCGACTTTTAGACCGCAATCACGGAGGTAATCAATGGGATGGAAATCACTATCGATCATTGGGTAAGGTTTTAATCCCATCATTTCTCGTCCACTGTTCACCAATGGAATATGAGTATAAATTTTCTTTGGTGCGTCAACATCTACGCCTTTAATCTGGGTGGTCAATCCAAAGCGTTTTTGTTGTTTGTACTTTTTGCGGTTTTGGTCGGTGAATTCAGTATCAATTACGTTATAAATTGTTATTGATTCGTTAGCTTTAACACTATTCGTCAGTTTTTCCCGGTCGATGTACCACTGATTATTAGGGATGGACGGACTGAATATTTTGTAATTGCATTTGATGATTGACTCTTCATTTTCATCATCCTCATCACCCTTATCATCAACTACGGGCGCGGTCGGATTTTCGCGTCTACGATAAATTTTTTCTATTGAATTTCTAGCACCGCCAAATTCATCTTCATCATCAATTACTGGTATTGGTGGAGTTTCACGTTTCCGAAAAATTTTGGCAACGCTATTAGTAGCACCGCCAAATTCATCATCGTCATCATTTATGGTATTATTGATATATGAAGACATTTTATTAACTCACTAAAAACGACAGTTAACACCTCCCTATTCAGAAACAGGGAGGTGAATTTTTATGGATTAAGCATCATCAGCCATGTCGATTTTAGGATTCTCAAATTCTTCATCACTGACATCAGAAGCAAGCATATCTCGCAGTTGCTCACCATTTTTGAGGAACGGTACAAGGGTCTTGTAATCGATATCCCACAGTCCAGGCGCGGGTACTCGCTCACCTGTTGTTTTGTTTTTACGGGTAGCCTCCATCAGATTAGCTTTAAAGACTAGTCCACATTTAGACCGGAAAAAATCAAAAATCTCCCGTGGGTTAGCAACTGTGCTTTTTATCCCATACTCATCATCTTCATCAACTACCTCAGCAGTTTTTTGGATTTCATAACCCATGATGGAGAGAATCTGACCTAGTTTGTTTTTTTCAGATAGGCGATAATCACAGGTAATTGCTAAGTTCTGGGGTGATTCATGTGTTTCATCAAGACAGCTAAAAGTAATCCTCATTACAGGTTTTTCATTTCCGTTTACTGTGATTGTTGAGTGTTCTATTCCACAGAAAGTTAGCCGTGCTTTACTATCTTTAGGAGAGAATAAAGGTGAGAAACTTACTATTAATTGAGATTCAGAAACTTCATTCTTGCTATTTTTGTACTGTGCTTTGGTATTACGGACTTTGGAAGTAGCTTTTTTCTTAGCTGATGGCATGATAAAGATATCCTTGAAATACTTGAATTGTTGAATTGTTGAATGGCGCACCTCACGGTCGTCATTTTTTTGTCAGAAGTCATTACCTATGTATGTCTGATTTTCAGACCTCCTTAACTATAGCGTTCTGTTTGAAATTCGACAACCCCTATATAATGGGAATATAGAGATTTAATTATGTGAGTACTTATGCCTAAGCCTAAAGGTGTTAATCCTGTTTCTTTGGAGAATCTACAACCCGGTAGTGAACCACGACATGGCGAACCAAAACGACCCCGCAATGTCTCTGTGACTGATACGGGATGGAGATGTCTCAAACAGCAAGCCCAATCGCGTGGGTTAAGTCTGGCTGAATTTCTTGAACTGATTGGTCGAGGTCAGCTTAAAGTACAAGACCCTGCTTAATCTTTTGTCTCGACACTAACTAACACCCCGTTCATTGGACACGGGGTTCAATTTTGCTTCTATTGCAGTGATCACAATTTCTTCAGCATTGGTAGGGGTACGAAGTATTACAGCTTTTAGAAATTGCCGTTCCCACTCTTCCAAGGTAGGATTTTGCAAAATTTTAGAAATAGATACTTCAAGTATTTTTGCTTTCGGAATCCACTTTAAAAAAGTCTTGCAATCGGCGCAAACTAATCGAGAGTGATATTTGTTATTTGTAACTTCTGGCAATTCTGCTAAATTTGTAGAACCGCACTGACGACAAAAATCTACAAAAAGTGTATCATTAGGCATAGAAAAGTACCGCTACATAGCGGTTTCGTATTAGAAAATGAACGCCTATACCCGTAGGCGTTTTGTTTTTGTTACTTTTTGGGTTTATTGAAATAACTATTTAAAGCACAATTCACGATACTTGAATTTGAGGTATTGCTTTCTTGCGCCATTTTTCTTATCTGAGAATCTAAATATGGATCGATGCGATAGCTTCGGATTTTTTTGTTCACCTATTCCTCCAGATATTAATGGTGAATCAAAGTATTACCTATTTAAAAATATTCTATTTCTTCTTTTTTAAATACGCAAGCTTTTATTGATTTTTAGATGTTTGCATTTTGATTTTATTAGTTCACTAGAGATGTTTGCATTTTATTTTTAGTTATTTTGATAGCTCACCAGAGATGTTTACATTTTACTCTCAAGTATTTTGGTAGCTCACCAGAGATGTTTACATTATGGTTTTTGTAGTCTCCAGAGATGTTTACATTTTGGTTTTTGTCTTCTCTAGAGATGTTTACATTTTGGTTTTATTATTTTTGCAGTTCCCAGAGATGTTTATATTTTTGTGTGAGCCGCAAACCAAGTTCTGTGAATTGTACATATTCTTTTCGCTTTTTTCTCTTTTCACGAATAATTAATTTACGTTTAACTAGAGATGTTAATGTTTTATGCAATTTAGAGCGCTCTGCACTTCTTAATACTCGATTATTTTTGGAAAACCATTTTGTAGAATTCCACACTACAAGTACGGATTTATTATTACTATATTTAAGCAATTTTAATAAAATTTCTTTTTGTAATTTGCCAAGTTTATGCGTGTGGTGAGATAACTCTTGCTCTGTTTCTTTATTTTCTTTACAGACATTATCTGAGTTGTTTTTTGTAGAAAATGGAAAGTCTGCTTTAGTAAGCTCCTTACTTTTTTTAATAGTTTCGGAAATTTTATAAAAATTGCTTGAATCAGTTAAAAATTTTTGAGCTAATTCTTCGTATGGACGAAGATAATTCTTAGTATTTTCTAGTAATTGAGATAATTGTTCAGATGAAGGAAGTTTAGATGAAGGAAGATCCTTTTTAGATCTTTCTAGTAATTGAGATAATTCTTTAGATGAAGGAAGAACTTTTTTAGTTTGCTGTAGTAGTTGAGATAATTCTTCTGATGTAATATGAAAATTCATATACAATAGGGTTAGTATTTTGATGATTAACCCGCTGTTTACGCAGTGGGTTTTTAACTGTAATACAATTACAGTGATGAAATGTATTGAATATCATCTACCAAAAAGTAGATAACCAGAATTTTAGGGAAGACCGTTTTCTCTTCTAACGGAAGACAAGGGGAGAGTGTTAAGCTTTGGTCGGATGTATTAATCATTTTTATTCTCTTTATCTGTTTTAGACCTATCACCACCTCTAGTTTCACCTAACAATTCAAAATCACTAGGCAGTAACTTTTGACTTTTACCATATTCTAAAAAGTGTTTTTCTATGTATTTATTCATAGAAGTGTTATCAGCTTTAGCAAGTTTTGCTAACATTTCTAAAATTCCTTCATCTATTCTTAGCGCTACTTGACGACGTTTGCGGTTGTTAACCATTATCAATAGACATTTCACTTTTCTACCCTCACTATACCTGTTGTGATGCGTTTGCTATCAGTATAAGTTGTTTTCTTATCAAAACCATACCATTTGATATCATCTTTCCTGATCTATATGTCTGACACCTATAATCAAAGGTCATAGCAAATGGGTTGCGTTTGCTATCAAATGTGATTTATAACTGTAAATGTGAGAGGTAAATCCTTCACACCTCAACCAAAACTTGAGAATCATGGGGATTTAATAATGTTTACTTCTTTGCAACTTCAATACCTTTGCGCTGTACAAGCCCTGGAGGACTGGACTCCTGACTACTTCCCTATAGCGGTCGGGGAATTCTGGAATACTGATTTTACCCCTTCTCTGGAACATATCGAATATCGCAAATTGCAACAAGTCTTAGCTCGTGCAACCAATGAGGATCTCTGGAACTTGCAAAGAGCGCTCGACCATCTCAATTTACTTTCACCCCAAATGTTCACTCAGGAGCCCGACGAATGCTGACTCACAACCAAATCGAAAAACTCGAAATTATGCAACACTGGCTCAAAGAAATTATTGATTCCGAAGAGTTTGAGGAATTTGACCTTTATCCAGATGTCACTCTTGCTGATGCACACCAAGCGGTGCAAGAAATTTTGACCAATTACTATCCTCCTGGTTACAGACCGCCTAAACCGACCAAGTACCTTTACAAACCACGACCTTGGCATGAAAAAGTGAAAGACCGTGTGTTTGTTACTCTGGGTGATATTTCTGGAGCGCTGGTCGTTACAGCCATGCTTAGCGCTTGCACCTCTCTAGTTTGTTGGGGAATTTCGGATGCTAAAAAAGCATTCGGTCACGAGCAACAACCTGATTTTGCAGCACAATCAGAACTCTATCGAGGTGTGGCGATCGCATCAATTGGACTAGCACTGGGATGCGGTGTGGTGGGTAGCGTACTTGCTAATAAAGGAGACAACTAATGATTGACCTTAACGACCAGCAAACACTCAAAAACCAACTGGTACTGTTGACCGACGCATACATCAAGCTTTCTGAAAACCCTGTTTGGCTCAAATTTGCAGAACAACACCCAGACCTAGAAGAACTCCGTCAAGATGCAGTTGAAGCTTCGGACAATCTTTGGTGGAAATTTCGTACGAAATGTAGCGATTTTAATTCTTAAAGTGAACGACCCCAAAGTATATCAGCGCTAAGGGGTCACCACTCAGTTCCGTAAAAACCATAACGAAACTATAGGTACATTATTCCATGGCTACAAGAAAAACTGGAACCGTAACAGGTGCAAATTTAGAGAAATCTAATCGTGGTAAAAAAGGTTCCCTGACGGGTAGCCGAAGAGTAACGGGTGAAACTACCCCACCAGCAGTAGAGGCTGCACCACAACCATCCGAGCAACTAATCACTAGTTTGGGTGTTCCTACTCCTCCGAGCATTGGTGAAAAATTGAAAGGACTGGCTGAAGGCACGGCTACTGCAATTGAGAAAGGTGCTGCTACAGTCAATGCTTTTCAAGGTTATATGTCGCGTGTTGGGCAAACGATTCAAAGTACCGACGGCGATTGGAATCCTGCAAGCGTTACCGATGGGAAGCTAAACAGTTCTGAAATTTTGAAACACGCGAACGCTGAAATAGACCCTAATGTAGAGCAATTAGATAGCGCTACGGCTACGCAACGAAACATCATTATTAACCGTCAAAGAAATTTTGTTGGAGTTTGCATCAATAATGTCAAGCTCAAACAAGACTTAGCAACGCTTGACAACGAGCAAAAACGATTAATTGGGATGCTTGTTGATGGGAAGACTCTAGACGTCAATAACCAGACAAAAGCTGTTACCTATCACCGTTCCATAACTGCTCGTGAAACCGAGCTATCCCGACTTGAGCAAGACCGCGAACTGTTGACACAGCAACAACTTCGCACTGAAGGCAGTCAAGCCCAAACACCTCTAATTGCGCAACAAGAGCAACTGAAAGTCCAAAAACTCCGAGAAGAAATTGAGCGTCAAGGCTTTGAAATTCAGAATATTACCTATGAAAAAGAAAAACTGAAAGCCGAAACAGAAGCTAAGTTTACTGCTGGTTTCTAATCAAAAAACTAGGAGGTATTTGATATATCTCCTAGTTCTCATTAACTTTGTGCTAAGGAATTCTATCATGTTTAAACAAGTATATTTTGGGTTACTCATTTCTTCATCTTTATTAGGTACTGTAGGCTTAATTCAATCGCAGCACACCAGTGGATGGACTCAAAAAATTGCACTTACTTTGGGCATTGGTGGTGCTGCAACAGCTTTAACCTCTCTCGGATTAGGGATTGCGTACGACGGTAAAAACAACGCTGTAGAACGCGATTATGAGCGCAAGCTGGAAGAAAATACGCGAGTCAAAGACAGAGAAGCTAGTAACCTCAAACTTGAGATTAATGAACTGAAAAGCCAGATTAAGGTACTCGAAATCGATAAAAACACCTACGCTAAGCAGATATTGGAACTGCAAGAAAAGCTTAACGATAAAGCAGAACAGTATCTGAAAGTAGTAGCTGAAAAAGACCTACAAATCAAGACTCTGCAAGCTAGTGTAGACGCTAAAGACACACGCGTTGAAGACTTTTTAGAAGATTGTAGAGAATACGTCAGCAACTTTTTCTCTTTGAGATATAACGATATTCACAACCTTCAAAAACTTCTAGAAAATGCTTATGACAATCCCGACGTAAGTCAGGAAGCGCGTAAGAGTTTTGAAACTCGAATCAATGATATCAAGAAGCTTAAGGCTGAACTGACCGAAGAATTGAAAGTTATCAAAGAGCTTGATATCACTGACTTTGGTGTTATTCTTGACCACATTTTTACCTTTGATAATAAATTCCTCAACGTCAAAACTCGCTGGAAAGATGTTCGGTCACGTGAAATCAAATCTGAAAGTAAGGAATTACGGAAATCACTTGATAATTCAATGCCTAAAGACGTTGCGGTTGAACGCTTTAGAGCAGGTATGGATGAGATTGACGCCAAAATTACCGAGCGATACGAAACGCTATTACTTAATAACAATTCCATCCATGCTCAATTACTGGACTTGCTCGAACAACGCAACCTTGTTATTGATGATTTGACCAAACAAATTGAAGAACTCCAAAAACCATTACAGGCTGTTGGTACTTCGTCTTATGCGATAACTGCCAATAAAGTATCGGGCTATTACTACAACAACTATGGTTACAAGCTTGACTTTATCCAATGGACTGAGACTGACACAGGGTACACAATCACATTTGCGACTCGTAAGAACCCAGGACTCACCGATGATGAGTTATTGCCAGACAACACACAAGAGCAACTAGCGGCTCTTACAGGGTCGTTAGTAGGTACATTACCTAAGTTTGAATACAACTATCAAAACTGCTCTGTAACCCTTGTAGTGACTCTTAGAAAACCAATCAAGAAAGATAGCAACAAAGACGATATCGATAAGCTTTGGGTACCAATCAGTAAATTTGAAAGCTATGTCAAGAACTGGGAGCGAATCAGAATCACTGCTGGCAGTACTGGAGGTAAGTCACCCACAGCTAAGAATCTCGCGCTAGCAATCATGAAGCAACGCAAGGGACAAAGTGAAATTAAGCTTTATGACCCACAGCATGGATCTAAAAAAGATTATTGGGATATGCCCAAAGCTGGTACGAGCCATGAGGATAACGTAACGGGCATGGCTGAACTGTGCGATGAACTAGACCGTAGAACAAAGACTTCTGGTAATCACCCGTTCATCCTCTACATTTTTGATGAGGTGGACTCAACCATTGCTCAAGAACGAGAGAATAACGGTTACTACTACTTCAGAGACAAAGTGACCTACTCTCTCAAGCAGGCATCCCACCAGAATATAGGCGCTATCTACATCGGACAAGCTTGCGACGCTTCCACAATACCAGGTATGTCCTGGAGCGATTGGAACAACGCGGTGCAACTTCACATCGGGGCGAACGCTGGTATATGGTTGGACAAGGCTAAGACAATTACGGGAGACGATAAAACCAAGCTGCTTGAGCAATATCGCAGGATTCAAGAGTTTTGCGATCGCAAGAATGAGGAACTGGGTTTAGACATTTTCACCGACCCTGGCGCGTACCGTTTTGCCCTTGCCGTACCACTAACCGGACTTCCGAAGTTTATTCAACTTCCAGACTTTGATGCCTATGATTACTGGCAAATAATGGAGGACGCATCTGAGTCAGAGTCTGAAGTTAAGACCATCCAATCACCGCCACTTGTTGAAGCTGTGACGACGGTCTTGTGTCCCCACTGCGGCTCTAATGACTGGAAGCGCAACGGTAAAGATAAGGCTACTAAGTCCATCCAACGCTACAAATGTAATGATTGTGGAAAAGAATTCACCGAATTAGACGTATTTTCTAACAGTAATTAGTAAAAGATAGAATTCCTGCTGTATCCGGCTGTTGTCCGGTTAGCCGGATTATCAGCCGGACGCAATGGCTGAAACCCTTGATTTTACGTGTCCGGCTAGCCGGGAATTTTTCCCTATAGGGGGGGGTAGCCGGATTAGCCGGATTAGCCGGACTGAAGATGACTTTCTATTAGTTGAATTGGAAATAGTCTAAAACAGAGTATCTACAAAAAGTTTAATTACTGTTAATAATTGACTCTTTTTCTTTTAACACTTCAATCGCAATAGAAGAATGTCAATCTCAACTAAACCACTTTTACCGATGAGAGTGCGTCACTAGACCGACAGAGTAACATTCAACACTAGTACAAAAACATGAAAATTGAAATTCGTAGCAATGGACGCGTCAAGGGAGATACAAAAATGATTACAAAGCCTGAAACTATCAAGGAAGTACTTGCTGAAGTGCCAGAAGTACCTAAGAAACGCCATAGTCAGAACAACAAAGCTATCGACTTCCGACTTGATATCGACGCGGGAGCCAAGCGGGTAAAATGTAGACTCAACGGTGTTTTTAAATCTTTCAATGCTGAAGCCAAAGAAATCAAAGGGGAAGTACCACTACGCAATGATGGATGTTTTGGCTATCGCAAGAAAAACTATGTTGTGGGCAATGCCATCGACCGGGTGAACGGATATCTCATTGTGTCCAGTCAGGATAACAAGCTGACTCACTTAGATGTATGGATTTTAGGAGCTATCACCCACTACCGCAAGCAGCTAAAGAATGCTGTAGAAGGCAGGCGACGTAAGACCCAACCAGTACAGATTAACCTTTGGCTTAAGGTCATCACATTGTCTACCCCACAGCGCAAGGAACTAGATAAGATGCTTAAGCAGATTGCAGAGTTCACATGGGAAGACATTGAGTTCAAGGTGACGGTCAAACACTGCGAGTTTATTGATGAGGGTGAGGGCGCTGCCTTGGAAGTGGTGAACCTTTACCAACACGAGCGATTCAGCTTATTGGATCTAGGTGGAGGAACAGTCACTTTTTCTTCTTATGAATGGGATGGTGATGAACTATCGACTATCGCTAGAACTCCCGTGTCTGGTGGAGGTATGAACACTATCATCAATCGCATCTTCAAAAGCCTTACCCGTACAGACAGAGGAGCAATTCAAGCTGAAAATTCAGACATCCAAGAAGCTTTGGAACTCTCAGCGCTTAATGAGGTCGGTCAGTGGCGCGTACCACTAAGAAGTAACGGGAAGGTCAAGGATATCGCGTCTGAGGTTGATGGGGCTATGTCTGAGTGGGTCGGGGGTAACTACGCGATCCAAAAGCTATTTGATACCATCTCTCAACGCTTGGCTAAAGGAGAGTGCTTGTATTGTACTGGCGGTGGTTTTGCAATTGGCGTGGTAGCTGATTGGATTCTCAGGTATCTCAAGAATGAGATTGATAATGCCAATATCACCATTTTAGAAAACCCGCAAGATGTGAATTTAGCCGGATTAAAGTGGGTAGAAACTGATACCCAAACCTAAAAACAAGGACACTGGGTAGTTTGTCGGCTCCCAGCGTCCTTAATCTCGTAAAAATTCCGTAAACTCTACAAGGAATCTCTGCATTATGGCACACTACAATCAAAATCAATGGGTGGAGCGCGATGATAACCAACCTGGATTCATCTACCTTATACTTGCTGAAGGCTACCACGGGTGGGTTCCTGGATGTGTTCTTAAAAGGGTGAAAATAGGGTTAAGTCGTAATCCAGAAGCCAGACTTGATACTTTTCATAGTAACCAACCACCCTGCAATCTTCGGATTCTTCGCACCATCTACGTTGAAAACATGGGTGAAGTTGAGCAGCGATTGCATCAAGTTTTCAAGAACTCGAACGTCAAACTCAAAAAATCTCGTGAATTCTTTGACCTCATGCCGTGGCAGATGGCTCAAGTACATTGGTTGATGAGCCAACATGAGGTGAAGGTGTGGAGTTATGCTGATATTCCTAAACGAGCGCTTGTAGGTGGATTAATAGCGTCGCTAGGGGTGGGGGTGATGATTGGTCACATAGCGCGACCGGACGCGCCGCAAGTACAGCCTGCTACTACAAGGAATTGAAACTATGAAACTTATTGAAATTAAAGAACTTGCCAGCTACTACGGCTACGACTATACAGAACTTACGGGTAAGGCTGGTTACGAAACTCGAAAACGAAAGACATATGCTTTGAGGGATAGGAGAGACGGGTCTATAGCTTGCGCGTATGCCACAACCACGCAAATTAAGGATTTCTTACTGGCTTTGAATCACGACTAAGCATACATCGGGAAACTCACATTACCCGATACTACAAACCCGCTAATGCTTACTAGATAGGCGTTAGCGGGTTTTTTCTTTTGGATTACTTATCAAAACTAATGTTCTCGAAAGTAATTTACGAAATCTTCATATTTATATCTCAATACCCTGTTGACGCATACCTTATGACTGAGCTATATTTAAAGAGTCCAAACAACCAATCAAAGAAATGACACGTACTCGCAGCATTATTAATTGGCAAAAAGTAGTAACACCCGTCGTAGCAGAAATAGTTGAATTGAAGACTAAAGAAGAGATACACAACAGTGTTCTTAAGTTTGCAGAATCACTGACAATTTATAGCGAAACAAGCTACAAAAAAGGGTTGAAAATACTTAGAGAAACACTCCGAGAAACTGTAAAAAGCTATCCAGAAGAACTAAGTGATGGTCATAAGAAGCATTCTAATTATGCAGGTGTGACTTATACTTATGAGTTTGAAAGAAAATACAGTGCTATTAAGCCACATACATCTAAAGAAGTGAAAACATTTGATGCAACGTCTACTTTAAATCAAGCTAAGGAATTGCTGAATAGTAATGATTGGATTGATATCGGTTTTGCAATAGCACTTCTTACAGGTAGAAGAATGGCTGAAGTGTTCATAAAAACAGATTTTCAAGCGGATGATTACAACACCTTAATCATCAAAAATATTGCTAAATCGAGTACTAAAAGTAGATATCGTATTCCTTGTTTAGCAAATTCTGATGACATTGAAGAGGCTGTAATTAAGTGTCGTGAACTTAAACCCATGCCAGCAGTCATAAAAGCTTATGAGGAAACAGAGGGTGATGAGGAGGAAAAACTTAAAGCAGCTATGAATCAATTTAATAGCTCCTATCAAAAACAAGTTAATGAACGTATTAAAAAACTTGGATATGAAAGTTTCCATGAGTCGCGCCATTTTTACGGCTCTTTAATGTATCGTATGTACGAAAAACTGCATGGTGAGGGCGATGGCTTATTATTTGCACAACGATGTTTGATTCACACTTCTAAGGATGAAACAGATGGTTATAAAAGGATTGACTTTTCTTCGCTGCCAGAGCTACCTAAAGAGATATTCGATCTAAATAAAATCAATGAAATCATCGAAATGAAAGCGGATGAAAAATACGTTGATTTGAACTTAACCAAGCTGACTGAACAAATAGGAATGGTAGGAGCTAACAAATTAACTCAGTTGATGGCTAATAACGACCTAGAAACAGCCTTAGCCATCTTAATTAAAAAAGGATTGATGGTTATGGATCGAAACGAAAATACCGAAGTCAAGCGAGTTGAGAAATCAGATATTTTTATTAGACTTATCGATGCCTGTATTGAATATAATTTCAACCAAAAATCGAGCGATACACCTGTCTATATAGCTATTACTGCTAGCTTTATAGGGTTACTTCACAAATACATCTTGAATGACCAAGCGTTTGTACCATCAATTAACAAAGCATTGACTTTTAGAACTCCAGAAATTGCTGATTGCTATAAAAGACTCCCAGATATTGAAAAATTACCCAGACGTTTAGGACAGCTTTCTAACTTGCATCTAAGAGAGAAAACTAAAATGAAAGAGGTAATGGAGGCTGTGAAATTCTTCTACGATGAATTCTCAAAGATGTAACTGCAAAATATGTCGAAATAGTTTAGCCGAATTCACTAACGGATTAGCCGAAAGTGGACTCGGCTTTTCTGCTATTAAAAAACGATTAAAGGATCACTATAATTTCGAGACTACAGAAACTGTTATTAAAAGACACTTACAGTCGTTTGATTTGATTAGGAGTGAACAAGAAACGACTGCAATAGAAATAGACGATTTCGAGTATCCAACATTCGCACTTGACGATATAGGGTTACAACTTCAGCAATATGACTTTGACCCTAAGAATCCTTTAAGCATTATTCAATATCTCCAGAAATGCCACTTAGGTATTTATTTAAAACAATTAGCAATCGTTTATCAAAAAGTGTCGGAATATGAGCAAGGACTTAGAGGACTGCCGCCAACAACAGAAATTAACGATTTGAAAAAGTTGTTTGAATTATTGGACTCGATAACAGGTATCTCTGTATTTAGTAATCAACAAGCAGCTATCCAAAAAGTACAAAATATGGGTTATTCGATAGAACAATATAATTTAATAACTTCTCAGGATATGCGGGAGGAAAACTAGAGTGTTGTACAACACCTTTGATATCGATGTTCTTTGAAATTAGAGCCACCCCAAAACAGCAAAACAAATTTCTGAAGAAAACTCAGACGTTAAAGCAAGTGCCTGCTAGTTGGGAGGATTTTGTTCGCCTTACTCAAATTAGGTCAGGCGGTCGGATGGTTCAGTTCGTCCCGTTCGCCTATCAGAAAATCCTTACTCGACTGATGGACGAATACGCAAATATAGTCATAGTAAAAAGCCGTCAATTAGGGATTACTCAAACTGCTGCGTCGAAATTTCTCCATAAAGCTTCTTTAAATCCTGCATATAGCTCGATGTGCTTTATGAGAAATGAGGAGGATGCTGGAGCGCTTAGCCGTCGTACTAGGCAGATGGTAAATTGCTTAGAGGAATACATCAAACCCGATAGCGACAATGTAGGATTCCTAAAAATCAGAGGGCAAGGCGAAATTTATTTCAAGAACTCCAGCACAGAGGGTAGTCGTAGCTATGATTCGGTACAAGACTTTTTATTTGACGAATGTGCTTTTAGTCGCAATATAGGTCAGATATATGCTGCATCAAGCCCTAGTACCGCTTTATCGGGGGACAACATCACTAAGCTAATCGTTAGTACTCCATCGGCTAAGAGCGGCTGGTACTGGGATAAATTAAACGAAAATAATGACGGACGCGACATAGAGCAGTTGTGCATTGATGTTGCTGAACAAAAAATTTATACAGAACTACCAGGGCTGTATTGGTTTGTCGATAAAGCAGGCACGGTCAAAATGATTATCCATTGGCGGTGTCATGAGATTTTTGGTCAACGAAATGACTATCTAGAATATCGCCAGCAACAAGACGGCACGGACTGGGAGACAATCTTAAGGGAATATGACCTCAGATTTATAGATTCATCAGTCGCCGTGTTCACATCATCTCTGGTACATCTCGGCGCAATCGGAGAATACGAATCAGACGTTGATCCAGATGCAGATTATTATCTTGGAATCGACACGGCAACCACAGGTAATGATTTTCTATGCGTACCTGTACTGAAATTCAAAGCGGGTAAATATTCGCTCGTATTTTTGTATAGAAAAAACCATGAGACTAATCAAGTTCATCTCTACAAAATCGGAGAATTGATCAGAAGGTATAGACCTAAAAGTATAGGAATTGAAGTGAACGGCGCGGGACAAGTTTACTTTGAACAATTAGTTGAAGAGTTCCCTGCATACAACATTGAGGCAATACGGACGACAGGTGATAGTAAACCAGTGCTAATTTATCAGTTAGTACTCGCTTTAGAAAAGGAAATTTTAGATTATCCTGCAAAAAGTCCTGTGGTAAATGAACTTTTAAGCTTTCGACGTGACGGACATAAACTACAGGCTGCTGAGGGAAAAAACGATGATACTGTGATGGGTTTGGCATTCGCTCTTAACGTGTCACCCTTCAAATTTGAAAGACAGAACCATTTCGACTGGGAAAAAATACAGTCACTGGGCGAAAATTGAGAGTGTTGTATAACACGCTCAAAATGAAGATTGCTATTTATTCAACAGTGCCAACTAACGTAGTATCCTTTGTAATGAAAGCAGATTACTGTAGTTGCATTCATTACTTTATGGCTGGCGAAAAAATTAATATTGTCAAATGTTGGTCAAATAAGGAACCAAGTAATGCGGATATTGTTGCTCTTATTGGGCTGTTGATTAAGCATAAAATCAGATATCTATTTGCGAATAGGTCTGCAGAATTAGTGGTAAAAACACCTCGCTTTACTGAAATAGAATTCATTAATATCCCTGATACGCACATTGAAAGTGCTTATGTGCTTATATCGAAGCTAATATCAGACGGCAATCTTGCCATAGCAGATGAGTATAAAATACTAGTCATTGAAGAATTAAGGTTATTCAACTTAAAACAATTTAAAGAAGACAGGGAACGATATCCAATTGTAGAGGCGTTGATGCAAGGACTAATTTGTGCCGAATTTCAACATCCTCCAGATTGGTCTGTGTTAAATCAATACTCAGATGATGATTTGAACTATCAATCAAATATGCTGACACGTCATTTGTTTGGATAAAACCCATCCATCATGCCTGCTCTGCAATAGTACTTTTGTATTAGCTATGTAAATATTAGCTATTAAGTATTTATGCTTATCAAACTGCGTATTTATCAAACTCTTGAACACGGTTTTGACCTGTTTTTGAAGCTACTTAATGACGCTATTCTCAATTATTTTTGCTCCAAAATGCTCCAAAATGTCAGATTCTGGGGGAGTTTGGTGCAAAATGAATGGCTTAACCACAGTATTTTCAGCCATTTTTGACGTGTAAATGCGCTATCGGGGGGTAGGGGGGTACACGTCAACGTGAAAAAAACGGATTGACACTATTCTCAATAAGCTTGAATGACATCTTTTGTGAGCGTTGGCGAACAGTCCAACGCGATGAGAAATCCTCCCTATCTAAAATCAACGAGTACGGGTATCTACAGCGAGCCTTGGCGAGCGAGTCAAGAAGTGATGATGGATTTATCGTCAGAGACAAACCATCGTGTACAGGGTGATTTAGACCCTATCCTCAAACGAAACCAATTTATTAAATCAATTGACAATAACCTTTGATGCGATCGCATGAAGTCCAGCGACGATAAAATCAGCCCTTCTACAATTGCCGTGAGGGTGCCTTAAATTAACGAGCTATGCATTTGTACCTTTAGAAAATAGTCCAGCGACGGACCAATGTGACCGCAACTAGAGAAAACGAGAAGGTGCGCTTGCGAATCAGGTTCAAGTTGGACGATTGTCATAGCACGATTAAGGAGACTTAACGCACAAATTTATGATACCTTATGCTCGCATCAAGTATTAATTAAGCGTGTTGTACAACACAAAAGCACACCTTATCAGAAACTCTTATATATTGGATTTTTCTATGGTCTAACGGCACATATGTTTGCAGATTTGATGGTTTTAACATGGTTGCGTAGACGAGATTTGATACTTGCAATGCTGAAACCCTTACACAGCAAGACTTTCAGATACTTGCGCAGAGATAGCTCAACTTTCACATACCTAATGCAGACATAAGTTATGTGAACATAGTCTATGCAGACATGTCTTATATAAGCAAAACTTATACCTGATGTTAACCCTAAAACCACGTGGTTTTAGGGTTAACATCAGGTATAAGTTTTGCTTATATAAGACATGTCTGCATAGACTATGTTCACATAACTTATGTCTGCATTAGGTATGTGAAAGTTGAGCTATCTCTGCGCAAGTATCTGAAAGTCTTGCTGTGTAAGGGTTTCAGCATTGCAAGTATCAAATCTCGTCTACGCAACCATGTTAAAACCATCAAATCTGCAAACATATGTGCCGTTAGACCATAGAAAAATCCAATATATAAGAGTTTCTGATAAGGTGTGCTTTTGTGTTGTACAACACGCTTAATTAATACTTGATGCGAGCATAAGGTATCATAAATTTGTGCGTTAAGTCTCCTTAATCGTGCTATGACAATCGTCCAACTTGAACCTGATTCGCAAGCGCACCTTCTCGTTTTCTCTAGTTGCGGTCACATTGGTCCGTCGCTGGACTATTTTCTAAAGGTACAAATGCATAGCTCGTTAATTTAAGGCACCCTCACGGCAATTGTAGAAGGGCTGATTTTATCGTCGCTGGACTTCATGCGATCGCATCAAAGGTTATTGTCAATTGATTTAATAAATTGGTTTCGTTTGAGGATAGGGTCTAAATCACCCTGTACACGATGGTTTGTCTCTGACGATAAATCCATCATCACTTCTTGACTCGCTCGCCAAGGCTCGCTGTAGATACCCGTACTCGTTGATTTTAGATAGGGAGGATTTCTCATCGCGTTGGACTGTTCGCCAACGCTCACAAAAGATGTCATTCAAGCTTATTGAGAATAGTGTCAATCCGTTTTTTTCACGTTGACGTGTACCCCCCTACCCCCCGATAGCGCATTTACACGTCAAAAATGGCTGAAAATACTGTGGTTAAGCCATTCATTTTGCACCAAACTCCCCCAGAATCTGACATTTTGGAGCATTTTGGAGCAAAAATAATTGAGAATAGCGTCATTAAGTAGCTTCAAAAACAGGTCAAAACCGTGTTCAAGAGTTTGATAAATACGCAGTTTGATAAGCATAAATACTTAATAGCTAATATTTACATAGCTAATACAAAAGTACTATTGCAGAGCAGGCATGATGGATGGGTTTTATCCAAACAAATGACGTGTCAGCATATTTGATTGATAGTTCAAATCATCATCTGAGTATTGATTTAACACAGACCAATCTGGAGGATGTTGAAATTCGGCACAAATTAGTCCTTGCATCAACGCCTCTACAATTGGATATCGTTCCCTGTCTTCTTTAAATTGTTTTAAGTTGAATAACCTTAATTCTTCAATGACTAGTATTTTATACTCATCTGCTATGGCAAGATTGCCGTCTGATATTAGCTTCGATATAAGCACATAAGCACTTTCAATGTGCGTATCAGGGATATTAATGAATTCTATTTCAGTAAAGCGAGGTGTTTTTACCACTAATTCTGCAGACCTATTCGCAAATAGATATCTGATTTTATGCTTAATCAACAGCCCAATAAGAGCAACAATATCCGCATTACTTGGTTCCTTATTTGACCAACATTTGACAATATTAATTTTTTCGCCAGCCATAAAGTAATGAATGCAACTACAGTAATCTGCTTTCATTACAAAGGATACTACGTTAGTTGGCACTGTTGAATAAATAGCAATCTTCATTTTGAGCGTGTTATACAACACTCTCAATTTTCGCCCAGTGACTGTATTTTTTCCCAGTCGAAATGGTTCTGTCTTTCAAATTTGAAGGGTGACACGTTAAGAGCGAATGCCAAACCCATCACAGTATCATCGTTTTTTCCCTCAGCAGCCTGTAGTTTATGTCCGTCACGTCGAAAGCTTAAAAGTTCATTTACCACAGGACTTTTTGCAGGATAATCTAAAATTTCCTTTTCTAAAGCGAGTACTAACTGATAAATTAGCACTGGTTTACTATCACCTGTCGTCCGTATTGCCTCAATGTTGTATGCAGGGAACTCTTCAACTAATTGTTCAAAGTAAACTTGTCCCGCGCCGTTCACTTCAATTCCTATACTTTTAGGTCTATACCTTCTGATCAATTCTCCGATTTTGTAGAGATGAACTTGATTAGTCTCATGGTTTTTTCTATACAAAAATACGAGCGAATATTTACCCGCTTTGAATTTCAGTACAGGTACGCATAGAAAATCATTACCTGTGGTTGCCGTGTCGATTCCAAGATAATAATCTGCATCTGGATCAACGTCTGATTCGTATTCTCCGATTGCGCCGAGATGTACCAGAGATGATGTGAACACGGCGACTGATGAATCTATAAATCTGAGGTCATATTCCCTTAAGATTGTCTCCCAGTCCGTGCCGTCTTGTTGCTGGCGATATTCTAGATAGTCATTTCGTTGACCAAAAATCTCATGACACCGCCAATGGATAATCATTTTGACCGTGCCTGCTTTATCGACAAACCAATACAGCCCTGGTAGTTCTGTATAAATTTTTTGTTCAGCAACATCAATGCACAACTGCTCTATGTCGCGTCCGTCATTATTTTCGTTTAATTTATCCCAGTACCAGCCGCTCTTAGCCGATGGAGTACTAACGATTAGCTTAGTGATGTTGTCCCCCGATAAAGCGGTACTAGGGCTTGATGCAGCATATATCTGACCTATATTGCGACTAAAAGCACATTCGTCAAATAAAAAGTCTTGTACCGAATCATAGCTACGACTACCCTCTGTGCTGGAGTTCTTGAAATAAATTTCGCCTTGCCCTCTGATTTTTAGGAATCCTACATTGTCGCTATCGGGTTTGATGTATTCCTCTAAGCAATTTACCATCTGCCTAGTACGACGGCTAAGCGCTCCAGCATCCTCCTCATTTCTCATAAAGCACATCGAGCTATATGCAGGATTTAAAGAAGCTTTATGGAGAAATTTCGACGCAGCAGTTTGAGTAATCCCTAATTGACGGCTTTTTACTATGACTATATTTGCGTATTCGTCCATCAGTCGAGTAAGGATTTTCTGATAGGCGAACGGGACGAACTGAACCATCCGACCGCCTGACCTAATTTGAGTAAGGCGAACAAAATCCTCCCAACTAGCAGGCACTTGCTTTAACGTCTGAGTTTTCTTCAGAAATTTGTTTTGCTGTTTTGGGGTGGCTCTAATTTCAAAGAACATCGATATCAAAGGTGTTGTACAACACTCTAGTTTTCCTCCCGCATATCCTGAGAAGTTATTAAATTATATTGTTCTATCGAATAACCCATATTTTGTACTTTTTGGATAGCTGCTTGTTGATTACTAAATACAGAGATACCTGTTATCGAGTCCAATAATTCAAACAACTTTTTCAAATCGTTAATTTCTGTTGTTGGCGGCAGTCCTCTAAGTCCTTGCTCATATTCCGACACTTTTTGATAAACGATTGCTAATTGTTTTAAATAAATACCTAAGTGGCATTTCTGGAGATATTGAATAATGCTTAAAGGATTCTTAGGGTCAAAGTCATATTGCTGAAGTTGTAACCCTATATCGTCAAGTGCGAATGTTGGATACTCGAAATCGTCTATTTCTATTGCAGTCGTTTCTTGTTCACTCCTAATCAAATCAAACGACTGTAAGTGTCTTTTAATAACAGTTTCTGTAGTCTCGAAATTATAGTGATCCTTTAATCGTTTTTTAATAGCAGAAAAGCCGAGTCCACTTTCGGCTAATCCGTTAGTGAATTCGGCTAAACTATTTCGACATATTTTGCAGTTACATCTTTGAGAATTCATCGTAGAAGAATTTCACAGCCTCCATTACCTCTTTCATTTTAGTTTTCTCTCTTAGATGCAAGTTAGAAAGCTGTCCTAAACGTCTGGGTAATTTTTCAATATCTGGGAGTCTTTTATAGCAATCAGCAATTTCTGGAGTTCTAAAAGTCAATGCTTTGTTAATTGATGGTACAAACGCTTGGTCATTCAAGATGTATTTGTGAAGTAACCCTATAAAGCTAGCAGTAATAGCTATATAGACAGGTGTATCGCTCGATTTTTGGTTGAAATTATATTCAATACAGGCATCGATAAGTCTAATAAAAATATCTGATTTCTCAACTCGCTTGACTTCGGTATTTTCGTTTCGATCCATAACCATCAATCCTTTTTTAATTAAGATGGCTAAGGCTGTTTCTAGGTCGTTATTAGCCATCAACTGAGTTAATTTGTTAGCTCCTACCATTCCTATTTGTTCAGTCAGCTTGGTTAAGTTCAAATCAACGTATTTTTCATCCGCTTTCATTTCGATGATTTCATTGATTTTATTTAGATCGAATATCTCTTTAGGTAGCTCTGGCAGCGAAGAAAAGTCAATCCTTTTATAACCATCTGTTTCATCCTTAGAAGTGTGAATCAAACATCGTTGTGCAAATAATAAGCCATCGCCCTCACCATGCAGTTTTTCGTACATACGATACATTAAAGAGCCGTAAAAATGGCGCGACTCATGGAAACTTTCATATCCAAGTTTTTTAATACGTTCATTAACTTGTTTTTGATAGGAGCTATTAAATTGATTCATAGCTGCTTTAAGTTTTTCCTCCTCATCACCCTCTGTTTCCTCATAAGCTTTTATGACTGCTGGCATGGGTTTAAGTTCACGACACTTAATTACAGCCTCTTCAATGTCATCAGAATTTGCTAAACAAGGAATACGATATCTACTTTTAGTACTCGATTTAGCAATATTTTTGATGATTAAGGTGTTGTAATCATCCGCTTGAAAATCTGTTTTTATGAACACTTCAGCCATTCTTCTACCTGTAAGAAGTGCTATTGCAAAACCGATATCAATCCAATCATTACTATTCAGCAATTCCTTAGCTTGATTTAAAGTAGACGTTGCATCAAATGTTTTCACTTCTTTAGATGTATGTGGCTTAATAGCACTGTATTTTCTTTCAAACTCATAAGTATAAGTCACACCTGCATAATTAGAATGCTTCTTATGACCATCACTTAGTTCTTCTGGATAGCTTTTTACAGTTTCTCGGAGTGTTTCTCTAAGTATTTTCAACCCTTTTTTGTAGCTTGTTTCGCTATAAATTGTCAGTGATTCTGCAAACTTAAGAACACTGTTGTGTATCTCTTCTTTAGTCTTCAATTCAACTATTTCTGCTACGACGGGTGTTACTACTTTTTGCCAATTAATAATGCTGCGAGTACGTGTCATTTCTTTGATTGGTTGTTTGGACTCTTTAAATATAGCTCAGTCATAAGGTATGCGTCAACAGGGTATTGAGATATAAATATGAAGATTTCGTAAATTACTTTCGAGAACATTAGTTTTGATAAGTAATCCAAAAGAAAAAACCCGCTAACGCCTATCTAGTAAGCATTAGCGGGTTTGTAGTATCGGGTAATGTGAGTTTCCCGATGTATGCTTAGTCGTGATTCAAAGCCAGTAAGAAATCCTTAATTTGCGTGGTTGTGGCATACGCGCAAGCTATAGACCCGTCTCTCCTATCCCTCAAAGCATATGTCTTTCGTTTTCGAGTTTCGTAACCAGCCTTACCCGTAAGTTCTGTATAGTCGTAGCCGTAGTAGCTGGCAAGTTCTTTAATTTCAATAAGTTTCATAGTTTCAATTCCTTGTAGTAGCAGGCTGTACTTGCGGCGCGTCCGGTCGCGCTATGTGACCAATCATCACCCCCACCCCTAGCGACGCTATTAATCCACCTACAAGCGCTCGTTTAGGAATATCAGCATAACTCCACACCTTCACCTCATGTTGGCTCATCAACCAATGTACTTGAGCCATCTGCCACGGCATGAGGTCAAAGAATTCACGAGATTTTTTGAGTTTGACGTTCGAGTTCTTGAAAACTTGATGCAATCGCTGCTCAACTTCACCCATGTTTTCAACGTAGATGGTGCGAAGAATCCGAAGATTGCAGGGTGGTTGGTTACTATGAAAAGTATCAAGTCTGGCTTCTGGATTACGACTTAACCCTATTTTCACCCTTTTAAGAACACATCCAGGAACCCACCCGTGGTAGCCTTCAGCAAGTATAAGGTAGATGAATCCAGGTTGGTTATCATCGCGCTCCACCCATTGATTTTGATTGTAGTGTGCCATAATGCAGAGATTCCTTGTAGAGTTTACGGAATTTTTACGAGATTAAGGACGCTGGGAGCCGACAAACTACCCAGTGTCCTTGTTTTTAGGTTTGGGTATCAGTTTCTACCCACTTTAATCCGGCTAAATTCACATCTTGCGGGTTTTCTAAAATGGTGATATTGGCATTATCAATCTCATTCTTGAGATACCTGAGAATCCAATCAGCTACCACGCCAATTGCAAAACCACCGCCAGTACAATACAAGCACTCTCCTTTAGCCAAGCGTTGAGAGATGGTATCAAATAGCTTTTGGATCGCGTAGTTACCCCCGACCCACTCAGACATAGCCCCATCAACCTCAGACGCGATATCCTTGACCTTCCCGTTACTTCTTAGTGGTACGCGCCACTGACCGACCTCATTAAGCGCTGAGAGTTCCAAAGCTTCTTGGATGTCTGAATTTTCAGCTTGAATTGCTCCTCTGTCTGTACGGGTAAGGCTTTTGAAGATGCGATTGATGATAGTGTTCATACCTCCACCAGACACGGGAGTTCTAGCGATAGTCGATAGTTCATCACCATCCCATTCATAAGAAGAAAAAGTGACTGTTCCTCCACCTAGATCCAATAAGCTGAATCGCTCGTGTTGGTAAAGGTTCACCACTTCCAAGGCAGCGCCCTCACCCTCATCAATAAACTCGCAGTGTTTGACCGTCACCTTGAACTCAATGTCTTCCCATGTGAACTCTGCAATCTGCTTAAGCATCTTATCTAGTTCCTTGCGCTGTGGGGTAGACAATGTGATGACCTTAAGCCAAAGGTTAATCTGTACTGGTTGGGTCTTACGTCGCCTGCCTTCTACAGCATTCTTTAGCTGCTTGCGGTAGTGGGTGATAGCTCCTAAAATCCATACATCTAAGTGAGTCAGCTTGTTATCCTGACTGGACACAATGAGATATCCGTTCACCCGGTCGATGGCATTGCCCACAACATAGTTTTTCTTGCGATAGCCAAAACATCCATCATTGCGTAGTGGTACTTCCCCTTTGATTTCTTTGGCTTCAGCATTGAAAGATTTAAAAACACCGTTGAGTCTACATTTTACCCGCTTGGCTCCCGCGTCGATATCAAGTCGGAAGTCGATAGCTTTGTTGTTCTGACTATGGCGTTTCTTAGGTACTTCTGGCACTTCAGCAAGTACTTCCTTGATAGTTTCAGGCTTTGTAATCATTTTTGTATCTCCCTTGACGCGTCCATTGCTACGAATTTCAATTTTCATGTTTTTGTACTAGTGTTGAATGTTACTCTGTCGGTCTAGTGACGCACTCTCATCGGTAAAAGTGGTTTAGTTGAGATTGACATTCTTCTATTGCGATTGAAGTGTTAAAAGAAAAAGAGTCAATTATTAACAGTAATTAAACTTTTTGTAGATACTCTGTTTTAGACTATTTCCAATTCAACTAATAGAAAGTCATCTTCAGTCCGGCTAATCCGGCTAATCCGGCTACCCCCCCCTATAGGGAAAAATTCCCGGCTAGCCGGACACGTAAAATCAAGGGTTTCAGCCATTGCGTCCGGCTGATAATCCGGCTAACCGGACAACAGCCGGATACAGCAGGAATTCTATCTTTTACTAATTACTGTTAGAAAATACGTCTAATTCGGTGAATTCTTTTCCACAATCATTACATTTGTAGCGTTGGATGGACTTAGTAGCCTTATCTTTACCGTTGCGCTTCCAGTCATTAGAGCCGCAGTGGGGACACAAGACCGTCGTCACAGCTTCAACAAGTGGCGGTGATTGGATGGTCTTAACTTCAGACTCTGACTCAGATGCGTCCTCCATTATTTGCCAGTAATCATAGGCATCAAAGTCTGGAAGTTGAATAAACTTCGGAAGTCCGGTTAGTGGTACGGCAAGGGCAAAACGGTACGCGCCAGGGTCGGTGAAAATGTCTAAACCCAGTTCCTCATTCTTGCGATCGCAAAACTCTTGAATCCTGCGATATTGCTCAAGCAGCTTGGTTTTATCGTCTCCCGTAATTGTCTTAGCCTTGTCCAACCATATACCAGCGTTCGCCCCGATGTGAAGTTGCACCGCGTTGTTCCAATCGCTCCAGGACATACCTGGTATTGTGGAAGCGTCGCAAGCTTGTCCGATGTAGATAGCGCCTATATTCTGGTGGGATGCCTGCTTGAGAGAGTAGGTCACTTTGTCTCTGAAGTAGTAGTAACCGTTATTCTCTCGTTCTTGAGCAATGGTTGAGTCCACCTCATCAAAAATGTAGAGGATGAACGGGTGATTACCAGAAGTCTTTGTTCTACGGTCTAGTTCATCGCACAGTTCAGCCATGCCCGTTACGTTATCCTCATGGCTCGTACCAGCTTTGGGCATATCCCAATAATCTTTTTTAGATCCATGCTGTGGGTCATAAAGCTTAATTTCACTTTGTCCCTTGCGTTGCTTCATGATTGCTAGCGCGAGATTCTTAGCTGTGGGTGACTTACCTCCAGTACTGCCAGCAGTGATTCTGATTCGCTCCCAGTTCTTGACATAGCTTTCAAATTTACTGATTGGTACCCAAAGCTTATCGATATCGTCTTTGTTGCTATCTTTCTTGATTGGTTTTCTAAGAGTCACTACAAGGGTTACAGAGCAGTTTTGATAGTTGTATTCAAACTTAGGTAATGTACCTACTAACGACCCTGTAAGAGCCGCTAGTTGCTCTTGTGTGTTGTCTGGCAATAACTCATCATCGGTGAGTCCTGGGTTCTTACGAGTCGCAAATGTGATTGTGTACCCTGTGTCAGTCTCAGTCCATTGGATAAAGTCAAGCTTGTAACCATAGTTGTTGTAGTAATAGCCCGATACTTTATTGGCAGTTATCGCATAAGACGAAGTACCAACAGCCTGTAATGGTTTTTGGAGTTCTTCAATTTGTTTGGTCAAATCATCAATAACAAGGTTGCGTTGTTCGAGCAAGTCCAGTAATTGAGCATGGATGGAATTGTTATTAAGTAATAGCGTTTCGTATCGCTCGGTAATTTTGGCGTCAATCTCATCCATACCTGCTCTAAAGCGTTCAACCGCAACGTCTTTAGGCATTGAATTATCAAGTGATTTCCGTAATTCCTTACTTTCAGATTTGATTTCACGTGACCGAACATCTTTCCAGCGAGTTTTGACGTTGAGGAATTTATTATCAAAGGTAAAAATGTGGTCAAGAATAACACCAAAGTCAGTGATATCAAGCTCTTTGATAACTTTCAATTCTTCGGTCAGTTCAGCCTTAAGCTTCTTGATATCATTGATTCGAGTTTCAAAACTCTTACGCGCTTCCTGACTTACGTCGGGATTGTCATAAGCATTTTCTAGAAGTTTTTGAAGGTTGTGAATATCGTTATATCTCAAAGAGAAAAAGTTGCTGACGTATTCTCTACAATCTTCTAAAAAGTCTTCAACGCGTGTGTCTTTAGCGTCTACACTAGCTTGCAGAGTCTTGATTTGTAGGTCTTTTTCAGCTACTACTTTCAGATACTGTTCTGCTTTATCGTTAAGCTTTTCTTGCAGTTCCAATATCTGCTTAGCGTAGGTGTTTTTATCGATTTCGAGTACCTTAATCTGGCTTTTCAGTTCATTAATCTCAAGTTTGAGGTTACTAGCTTCTCTGTCTTTGACTCGCGTATTTTCTTCCAGCTTGCGCTCATAATCGCGTTCTACAGCGTTGTTTTTACCGTCGTACGCAATCCCTAATCCGAGAGAGGTTAAAGCTGTTGCAGCACCACCAATGCCCAAAGTAAGTGCAATTTTTTGAGTCCATCCACTGGTGTGCTGCGATTGAATTAAGCCTACAGTACCTAATAAAGATGAAGAAATGAGTAACCCAAAATATACTTGTTTAAACATGATAGAATTCCTTAGCACAAAGTTAATGAGAACTAGGAGATATATCAAATACCTCCTAGTTTTTTGATTAGAAACCAGCAGTAAACTTAGCTTCTGTTTCGGCTTTCAGTTTTTCTTTTTCATAGGTAATATTCTGAATTTCAAAGCCTTGACGCTCAATTTCTTCTCGGAGTTTTTGGACTTTCAGTTGCTCTTGTTGCGCAATTAGAGGTGTTTGGGCTTGACTGCCTTCAGTGCGAAGTTGTTGCTGTGTCAACAGTTCGCGGTCTTGCTCAAGTCGGGATAGCTCGGTTTCACGAGCAGTTATGGAACGGTGATAGGTAACAGCTTTTGTCTGGTTATTGACGTCTAGAGTCTTCCCATCAACAAGCATCCCAATTAATCGTTTTTGCTCGTTGTCAAGCGTTGCTAAGTCTTGTTTGAGCTTGACATTATTGATGCAAACTCCAACAAAATTTCTTTGACGGTTAATAATGATGTTTCGTTGCGTAGCCGTAGCGCTATCTAATTGCTCTACATTAGGGTCTATTTCAGCGTTCGCGTGTTTCAAAATTTCAGAACTGTTTAGCTTCCCATCGGTAACGCTTGCAGGATTCCAATCGCCGTCGGTACTTTGAATCGTTTGCCCAACACGCGACATATAACCTTGAAAAGCATTGACTGTAGCAGCACCTTTCTCAATTGCAGTAGCCGTGCCTTCAGCCAGTCCTTTCAATTTTTCACCAATGCTCGGAGGAGTAGGAACACCCAAACTAGTGATTAGTTGCTCGGATGGTTGTGGTGCAGCCTCTACTGCTGGTGGGGTAGTTTCACCCGTTACTCTTCGGCTACCCGTCAGGGAACCTTTTTTACCACGATTAGATTTCTCTAAATTTGCACCTGTTACGGTTCCAGTTTTTCTTGTAGCCATGGAATAATGTACCTATAGTTTCGTTATGGTTTTTACGGAACTGAGTGGTGACCCCTTAGCGCTGATATACTTTGGGGTCGTTCACTTTAAGAATTAAAATCGCTACATTTCGTACGAAATTTCCACCAAAGATTGTCCGAAGCTTCAACTGCATCTTGACGGAGTTCTTCTAGGTCTGGGTGTTGTTCTGCAAATTTGAGCCAAACAGGGTTTTCAGAAAGCTTGATGTATGCGTCGGTCAACAGTACCAGTTGGTTTTTGAGTGTTTGCTGGTCGTTAAGGTCAATCATTAGTTGTCTCCTTTATTAGCAAGTACGCTACCCACCACACCGCATCCCAGTGCTAGTCCAATTGATGCGATCGCCACACCTCGATAGAGTTCTGATTGTGCTGCAAAATCAGGTTGTTGCTCGTGACCGAATGCTTTTTTAGCATCCGAAATTCCCCAACAAACTAGAGAGGTGCAAGCGCTAAGCATGGCTGTAACGACCAGCGCTCCAGAAATATCACCCAGAGTAACAAACACACGGTCTTTCACTTTTTCATGCCAAGGTCGTGGTTTGTAAAGGTACTTGGTCGGTTTAGGCGGTCTGTAACCAGGAGGATAGTAATTGGTCAAAATTTCTTGCACCGCTTGGTGTGCATCAGCAAGAGTGACATCTGGATAAAGGTCAAATTCCTCAAACTCTTCGGAATCAATAATTTCTTTGAGCCAGTGTTGCATAATTTCGAGTTTTTCGATTTGGTTGTGAGTCAGCATTCGTCGGGCTCCTGAGTGAACATTTGGGGTGAAAGTAAATTGAGATGGTCGAGCGCTCTTTGCAAGTTCCAGAGATCCTCATTGGTTGCACGAGCTAAGACTTGTTGCAATTTGCGATATTCGATATGTTCCAGAGAAGGGGTAAAATCAGTATTCCAGAATTCCCCGACCGCTATAGGGAAGTAGTCAGGAGTCCAGTCCTCCAGGGCTTGTACAGCGCAAAGGTATTGAAGTTGCAAAGAAGTAAACATTATTAAATCCCCATGATTCTCAAGTTTTGGTTGAGGTGTGAAGGATTTACCTCTCACATTTACAGTTATAAATCACATTTGATAGCAAACGCAACCCATTTGCTATGACCTTTGATTATAGGTGTCAGACATATAGATCAGGAAAGATGATATCAAATGGTATGGTTTTGATAAGAAAACAACTTATACTGATAGCAAACGCATCACAACAGGTATAGTGAGGGTAGAAAAGTGAAATGTCTATTGATAATGGTTAACAACCGCAAACGTCGTCAAGTAGCGCTAAGAATAGATGAAGGAATTTTAGAAATGTTAGCAAAACTTGCTAAAGCTGATAACACTTCTATGAATAAATACATAGAAAAACACTTTTTAGAATATGGTAAAAGTCAAAAGTTACTGCCTAGTGATTTTGAATTGTTAGGTGAAACTAGAGGTGGTGATAGGTCTAAAACAGATAAAGAGAATAAAAATGATTAATACATCCGACCAAAGCTTAACACTCTCCCCTTGTCTTCCGTTAGAAGAGAAAACGGTCTTCCCTAAAATTCTGGTTATCTACTTTTTGGTAGATGATATTCAATACATTTCATCACTGTAATTGTATTACAGTTAAAAACCCACTGCGTAAACAGCGGGTTAATCATCAAAATACTAACCCTATTGTATATGAATTTTCATATTACATCAGAAGAATTATCTCAACTACTACAGCAAACTAAAAAAGTTCTTCCTTCATCTAAAGAATTATCTCAATTACTAGAAAGATCTAAAAAGGATCTTCCTTCATCTAAACTTCCTTCATCTGAACAATTATCTCAATTACTAGAAAATACTAAGAATTATCTTCGTCCATACGAAGAATTAGCTCAAAAATTTTTAACTGATTCAAGCAATTTTTATAAAATTTCCGAAACTATTAAAAAAAGTAAGGAGCTTACTAAAGCAGACTTTCCATTTTCTACAAAAAACAACTCAGATAATGTCTGTAAAGAAAATAAAGAAACAGAGCAAGAGTTATCTCACCACACGCATAAACTTGGCAAATTACAAAAAGAAATTTTATTAAAATTGCTTAAATATAGTAATAATAAATCCGTACTTGTAGTGTGGAATTCTACAAAATGGTTTTCCAAAAATAATCGAGTATTAAGAAGTGCAGAGCGCTCTAAATTGCATAAAACATTAACATCTCTAGTTAAACGTAAATTAATTATTCGTGAAAAGAGAAAAAAGCGAAAAGAATATGTACAATTCACAGAACTTGGTTTGCGGCTCACACAAAAATATAAACATCTCTGGGAACTGCAAAAATAATAAAACCAAAATGTAAACATCTCTAGAGAAGACAAAAACCAAAATGTAAACATCTCTGGAGACTACAAAAACCATAATGTAAACATCTCTGGTGAGCTACCAAAATACTTGAGAGTAAAATGTAAACATCTCTGGTGAGCTATCAAAATAACTAAAAATAAAATGCAAACATCTCTAGTGAACTAATAAAATCAAAATGCAAACATCTAAAAATCAATAAAAGCTTGCGTATTTAAAAAAGAAGAAATAGAATATTTTTAAATAGGTAATACTTTGATTCACCATTAATATCTGGAGGAATAGGTGAACAAAAAAATCCGAAGCTATCGCATCGATCCATATTTAGATTCTCAGATAAGAAAAATGGCGCAAGAAAGCAATACCTCAAATTCAAGTATCGTGAATTGTGCTTTAAATAGTTATTTCAATAAACCCAAAAAGTAACAAAAACAAAACGCCTACGGGTATAGGCGTTCATTTTCTAATACGAAACCGCTATGTAGCGGTACTTTTCTATGCCTAATGATACACTTTTTGTAGATTTTTGTCGTCAGTGCGGTTCTACAAATTTAGCAGAATTGCCAGAAGTTACAAATAACAAATATCACTCTCGATTAGTTTGCGCCGATTGCAAGACTTTTTTAAAGTGGATTCCGAAAGCAAAAATACTTGAAGTATCTATTTCTAAAATTTTGCAAAATCCTACCTTGGAAGAGTGGGAACGGCAATTTCTAAAAGCTGTAATACTTCGTACCCCTACCAATGCTGAAGAAATTGTGATCACTGCAATAGAAGCAAAATTGAACCCCGTGTCCAATGAACGGGGTGTTAGTTAGTGTCGAGACAAAAGATTAAGCAGGGTCTTGTACTTTAAGCTGACCTCGACCAATCAGTTCAAGAAATTCAGCCAGACTTAACCCACGCGATTGGGCTTGCTGTTTGAGACATCTCCATCCCGTATCAGTCACAGAGACATTGCGGGGTCGTTTTGGTTCGCCATGTCGTGGTTCACTACCGGGTTGTAGATTCTCCAAAGAAACAGGATTAACACCTTTAGGCTTAGGCATAAGTACTCACATAATTAAATCTCTATATTCCCATTATATAGGGGTTGTCGAATTTCAAACAGAACGCTATAGTTAAGGAGGTCTGAAAATCAGACATACATAGGTAATGACTTCTGACAAAAAAATGACGACCGTGAGGTGCGCCATTCAACAATTCAACAATTCAAGTATTTCAAGGATATCTTTATCATGCCATCAGCTAAGAAAAAAGCTACTTCCAAAGTCCGTAATACCAAAGCACAGTACAAAAATAGCAAGAATGAAGTTTCTGAATCTCAATTAATAGTAAGTTTCTCACCTTTATTCTCTCCTAAAGATAGTAAAGCACGGCTAACTTTCTGTGGAATAGAACACTCAACAATCACAGTAAACGGAAATGAAAAACCTGTAATGAGGATTACTTTTAGCTGTCTTGATGAAACACATGAATCACCCCAGAACTTAGCAATTACCTGTGATTATCGCCTATCTGAAAAAAACAAACTAGGTCAGATTCTCTCCATCATGGGTTATGAAATCCAAAAAACTGCTGAGGTAGTTGATGAAGATGATGAGTATGGGATAAAAAGCACAGTTGCTAACCCACGGGAGATTTTTGATTTTTTCCGGTCTAAATGTGGACTAGTCTTTAAAGCTAATCTGATGGAGGCTACCCGTAAAAACAAAACAACAGGTGAGCGAGTACCCGCGCCTGGACTGTGGGATATCGATTACAAGACCCTTGTACCGTTCCTCAAAAATGGTGAGCAACTGCGAGATATGCTTGCTTCTGATGTCAGTGATGAAGAATTTGAGAATCCTAAAATCGACATGGCTGATGATGCTTAATCCATAAAAATTCACCTCCCTGTTTCTGAATAGGGAGGTGTTAACTGTCGTTTTTAGTGAGTTAATAAAATGTCTTCATATATCAATAATACCATAAATGATGACGATGATGAATTTGGCGGTGCTACTAATAGCGTTGCCAAAATTTTTCGGAAACGTGAAACTCCACCAATACCAGTAATTGATGATGAAGATGAATTTGGCGGTGCTAGAAATTCAATAGAAAAAATTTATCGTAGACGCGAAAATCCGACCGCGCCCGTAGTTGATGATAAGGGTGATGAGGATGATGAAAATGAAGAGTCAATCATCAAATGCAATTACAAAATATTCAGTCCGTCCATCCCTAATAATCAGTGGTACATCGACCGGGAAAAACTGACGAATAGTGTTAAAGCTAACGAATCAATAACAATTTATAACGTAATTGATACTGAATTCACCGACCAAAACCGCAAAAAGTACAAACAACAAAAACGCTTTGGATTGACCACCCAGATTAAAGGCGTAGATGTTGACGCACCAAAGAAAATTTATACTCATATTCCATTGGTGAACAGTGGACGAGAAATGATGGGATTAAAACCTTACCCAATGATCGATAGTGATTTCCATCCCATTGATTACCTCCGTGATTGCGGTCTAAAAGTCGATTTAAGGCAAGGTTTTGATGATGAACTTAGAACACTACCTAAATGTTTCATCGTCCTTGGCGGACATTATCTAACGGCTGAATTGAACATGATTTGTAAGGGAACCGTCAAAGAACGTGTCAAACAACTACAGCGCTCTACTGGTGATGAGCAGATTACTTCTGGACGTCGAGCGTTCTGTCAAACCACCATTGACGGAATGAAACTGGATTGGGTAAGTCTCAAGCACATCATCACAATTAATGGTTTCGATTATAAATTGTGCTTAAAGCTGGTAGACACAGGCGCAATTCATGGAGTAGCCTCATATCAAGCTTTTTGTGATGCAGTAGGATGGAAATTAACTGCCAAGGATAATTTCACCAAAGATGAAAAAGCTAAAATGCTTGATATGGCTATCGAGCGCCCAATTGAATTTGAGGAATACTCACTAGGGGATTTAGACGTGTACGAAGCATTAAATTGTTACTATGAACAATGGCAAATTGTATACGAAAAACTTAATTTAGGTGATTTCTATCAAGTTCCAAAACTAACAATTGGTGGTACAGTTAAAGATTTATTTGAAGCTGCATTAGCTGAAAAGTTGGGAATTCAAACAACAGATGAAGAAGGAAACGAACTTAAATGGCGGGACGAATTAACTGAAATAGTTGACCGATATATCAAACCTGCTAGTGCTTCACACCTGCGTCAATTTTCAACTCAGACAAGAGCATTATTAGCTAAAGTTGAGGGTGGACGTTGCCGAAACAACCGCCCAACTGATGTATTTGTACGTCGTAAAATTAAAGGTAAATATGATGTTTCATTGATTTGCGATATCGATATTTCCTCTTGCTATGGTGAGGGTCAACGCAACCAAAATTATTTTATAGGTGTTCCATATATTTTTGATTATGAAGCTACCGCCACCAATAATGAATATGTTTCATTACGTAAATGGTTGACAGATTTAGGAGTCAAAATTGATAAATTAATCGAAGCTGTTAACAATAACAACCGCGAAGAATGGAACAATCCAGAGAACTGGGGTGAGCTTATATCAGGTGCTTGGTATGCTCGAATGAGTACCAAAGAAAAACTGAAATATACTCAAGACTTTTTTGCAAGCTGGTTCACTACGACCAAAGATAATCTCGATATCCTAGCCAAAACAATCCGCAAGATGAAAGCGGATAGTGAATTACAGGATGTTGATTGGGTCGATTTTGATGAAGAAACAGGCACTCTAAAAATCTTCAACAATGAGATATGGAATGCAGTTTTAACCCATGATGGACTGCAATGGATTTTAGCAGTTGCGTCACCTCGCCAACGTAATGAACTACTTGATAATGTTCAAGTTTTAGCAGGTGCAATTTACCCACGGTCGCAAAAAATCACTGAGACAGACGCACCTAGAGCGTTAGAAATTCTGAAAGAAAAACACGCTAATTGGAAAGGTCGAAACACTACTGAGATAGTTAGAGACGATTCAGGAAACCTTGGAATTGACCGCAAAATGCGTCACTGTCATGCGTGGTTTGAAATTAATTTGGGCGACCTCATCATTAACAATTTGTTGATTGAACGCAAAAAAGCACAGATTGAACACGGTAAAAAATCACCTTTAGATGTGTTATTTAAACTATGCGTGAACACCCTCTATGGCGACATGGTTAGTAAGTACTTTGTTACATCTAACCCTGTAGTTGGCAATAACATCACCGCTAGAGCGAGAGCGCTAGCTTGGTATATGGAAAAAGGTTTACACGGCTGGCAGACGGTCACAGATGGATGTGCTTTTGAGTTGAATGGAGTGATATTTCCTAAAAATAAAAACATCAATGGTGAAAGCGTGAATCAACATCGCTCTAAGAGTGAATTGAAACAACGTAACCTTAAACGCTTACCGTTAGCTGAAATCGAATATTTAATGAAAGATGGTGAAATTTTTATCAATGAAAATGAGGAATTAAAATCAATTGGTAAAGGTAATGAAAATACACACATCAATACCAAAGCAATGGAACATTTGCAAGAACAATTTAAATTAGTAGATGTGTTGCACTCAGAAACAGAAGCCATCAAAGTTAATGCAGAATTACAAACTAAGTTTGTACCACGTAAAGGTCAATTCAGTTTTGAAACTAAAGATGTTTACTATGCAGGGGCTTTCCACGGTAGTGCGAATTATCTATTAGCTAATGATAGTGGTGTTTACATCAAAGCTAGAGGATATGAAACTAGTAAATTGCATGAAAGTGTAGATATCTCAATATCAGAAGAAGATGAAATCTCATTGTTTGATAGTGAGCGATATGGTAAAGCAAATAATCCAGCTAAGGATTTTATGACTCAATTGTTAAACAATCCAGAATCAATTAAACGTCAAGTTCCCGCTATCAAATCAGGAATTTTAAAAATCAAAGACTACAAAAACTTAGCCGGAAAATACGACCAAATAGGGATTGAACCGGGCGATAGTATTTTACGCACTGTCTTAATGCAAGAGTTTAGCTTAGCTCAATTCACTTTCCAAACCTATGAACAATATATGATGTGGTTTGGAATTGTCAGCAAATTAAAAGAGCAAGATAAACAATCACTAGAAGGATATTTTCTAAACGATGACGACACACTCAACTTCGTAGCAATGGCTGAAAAAGTCGATGAAATGATATCTGACGGCATTACAGCACCATTCGATGAGCTAGACCCTCACCGTCATAGACAAAGAAGTGAAAAACGGTCACAAAACACATCAGATAAAAAAGGAGCCAGTAAAAAACGAAAAAAAATTTCTCTATCACATCCAAGCCTACCCGCCTATGAAACGCTGAAAGACGCGCTAAACGACTCAGGACTACCCGATTAACCCTCGAACCAATCACCCCATACGACCCCTTCCATGCCGTGCTGGCGATTGTGGAGGGGTTTTTGATTTGGGCAAGTCATTCGCAAGTAGAGCGTATCTTATTGATAGATAGTCTCAATTATTTCTGGGTAGAAAATGGGTAACCTTCGGTGAATTGGCGGAAAGTTACCCATTTTTGACAGCACTATAAACCGCATGGTTAAGGGATTTTTTAAAATACCGGGCGCAAAAATCCCTTACTCTAGGGGTTAGGGAAAAAAGCAAAACAGCACGACACTGCTAATGATGCGAATGAAAATAGCTGCGAATGGTGGCGGGGCTGTGGCGGTGGGTCTATCGTGGCGGTGGCGGTGGCGGGGTCGGTGGCGGTGGGTCTATCGTGGCGGTGGCGGTGGCGGGGTCGGTGGCGGTGGGTCTATCGT